>Ga0210389_10002735_pt1 | contig 13800 bp, 11 predicted proteins | sample IncBWH28OmetaG_FD_160127 | JGI IMG/M metagenome (GOLD analysis project Ga0210389, IMG submission 160127) | Forest soil microbial communities from Barre Woods Harvard Forest LTER site, Petersham, Massachusetts, United States - Inc-BW-H-28-O ...
AGCGGAACCGGCACATAGGGGATAACACTTCAATGCAGGCAGGTTTGGAAGAGTGCGAGACATGACACAGCCCCGGACGCTCGGTGACAGATACGAGCTAGAAGGCGTTGTTGGACGGGGCGGCATGGCGGAGGTCTACCGTGCACGCGACCTCCGGCTTGACCGGACGGTCGCCATTAAGACCCTCCGTGCCGATCTTGCACGCGACCAGACCTTCCAGGCCCGGTTCCGCCGGGAAGCACAGTCCGCGGCGTCGTTGAACAACCCCACGATCGTCGCGGTTTACGACACCGGCGAGGACATGTCGTCCGGGGTGCCCGTCCCGTTTATCGTGATGGAGTTCGTGGACGGGCGCACCGTCAGGGACCTGCTGATCGAGGGCCACCGGCTGCTGCCCGAGCGCATGCTTGAGATCGTCTCTGGGGTGCTGCGTGCCCTCGAGTACAGCCACCAGGCCGGCATCGTGCACCGGGACATCAAGCCTGGCAACGTCATGGTGACCCGCAACGGTGACGTCAAGGTGATGGACTTCGGCATCGCCCGCGCGATGAGCGACGCCCAGGCCACGATGACGCAGACCGCGCAGGTGATCGGCACCGCGCAGTACCTGTCGCCCGAGCAGGCGCGCGGCGAGCGGGTGGACGCGCGGTCGGACCTGTACTCGACCGGTTGCCTCATGTACGAACTGCTCACCGGGCGCCCGCCGTTCACCGGCGACTCCCCAGTGGCGATCGCCTACCAGCACGTACGGGAAAACCCGATCCCGCCGTCACGGCTGGACCCGTCGCTGCCGTCGTGGGCCGACTCGATCGTGCTGAAGGCGATGGCCAAGTCGGCGAATGACCGCTACCAGAGCGCCGCGGAGATGAACGCGGACATTCAGCGTGCCGCGTCCGGCATGCAGGTGGCCGCCTCCGTACCGCCGGCTACCCGCGCCGACTACTACGACTACCAGCAGCGCACCCAGCAGATGGGCCCGCAGACGGCGATGGGCGTCGCGTCGACCACGGTCGCGCCGTACCAGCAGCCCGGTTACCAGACCGGGTACCAGCAGCCCTACGGCTACGGTAACGGCGGCTACGACGGCGGCGGTCCTGACCAGCAACGCGGCGGACGCCGCTGGGTCCCCTGGGTCATCTCCGGGATCGTGGTGCTCGCCGCGATCATCGTGGCCGTCATCATGCTGAACGGCGGCAGCGGCGGCTCCGCCAATGTCCCGCTCGTGAACGGCGAGTCCTGGGCCACGGCCGAGGGGCAGATCAAGGCCGCGGGACTGGTGCCGGTCGAGAACAAGGAGGCCAGCACGACCGTGAAGTCGGGCCTCGTGATCAGCACAAACCCGGACAACGGCAACAGCGTCGCCAAGAACAGCCAGGTCACCGTCAACGTCTCCACGGGCCCCTCGAACATTAACCTGCCCAACACCCAGGGGCAGCAGGGAACAGCGGAGCAGACGAGCCTGCAAAACGCTGGCTTCACCAACGTCAGCCTGGTCCCGGACCAGCAGTCGACACTGAAGTCTGGCGAGGTTGACCACCAGACCCCGGCCCCGGGCAGCTACCCGCCGAACCAGCCGATCACGCTGTACGTGTCGGGCGGCGGCACCGCGGTGCCTGACGTGACCAACGAGACCGTGGCCGAGGCAACCCAGACTCTGTCGACGGACGGGTTCACGCCTCAGGTGGTGAGCACTCCGGCCCCCGCGGACGAGATGGTCCAGCCGGGGACGGTTTACAACCAGACCCCGACCGCAGGCACGGTCGAGTCCCAGGGCAGTTCGATCACGATCTTCGTGCAGCCGCAGAACTCGCCGACGCCAACACCGACGCCGTCGGACACGTTTACCTCGCCGAGCACGCCGCCAACCACGCCCACGGACGGCGGGTCACCGACGAACGGTAACGGTAACGGCAATGGCAACGGCGGTGGCCTCGGCGGCCTCGCCACTCAGGTTCCGGCCACCAACTCATAAGCAGATCGAGAGGATAGTGGATCGCCGGGCGCACCCCGTGGCCCCCGCCGATCCACTATCTTTTCGTTTGCGGTGGTGACCAACTTTGGTGCACTACCCTTACCCGCAGCAGATTGAGTCCCGAGCAGGAGGTGCGCGGTGCCCAAGTCCCGCGTCCGGAAGAAGCCGGTGTACACGCCGCCACCGACGCGGTCGGCGAAGCGCAAGGTGAGCCCGCCTTGGCTCGCGCCGACGATGATCGGCTGCTTCCTTGTCGGGCTCGCGTGGATCGCGCTGTACTACGTCACGCAGGCGGACATGCCTGTGCTCAGCACGCTGGGCGGCTACAACCTTGTCTGCGGCTTCGCGCTGATCGTCGTCGGCGTGGTGCTTGCCACTAAGTGGCACTAGGCAAGGCCGAAGCCAGCTAGCCGAACTGGCTCGTCAGTTCGTGGCTGCGGAAGATCACCAGCAGCACCAGGACGGCGAGCACCGCGATCGCGGCGGCGGCCTGAACGACCGTCTTGTTCTTGCGCGGCGCGTAGACGAAGGCCGCAGTGGTGACCACACCGACGATCAGTCCGCCGACGTGATCCTGCCAGGCGATCGTTGAGCGGTACAGGAGGCTGAACGCCAGGTTGATCGCGATGATCGTGACGATCCCACGGACGTCGAGGCGCAACTTCCTCGCGACCACGAAATACGCCCCGAACAGGCCGAAGATCGCGCCGCTCGCGCCGAGTGCGGGCACGTAGTACTGGCCGATGAGGAAGAACGCTACCCCGCCGCCAATGGCGCTCAGCAGGTAGACCGCGAGGAAGCGAACCCGGCCGAGGAGTTGCTCAAGGGCCGGTCCCACCGCGATGAGCGCCCACATGTTGAACAGGATGTCGAGGAAGCCCAGGCCGCCCAGGCCGGTGGCCGGAGGCAGGAACGCGGACGTGATCAGCCGGTACCACTGACCGGCCGCGATGCCCTGCACCGGGCCGCCGGTGCTGAACGGCGCGTAACCGAGCAGCTCCCAGTCGTTGGCTATGTTCGGCATGACAAGCTCGACGAGGAACAGCGCGACATTGATGCCGACCAGGGTCCAGGTCACGGCGGCAGTGGTGACCGGTCGGCCGCCGAAGGGAGTCCTCGCCTGACGGGTACCCTGGGCCCCGCTGCGCACGCACTCCACGCACTGCTGCCCGACCGCCGCCTGGCGGAGGCAGTCGGGGCAGGCGTGGCGACCGCACCGAACGCAGGAGACCCAAGTCTCTCGGTCCGGGTGCCTAAAGCAAGTGGGCGGGACTTCCTCTCCAGCAGCGCTGGCCTGGTCCTCTGCAGTCATGAGGAGGCACCGCCATTCGTTATAGCGTTCGTTCTACCCTCGCTGGATGGTAACCGACTGCAGTACGACGTCGGTCACGGGCCGGTCGCCTGGGCGGGTCTGCACGCGGCTGATGTTCTCCACCACGTCGGCACCGCTGATGACCTCGCCGAAGATGGTGTGCCTGCCGTTGAGCCACGGCGTGGGCCCGGTGGTGATGAAGAACTGCGAGCCGTTGGTGCCGGGGCCCGCGTTAGCCATGGCGAGCAGGTACGGCTTGTCGAAACGCAGGTCGGGGTGGATTTCGTCCGCGAACTCGTAGCCCGGACCGCCGGTGCCGGTGCCCAGTGGGTCACCGCCCTGGATCATGAAGCCAGTGATCACCCGGTGGAAGATCGTGCCGTCGTAGAGCTTGTTCTTGCCCTTGGTCCGGGTCCGCGGATCGGTCCACTCCCGGCCACCCTCGGCTAGCTCGACGAAGTTGCGCACGGTCTTCGGCGCCTGGTCGGGGAACAGCCGGACAGTGACCGTCCCCTGCGTCGTCATCAGCGTCGCGGTCAGTGCTTCGGTCATTACGTGACTCCGGTTTTCATCGTGGGGCCGGGTAACCCGGCATTACCGTCTTGCGACTGTAGTAATCACGGTACCGGCTCAACCGCAGTGACAGCCGACCGCACCAGAGATGATTGAACGCCGCCTCGCTGGGAAACTTGTGCTACCGAGAGCCGACGAGGGGGTTACTCAATGTCCTTGACAAGGAAAAAGTCCGCTGAACTCAAGACCAGCGGTGCGGTCAAAGCCGCCAATCGTGCACGGGTGGCGAGCTCAGCCGCCGCCGCGAACGCTTCAAGCGCGGCACAGAACGCCGCGGTCGCCGCACAGAACGCCGCAGTGGTCGCCGCTAGCGCTGCGCAGAACGCCAGCGACGCGGCCAAGACGGCTGCCGGCAGCCTGAGCAAGGGAGTAAGCGACAAGGTCTACACCGCCCGGAGCTGGGCGGCCCCACGCCTCGACAACGCGGCCGACTACTGCACTACCACGGTCGCGCCCAAGGTGTCGTCCGCCCTGCGGACCACCGCCCGCCAGGTCAGGCCGACGGACAGGAAGAGTTCGAGGAGGTCATCGGTGCTGACCTGGTCGCTGCTCGGGGCGGCGATTCTCGCCGCCGTAGGGGCCACCGCGGCCATGGTCCGCTACCGCTACCAGACGGCAATCGCCGCCGACAGCGAGCCGGCGGACGAGGAAGTCATCGCGGACTCAACGGACGGCCAGGCGACACCGGTCAACCCGGATGGGACACGCTCACCAGCAGCGACGCCGACGGACAAGAGCGCTGAGACCCCAGTGAATGGACGGGTTCCAACGTCCGGACGGTAACCGCGAGCAGAGGGTGACCTACTGTCGCAGGTGATCTCTTGACACCGTGCGGATGCACGTTCATTTTTTAATACGGGAGCCGCTGTTCCACTCCGGGAGGGACGCCATGACAGGGTGGGACGAGCGGATCGCGCAGCTAGAAGCCGAGTTTCCCGGGTGGCATATCTGGCGGAGCAACGCCGGCCGCTGGTGGGCCACCCGGACCGGTTCGGTCCTGCGCCGCGAGGATCTTGGCACAGAACGCGTCATGACCGTGGACGCTGACGACGAGACCGCCCTGGGCGAGCAACTCGCGATCCAGGCTGGTCTCGATCGCGACCTTGGTTAGCGCCTTAGATAGTTCGCTGGCCACTGGCAGTCGACGAAGACATCGGGCAGGCCGTCAAGGGCTCCGGTGTCTTCAAAAGCGGAGGGGCGGACAACGCCGAGCGCGACGTCCTCCGTTATTTCCGCCCCTAGCAGCCATTCCGGCTCGTCGGGGTCGCACCACCAGGCGGAACTCTCGGCTCGCGCGCGAATTGCGGCCGCCACGTGCGCGGCGAGTGCGGCCGGCCGGGCGATACAAGGGCGTACCGCCACGGCCGTGTCGATCGCGTGGGAGATGGCGCACTGGGCCAGGCGGGTCGGCTGGGTCCGCAGGGCGGCGAGCGCGGCAGGCGTGGGCACCGGCATCGGCCATCCGGTCAGGTGCGCGAGCACCGCGAGCTCAGCCCACTGCCTGATCCATGGCAGGTCGTCAAGCGCACGCTGGCCGCGGCGCATCTCCCGCAGCGTGCACGGACGTGCCACGCATTCGCTGCCACAGGTGCCCGACCTGGGGCAGACCACCGTGCTCGCGTCAGCGGTGGGCGATCCGGGCGAAGCAAGCTCCCGTTCGGAACCATCTTTGATTTTGACTAGGACCGGAAAGTCCATGCCGTCGGAGAAGACGGCCGCCTGGCCGGGTGGCAAGGTGACCAGGTAGCGGGACTGGGACGGCGTCGCGTTCATCGTCGCGCCAACCGCTTCCCTGTCGTCTGCCGCCGGGAGCCGGTGGGTCACTTTAACCGCCGTGTTTTTAATGACGTCGGGAACGAGGCGCGCGGGGATCTGCTCGGCGATCACCAGTCCCTCGCCGTAAGCGCGGATCTCCGCGAGCAGACCGGCGAACAGTTCCACAGCGTGCGCCGCGGCGCCCGCCCCGCCCGCCCCGGTCGGCTCTGGGCGGCGTAGTAGCCGGTGTGCCTCCTCGATGACGGTCAGGTGCGCAAGGCCGCCAGGGACCCGGTCGGCGGTCCTGTGGGTCAGCCGCAGGTGCTCGGCGAGCCTGATGAGAACGGTGCCCATGAGGAATGCCTTGTCCGCGTCGTCGCCGACATCCTCGATCTCAAGCACGACGTTGCCACGCAGCAGCGCGGCGAAGTCGAGCGGATGCCCGCCTTCGAGGAACCGCCCGGTCGTGCCGTGCCTGAGACTGGCAAGCCGGACCCTGATGAAGCCGAGCACATCGTCGGTGACCCGCTGGCTGTAGCCGATCTCGGACACGACGCGCTCCGCCGCGCGCTGCAGTGACGTGAGCGTGGGGTAGGCGGCCTCACCCCGGACCGGCTCGCCGAGCGCCAGGTCCCAGCCGGCTTCCTCGTAGACCCGGCCGAGCGCAGCACTGAGGACCTGCGGAAAGGGCTCCTCTGCCTGGAAAGACGCGATGAACAGGGCCTTGACGAGGTCCGCGTGCGTCTGCAACGGGAACCGCCCGCCCGCACTGTTGGTATCAGCACCGGCGCCCGCGGGCTCAAGCGGGTTGAGCCCGGCGGCGATCGCGTCCGGCTCTCCCGGTCTGATCCTTATCACCTGGGCGGTGGGAAGGCGGTTCGCCATCAGCCGGTACTCGGCCTTGGCCGGCTCGACGACCAGCCACGGGATGCCGCGGGAGGTGGCAGCCTCGAGCAGGCAGCGGACGGTCTGCGACTTGCCGGCCCCGGTCGCACCGCAGACGAACACGTGCCTGTTGAGCGAGTCAGTGGAGACAATGAACGGGCCGGCAGGCATCAGGCTTCTATCAAGAACCTCACCGAGTTGGATCGCAGCGCCCCGCATTCCTACGGAAATCTCGGGTGTCACATCGAAGTCGGGCCGCAGCGCGAAACGCACCCCTGGCACTTCCGCCTCCGGTGGCCGGGCGAGCGCGGCAAGCAACTCGGTCGACCCGTAGAACGGCGTGGTCGGCATACCGTCACCACCCGGCGGGGCAGCCGACCCGGACGAGAAGACACGTGCCGGGCTGAGCGCGTACGGCAACCCGCTGAGATCCGTCGACGCGCAGAACAGCCCGGCAATTCGCGCCGCACTGGCCTCATCGCTCGCGCCGACCACAACGTTAATCCGCCAGAACCCGCCGGAACCGCCCCGCAGCAACTCCCCATGCCGTTCTTTAAGCCGCCGCGCTTGCACAGCCCGTTCAGGAAACCGATCCGCGGAAGCCGCGGCAACCCGCTGCCGCACCCCGACGTCCTCCGCCACGGCATGCAACTCCTGGGCCCCAACCGGCTCAGCAACAACAAGCCACCCGAACGCCCCCGCCCAACTCCCAAGCAGCCCATCATCAAGCGAAAGCCCGCCCAGCCGCTCACTCCGCCCGCCCCCGTCACCGCCCTGCCCGTCCGCGACAAGCAGCCCGTCACTGATCCCAGCCACTTCCCGCCAGCAGGGAAGCCCTTCAACAAGCCCAGCAAGCTCCCCAGCGGAAAGCGCCGAGGCCCACGCCCCCGCAGGCAACGAGAGCATCACTTCCCCAGACTTGTCATCCGCACTGCCAACAAGCGCATCCCCAGCAGCGATAACCCGCACCGGCCCGCCAGCAGCCCCCCGCACCCACCCAAACGCAACCGCCCGAGCCAACCCCCCGGCAACCCCCGCGTGATAGGCAGCCACCAGCGCAGAAAGCCGCTGAGCACGCCCAGAATCCCCAACCGACCGTGTCGGTCGGCTCTCCAGAGAAGTGTCCTCCCGCCGAGGAATCTCACGGACGAGGTAGGCGTCAAGCCCCTCGAGAGCAATATCAAGGCCGTTAAAACCAAACCCGCCGCTCGCCACCACGAGACCTCACAGCAGTGTCCGCCCTATGGGTGCAACCCACCCGTCCACCAACAGACACGTATGCCAGCCATGTTTGGCTCAATGCGAAGGCACGCCATCCGACAGCCACGGTGAGAGGTAATGACTTGTCCCAGCGATCGCAGCCACGACAACCAGGCTGCCCAAACCTGGAACAAGCAGGGGGCGGGGAGAGATTAGCCGCCGGCCTTCCCCTGCCACCACTAGTTTTGGTTCTTGACCTTGACTTTGTTTTTGACTTTGGCCTTTGACTTTGAGGATTTTGACTTTAGAACTCAGTCCCCAAAGACCTGCTGCAGGTAAGGGTTAGCAAACCGTCGGGACGGATCCATCTCGTTACGGATCCGGAGGAAGTCAGAGAACCGCGGATAAACAGAGCTCAAGTAGGAAGCGTCGCGGGTATGCAGCTTCCCCCAGTGGGGACGCCCGCCAACTGCCGTAGCGATCGACTCGAACATCTGGAAGTACTCGTGATAAGGCAGCCCGACGTACTGGTGGATCGCCACGTACGCGGAGTCGCGGTCAAAGGCGGTGGATAGCCAGACGTCGTCGGCGGCGGCGACCCGGACCTCGACGGGGAACATGACCGGATGCGCGAGCCGTGTGACACCAGCCCGCAACTCGGCAAGAACGTCAAGCACGGAGTCGCGGGGGACGGCGTACTCCGACTCGACAAACCGGACCCGGCGCGGCGTCACGAACACCTCGTGCGATGGCGCCGAGTATGTCCGCTTGGACAAGGTGGCGGCGGCGAGTCGGTTGAGCGGCTTGATTGTCGCGGGCATCGCGCGCCCGGTCCTGCAGAGCGCACCGAAGGCGGCGTTCTCCATCACCTCATACTCAAGGAACCGCCGCCAGCTAGGCATCGGAGGTGGAACCAGCGAATTTCCCGGGGGGTGCGGGAGGTTGTCTCTCCGGGAGATTCTGTTGTTCCGCTTGACGAGCGCATTCTTGCCGTAGGGAAACCAGTAGAACTCGAAGTGGTCGTTGTCCGCCGCGAACTCGCCGAACCGGCCGAGCACCTCGTCCAGCGGCATGGGTCGCTCGTCGGCGACCAGGGTAAAGGCCGGGACGCATTGCAAGGTCACCGTCGAGAGCACGCCGAGCGCGCCGACGGAGACGCGGGCCGCGCTGAACAGTTCAGGGCGCTCGTCAGCCGAGCAGGAAACGGCCGAGCCGTCGGCGAGTATCAGCTCAAGTCCTGCCACCTGGGTCGCGATGCCGCCGTAAGCCGCGCCGGTGCCATGGGTCCCGGTGGAGATCGCCCCGGACACCGTCTGCGCGTCAATGTCGCCGAGGTTCGGCATCGCCAGGCCGAGCGTGTCAAGCGCGGCGTTCAACTCCCTGATCGTGGTGCCCGACCGGACGGTGACAAGCCCGGAATCCAGGTGGACGCCGATAATGCCGACCCAACTGGAAAGGTCGATAGCGACGCCAGGCGCCGCTGCCGCCGGCGTGAACGAATGCCCGCTGCCAAGCGCACGCACGGTCAGGCCGTCCTTCGCCGCAGCCGTAATGGCGTGCCCTATGTCTTCTGCGCTGCGCGGCCAGGACCGCCGCACCGGATCCGCGCTTGCTGTGCCTGCCCAGTTCTGCCAGGTCATTGGTCCATTTTCTAGATTTTCCACCGCAGCGGTCTGCTTTTCGCAGCGGGAGCGTTACTGTTTCGGCATGTCTGGCATTATGTCGAGGCCCGCCAATGACAGGGAACAGCTTGAGCGAGCGACCGCCCATCTAGACCCGCCATTCGCCGTCGTCGACCTCGCCGCGTTCGACGCAAACGCGCGCGACCTAGTGCGACGTTCCGACGGCGTGCCCATCCGGGTGGTGAGCAAGTCACTGCGCTGCCGGCGCCTTATCGAGCGCGTCTTGGCTCGGCCAGGATACCGGGGCGTTATGTCCTACTCGCTAGCAGAGGCACTCTGGCTGCATGCCAGCGGCACGAGCGACGACCTGCTCGTCGCCTACCCGACCGCGGACCGCGCGTCCCTCAGGGCCCTGGCGGCGGACGAGGCTGCCCGCCAGCACATCACGCTCACTGTCGATTCGGCCGACCATCTGGACTTCGTCGATGCGACGCTCGGCGCGGGCCACCCGGTAATCCGCGTCTGCCTGGAGCTTGACATGTCCTGGCGACCGCTGCCTTACGGCCCGGTCGTACAGGTCGGCACCTGGCGGTCGCCGCTGCGCACCCCGGCGGAGGCGGCGCTGTTCGCCGGGATGATCCTGCGGCGGCCTGGGTTCTCGCTTGTCGGCATGCTCGGCTACGAGGGACAGATCGCGGGTCTCGGCGACGCGCCGCCCGGCCGCCCGGTGCGCGCTCGCATCGTCCAGGCGATGCAGTCCCGCTCGGCGAGCGAACTGCGTGAGCGCCGGGGAGAGGCGGTCCGCCGTATCCGTGCGCTTACCGCGCTTGAGTTCGTCAATGGCGGCGGCACCGGCTCGCTCGAATCCACCGCGGCCGACAGTTCCGTCACCGAGCTTGCCGCCGGCTCCGGTCTTGTCGGCCCGACCCTTTTCGATGCTTACCGTAAGTTCCAGCCAAGGCCAGCACTGCAGTACGCGCTGCCGGTCGTGCGGCGGCCGGGTCCAGGAATAGCCACTTTGTTTAGCGGTGGCTACGTCGCGTCGGGTACCGGGACACCGGATCGGCTGCCGGCGCCGTTCCGGCCCGCGGGACTGCGACTGACCCGCGTCGAGGGCGCGGGAGAAGTACAAACACCGGTGCTCGGCGCGGCGGCGGACGGCCTCAGCGTCGGCGACCGGGTCTGGCTGCGCCACGCGAAGGGCGGCGAGCTTGCCGAGCGGTTCACCGACTACCACCTGATCGACCCGGCCGAGCCGGAGCCGGAAAGCGTGCCTACCTACCGGGGCGAAGGCCAGTGTTTTGGCTAACCAGGCTTCGGATAAAAGGCCCACGCTCCGGGTAAACAGCACAAGTCTTCGGCTAATCCAACGCTTTCAATAAGACGGTGCTTCAAATCAAGACCGGGAGACAACGATGGACGAAGCCATCGCCGCGGGCACGCAGTCATCTCCCGAGGGGACGACCCCCCGTATCCCTCCGGAGACCACGGTGCCGGCAGCCTTGGCGGAACCCACGGTGCCTGTCAAGGGCAACTGGGTCGCGCTGCTCTTCCTGGCCAACATAGGCCTCTGGCTCGGCATCTACGCCCCCATCCAGGTACTGCTGCCCGAGCAGGTGCAGTCGCTGCACGACCACATCACGAAGAGCAATGTGGTCCCAAGCGGAACCGATGCGGTCCTGCTGTCCGTGGTCATGGGTGTGGGAGCCATCGCCGGGCTGATCGCCAACCCGGTCGTCGGTGCCCTCTCGGACCGAACGACCTCGACCCGCGGGCGCCGCCACCCGTGGACGCTCGGCTGCGCGCTCGTTGCCGCCCTTGGCATCTTGGTGGTCGCCGCCGCTCCCGCGATCGCGGTCATGGCGGTGGGCTGGTTCATCGCCGAACTCGGTCTCGGCGGCATGCTAGCCACGCTCACCGCGGCGCTGCCCGACCGGGTGCCGGTCGGGCAGCGCGGCACGCTCGGCGCACTGATCGGGATCAGCCAGATGCTCGGCACCGTCCTCGGCGCGCTGCTCGTGACCGTGATCATCACCCGGATGTCGGCGGGTTACGCGGCGTGCGCGGTCATCGTGGTGGGCTTCGCGGCCGCGTTCACGCTGCGCACCCGGGACGAGCCACTGCCAACCGAGTTCAAGCCCGACCATCCGCTCTCCACGGCGCTGCGCCGGCTGTGGGTTTCGCCGCGCACCTACCCGGACTTCGGCTGGGGATGGGTCACGCACTTCCTGGTCAACCTCGGCAACGACCTCGGCACGTTGTACCTCCTGTACTTCCTCTCCAGGGGCGCGCACTACCACGACCCGCAGACCGGACTCCTTATCCTCATGGCGCTGTACGCGGTCGCACTGCTCGCCGCCGGTTCTGTGCTCGGCATGCTGTCGGACCGACTGGGCCGGCGTAAGCCGTTCATCATCGGCGCTAGCGCGGTGATGGCCCTGGCGGCGGTCCTGCTGGCCGCCTCGCCCACCTGGCACCTGGCCTTGGTGGCGGCACCGCTGCTTGGCGCCGGGTTCGGTACCTATTGGGCGGCCGCGCCGGCGCTGCTGACCCAGGTGCTCCCCGCGGCCGTCGATCGAGGCAAAGATGTCGGCATCATCAACATTGCGTACAACCTTCCGCTCGTGGTGGCTCCACTCGTGGCCGGGGTAGTACTTGGGCTGATGAATAGCTATCCCGCGCTCTTCGCGCTGGCCGGACTCGTCACGGTCATGGCGGCGTGGACAGTCAGCCGCGTCCGTTCGGTGCCGTGATCACCTTTACCAAATCGATATGAAACGTCATACTGGGCAGGAGACTCAAATTGTGGAGGTCACCCCTTTGACGAAACGGGCCTTCCGCTCAAAACGAGGCCTCACCGGGGGGTTGACGTTCCTCCTTATGGGTGCACTCGCGACGATGACACTGAGCGGATGCGGTGGTCCCTCGTATACGTACGTGGCGGACTCTGCGGCGTCTACGTACTACAAGGTGCCGTCCCAATGGCACCAAATCTCCCAGCATGACCTGAATGCTGTCTTGCAAGCGGACGGCAGCCCCGCTACCGGCGTCTGGTCCACCGCGTTTGACGCTGACTCGTCGCCGTCAGGGCACAACTTCCTCGACCCGTCCATCACCAAGCCGTTCGTATTCGCCCAGGTCATCCCCCTGTCATCCACGGCAACCAATGAGCTGTCGTACAACCTGCTGCGCGACCTCTTCCTGCCGGTGACCTCGGCCACGCGGCAGCAGGCGCAGGAAAGCGGCTACCCGCTGACCGACTTCAAGTCGCTGCGGGACCAGACGATCACGGCGAAGCAGGGCGTGCACGGAGTACGGGAGACGTACCAGTACACGTTCCCCGGCGGAATGGTCGATACCTTCGACGAGGACGTCCTGACCAATGCCGATGCGACGACTGCCTACATGCTCGTCGTGCACTGCACTGCCACCTGTTACACACAAAACCAAAACAACATAAATACCGTCCTGTCCTCATTTACCGTCGGGAGTCCGACATGAAGCAGGTCGCCCGCCCGGAGCAGGGACTTACTTACGAGGGCGGACGCCCGAGAGAAGAAGACATCCTGACTCGCCGCAGAATGTCCCTCTGGGACCGGTCCAAGTGGCTGTTGCTCCTCGTCATAATCTGGCTGCTCCTTGTCTGGTCGCTGATGGCGAACAACCCGCTCATCGGGTTCGTCGCCGCCTGCCAGATTGAGGCGCAGATCGGCTGGTGGGTCTTCGTCCTGATCGGCCTTGAGCTGATCCACCAGGTGCACTTCTTCATCAGCGAGCGCTCCGCCGCCTACAACCAGTTCTGGGTTAAGAAGGTCTGGGGCAGCTGGGCGCGGTTCAGCAACGACAAGATCTCGGCGTGGACAAAGTTCCGGATCAGCCGGGTCATCAGCTGGATCGTCGTCATCGCCGTCATCGCGATCGTCACGGGCAAGATCATCCACGCGGCACCACTGACCGCACTGCTGCGCATCCCGCAGATCGTGTGGAGCGCGATGCCGTTCGTGGTCCAGATCGTGTTCACGCTGTTCTTCGTGGTCGCCCAGTTCGGCATGCTGTTCTGGTTCCTGTCCAGGGGCGGCGTCGACGTCTACTACCCCGACGACATCAAGACCAGGTTCTCCGACGTGTGGGGCCAGGACCACGTGCTCGAGCGGGTCAAGGAAAACATCATCTTCCTTGAGAACCCCGAGATCGTCGAGGACCGCGGCGGCTACGTGCCGGGCGGCCTCCTGCTCTGGGGTCCGCCAGGCACCGGGAAGACGCTGATGGCCGAGGCGGTCGCGGGGGAGACGGGCAAACCGTACGTGTTCGTGGACCCGGGCGCGTTCATCAACATGTTCATGGGCGTCGGCGTACTGAAGGTCAAGGGGCTCTTCCGCAAGCTGCGCAAGCTCGCGCTGCGGTACGGCGGCGTGATCGTCTTCTTCGACGAGGCCGACTCGCTGGGCAACCGAGGCATGGCCATGGGCGGCTCGCCTGGC
>Ga0210389_10002737_pt1 | contig 13790 bp, 8 predicted proteins | sample IncBWH28OmetaG_FD_160127 | JGI IMG/M metagenome (GOLD analysis project Ga0210389, IMG submission 160127) | Forest soil microbial communities from Barre Woods Harvard Forest LTER site, Petersham, Massachusetts, United States - Inc-BW-H-28-O ...
CCGGTGTTTTGTCGCCTTGGAAAATTCCAGAATCCGGTTTTCCCAGACTTCCGGGAGCTGGGGTGCACCCAGGGCTGCCAGCTTTCTGCGGAGTTCGTCGACGGTACGGAAGCCCTGGGTGATCGGAGGATAGAATGGGAACATGGGGCGGACAACGTAGATAGGGATCGGTTCGGCCGGTGCATTGTGAGTCTGGGGGTGAAGAAACAGGCTGTGCCAGAAATGATGCGGATTTTCCGATTGATCCAGACCGCGTCGCGTTGTTTTGGCGACCACGAAATTGGTGGGGTGATTGATTGAAACCGCGTCGGAGTCCGGGCGGATGCTTTTCGGGACGACGTGGTGGCAATTGAAGGATTCGCGCCGTCCGCGTGCCGGCCGACCACGCTTAGAACGGACTTCTGCGACGGATGCCGGTGGGCGGCCTAGTTCCATCAATTCAACGCCGGTCGAGCCGACCGCGAGCGCCGCCAGCGCTCGCCCGACCGGGTGCGCGGCAAGCGCCTTGAAATAGTGAGCTCTCAAGGTTTGGTAATCGCGATTGACCTTGGCGTATTCTGGGCCTTCGCGGTCCAAACAGGTGGCAGACACTTTGTCCAGAACGACGCCTGGCAGTTCGGGACACTGGCCGACGATGGAGGGATCGTTGGAGATTTCTTCCAGATTCCGGAGCATCTCGACGACGGCCTTCACCATCTCGGGGCCGGGAGGGGAAGATTGTGAGTCATCGCTCATACCGTGAGTAAGTAACAATAAGAAATGGTGTATTGAATATTGCGGGTCAATAAAAGAACACAAGTTAAAAATGTAACTAGCTCCGTTTTTTTTGTGAGCAAGAACGATTGGGGATGGAGTCAGCGTCCTAGAGTTTGGACATTCCTAGAACCATCTAGCCCGGCAGGGCAAGGCGAGACGCCTTACTTACTTCTGCGGGCAAATCGGGACGGTTAGCTTGCAAAAAGAGGGTAAGGCGGGACGCCTTACTTACTTCAGCGGGCAAATCGGAACGGTTAGCTTGCAAAAAGAGGGTAAGGCGAGACGCCTTACTTACTTCTGCGGACGTAGCCTTTCGGGCCGTAAAACCGACGCTAAACAGATACTCGTGCCTGGCTACTATCAGCCTGTCCCTCCGGGACAAAAGCCATTCACCCATCGAAGCGCCTCGCATTAAGTTAGCGCTTGTTTACCCTGGGAAACGCAGCGTCCCGCCATACCCGACGATGCACTGGCTTCCCGCTGATAAGACGATGCACTAGTCCGACCGGGTGACGGCGGGACCGGAGCTATCGCCTTCGATGAGGGCGACCAGGTCGTGCGCCGTGGTCCGAATGCCCGAGACATCTTCCGGCGAGACGGCGCGAGTGTCCGCCAGCTTCTGGCGGACATCTCTGAGGCCGGAGGTGATCTGTGAGATGAGTGGCGTGGATTTCAAAGGGGTAGACAGCGTGTCGAGCCGCTGCAGATAGTAGTCGAGCAGATCCAACTGGCGGAGTTTGGAAACTCGTTCCGGCGAAAAGTCGGCCACCACACTGGCGGCGCCTATCTCCAGTCCGCGGATCCAGCCCCCGAGGCTGAGCAGGTGGACCATTTCTTCGTCGCGCAACTCGAGCATGGCCGATTCAACATCCTTTTGCGTAACGATCAGTTCTTTACGGAGTCCGCTCCAATCTGATTGCTTGGCCAGATCGAGAATCTGCTTGGCGTGCCGGCTCACTCGCTGCTGGACGCCAAGTCCTTTTGCTCGACGGAGCAGTTCGCGACCGAGAGGTGCGATGGCCTTAATCTCTTCCCCTTCGACAGCGAGGAACCCATCACCGATCAAAACGCCAAAGCTCAGGGCGAATTTCACTCGGTTGTCGAGTCGAAGGGCCCGCAGTGGACGTGTCAGCTCTTGGATGGGAATCGGTTTAAGGGCATCCAACGTATTGAACAATTGTTCGATCGAGGGAGTCGTGTATGGATTAACGCCGAGCTCCTCCCGGAAATGAGAATCGGCCGACATATCGGAATCACTCTGGGCTTCGCCGATTTGGGCGAAAGCCAAAGTCAAACCGATAAAAAGGGTGGCTGAAATCGAGGGCGAAAATTCGATAAGCATCCGTGTTTGGTGGAAAGATATCGCCTTTGTTGGCGCGTGGCCAGACATGTTATGCCAAGGATTTCCTCTTGACCATCGGAGTCAAAGGGGCATCATGACGCGGGGATTTTCAGCCTTAACCCTCTGATTTTCACTAATTAATATGCATGGACACGTCGGGACGTTGCTTTGGACTACTTGCTATTTCTTCGTCGTTCTAGGACTGTCTGCGTATGGCATTCATCGTTATTCTATCATTTATCTCTATTTCAAGAACCGGCATCGAAAACCCGCCGCAGCATCGAAATTTGATCCTCTTCCGGTAGTTACCGTCCAGCTTCCCATCTATAACGAAGTCCACGTGGTCGAACGATTGTTGAAAGCCATCAGCGAACTCGATTATCCGAAGGACAAATTAGAGATCCAAGTGTTGGATGACTCGACCGACGAGACTCGCGGTCTGACTGAGCGCGCGGTGGCAAAGCTCCAGGCGGACGGGTTCGACGCGGTCGTGCTGCACCGGGAGAATCGTATCGGATTTAAAGCCGGAGCACTTGATCACGGATTCAAAAAGGCGAAGGGAGAATTCTTCTTCATTTTGGACGCCGACTTTGTCCCACCGCGCAACATTCTCAAGGAATGCATCGACCACTTCGGCGATCCGAAGGTGGGCATGATTCAGACGAGATGGGGTCACCTCAATCGGTCGTACTCCTGGCTGACCCGCGCTCAAGCGATTCTGCTCGATGGGCATCTGGTGCTGGAACAGACCGCCAGAAGTCGGACGGGCCGATTCTTCAATTTCAATGGAACGGCCGGTCTCTGGCGGAAGCGCTGCATTGGCGAAGCAGGGGGCTGGCAGCATGACACGCTGACCGAAGACCTTGATTTAAGTTACCGCGCGCAGTTGCGCGGATGGAAGTTCGTGTTTCTGGCTGACATTGTCACGCCGGCGGAGTTACCGATCGACATCGATGGATTCAAATCGCAGCAACATCGATGGACTAAGGGGTCCATTCAGACCTGCAAGAAGGTTCTGCCGCGCATTTGGAGAAGCAACTTGCCTTTGTTCATCAAGATCGAAGCGACGGCGCATCTGACCGCGAACTTTGCTTATCTGTTGCTGGTTTTTCTCTGCGTGTTACTGCATCCATCCTCGGTGGGTGCGAGTTCGTCCGCAGCCGGAGGTGTCGTTCGCATGTTGATGATCGACCTTCCGATTTTCGTGGCCACGACGGTGTCGACCACAGTCTTCTATCTTTGTGCGCAAAGGGAACTCCGTCCCGACGATTGGAAACGCGAGATCTGTTTTTTCCCATTCGTATTAGCGCTTGGGATTGGCTTGTCGATCAATAATGCCCGGGCGGTTTTGGAAGCGATATTTAATCGTACGTCGGATTTCTATCGAACGCCCAAATACGGCATTGAAAAGGCGAAACAACAGTGGAAGAGCAGCCGTTATTTGGCAGTTCGGACCGTGATACCACTCGTCGAATTCATTTTCGCTGTGTACTTTACATATTTTGTATTTCATGCTTTTCAAAACAGGGAATTTCTGTCACTACCATTTCTAATGTTGTTTCAGATAGGCTTTGCCTACGTAGCTTTTAGTTCTTTATGGCAGCGCATTGCGCGCCCTCAGTGGAATCCGAGGGACATTTCGGTGGCATAACAAGGATGGGAAAACATTTTGTAATAGCGGTTTTACTGGCCGGATTTGTGGTGGTGAGCCGGGCTCAGAGCCCCTCTCAATCTCCTGGCCCATCTCCGGTTGCAACGCCCCAAAACGCGGCACCGGCGGTGGTTGCGACGCCTACCCCCGCTCCGGTACTCGAAACACAGCTGGTGATTAGTATTCCCGACCAGAAGCTGGCAGTTCTGGTGAACGACAAGCTGTACAAGACCTACAAGATTTCCACCTCGCGCTACGGCGAAGGAGATGCTCGAGGAAGTTGGTGTACGCCAACCGGACGTCTGGCAGTCGCGACGAAGATCGGCGCCTCGGTGCCATTTGGTGGCGTTTTCCAAAGACGACGTTACACTGGTGAGGTACTCTCCATCAATGCGCCTGGCCGGGACCCGATTGTGAGTCGCATCATCTGGCTGCGCGGTCTGGACTACACGAACAAGAATGCCTTTGACCGGTGTATTTACATCCACGGGACGCCCGACGAAGACTCGTTGGGGAAGAAAGCGAGTTATGGCTGCATCCGAATGCGTTCCAGCGACGTCATCGAAATCTTTAACTGGATCACTACCGGCACGGGAGTTGCCATCGTTGACAAAGGAGTGGCTCGCGCGATCAAAGATCTAGCCGACGATCGCCTTTTTATGGCGACAAACGCCCCTAAAGCGGAGGAAAAATACGACTGGGTCCGCTGATCTGAAACGGTCATAAAATCGAATGAATGCAGGAAGGCGGCCGCATCGGCCGCTTTTTTGTGTCAAGATGCGGAAAAGAAGATCATTGATCGGGGAAAAAAATTTCGTCTGTTGGAGCTGCTTTTTTGCTTGATACCCACAATATATAGTGTTTAATGGCCACGCTTGTGCTACATAATGGGTTACGGGGCCGGTTATCCCCGCAAAATCACAAGTTAACCACAGGTTTTAGCCCGGAAACGGGCAGTTATTCACAACTTATTGTCAGCGGAACCCAAATTTCAGGAAGGCCCCCTAGATGATTAAATTGAAAACAGGAGTCCGGACCAGTGATTTGAGGTCGCGCGTCCGAGGATCGAGCGCGCGCAAAAAGAAGAACGGCCTGAAATTTCAGCGCTTTTTCAGTCAGGAAGGTATCTCGCCTTTTGATGAGATCGAGTGGGAGCGTCGCGTGGCAGAGATCACGGATGACAGCGGGAAGGTGATCTTTCGGCAGGAGGATGTCGAAGTCCCAAAAGCCTGGAGTGCGTTGGCAACGAAGATCGCGGTGTCGAAATATTTTTATGGAGATATTGCCAACGGCACTGATCCGCACGCCGGCGGTCGCGAGAGTTCGGTTCGTCAATTGGTCCATCGGGTGACGCGGACGATCTCGGATTGGGGGCTCAAGGACGGTTATTTTTCGGATCAAGCCTCGGCGGAGGCGTTCTATGGCGATCTTACCTGGCTCTGTCTGAATCAGCACGGCGCGTTCAACAGCCCGGTCTGGTTCAATGTAGGTCTTTATCAGCAATACGGGATTGGGAAGGGGAGTGGGCGAGGGAACTACTTCTTCAATCGCGATGCGGGTGAAGCGGAGCGAGCGCCGACGCAGTATGAATATCCACAGGCTTCCGCCTGCTTTATTCAAGCGGTGGACGATACGATGGAAGACATCATGCGACTGGCGACCAGCGAGGCAATGCTTTTCAAATACGGAAGCGGGACCGGATCTGATCTGTCGACTTTGCGGAGTACGCGCGAGAAACTGAGCGGTGGTGGACGTCCCAGTGGTCCGCTCTCGTTTCTGAGAGTTTACGATCAGGTGGCGAACGTGGTGAAAAGCGGTGGCAAAACCAGGCGCGCGGCCAAGATGAATACGCTCAAGGATTGGCATCCGGACATCGAAGAATTTATCGAGGCGAAGGCCAAGGAAGAAAAGAAAGCTTGGGCGTTGATCGAGCACGGGTACGACGGCAGTTACAATGGCGATGCGTATGGCTCGATCATGTACCAGAACGAAAATCTGTCCGTACGGGTGAGTGACGAGTTCATGCAAGCCGCGATCGACGGCAATGAATGGTGGACGCGCAACGTCGTGAGCGGAAAACCGTGTGAGAAGAAAGAGGCGCGCAGCTTGCTGCGTAAGATTGCCGAAGGGACCCATGTCTGTGGTGATCCCGGCATGCAATTTGATTCGACGATCCACCGGTGGCACACGTGCAAAGGAACCGGCCGGCAAAATTCGACGAACCCATGCTCGGAGTACCTATTTCTGGATAATACCGCGTGCAACCTGGCGTCGCTGAACCTGATGAAGTTTAAGCGGCCAGATGGGGTGTTCGACGTGGAGAAGTTCAAGGCGGCGGTGCGGGTATATATCACTGCCCAGGAGATCCTGGTGGATAACGCAAGTTATCCGACGAAAGAGATTGCAGAGAACAGTCATATCTTCCGGACGCTTGGTCTTGGTTTCGCCAACCTGGGCGCGCTGGTAATGAGTTACGGGCACGGGTATGATTCGGATGAAGCGCGAGCCTTGGCTGGGTCAATCACTGCCATCATGACTGGTGAAGCGTATCTGCAGAGCGCTCGTACTGCTTCTACGATGGGACCCTTTCCCGGGTATCGAGATTCGAAGGCGACCGGGTTCACCCGCACTGTTGCACCGGATAATGTAGACTCGATGCAAGAGGTCATCCGATTGCATCGGCAATATTGCGACCGGATCGAGAATTCGATCGAGTTTGGCTTCCTGAAGGAAGAAGCGAAAGAGGTTTGGAATAGTGCGATTCGCGCGAGTACCAAGAATGGATTCAGGAATGCGCAAGTGACGGTCCTGGCGCCAACCGGAACGATCGGATTCCTGATGGATTGCGATACAACGGGCATTGAACCGGACATTGCGCTGGTAAAATACAAGCTTCTGGCCGGCGGAGGCATGCTCAAGATTGTCAACCAGACGGTACGGCCGGCCCTCGAAAAGCTGGGTTATGCACCGGAGCAGACCGAGCAAATTCTAGCGCACATCAATGAACATGACACGATCGAAGATGTGGCGGTTCCTGAAAGTCAGAGCGTCATCAAAAGCGGGCTCAAAGAGGAACATCTTCCGATCTTTGACTGCGCGTTCAAGCCATTCAAGGGGGAACGGAGTCTCCATTATCTTGGACATTTGCGGATGATGGCCGCGTGCCAACCTTTTCTGAGCGGTGCGATCTCGAAGACTGTCAATATGCCGAATGGCGCGACGGTCGAAGAGATCATGAGCACCTATATTGAAGGGTGGAGGCTTGGTTTGAAAGCCATCGCGATCTACCGTGATGGCTCAAAACGTTCTGCGCCGCTGAATACCAAAAAGACGAAGGACATGGGCGGCGAAGAGAGCGTCGCGGCGGGTCCCGAGACGGAAACGCTTCAGCGCCGAATCGTGGATCTTGAGAAAGAAGTCCAGACACTGCGGGCGGAAGTCGAGCAACCTTCCCGGAGTCGGATGCCGGACACACGAGTTTCGCTCACCCACAAATTCGAGATCGCCGGTCATGAAGGCTATATCACCGTTGGTTTGTACGAGAGCGGTCAGCCTGGAGAATTGTTCATCCAAATGGCGAAGGAGGGGAGTACCATTGGCGGATTGATGGACACGGTAGCGACGTTGACCTCGCTTGCTCTGCAATACGGAGTGCCTCTCGAGAGCCTGGTGAAGAAGTTTGCCTATCAAAGGTTCGAGCCAAGTGGATTTACGAAGAATCCCGATATCCGTAATGCGACGAGTATCACGGATTACATCTTTCGGTGGCTCGGGTGCCAGTTTATCAAAGGCTACAAGGAAGCTACTTCGCCGAGCCGCTCCCAGCTTGATCTGCCGATGAAGGAGATCGCTGATATCGATAAGAGAGCGATCAACCGTCCCGTCGCGGAACTACCACGGACGGCTGAGAGAGAGATTATCGACGTAATTACCAATCGATCGAATTCGGAGGGTACGGCAGAACCTGTTGCAAATGGAAACGGACTATCGAAGACACACGCAGACCGGGTACGGGCGGCGTTGGAGAATATGTATATCGGCATGAGTTGCTCGAATTGCGGTAGCACGAAGGTAATTCGTGCGGGAGCATGCGGTGTCTGCACCGAGTGCGGAACGTCGCAGGGTTGCAGCTAGCTTGGAAATATTACGAAACAAAGCCACGCGATATTTCCAAGTTCTGAAGACAATTTTTCGGTGGGCGAGCGAAGCGGGCCGTGGATATAATTTCGGGGGGGGAAGGCGCCGGAGACAACCTTTAGGTTTTTCCGGCGCTTTCTATTGCTCGGCGGCGTCAGCCCGAATCGCCAGAGGCTAACATCATTTTCATAGCGATGATGCATGTAAAAGCAGCTGATTTGCAACCTGCAGGCTACCGCTTCGAATCTTCAGCAGCGCTACCTCGCCGCGCCCGCACCCGACATTCAGCGCACCGCGGCTGCCGAGATCTGTTGGCTGATCCTATTCCGCCGAAACAGCGAAGATCTTAGTTTGACATCGCTGTGGCAATTGCTCATTATCCTGTTAGGCTCTGAAAATTGGATTTTAGGCTTGTTGAGCAACCATGAGTGCGATCGAAAAGCTGCCAGAACAGTTCTTTCAACTTGCTGGCCCCGAAGATCGTGTGCTCGGTTTCTCTGGCCCGCCGCGTGCCGTCATCGGAATGATCCCGGTCGTCAATATCAGCGATGACAAACAGAAGATTCGAAGTATTTCGATAAATTCCAAAGAACTGCGGGGCCCGGGAGGCGTTCCGTTGAGCGAAATTCCGTTCCGCACACGGCTACAGGGACATCAACAGGCGAACCTGCGGGCCAGGCTCCCTCTCGATCCTCTGACGCCTCCAGGCAGCTACAATTTCGAAGTCACTGTGGGTCCGCGCACGTTGCGCGCTGTCGCCCACATTTCAGAAGTCTTTGATTTTCGCGTGGAGCCGCGGGCGATCACAATTTTCGCGACTGCAAAGATTTCCTCCCACACCGGTAGGGTGGTTTGCGAAAATAGAGGTAACGTTGTGTTGGTGGGGGGCGACCGCTGCGAGGTTCCCATCTTCGAGGCTTACCCTTTACTCAGCGCGGTTCTGAACGGCCTCAATAAAAGCGATCGGGTATCAGCCGAGTCGATGGCGAAAGCTGCGCTCATCGAACTGGCTGATCTAAAGGTGGGGACGCTCGTCGTCAAGCGACGGGCAATGGCTCTCTCGCCGGGACAAAAAGTAGCGGTGGATATTGGGTTCGAACTCCCCGCCGGGCTGAAGCCACAGCGCCGTTATTCCGCGTCCCTCGAGCTCTACAACACGAATCTGCAGGTCGAAATTTATACGACTGCGAATCCGGGACCGAATTCGAGCAAACAACAATAAACGGAAAGACTTATGGGTGGTAGTTCCACAACGAATTTCGAAGTACCAAGTGGTAGTACGCTTCCGATTACGATCGGTGGCGATGGCACAACCATTAACACAGATGTTGAGATCAAGCTCGATCCCATCGAACTGAAAATAGACCCGCTCCAGGCCGATCTCAAAATTGAGCCGCTCCAGGTCTCAACGGACTCTAAGCTCTCGACGAACTCCAAGCTCTCGACGGACTCCAAGGTCGCGACGGACTCCAAGGTATTTAGCGACTCGAAATCGGAGATTGACCTGAAGCCGGTGGCGATGGATTCCTGCACGACATTCAAGCTTGCACCGCTGCCACCCGTCTGCCTGGAGCAGCCCTATTCGCAGCATTTCGGTATCACGTTCATGGGGATCGAGTTGTGGGGGTTCAACATTTCCGGAAAATCGCAGACCTTTCTGCATAGCCCGTCGAATTGCGAGGGTCGCGAGATCCCGAAATCTTATGGTTGCAGTGAGCGGAACCACAGACCGGATCCACCTGCTTCGCGGCCGCCGAGTGGACTCCGCGTGCGGGTGAAATAACTCGAGCGGAACCCGGGCCGGTCTCCCTTTAAGAAAGAGCGCACACAAATGAACAGACAACGTTATTACGCGGAACATGGCTGTGGTGCTGCAAGCCGAGATCCCGAAATCTTCTATGGGTACTGCCACGATACCGGGCAGATGAGGATGATGAATTATGCCGACTTCATGGGCAACTTGCAGACCGGCTATTCCAATCTCTACAACAACCCGGCGTCGGCCATGATGCCCATGGTCAATTCTCTTTCCGCCATGATGCAGAGAGGCGCCGCGCACCAACATGGGCACCATGGGCATCATCATCACAAACACCAACTCGAGTGTGGCTGCGGTTGCGGCTGCCGGGAGGACGATTGCGGCTGCGACTGCTGCATCAGCTGTGCCGATGTGGTGCAGTACGCCCGTTGCGGCGAGATCCGCCGCATTCCTCTCGTCTTCGATAACGACACCCGTCGCGAGCGCGATGTCACCCTGCAACTAGGAAACTTCGCCACGGAAGGCGGATTGGATGTGGGCTGGAAGACAGGTATCTCTCCAAAGGAATTCAAACTGGCGCCCTGCGGCCATACCACGGTCGTTTTGTCCGTGGAAGTGGATTGCAGCAAGCTGATTGTCGCGCCCCGCGAGCCAGATCAGAGAAGCTCGGATTTGGAATCTTGCAAGGTCGCTTACGCGACGCTTCGAGCGGAGGGCTGCACGATCTGCCCGCTCGTGATCGCCGTCGCCGTGCTGCCGGAGCGGTGCGAAGCGCACCACATGAATTGTCTTTGCGGTTGCTGCAACTGACCGTTATTTGACGCGCTTAGCACGTATAATTCGATACTCCCACGCGCCAGAGTTCATCTGCTCGTAAACCGTGGATCCGGGAACGGCGAGAAAATTGTCGATCATCTCGTTGCTGCCGCCGAACGCTCGCGCGCGATTAGAGGCCACCTCATCGCAGGACCGAAGAACATTGGCAGTAATGTCCCGTTCGCTCTCCCGGCGCAATCCGAGGGACGCGAGGAGCATCTGGACTTCGGCCCATCTGGGAACAGGTAGCAGGTCGGTGTAAAGGAAGTCGGCGCCTTTGGTGAGCACGCGCTGCACTTCCATAAAGAAGCCGCGCAAATTGGGGTAGGTGTGCGAGGATTCCATGTTGGTTACGACGTCGAAGCTTCCGTCGTCGAACGGCAAGTGCTCGGCGTCTCCGACCTCGAATTTCGTTCCGTGGCCGTGAGTTCGTCGGCAAAATGCGATGGCCTCAGACGAAAGATCCACGCCCGTGGCGACAGCGCCGAACGTTTCGGCCACAAGTGCGACTGTGCCGCCGCGTCCACAGCCAACATCCAGCACGCGACGGTCGTTCAGTCGCGTGGCGCCAATCAACTCGAACGCCAGCCGCACGGAATTGCGATTGAAGACCTCAGCGGGGATCTCGAACTGTGCTTCGTCTCCACCGCCCAAGCTTACGTATCCGTAGTTCAGGAAGAAGGATGCGGAGCCGATGCCGGATTGCTCCAATCGCCGCGTGACATCGTCATAAAAATCGCGATAGCTCGCTTTGGCGGCAACTTCCGGCGCGTTGCCCTGCAATTCGCTGCTGACGGCAACGCCCGCGCCGGACGCCGTAGCTTCGGCTCCGGCCGGTTCCGATACCTCACCGGCCTGCGCCTGATCGACCAGCACCGCGAGTTCAGCCACCGTGGGAGCCTGGAACAGCTTGAGCACCGGCAGTTCGATTTGAAAACGTTCGCAAATCTCCGACGCAATCTGCGCCGCTAACAGCGAGTGTCCGCCGAGATCGAAGAACCTGTCGTGAACGCCGACGGCCACAATTCCGAGCTGCGAGGCCCAGATGTCGGCCAGTACGCGCTCCGTTTCGGTGCGCGGCTCGACAAACGCGGTTGCCAGGCTCGGCCGCTCGTGGCGATTCATGCTCGCTTTTTCGGCGGGCTTGCTCTCTCCATGTTCCACCCAAGATTTCAAGCGCTCAGCCAGGTTGATCGCAACGACTGCGCGCGAGCAATCCCAGTTTCCGATCAACCGCATCAAGGTTTCTTTTCCTTCGTTCGGCTTGATCGCGGTGGGCATGCTCGCGCTCTGCGCCTCGGCTGCGTTGTCCCAGGCATCCCAGTCGATGGCCAGCCAATGCGGTCCTCGTTCCAGCGCTAGAGCATCGAGCATAGCGTTGGCGCCCGCGTACGCAGCCAGCCCGAACCCTCCTAGCACCGTCGAGACTGAGGAATGTAAGATCCAGCGCCGCGGATCGCGGCCGCGAAACGCGTCCATGAGGTGCATTAATCCGGACAGCTTGGGAGAGAACTGCGCGTCCACCACTTTCCAATCGGTCTCGGCGGCAGAACCGAACGCGGCGGCGTCGATGCGTGCCGCTCCGTGTATGACCAAGTCGATGGGACCAAAACGCCTGATGGTGGCGTCCACGGCCGCCGTCACTTCGTCGGGCCGATTCATGTCCGCGGGGAGGACCATGACTTCATCCCGCTCCGCCCGCATTTTTACGAGGCGCTGCAGGGGCGTCTTTTGTTGCGGATCGGTTTTCGGATCCTCGATTTTAGCGGCCCATTCGGCGGGTGGAGGCAGGGCGGATCGCGCGAGAAGCGCGAGCTTCGCGTGCGCCTTGCTGAACAGAGCCTCCGCTAGATTCAGGCCCATGTAACCAAGTCCGCCGGTAATCAACACGACGGGATTCGAAGGCAGATTGGCCGCCGGTTTGACGATTCGGATCGGAACCGGCTCGAATGCTTCCACGAATCGTTTTCCATGGCGGATCGCCACCGCTGCCTGAGGCGCGTGGGCCGCCAACTCGGCGATTACCATGCCCGGCACCGTCTCGCCGCCGTCCACGTCGATGTGCGACACGCGAACTCCCGGATGCTCCTGCGGTAGCACGCGCGCGACACCCGCGCCGAGAGCACCCAGCGGATCCATCGCATCTGTGTGCTCTACTTTGGTGGTCCCGGAGGCGACCAAGAGGACTGGCAGCGGCCGAGCCGTCTGCCGTCCGCTCAGCGCAAGAACCAGCCGCATCGGAGCCAGCAGGCTTACCAGCGCGGCTTCTTTCAGGTTGGGCGGCGTCACTTCTCGCGCCGAAATTTCTGCTGCGCTCCAGCAATTGATCACGCCAGAAAGGCGCGCTTCGCTTTGACACGCCATGGCGGCCAGCTCGGCAAAGCCTTCCTCCTGGTCCGGATTCACGACACACTCGTCATCGTTCAAACGGGCGAATGCATCTCCGAGCCGCGCGGTGACGACATTGCAACCGAGTCGTCGGAGACTCTCGGCGATCGCCCTGCCCGGCGACGTAGGGCGATCCAGCACCAATATCCGTCGTCCCGCAAGCGCCGGCGGTGCGCACCCGTCGAGTGGCGTTTCCCGCCACACTGGGCGGTAGAACCAGTCGAAAGGATCGCGCATTTCCTCTTCGGACGTCGTCGATGGATTCGCGCCGACCCAATAGCTTTGACGTTCGAAAGGATACGAGGGCAAGCTGACTCGCGATCGCGAATCCGTACGATGAAACGACTCCCAATCCAGATCCCCGCCCATGGCCCACAAATGCCCCAGCGCGTTCATGGTTTCTTCGGTGTCGGTTCGATTTCCCCCTGGACCTGGCAACGATTGCAGGCAGAACGTCGTTTTTTCCTTGACGATTTCTCCCACGAATGTCGACAGCGCGCGGCCAGGTCCCGCTTCAATAAAAACGATGCCTTTTCCGGACAGATCGCGCGAGCCGATCAGGGTCCACACGCCGTCCGCGAAGCGCACGGTGCCGCGCAACTGACGGCTCCAATAGTCCGGTTTGGCGACGCTCTCACCGGCCCAATCTCCGGTGAGAGTGGAAACGAAAGGTTTGGCCGGCGCCGACAACTTGATCCGTGATACGGTCTCCTCGAACTTTTCGAGAATAGGGTCCATCATGCTGGAGTGAAAGGCGTGAGAAGTGTGTAGACGTCGCGCGGCAATGTGTTCCTTTTCCAGCGCCTTTTCCAGCCGCCCCATCTCCTTCGCGGGACCTGATATCACCGTGAAGCCCGGCGCGTTGATGGCGGCGATGGATATTTTTTGAGTTACAAAACGTTCGAGATCCCGCGCCGTACTCATCACCGCAAACATGGAAC
>Ga0210389_10002740_pt1 | contig 13782 bp, 11 predicted proteins | sample IncBWH28OmetaG_FD_160127 | JGI IMG/M metagenome (GOLD analysis project Ga0210389, IMG submission 160127) | Forest soil microbial communities from Barre Woods Harvard Forest LTER site, Petersham, Massachusetts, United States - Inc-BW-H-28-O ...
CCCTCAGGTAATGCCATGACTCGCTATTTACACCACTGACGAGGCGGAGACAAAGGGGAGATCATGAGCCGTGATCGGTGAAAGGTGATTGGTGAAAAGTCGAAGGCGTTACCCGGATCGGGGGGGCATTGCATTCCGCTCGATCGGCTCAAGCGCAATCCGGCGTTTTAAATCGTGTGCAGGTATTGGGTTTAGAGAGACGCAACGCCCTGGCGTGTTCGCGGTTCCGGTGCTTACCCTTTCAAGTCGCCACTCGTTTAGAAATCAGAGCGAATGCATCCGGGCTTTCGACGTGAAAACGACGAACCCTGCCCCTGGGCTTAGCGTCCTTCTAAACGTCAGACCTGCAACGAAAAAGGCGTCGGCACACGTGCGAGCAAACCACGCGGAATGCAACGCCGCTTCGATTTCGAATTAGCAGGAACCTGGCTTAGCAGTCTTAATGGGCAGCTGATTCGACTTAGATGCCCAGCTCCGTAGGAGCGACATCTTTATAGTAACCCTGAACAAATCTTAATGAGATAGTCAGCAGTTAACGGTGCTCCTAACCTTGTGTGATCAAATCGCCTTCTGTAAGTTAGTCTGGTTTAAGAGAAGGTGGAACGGGTTCAAGAAACAACAGGTTAGAACCTTCAGTTCGGAGGAAGTAGATTGTATGAGTAGCATTTCGTTTAAGGCGGGGAAGCTACCGCGGCTAATTTTAGCATTAGCGGGACTTTCCTTGCTGTTGGCCGCTTGCGCCGATACTAGCCAAAACACGGCGAGTCTTAATTCGGCCTTTCCGGTAAATTATAACTCTGGGGCTAGAGGATTTGACTCCCACTGGCCATACGGTCCGAACGGGTATCACTAAGTGAAAAGTCGCTCAAAAGTCTACCAGGGTTTGTGAGCGACATAGGTGATTCGTTCGCTTAGTCTGAATTGAACCGGATGCCTTTGCCGCGGAATTCCCTCCCATTTAGTGTGATCAATGATTCTTTCGGGCTCAACAGGATCACGAAGGAGACCGTCCGTGCGGTTGAATCGATTTTTGCGGAATTGAGGCGATGGTTTTGGTAGTATCGGCGGGTGCTGACAATCCGTCAGGAATTGATTTGGATCCTTGGTGCGTTTTGGTTAATGGGGATTGCCAAGGCGGAGGACGACCGGAAAACGACTATCTATTGGGATACGGTTTCTCCGAATGGTAAATACGCCTTGGCGTGGACGAAGTCCGGCGCGATCGACAAGGATGATATGCCGTATCCAGACGATAAAGACGGCGGCGTTCAAAATTGGTTGATAGAAGTAGACTCGCGTAAGCTCATCGTGCTCATCCCGAACACGTATTATTGGACCTTACCAGATGGCTCTAGGCCGAACCACTACTCTATGGAGACGGTGTGGTCGGATGACAGTTTGAATTTGGCAATCGTGCTGAATTCGCGATGGGAGACTGAGGAGATTTTCCTGGTCAATTCGAAGTCAGCTCAGGTGAAAGAGGTTACAGACAAGGTTTTAAGTGCCTTCAGGCAGGTCTTACGTCGGGAGGGTGGATCTGGTTATAATCAGCATGCCAAGGATTACGTTTACGCTTTCGATAGTCCCTGGTTCTTGAACGGCAACCGATTCGAGATCCGGGCATCTGCTGATATCCCCAAGACTGGAGGCGATTATTTCACGTACGCGATGACTTTTGGCCTCAGTTCCGGGTCGGCAACATTTGAAAAAGCCGCGGTTTCCGATTCCACCGGAGAACCAGGGGACCGGCGTTTGAATCGAGTCTATCGATCATTAATCCCGATCCTTCAGCCGGCCGAACGAGAGGCGTTAATCAAAGAAGAAAGAGCCTGGATTCTGCAACGTGACGCCACCAAAGGATCCGATGCGAAAGAAAAAGTGGTGCAGGACAGGATCGGAGAGCTGTCAGACCGCGTCGCGCGTAAAGTGACTGAACTAAATAACGAGCAGGGAGGGGAGTGAGAGATGGCGAAATCCGCGAAAGGCGCAAAGGGAACCGCGAATGGACGCGAAGAAAAGTTCAACCGCAGATGAACGCGAATATACGCAGATAAAACAAAAAATCAGAATAGCCGCAAAGAGCGCAAAGAACAGATTAATAGACGGGATCCTGGGGGTTCTCTTCTTTGCGTTCCTTGTGTTCTTTTGCGGCTATTATTGGCTTCCCGTTTTGTCGTTGTGGCCTTGGCAGACGCCCCCTATCTGCGTCCTTCGCGCAGGACCCCACTTCGGTCATTTCACGAGCGCGTCGGCGTCCAGGAACCAGTCGGTGCCGAGCATTCGACCTGGTGTCAGCATTTTGACGTGCACCTGATTCGTCGCTGCATCGTAGCTAATGATCTTAACGCTTAGCTGGTTTCCGAATTGCCAGGCATCTCGCTCACCCATCTCTTTTTCTTGGTAAGCTTCCAACGCTTTCGAATCGCCGCTTTTCTTGACCCGTTGCCAATGGGATAATTCTTTCACCTTCTGAAACCAAATCGAATCTGCTTTCACTTGCACGGTAGCCCCTTTTTGAATTCCGCCCGCAAAGGAAACGATAGCCGAAGCCAATAGAAGCAAGAGTATCCTCAACGAAGATTTCATTCGGATGAGTGTAGCGAATGATCGGACGGCGTGGCGATCTAAAAAGGGACCGCGAATGGAAGCGAACTGGGAATGCACACGAATGGATCCACCTCCGCAAGCCCTACGGCGCGAGGCGCGAAATCGTGGAGCGCTGCCTCGCTTGCGAGGCCGACAGCGGTCGGCGCCCGTGGGCGCTAACGTTCAGGTAACCATCGGTGAAGGCTAGTGAAACCAAGGCTTATCGTGATGGGCACCCACTCTATTTGCGTTCGATGTCGTGCACACACAAACGCGGCGGGCAACCCCGGCCGGCCTCGTCCCGCGGCCGCGAGAAGGCAACGCTCCAGCAATCACGAATTACCAATCACTTTTCACTTCTCTCCCGTGGCTCGAATCTTTGCCAGGGCAACTTGAAAGGCTCCAAAATCTTCTACCAGTTGTACGCGTAATTCGTCGATCACCGCCCGGTGGCTCTCGGCGCCACTCCCACCGATCAAGATCGGCGTCTCCTCGGACAGACTATTCCGGAGCTCGCGCAGCTCGTTCTCGATCTGTGGCTCCGCTTCCGGGTAGACCATGCTGAGTACCACCACCCGCGCTTCGCTCTTCATTGCGACACTCGCAATTTCCAGGGCCGGCAAGCTGGGACCTAGATAAATTACTCGCCAGCCCCTTTCAGCGGCAAGCGCTGCTGCCATGACCACGCCGAGTTCATGAAGTTGGCCCTGCAGGGTGGAGGCTACGAGGGTGGTGTTGGGTGGGGTACCAGAATATTGGCGTGCCGGATCCAATAGAAAGGCTCTAATTACTCCGGACGCGAAATGCTCGTGGGAAGTCTGGAGAATGCCTTCGCTCCATAACTCACCCAGTCGTTGGGCCAACGGTGCAATCACTTGACGGACGACGGCCGTATAACCTGCCTCCAGCACGGCCCTTTTCAGGATCCTATTTAAGCCGTCTGAATCGAATCTTTCGATTGCGGCTAGGCAATCTCTAACAATGGCGCGGCGCTCGCGATTGGAGCTGCCTTTGCCACCTCGCGGTCGTTCATCCCGTGAAATCGTTGTCTGTTTCGCAAGATTTTCGAGAGCTTCATCTGGGAGCGTCGCGACGTTTCCGATCGGATGTCCCTGCTTCGTTATTCGGCTAAGCAACTTAAGCCGGCGCAGATCCAGATCGCTGTAGAGGCGTCGTCCGGATTCGGAACGAGTTGGGCGCACCGCGCCGTACCGCTTTTCCCACGCACGTAAGACGTGGGGAGTCAGTCCGGTTTGCCGAACGACAACCTGAACCGGGTAATAAATCGGCACAAGCGCAGCATAGACAAAAGTTAGACAAGTGTCAAAAAATCGAACCAATTATATAGACACAGATTTGACATAACTCCCCTCAGGTCAATATCTGTCCTCATCAAAATGCCTACTGCCTTGGCCACTTCAAAGCTTAGCGATCTGATTTGCCGTTGCTGTTTCACGCCGATAGATGTCCGCGCTGCCGTTACCCGCTGTAGAGCAAAGCCTTCCTTGCGAGGCCAGTACCGCCGGAACCCGTGGAGCGCTGGCGTGCTCGCTAGGCCGATACGGTCGAAATCCGTGGGGCGCCTTGGTCATAGGAGGGCAGAAGAGTAGTTAAGTAGTTTGTGATGCGCATTTCCTCTTTCGAATCGGAAATCTGTCTGCCGAATGGGGTCGACTTGATCTTCCCTTTTTTTGCGGATGCTCGAAATCTCCAAGTCCTAACCCCACCTTGGTTAGAGTTTCAGATGCTGACGAAAGGCCCGATCCTCATGCATTCTGGTAGATTGATCGATTACCGTCTGAGGATTCGAGGAATTCCTTTGCGCTGGCGAACCAGGATTGACGTATGGGATCCACCATACCGGTTCGTTGATAGTCAGCTCAAAGGTCCGTACAGTTTCTGGCGGCACGAACATCTTTTTGTACCGGAAAGAACTGGTACTAGATGCATTGACCAAGTCCAGTACGCGGTGCCCGGGGGCCCTTGGGTGGGTCGGTTGCTTGTTCGTCCCGATCTCGAAAGAATGAAGACACTAATTGTCCCTAATTTGCAAAGTGAAGGAAGATGGGCCCGAGGGGCAATCGCGCTCATTTTTGGCGCGATAGCATTTGTCGTTATTCCGTTCTCGCGACGCTTAGGCCTCATCCTTTTCTTAGCTGCAATATTTACGGTTTTCGAAGCGGTCCGCGGCTGGTGCGTGCTCAGAGCGTGCGGGATTAGAACGCAAATTTGACGCGGGTTTATCTTATGAAACGAATCATCCATTGGTTCCGGCGCGATCTCCGGATCAGCGATAATAAATCGCTCGATGCTGCCTGCCGGGACGGTGACGAAGTTATTCCGGTCTACATTCTTTCCGCTTGGAAACGGCATCATCCCTGGACTGGCGCAAATCGTCAGGAGTTTTTGTGCGGGTGTTTGGCATCGTTAGCGAAAAACCTGGAAGAGATCGGCGGGCGATTAATTCTGCGGTCCGGTTCTCCGGTCAAAGAGTTGCTTGAGTTGGCTAAAGAAACCCAAGCGGATGCGATCTATTTCAGTGAAAATTATGCCCCTTATGATCGGGAAATTGAAGAACGGATTCAGAAAGCGGCTTTAGCCAAAGGCATTCGAGTCCAGCTTTTCAAAGACACGGTGATCGTGGCGCCGGGCGAAGTTTTGAGCCACAGCGGCCAGCCCTTTCGGATATTTACTGCCTATGCCCGGGCTTGGCACCGGCACAAGAAGCCGGAGGCCTCGTCGAAGGTTAGCCGAATCGCAACTCCGCCCCAGCTTAACTCTGAGGTGATGCCGACGTTGGCTCATTGGGGGCTTAAACCCGAAGCTAAAATTTTGCCAGCCGGGGAGAAAGCCGCGCGCGATCGTTTAAAACACTTTCTCAAATCGGGGATCTACGAATATGCCAACCGGAGAAATGATCTTTGCTCAGACGGGAACTCGCGCCTATCGCAGGATCTGCGATTCGGCACGATTTCACCGCGAGAAATCTATGCCTCTTGCAAAAAAAAATCTGAGGAATGCAACGCGGTCGAGCGACAGGGAATTCAATCCTTTGTTAATGAGTTGGTGTGGCGTGAATTTTATTTCCAAATTCTGTGGCATTTTCCGCACGTATTACACCAGGACTTCAGGGATCAGTTCTCAGGTATGAAATGGGATCTGGATCCAAGCAAATTGAAACGCTGGTGCGAAGGTACGACCGGATTTCCCATTGTTGATGCCGGCATGCGAGAGCTCAATGCAACCGGGTACATGCATAACCGGGTCCGAATGATCGTGGCGATGTTTCTGACGAAAGATCTCCACCTGCATTGGCGGCACGGTGAGCAGTATTTCATGCAGAAGTTAGTGGACGGTGATATTCCGGCTAACAATGGTGGTTGGCAGTGGAGCGCTGGGACGGGCGCTGATGCTGCTCCCTACTTCCGAATTCAGAACCCTTGGACACAAACGGCTGATTACGATCCCGACGGAGGATACATCAAACGCTGGGTTCCGGAATTGAAGGACGTCAAGCCCACCCGATTAGCAAAGCCACCCGAAGAGAAACTCGCGCCGGATTATCCACTGCCGATGGTCGATCACTACAAGGAACGCGCGGTTACCTTAGAACGGTTCCGAAGCGCTGCCGCATCTTGATCTTTAGAAGATACTCTGGATCCCGGGTGACCAACTCTCCGCGAATAAACCGCTGGAGCTTCTTTCCAGAGAGGTGCAGAATTTTCTGAAGTGCTTTAGCCAACGAGGACTAAGGATTCTATGGATCAGCCGAAGATTAAAGAAGGGTTGCCGTTTCCGCGCGGTGCGAGTTGGGACGGTCACGGCGTCAATTTCGCGCTCTTCTCCGCCAATGCCGCCAAAGTTGAGCTTTGCCTGTTCGACGAACGTGGCGAACGAGAACTCGCACGAATCGAGCTGCCAGAACACACCGATCAAATCTGGCATGGCTACATTCCCGATATCGGGCCGGAGCCGGTGTATGGGTATCGGGTGCACGGACCTTATGAACCGGACGCTGGCCACCGATTTAATCCCAACAAGTTGGTATTGGATCCTTACGCGCACGCCCACATCGGCAACGTAAAATGGGATCCTGCGATTTTTGGATACAAACTTGAGACCCAAGATGACCTGACCTTCGACGAGCGGGACAGCGCCCCGTTTGTGCCGAAGTGCATCGTCGTAAATCACGACTTCGATTGGAAAGGCCAGCCTTGCCGGCGCCCGGTACCTTGGGATCGAACGATCGTTTATGAGACCCATGTCCGGGGATACACCAAACTCCACCGGGGTCTGCCGGAAGCGTTACGCGGTAGTTTCGCCGGGTTCGCCCACCCGGAGGTGATTGGGTACCTCAAGTCACTTGGTGTCACTTCGATCGAGTTATTGCCGGTCCACACGTTTGTTAATGATAGTTATCTTTTGGATAAGGGGCTGGTTAACTTCTGGGGTTACAGTTCCATTGGATTTTTCGCACCTGACCCGAGATACGGCTCAGACAGCGGTCAGACCCTGCGTGAGTTTAAGGAGATGGTCGCCTGTTGCCATGAAGCGGGCCTGGAAGTGATTCTGGACGTCGTTTATAACCACACCGCGGAAGGCAATGAACATGGGCCGACTCTTTCTTTTCGAGGTATCGACAACGCGAACTATTATCGTCTGTTAGCGGATCAGCCTCGGTACTACATCAACGATACCGGTACTGGTAACACCTTAAACATTAGCCATCCACGTGTGATCCAGATGGTGACCGACAGTTTGCGCTACTGGGCTGAACAAACTTTCGTGGATGGTTTCCGTTTTGACCTAGGAACGATTTTAGCTCGAGAACCCAATGGGTTTGATAATCAGAGCGGTTTTCTTAAAGCGTGCAGCCAGGACCCGGTATTAGGCACAGTAAAACTTATCGCCGAGCCATGGGACTGTGGACCAGGCGGCTACCAAGTCGGCGCTTTCCCACCCGGTTGGGCTGAATGGAACGACCGGTTTCGGGATGCGGTTCGCGATTTCTGGAGAGGTCATTTGCCGGTTAGAGATCTGGCACCCCGACTGTGTGCTTCGCCCGAACAATTTGATCATCAAGGCCGGCGTCCCTGGGCGTGTGTAAACTTTGTCACCGCCCACGACGGATTCACTTTGAATGATCTGGTTAGCTATAACGATAAACACAACGAAGCGAATGGGGAAGACAATAAGGATGGTCATTCGGACAACCGCTCCTGGAATTGCGGCGTTGAGGGACCGACTGATGACCTCGCGGTTCTTCAATTGCGCGAACGGCAAATCCGTAACCTGTTAGCAACTCTCCTTTTATCTCAGGGGACACCAATGATGCTGGCCGGCGACGAATTCGGCAGAACGCAAGGTGGAAATAATAATGCTTATTGTCAGGACAATGAGACCAGTTGGGTGAACTGGGAAATTGAGGACAAGGGTAAGCGACTCATAGAGTTTACCAAGCAACTGACGGCATTGCGCCAGAAGTACCCTATGCTGCGGCACAACCGCTTTCTTAAGGGCACCTACAGCGAAGAACTCAAGGTTAAAGATGTGACGTGGCTCAACGCAAACGGATCCGAGATGGAACCGGAGCACTGGGCAGACGACAAGATGCGGTGTTTTGGTATGATGCTGAACGGGCTGTCGCAACAGACCGGTATCCGCAAGCGCGGCCAGGAAGCGACCTTACTCTTAGTCTTTAATGCTCACTATGAGGCGGTCAACTTTCAGTTACCTAGCTTTGGCGATAGAGCGGAATGGTCGCTGTTAATGGACACCAATATTGCCGAAGGGAACGCGTTAGGGACCTTTGCTGCGGGTGAGAATTATCTCGTGACCGATCACGCTCTCCTCCTTTTCGCGCTCGAATCTACAGTGAAACCAGCCGCGAAAAGGCGCAAAAAAGCGCAAAAAACCCGGTCCACAGATGAACCAGCCGTGATCCCGCAGTCGGGGGACTAAGGTGGCAGGCCGCTGTCGATTCGTGGTCGGTTCCCTCAACTGATCGCGATAGGATGAACCCAGGAACCCGTCGCTCCGGCCAGGCGCAAAGGAGTGATGATCAATAGAAATTCGTACACCTGTTCCTTGGCCAGCTCTTCAAGATACAAGTTTTCGACATGGGTAATTCCGTTGTGCACGAGAAAATAACGATGCACGGGATGATCCAACGGCGGAATCGCTTCCACCGACATGTTGTCGGCGCCGACCAGATTCATTCCAAGTCGATGCAATGCCTTAGCGGCCTCAAGATTTAACCCGGCGATCGCGTCCCGAGAAACCAGATTACCGGCGGCCAGATGGTGATAAAACCCAGTTCGGACCAGAACCGCCGTCTGTGGCCGGATCTCCGTTTTCTGTTTCTTGATGGTCGCTTCGATGTCCTCAGCCGTGATCTGATAGGCGTCCGGCAGAACCGATACGCCAAGGGTGCCGGCAATATCCAACAGGACCCCTCGCTGAACGATAGGAGGCATCTCGGCGATACTGAGATGGTGCTGGCCATTGAGATCCACCTTATCGGCTGCGTTCACGGTCTTACCCGGACCAGCGTAGAGTTTGACCTCACCCGCCGGATCCGGGTTCCCGTTTTTATCCTGGGCTTCTCCAATGTGGCAAAGCGCATCGATATGCGTGCCGGTATGGCAAGACATGGTGATGGCTTCGGCCGCGGCGGAGGCCGGCGCTATTACTTTGATATCTCCATGGCGAAACCGTGTATTGAGTGTGTAAGGCGCCATTGGACCAGGGACAGGAATTCCTTCCCGATAGATGACAGCCAGAATGTGTATGGTCCCCGTTTTGATCAGACTGACCAAATCCGGGGTTAATCGTGGAACGGGTAGCGCTCCGTACGGAGCCAATTTGCCAGCGCTAATTTCAACGGAAGAATCTGACATAGTTCGGAGGGATGAGAGGTGAGAAGTGAAAGGTGAAAGGTGATTGGTGATTGGATTTGTGCCGCGCTTGAGGATCACAATACGTAAGTGCCATGAAGATCACAAAGACTGCGGCTAGGAACCCGGTTTTTCGTTTCTGTCTTTGTGTCCTAGGTGACCTTTCCGTATTGTGGATTTTTCTGTATTCGCCAAACGCCGACGCGCTCTCTGGCTTTGCACTTTTCACCTATCACCTTTCACCCTCCTAGCTTCTCAGCCATTGACTTTATGCATTTCGGAGGTTACCGGCTGGCGATTCTTTTGACAGTGAGAGTTTGCCTGTTCTTCTTACTAATGTTGTTGGTTTCGGCGGACGTCGAAGCCCGTCCTGCCCTGGTGGTAATCGACGCGGGGCACGGCGGTTACGATCGAGGCGGAATGCCAGGTCAGATTCTCCCTGAAAAGCCCTTCACTCTTGATACCGCCAAACGATTGGCCCGGATACTCAAAGCCGATGGAATCAAGGTGGTTCTTACCCGGAGCGATGACTACTATGTTTCGCTGGGGAAGCGGACAAGCATTGCGAATGCGTATGCCGGTTACAACACGGTTTTTGTCTCGATCCATTTCAATTCCGGAAGGCGTTTAGGCGCCTATGGAATCGAGACCTATTACAACAACTCACGGGCTTACAGATTAGCTGCATTGATTCATCCGCGGGTGATCCAAGCACTCGGCAGTATCAATCGCGGGATCCGTCACCGCGGCTATTTCGTCTTGCGCAGGAACCGATTGCCGGCCGTGCTGGTCGAATGCGGTTTTCTAACCAATCCTGCTGAAGCAGCCCGCATCGTGACGCCCGGCGCCCGCGAAAATCTGGCCAAAGCCATCGCCGCCGGAATCGAGGGATACTGAGAGCGATGTCCCGGAAGACCTAGTTATCAGAGATTTGTTCCTACGGAGGACGTTCCCCTTGGTGACCTTTGCGCTCTTCTGTTCAATTTGAAAGTTCGGCCCTGCAGCGGACGCTTCTACTGCGAGCCCTACAACCTGGAAACATTTGAAATGAATCAACTGCGACCCGCCGGATTTTTGTTCTGGCTTTGCATCTGCTTAGCAGGTTCGACCTGGATTCCTTGCGCCATAGCCGGCTTAACTTCCGCGCCTGCGGAAGTCTCTTCGATTTTGGAATCTGGTGGCTTCAGAGGCTTGCACTCCGCAAAAGAAGTGCCTGCTGATGTCCTAAAGATATGCTTTCCGAATGGAGCGCCGGCAGACCCCGGAAAACCATGGAATCCAACGGATGTCGTTCAGGATGCAAGCTTGCCGTTTAGCCGAGTTATATGGCTGGCAACAGACGGCACCCATTGGCTCTTTGCTTGGGAACATGGCGGGATAGCCTTTTCAACCGGCTTTATGATGGTCTCAAAGATGGAAGGCACGCTTCCCACCGTCATCTGGGACGCTGGAGTGGCTGAAAAGCCTTTAAACACGTTCCAAGAATTTCAAGAATACATCCGGACGAAAGGCCAATTTGCGGACGTCAGTTCTTTTCGACCTTAGCGAGAAGACAATTCAGCAATTTCTATTTGGAGTCCAGCGTGTCCTGGAGCGCTGCTTCGCTTGCGAGGCCGACTGCGGTCGGAGACCGTGAGCTTTTGTCAAGAAATGTTCCCGCGAATTACCGGCCCAGAGTGCCTGATGAGCGTTCTAACATTGGGTCATTGCCGGAAAGCGCCCAAAGGGTGCCGACCACTTCGGCCTCGCAAGCGAGGCAACGCTCCACGTTCTGCCCATTCGCCGAACGCCAAACGCGAAACGCCAAACGAATGCGCTTACACCTTCTTTTGTTGATTTTTGCCCATCTCAGAGAACCTATTGTGGGCTAATAGAGATTCCTGAGCATGACGTTTTACAGCATTTTGTTTCCTGGAGCGGAAGATCCGCAGGCGAGAGAGGCCGCTGAAGCTCCGGAATTTTTTAAAGACATGAACCTCCACCAGGTGATCGATGCGATCACCGCGGGAAAGGAGATCTATAATCTAAAACCGCTTTTCTACACTTGCGTGCCCGGCGCTGACGTCATCGCTTACCGGCACGAAGTACTTCGCGATCTGGAGGACGAGGACCTTCTCAAGAATCTGAAATCCTTCGCGCAAGAGATGAGCAAAATGCGCGATTATCTGACGCAAGCGGGCAAGGTCACTGACGACAGACAGAAACAACGGTGGTTCTTGGACGCAGTCGGCGTTTTTTGCGCCGGCACCGATCAGCTGGCCCATGATCTCGCACTGGCCAAACTCAATTCGGCTGCCTTATCGGCGTTCCGCGATTATTTATCGGCTTACGTTGGGTCGAGCTCGTTTAGAAAGCTCGAGTCAGAAACGAACAAGCTGCAAACCGATTTAAACTCGATCCGCTATTCCACACTCATCCTGGGTTCCGGCACTTTCAAGGTGACCAAGTACAAAGAGGGCCTGGATTACAGCGCAGAGATCGAGCACACTTTCCAAAGATTTAAAGAAGGCGCTCCGAAAGCCTACCAATACAACTTCCCGAACTTGCCTCACCTGAACGTCGTCGAGGCTAAAGTGCTCGAGTTCGTTACTCAACTGTATCCCGAGATCTTCGCCAGTCTCACCGATTATTGTGCCCGGTACGCCAACTACGAAGAGAAGCCTATTCAAATTTTTGAGCGGGAGATCCAGTTTTATATCTCCTATCTCGATTATGTCGAGAATTTCAGGCGCACCGGATTGAAGTTCTGTTATCCGAAGATCACGACTGATTCGAAAGAGATCTACTGCGATGGCGGGTTCGACATTGCCCTGGCCTATAGGCTGGTGGCCGAAGGGCACGCTGTCGTTTGTAACGATTTTTATTTCAAGGATCCCGAGCGTATTTTTGTGGTGACGGGCCCCAACCAAGGCGGTAAGACCACATTTTCCCGTCAATTCGGGCAGGTGCAGTATCTAGCCGGTATGGGTTTTGTCGTGCCGGGACGGGCGGCCCAGATTCATTTGTTCGACTACATCATGACTCACTATGAACGGGACGAGTACATGACGAACCTGCAGGGCAAGCTCCAAGACGATGTGGTCCGGATACATGAGATTTTGGAAAAGGCTACGCCCAGTAGCATCATTATTCTGAACGAGATATTTAGTTCGACCGCGTTGCAGGATGCATTGTTTCTGAGCAAGCGCGTGATGGAAAGGATCATCGAGCTCGATGCATTGTGTGTTTGGGTAACTTTTGTCGACGAACTGGCGTCATACTCGAAGACGGTGGTGAGCATGGTCAGCACAGTGGTTCCGGATAACCCGGCGATACGAACCTTTAAAGTGTTCCGCAAGCCGGCGGAAGGGGTTGCTTATGCTTTGACGATCGCCGAAAAGTACCGGCTTACCTACGATCGAATAAAGGAACGCCTAAGTTTATGAAGGTTTGTCTTCTCCATCCAGAAAACAATTTCGTGACGCCGCCGCTACCCTGGAATGAGCGGGCATTAGCTCAAGATCTGGGGTTGGACACCGTGTTCGGGGTGATGGCGCAGCGAGATAAATTCTTGTTTTCGGCGATCCGGGATGTCGTGTTAGCGAGTCTAACTACGGATGTCGACACCATTCTGTACCGGCAAAGTGTACTAAAGGATTGTCTAAAACATCCCGACATCGTGCGAGAGCTGTACGCCATCGCGGTCAAAGGAGTGGAATGCGAAAACAAAGGCTATTGGGCGTTCTTCGGCAAATATCCCACCGGTCTGCTGAACCGCTCACTCGAGCTCATCAACATGTTAGTGGATGTGCTCAGAAAACTGCGGCACTTGGCTGAAAAACAGACGCAGGGGTTCGATTCTGATGGTTTCCGTAATTTGTTCGCCCGCCTTAAACGCGAGCTGACCGACGAATATCTTCACGATGTGCAGAACCATCTGAAGGACTTGAGGTTCGTCGATGGCACTCTGATTACCGCCAAGTTAGGTGAGGGCAATCGCGGAGCCGATTATATCCTTCAAAAGTCGCCCGTTAAACGGACTCGGTTCCAACGATTATTCGGCCTCGACAAACAGCCCGGGTTCACCTTCCGATTGCACCCTCGGGATCAGCGCGGCGCTAAAGCTCTAGGCGAATATAACGAAAAAGGCATTACTCAAACCGCTACGGTCCTTGGTCAATCCGCTGACTATATACTGAGCTTCTTTAAAACGCTGCGGACCGAGCTGGCGTTCTATGTCGGTTGCTTGAACCTGCATCAAGCGCTGACCGAAAAGAAAGAACCGGTTTGCTTTCCGATACCGGTTAGAGCCGACGAACGC
>Ga0210389_10002741_pt1 | contig 13775 bp, 14 predicted proteins | sample IncBWH28OmetaG_FD_160127 | JGI IMG/M metagenome (GOLD analysis project Ga0210389, IMG submission 160127) | Forest soil microbial communities from Barre Woods Harvard Forest LTER site, Petersham, Massachusetts, United States - Inc-BW-H-28-O ...
TGGCCCGCCACCAGGACCGGCGCGTCCCTGCTCAGTTCGCCGGCCTGCCCATGGGCCGTCCACGAGGCCGGGCGGGCACGAGGCCCGGTGCGGGTCAGAGCTTGAACCGGCGGACCTTGCCCACACTGGTGCGGGGCAGCGCGTCGATCAGGTACCAGGCGCGCGGGCGCGCCGCGGCCGCTAGGTTGCGTGCCGACCAGTCCGCGAGGTCCTCCACGGACGGCGGATGATCGTGGTCGCGGGGCACGACATAGGCGACGGGCACCATGTCCCGCACCGGATCGGCCCGGCCGAGAACGGCGCACTCGAGCACTCCCGGGGCCTGGGCGAGGGTGGCCTCGACCTCGGTCAGGCTCACGTTCTCACCGGACACCTTGATCACGTCGTCGCGGCGGCCGACGAAGCGAAGTGCCCCGCTGCCGGCGTCGCGGGCGACCAGGTCGCCGGTGTGGAACCAGGTCGCGCCGTCCCGCTGGACGAGCGCCCGGCTGGTCGCGGCCGGATCGTCGAGGTACTCAAGGAACAGGTCCGCACCGGGCACCCCGCCAAGAACTAGCTCGGCCGGCTGTCCCGGCGGCGCGTCCGCCCCGGTCTCCGGGTTCCTGAGCAGGACGGGCCGGCCCTCGATCGGCGGGCCGATCGTGTCGTTGCGGTACGGCAGCGAGACGTCGGCGCAGACGATGGCGACGGTCTCGGTCATGCCGTAGAGCTGCCGCGGGCCGCAGCCGACCAGCGCCGAGAACTCGTCGTAGTGCTGCCGGCCGAGGTTCTGCGCGAACCAGACGTGCTCCAGCTGGACGCCCTGCGCGTCCGCCGGGCGGCGGGCCAAGATCATCCGGATCGGCGCGGCGAACAGGCTGGCGTGCGTGGCGGACAGGTCACGGGCCTGGCGCAGCCACCGGGACGCCGAAAACGACGACGTCAGGGCCACGCTGGCGCCGGCCGCGATCGCGGGCGCGATGCAGTAGTACTGCGCGTTGGCGTGGAACAACGGCAGCGTGACGAGCCAGCGGTGCTCCGGCCGCAGCGCGACGATCGCGGACATCGTGTCGGCGACATGCGCGTAGTTGCGCTGCGTGAGGACGACGCCCTTCGGCTCGGAGGTCGTTCCCGACGTGAACATGACCGCCAGCCGGTCGGCCGGCACGACGGCAGGACCAGGTGCGGCCGCGCCGGGGCGCACGGCGAGCGACACGTCGGCAGGACCGCGTGCGGCGGCGCCGGGGCGCACGGCGAGCGAGACGTCGGCGGCCGTCTCCGTTAGCTCAAGCGTGGCCAGGCTGCCCGTGGCGGACTCGCTGACCCCGGCCGCGTAGACGTCCGCGCGGCTCGCCGCGCAGATGCCGGCCGCCGGGTGGACCCGGTCGATCTGCCGGCCGATGTCGCGTGCCGTCGACGTCGGATCGACCGGCACCAGCCACGCCCCCGACCGCGCGCAGGCGAGCCAGATCGCGATGAACGCGGGACAGTTGCGCAGCGCGACGTGCACCGACGACCCGCGGGTCACGCCCGCCGCCGCCAGCGCCGCCGCCGTGCGCCCGACCGCCTCGTCGAACTCCCGGTAGGTCCACTGCGATACGGACCCGTCTGGACCCTCGAAAACGAGGAAAGGACGGGCGCCGCCTGCCCCCGCCACCGCCGCGTCCCAGCGGTGGGCGAACGTCATCGGGGAGCGGGTCACTGGCCGAAGGCCGGCCCGGCCGCCCGCTCAAGCCGGCGCAGCAGCGCCGGCCATTCGATTCCCGAGTCGAGCTGGCTCTCCCACTGGCGCGCCGTCAGTTCGATCGTGTCCCGCGGCGGGATGATCAGCGGCTGCCCGGTGGCCTGCGCGAGCAACTGGCTGCGGGCGGCCTTTTCGAGGTAGAACATCTCGACGAAGGCCTGCGCGACGCTGGCGCCGACGGTCAGGCTCCCGTGGTTGCGCAAGACCATCGCCGCGCTGTCGCCAAGATCCGCGATCAGCCGAACCCGCTCTCCGCTGGACAGCGCGATGCCCTCGTAGTCGTGGTAGCTGATCCGGCCGTACAGCCGCATCGCGTGCTGCGTCAGCGGGAGCAGGCCCTCAGGCAGCGTGGACAGTGCCATCTGGGCCTCGGTGTGCAGGTGCATGACGCAGCCGGCGTTCTCCCTGGTCGCGTGGATCGCGCCGTGGATGACGAAGCCGGCCGCGTTCGGCTCGTACCCGCCGCTGTCGCCGATGACATTGCCGTCCAGGTCGATCTTGATGAGGCTGGAGGCGGTGATCTCGTCGAACCCGAGGCCGAGGGGGTTCACCAGGAAGTGATGCTCGCGGCCGGGAACTCGCGCGGACAGGTGCGTGTACACGAGGTCGTCCCAGCCGAACAGCGCGCACAGCTGATAGGCGGCGGCGAGGTCGCGTCGCACCGCGGCCTCGGCCTCGCCGCGTTCCCCGGTCTCGGCCAGCCGGTTCGCGTGCAACCGGAAGTCCGTATAGGCGGTGGTCTCGCTCATGACGACCAGTCGGCGAGGTCGAGGACAGAGTTAACCAGGGTCACTCCCGGCGTCATTGGTACCTCCGGCTGGGTCGAGAGGAGGTCGAGCTTTCGCCGTGCGATGCGCCAGGTCCCGTGCTCGCTGACCAGCCGGTCGCGGAACAGCACTTCCGCCCGGCTGATGTAGCCCGGCTTGGCGTGGCGAGTCCACTGCACCCACCCGTAGCACGTGGCCCAGATCCCGTCACCGTCCCGGCCGGCGACGTGGTTGGTCAGCACGTGCAGGGTCCACGCGCACTCGTCGTGGAACGGGATGAAGAACTTCAGCCAGTCGTCTATGCCGTGGTAGTCGCTGTTCGGGTAGCGCGCGAACACGTCGGGAGTGAACAGCGTCCTGAAGGAGTCCCAGTCGCGTGCGTCGATGGCGAGGGCGTACCCGTTCTGCAGCCGGGTGGCCTCGACCGCCACCCGGCTCAGGTCCTCGGCCACGGCTCAGGGCGCCAGCTGCGCGGCGCCCACCGGCCCGAAGGCGCTGCGCACGGACAGCAGGTAGTGCTGGGTGACGGCGCGCACGTCCCTGAGCCTGCGCTGCAGCGGGCAGGACTCGAACAGCCCGGTGGTGCCCGACACGGTGTAGCAGCCCTCGACGACCGACGCGGCGACCGACGCGGCCCTGGCCAGGCGCGCCCGCCTGATGACCATCGCCGTGTTGTCGAGGGGACCCTGGCCCACGCTCGCCTGGTCGTCCTTGGCGACCTGGTGCAGCAGGGTGCGCGCCATGTACAGGTCGGTGCTGAGCGACCCGACCATGTACTGCGCCACCGGGTCCGCCGCCAGCTTGCTCGGCGAGGTCGCCGGGACCTTGTTGCGGGCGATGTCGGTGATGTCGTCGAGCGCGCCCTGCGCGATGCCGACGGCCACGGCGGCGAATTCCGTGCCGAAGCGGGCGAGCAGCGGCCGCTGGTCGAGCGGGTGCCTGGGGATCTTCGGCAGCTCGGCGAAGTTGCCCGTCCACTCCTCGGGGATGAACAGGTCCTGCACCACGACGTCATTGCTCGACGTGCCCTTGAGGCCGCTGACCCGCCACACGTCGTCGATCTGCACCTTGCTGGCCGGGACCACCCCGAGCCGCGTCGCGGGCGGCCCGCCTGGCTTCGCCCCCCCTGTCGCCGGTTCAGGGCCGTCGAGCACGCCGTGGATCGCGATGTAGTCGGCGTTGTTGGAGCCGCTGGCGAACGACCAGCGGCCGCTGAACCGGTAGCCGTTGCCGTCGCGCACCGCCCGCCCGGTCGCGTTGATCACGCCCGAGTGGATGACGTCCGGGCCGTTCGCGAAGATCTGGTCGTACGCCTCCGGCGGGAGGTAGGCGTAGAAGCTCGGCCCTTCCGAGCCGACCGCGGCGACCCAGGCGACCGAGGCGTCGGCCCGCGCGAGCTCCTCGATCACCGTGAGGCCCTCATCCGGCCACATCTCGTCCCCGCCGTGCGAGCGCGGCACGTACCGGCGGAAGACCCCGGCCGACCGCAGCTTCTCGGCGAGGTCACGCGGAACGGCACGCGCCTGCTCGATCTCCTCGGCCCGGGCGCAGATCTCGGGCAGCAGCGCACGTACCTTGTCCACAGTCGTCGTCTCCGGCGCTGTCATCGTGACATCACTCAAGTCTCTTCCTCCTCAGCGAAGGGAGCGATCGCCCTGGCGGGCGGCACCACGACGCTATCCCGAAGCAGGTGCCGCCGTGGGCACGGCGTCCCGCTGACCAGAACGTAGTTTTTCGACTGGTCGGTAACGGCCCTCCATCGCGTCGTTCCGGCCGATCGAGGCACCGCGGACTGCGTTTGTGCCATCGAGTCCATTGCGGTGCCGACTACGCTGTTCCTATTATGTACTGACCAGTCAGTGAAGACCGGAGGTGATCCAGTAGTGGCTGCGCTTCAGCACCGCGTTGGCTCGTCCGCCGTCCGGGGCGGCAACGTCCACCCGATCGGCCAAGCGGACGCGGAGAGAGACGAAGACGGCCAGGCGAGCACGGTGGTTGGCCGGCTCGAGGCCATCCTCGCCTCGTTCGACGGCTGCGACCATGCCCTGGGCCTGAGCGAGATCAGTCACCGGGTCGGCCTGCCCAAGTCGACGGTGCACCGGCTGGCGAACCAGTTGTGCGCCGTGGGCTGGCTTGAGCGGAACAGCGGCGGCTACCGTGTCGGCCTCAGGCTCCTCGAGCTCGGCAGCGTCGCCCTGCAGCGGACCGGCCTGCGCGAGGCCGCGTTCAAGCACCTCCACTCGCTGGCCATGCGCACCGGCCTGGTCGCGCACCTGGGCATACTCGACCACGGCGAGGTGGTGTACCTCGACCGGGTGACGACGACGCGGGTCTCGCTGCCCACCCGGGTCGGCGGCAGGGAGCCGGCCTACGGCACGGCGCTCGGCAAGGTTCTGCTGGCGTTCGAGGACCCGGCCGGCCAGGCGTCCGCGCTGGCGGGCATGCGGCGCCGCACCGAGTTCACCGTCATCGAGCCCCGTGCGCTCCAGGCCACCCTGGACAGCGCCCGCCAGACGGGCATCGCCTACGACAGGGAAGAGGCCTACCGGGGCCTGGGGTGCGTCGCGTCCCCCATCCGCAGCGGCGACCGGGTGATCGGAGCCGTCTCGCTGACCGGGCCCATCGCGCGGATACGGGCGCACTCCCTCGTCCACGAGGTACGCAACACCGCCGTGGCCATCTGGTCCGGTGACGTGGTGCCGCTGCCGCGGCCGCTGGCGAACGCCCGCTAGTCCCCGCCGCCGCCAGGCGGCCGCCAGCCCAGCCCGCCGCCGCCGCGCACGGATATTCCGAACGGAAGCGTGCTCCGCCCGGTACCGCCCGCGACGACCAGGCGGCGGGGTGACCGCGCGGCAGTCATCCCGCCCCCGTTCGGACTGACCGATCTAAAGGGACTGACGCTGGGCGAGGCCGACCGCGATCTCGATGAGCTGGTCTTCCTGCCCGCCGACGAGCTTGCGGCGGCCGGCTTCGATGAGGATCTCGGCGCCGGACACGCCGTACTTCTTTGCCTGGATCTCCGCGTGCCTCAGGAAGCTGGAGTACACGCCCGCATAGCCCATGGTGAGCGACATGCGGTCGAGCGCGGGCGGGTTGCTCTCGAGTACCGGCGCCACGGTCTCCTCGGCGGCGTCGATGATCTTGAGGGTGTCGATGCCGGTCTTGATCCCGAGCCGCTCGGTGACCGCGGCGAACGCCTCGACCGGCGTGTTGCCCGCGCCGGCGCCGAACCGGCGGGTGGAGCCGTCGATCTGCTTGGCGCCCGCCCGGGCGGCCAGCACCGAATTCGCCACGCCGAGGCCGAGGTTCTCGTGACCGTGGAACCCGACCTGCGCGTCGTCGCCGAGCTCGGCGACCAGCGCCGCGATCCGGTCGCTCACCCCGTCCATGATCAGCGCACCCGCCGAGTCCACTACGTAGACGCACTGCGCGCCCGCGTCGGCCATGATCCGCGCCTGCTTGGCGAGGACCTCGGGCGGCTGGCTGTGCGCCATCATCAGGAAGCCCACTGTTTCGAGGCCGATGCTGCGGGCCACCTTGAAGTGCTGGATGGCGATGTCCGCTTCGGTGCAGTGGGTGGCGATCCGGCAGACCGAGGCGCCGTTGTCGGCCGCCTGGCGGATGTCCTCTGTGATGCCAAGGCCGGGCAGCATCAGGAACGCGATCTTGGCCTGCTTCGCGGTCGCCACCGCGGTGGAGATCAGGTCCTGGTCAGGCACGGCGCTGAAGCCGTAGTTGAACGACGAGCCGCCGAGGCCGTCGCCGTGCGTCACCTCGATGACCGGCACGCAAGCCTCGTCGAGGGCGGCGACGATGCTGCGCACGTTCTCGACGGTGAACTGGTGCCTGATCGCGTGCGAGCCGTCGCGCAGCGAGGAATCGGTGACGCGGACGTCGAGGTCTGCGCTGTATGACATGAAAGAGGTCTCCTGTCCGGCTTAAGCGCGCCCGGCGAGGATCCGCTGCGCGAACCCTTCCCCGACCCGGGTGGCGGCGGCGGTCATGATGTCGAGGTTGCCCGAGTACGGCGGCAGGAAGTCCCCGGCGCCCTCCACCTCGACGAAGACGGCGACCCTGGCCCGGCCGCCGCTCATCGGGGTGGGGTCGTCGAACTGCGGCTCGGTCCGCAGCCGGTAGCCGGGCACGTAGGCGGCGACGTCGGCGGCGATTTCCTTCACCGAGGCGGCGATGGCGTCCCGGTCGGCGCCGGCCGGGATCGCGCAGAAGATCGTGTCCTGCATGAGCATCGGCGGCTCGGCCGGGTTGAGGATGATGATGGCCTTGCCGCGCCGCGCGCCGCCGATCGTCTCCACCCCGCGGGCGGTGGTCTTGGTGAACTCGTCGATGTTGGCCCGGGTGCCAGGCCCGGCCGACGGCGACGCCACGCTCGCGACGATCTCCGCGTACTCGACCGGGACGACCCGGGAGACGGCGTAAACCACCGGGATCGTCGCCTGGCCGCCGCAGGTGATCAGGCTGACGTTGGGTGCGCTTGCGTGCTCGCCCAGGTTGACCGCGGGCACCACGGCCGGACCGATCGCGGCCGGCGTGAGGTCCACCGCCTGGATGCCGAGCTCTTTGTAGCGCGGGGCGTTCTCCCGGTGCACGTAGGCGGAGGTGGCCTCGAACACCAGGTCAGGCCGCTCGTTGGCGAGCAGCCAGTCCACGCCCTCGTGGCTGGCGGTCAGGCCGTGGTCCGCCGCCCGCTTCAGCCCGGGGCTGTCCGGGTCGACGCCGATCATCCAGCGCGGCTCGATGACGTCGGAGCGGAGCAGCTTGTACATGAGGTCGGTGCCGATGTTGCCAGAACCGACAATCGCGGCGGTGGCCTTAGTCACGGTGTCATCCCTGCCATCATTCGAAAGATGCGGTCACGGTGCCGAGCCCGGCGAACTCGGCGCGGAAGGCCGAACCCGGGCGCGCGTCGATCGCCCGGGTGCACGAGCCGGGCAGGATCAGGTGCCCGGCCTCGAGCTTCACCCCGAAGTCGGCCACCTTCCGCGCCAGCCAGGCGACGCAGGCGGTCGGGTTGCCGAGAACCGCGCTGGTGTTGCCGCGGGCGATCTCGCCGCCCCCTTCGTAGAGCACGGCGTCGATGTCGCTCAGGTCGATGCCGGCCGCCGCCAGCTCGGCGGGCGTCTTACGTTCGGCGCCGAGGATCACCCCCGCCGAGGAGGCGTTGTCGGCGATCGTGTCGGCCAGCTTGATCCGCCAGTCGGTGATCCGGCTGTCGATCAGCTCCAGGCTCGGCACGATGTACTCGGTCGCCGCCAGCACGTCGGCCTCGGTGCAGCCCGCGCCGGGCAGGGCGGAGCCGAGCACGTAGCCGATCTCGACCTCGATCCGCGGGTAGCAGTACCGGCCGGCCTCGACCGGCGCGTCCTGGTCGAGGATCATCGAGTCGAGCAGGTGACCGTAGTCGGGCTCGTCGACGCCCATCATCTGCTGCATGACCGGGGAGGACAGGCCGACCTTGTGCCCGCGCACCCGGGCGCCTGCCGCGAGCTTGCGCCGGATGTTGGCGAGCTGGATCTCGTACGCGTCCACCACGTCGATGCCGGGGAACGTCTCGGTCAGCGGGCCGATCGGCGCGAGGTCCCGCTCCGCCGCCCAGAGCAGCTCGGCCGCCGTCGTGCGCTGGGTGCTATCGAGCATAGGTGTCCGTCTCATTTGTCGCGGTGTTAACCGACCTCAATTTAGCCCGCGGGCCAGCCGAGATGAATAGGCATTCCCGCTGAGTGGGACGTCCCGGTCATTGGAACGACGCTCTTTGCCTGCATACCCGCCCTGGCTAGGCTGGCGGGACTTACTAACTGCATGGAGGCATCCAGTGGCGGAAAGCCCTGTGTCGGCGAGCTCTGTGTCCGGGAATTCCGCGCCCGGATTTTCTGATCACCAGTGGGATGAAATCTTCGACGTGGTCGTGGTCGGCAGCGGCGGGGGAGCGCTCACCTCGGCCCTGCTCGCCGCCCGCGGCGGCGCGAGCACCCTGGTCGTCGAGAAGGACGAGTTCTTCGGCGGGACGACCGCCGTGTCCGGCGGCGACATGTGGATACCGAACAACCGCTTCGTCAAGGACCGGGACTCGCGGGAAGACGCGCTGGCCTACATCCGCAGGCTCTCGGACGGCCGCGCCTCCGACCCTGAGCTGCAGGAAGTGTACGTCGACACGGCCCCAGAGATGTTCGAGTACCTGCTCGAGACCACCGGGTACGACTCCGAGCCGCACATTCAGCTCGACGACTACTACTCGGTGATCGGCGACCGCATCCCCGGTGTCAGGCACTTCCCGCGCACCTGCGCGGTCAAGCCCTACCCGGCCGGGGCCGAGCTCGGCGAGGAACTCGCGCGGAAGATCGCCTCCGGCCCGTGGATCCCGCCCCAGGAAGTCAGCTTCCCCGAGCAGCGGCAGGGCCTGGTCGGCGCCGAGGAAGTGGCCAAGCGGCAGCGCGAGGTCTGGCGGGCCAAGGGCGGCGGGCTGATCGCCCCGCTCATGAAGGGCGTGATCGACGCCGGCGGCGAGCTGCGCGCGTCCACCCCCGCGGTCGAGCTGGTCACCGACGGCGACGGCGCGGTGGTCGGCGTGGTCGTCGGGGGCCCGGACGGCCCGCGCCGGATCGGCGCCCGCCGCGGCGTCGTGCTGGCCTGCGGCGGCTTCGACCGCAACCCGGAAATGGTCAAGACGTTCATCGGGTACGAGGTCAGGCCGGTGTCGCCCGCGCCGAACACCGGTGACGGGCACCAGATGGCGCTGGCGGCCGGGGCCAAGCTCGGCTCGATGAACAGCTTCTTCGGCTACGGCGTCATCTACGAGCCGTGGGAGACGGGCCGTGACGGCGGCCCGGTGCCGCAGATGCTGATGGGCCTCGGCCCGGGGTCGATCATCGTCAACTCCCGCGGCAACCGCTTCATGCACGGCGGTTACACCTACAACGACTTCCCGCACCCGTTCGGGTTCTTCGACCAGCGCAACCCCGGCTACACCAACCAGCCCCCCGGCTGGGTCATCTTCGGCCAGGACATCATCGACTCGGGCATCATCGGGTCCAAGCCGGGCATCGCGATGAGCCTGACCGGCCCCAACGGCGAGGAAGCACCCGACTGGCTGAAGATGGCGGGCTCGGTCCGCGAGCTGGCGGAGCAGATCGGCATCGACCCGGACGCGCTCGAGGCGACCGTCGAGCGGTACAACACCTACGCCGAGAAGGGCGAGGACCCCGACTGGGGCGACCCCGGGCAGACGCACGTGCTGACCGGGCCGGACACGGTGAACCGCAAGCCGATCACCGGCCCGGTCTACGGCGCGATCCAGCAGTGGCCGGGCACCCTCGGCACCAACGGCGGCCTCCGCATCGACAAGGACGCACGGGTGCTCGGTTACCGGACGCCGGTGATCGACGGGCTGTACGCGGCGGGGAACACTTCCGCCTCGGTGCTCGGCGCGATCTACGGCGGCGGCGGCAGCTGCATCGGCCCCAGCGTCACCTTCGGCTATATCGCAGGCCGCCACCTGGCCAGCAAGCCGTCGCGGGACATCGGGAAGGTGGCAGGCAAGTGACCGGGCTACTGTCGTTCGACGAGACCAGCCGGTTCCTCGACACCCCGAAGGGGAAGCTGCACTACCACGTGGCGGGCGAAGGGCCGCCGCTGCTGCTGCTGCACGGGTCGGGACCGGGTGTCAGCGGCTGGGCGAACTTCCGCGGCAACCTGCCGGTGTTCGCCCGCGACTACACCACCTACGTCCTCGACTTCCCCGGGTTCGGCAAGAGCTACTCGCCGGACGCCAACCCGCTCGCGGTGGGGCCGGCCGGGGTGCTCGACTTCCTCGACGGGCTCGGGCTCGGCCCGCTGCCGATTATCGGCAACTCGATGGGCGGCAACGTCGCGGCGCGGATCGCGGCCGAGCACCCCGAGCGGGTTAGCCGCCTGATGTGCATCGGCGGGGTGGGCCTGTCACTGCTCAGCCCGTCGCCCCCCGAGGGCATCAAGCTGCTGGTGGAGTTCGTCGAGAACCCCACCAGGGAGCGGCTCGTCCAGTGGATGGAGTCGATGGTCTACGACACGGCCATCCTCACCGACGAGTTCGTGCAGATGCGGTGGGAGTCGGCCACCGACCCGTCCGCCCCGGCCGACATCAAGAAACTGTACAACCGGGCGATGCTGGAGGGGATGCGGCGCGGCCGCGCGTTCGGCGCGGTGGACGCCGTGTCGGTGCTGACCAAGATCAAGGCGCCGACGCTGGTCATGTTCGGCCGCGACGACCGGGTGACGCCCATGGACGGCTCGCTGGCCGCCATGCGGCTGATCCCCAAGTGCGAGCTGCACGTGTTCTACGACTGCGGGCACTGGGCGATGATCGAGCGCAAAGACGAGTTCGAGAGCACCGTGCTCGCGTTCCTGGCGCGCGATCGCAAGGACTCGTGACCGCAAGGAGCACGCGCGCGAAAAAAGCGGGCGGCCTTGCGGCCCCCGCTTTTTCGCGTCGCTTTCGGCTACTTGCGCACCCAGCCGAAGTCGTACCAGACGGTCTTCAGGCTGGTCACCGGCGTGCCCCAGGTCTCGATGTAGGTGACGCCCTCGGGGCCAGCCGTCATCGTGTACGGGGTGCCCGCCCGGCTGGTGAAGAAGCAGCCCGGCTTCACGATCACGTGCTCGCCCTTGGCCGGGTCGCCGAACTCGATCTTGTACTCGCCCTTGAAGACGATGATCGTCTCGTCGATGTTGTGCAGGTGGCGCGGCACGGTGAAGTTCGGCACGACCTTCAGCGGGTTGCGGTAGAACGTCAGGAAGTCGATCGGCTTGGTGCTGACCCACATGTTCTCCGCGAACGTCGCGTCGAAGTCAACCGGCGCGTCCTTCAGCAGGCCGCCGTCTTCCCAGTAATAGGTCGGGCTTTCCTGCTGTCCCGCCAACGACATGGGGATCCAGTCGGTGTCGGTCACCAGGCTGTCTACAGAAAATGGCATAGGGTCAATATAGGAGCTGACATCTTTTCTGTCACTATCGCCGTTCTGTTATTCGGGACGCAGAATCGCAGGTCAGGACCCGTCCCGCCCAGCGGAACGTACGTATTGACCCCCGTCGCGGGCTGGGCCACCATGGGCAGGTGCCTATTTCCTTTTTCGACCTCCTCGCCGACGAAGGCTGGGAGCCGCTCGAGTTTTTTCAGGGCGACCCGACGTTCTATTGGAATGACGGCGGATTTATCGCGAATGCGCCGGTCGACATCGCCGCCACCCTGGACGACGCGATATGGCGGTCGACCAATGTCGAGCCGGCCTTCAGGTGGCAGGGACGGCGCATCAGGCCGGACTTCACCGTGCCCAAGCGGCACGTGAACCACCCGCAGCTGATGATCGTCGTCGGCGGCCAGCTCACCGTCGAGTACGGCGCCAACGGCGAGGAGACCAGGCAGATCGGGCCGGGCGAGTTCTGGACGGGCGACGCCAAGGTGCCGTTCACGATCACCTCAGGGCCCGAGGGCGTGACCTACCTCGAATGCTGGGACCTGCAGCCGCTTGGCCTGATCGAGACCACCTGGTACGACGACGGCCACTGGAAGCGGCGCGAATCCGGGTCGAAGACGTTCCCCCAGCCCTGACCGACCCCGCATTAGCCCCAGTCGCTAGGAGAATCACCAGTGCCAGTTCTTTCGCTCGGCTACCTCAGGCTGGATGCGACCGACCTCGACAAGTGGAAGACCTTCGCCGGAGACTTCCTCGGGCTGATGCCGGTCCACGCCGAAGGCGACGAGTCGCTGCGCTACCGGATGGACCACTACCCGCCCCGCCTCGTCGTCTCGCCCGGCGCCGAGGCCAGGGCCACCGCCATCGGCTTCGAGGTGCTCAACGAGCGGGACCTCAAGCGGGTGGTGGCCGCCGTCGAGGACTACGGGATCAAGGTGACCGAGGGATCGGACGCCGACGCCGACGAGCGCCGGGTCACCGGGTTCGCGGCCTTCGACGACCCCGGCGGCAACCCGATCGAGCTGTTCTACGGCCCGATCCTGGACCACAAGCCGGTCCGGACGCCCCTCTTGGTGAGCTCCTTCGTGACCGGCGACATGGGCATGGGCCATGTCATCGTCACCGCCGAGGACGGCAAGGCGCTGAAGGACTTCTACATCGACGTGCTCGGCTTCTACGAGCGCAACACGATGGGCGGCAGGGAGCGCACGGTCTGGTTCATGAGCTCCAACGACCGGCACCACACGCTCGGCGTCACCTCGATGCCTGGCCGCGGCCGGCTGATCCACCTCATGGTCGAGACGGAGTCCTTCGACGACGTGGGGCTGGCACTTGACCGGCGCGAGAAGTACGACATCCCGCTGATGAACAGCCTCGGCAAGCACACCAACGACGAGATGACGTCCTTCTACGTCTACTCGCCTGAGCTCTACGCGATCGAGTTCGGCTACGGCGGCCTGCGGGTCGACGGCGAGCAGCCGGTCTACGAGATCACTTCTGGCCAGCACTGGGGCCACAAGTTCTTCCCCCCGCCAGGTAACGCCAACCCGTTCTCCTGAGGGGAGCCGCGATGACTGACCTGAGCGGTCTCGGCCTGCCCGCCCTCGACTGGGGCGAGGTGTTCCACATGGGGATCCGCGTGGCGGACCTGGAAGCGGCGCAGCGCGAGCTGACCGAATCGATCGGGGTGCGCTGGACGACGCCGGCGACCGTCCCGATGAAGGCCTGGGCGCCAGGCGCCGGCTTCCAGAACTACGACCTGACGATCTCGTTCACCACCGAGGGGCCTGTGCACATCGAGCTGCTGCACGGATCGCCAGGCAGCTACCACGACGTCAGCGACGGCGGAGCCGGGCTGCACCACATCGGCGTCTGGGTCGACGACGTGACCAAGGTCAACCAGGAACTGGTCGGCCAGGGCTACACCGTCGAACTGGCCGGTGACACCCCGGAGAAGGGCTACGGCGCCTTCACCTACATCAGGTCGCCCGGCGGGGTCCTGTTCGAGCCGGAGTCGGGGCTGCACGGGTCCAAGGAGCGTTTCGAGCGTTGGTACGCCGGTGGAAGCCTCTTCTAACGCCTTCCGTGAGGCCATGGCGTCGTTCCCGAGCGGGGCGACGATCGTCACCACCAGCGACTCCGACGGCCGCTGGTGGGGCTTCACGGCGAGCTCGTTCTGCTCGGTGTCGATGGACCCGCCGCTGGTGCTCACCTGCCTGGCCAACACCGCCCAGTGCTTTCCTGCGTTCGCCGCGGCGACGCGGTGGAACATTCACGTGCTGCAGCAGCGCCACTCCGACCTGGCGATGCGTTTCGCGA
>Ga0210389_10002743_pt1 | contig 13775 bp, 18 predicted proteins | sample IncBWH28OmetaG_FD_160127 | JGI IMG/M metagenome (GOLD analysis project Ga0210389, IMG submission 160127) | Forest soil microbial communities from Barre Woods Harvard Forest LTER site, Petersham, Massachusetts, United States - Inc-BW-H-28-O ...
AGCTCGGAGGCGTCCCTGGGGGCAGCACGTCCTTCCAGAAGATGCTCGCGTCGGTCACCCCCAGCATGTTGGTGGCGGCTGTCACGACGCGCGCCCGGGGCGGCTCGGGCCACCAGAGGGCTGTTGCGGCGAGGGCCCCCACGACGCCCACGCCGATCAGGCCGTACTGCTTTTGCTTCGGAGAGAGTTGGGGAAGACGCATGCCGGCCTGTCTCGAGCAAAAGTAGCATCCCCGAGCAGGGACTGATAGTTTTGTAGGGGAGAGGCCGACTCCGCCAGCCGTAGTACAGGATACACCAATGACCATGCGACAAAACGCCAAAGGCACCTACTCCGGCACCGCTGCCCAAGAAGACGACTACGTGATCTGGCAGCACGGCACCAGCCGCGACTACTTTGTCGACCGCGTTGGGCGGGGCGGGAAAGCTGTCCGAGGCATTGGCTCCGCTCGCGGCTCTGGGAGCCTGAAGGCGGCCGTCCAGGTGGTGCGCGCTGAAGCCCTGCGGCGTGGGTACACGAGCGGGATCATCTTCGAGCAGCGCGCTGGTGAGGATGAGCTTCGCCAAATTGGCCAAGTCAAGCGCGGGACCGGTATGGACTTCGAGCAGAACGGCCCTCGCGGCCCGCGCACCACTGCCGACGAAACCGCCGCACGCGAGCTCTCGCTCTACATCGAAAACGACTACGCCCTCGTCGGCGCCCCCAACTCCGTCGGCAAATCGATCGAAAAGAACCTCCTCCGAAAGCTTCAGAATGGCACTTTCAACCTCGCCCTCTCCGAGAAGGCCTGGATGTACCTGATGGAAGCGGGCGCCAAGAAGTACTCGAAGGAGTTCTCGGACGGTCGCGACTGGGCGACGATGTTCAATAAGTCGACGCGGGAGCTGGTGGCTCACGAGTTCGCGACGACCTTCTACGAAGAGCACAAGGCCACCGGGGGCCTAGCGCGCAACGCTTCCGACTTCACGATCGAAGAGTTCGATGCGCCGGCGCACTGGGCGAGCGCCTTCATCAACGGCGACACGTCCGGGCTCGAGGAAGAGGACCTCGCGGACTTCGAAGCCTGGAATGCCAAGCACCCCGATCTCGGCTGGGTCGTGGACGTCAGCGAAGAAACTCACATCGGCCGCTTCGGCGGCCTCCAAACCGAGCTTGCAACGTACACCGCACACGTCCATGGACAGACCCCCAACAGCGGGCAGCCCTTCCGGGGCAACGAGACCGTCATCATCGAAAAGCGGGACTCACGCGGGAAGCTCGACTTCAGCGCGCCTCAGCCGCCCCGCAATCAGGCGACCTTCGACCAGGTCTACGACTGGTACTTCCGAGCAGTCCCGGAAGGCAACAGCGCCAGCTGGTCCGATCTGAAAGCCTGGCTCGACGAGCGGGGCTGGGTTCTGCGCGCAAAGACTTGGTGAGAGCTTCTCGCCGTACACCGCACACGTAAGGTAAAACCATGGCCACTCGACGACGCTCCACCAAATCCAAATCTGACGTGATCACCGAAGAGGACGTCAACGCCGCCGTCGCGATCATCCAGAGGGACTACTACCAAGACGTGCAGGGGATCGCTGACGACATCCTTGCGGCCGTGAAGTCCGGAGAGATCACCGATCAGGAAGGCCTCGAAGAGCGCCTCCAGCAAGACGTCGATGGCTCAGCACGCGTCATCTACACCTTCCAGTCGAAGCTCGGCTTGCTCGTCTGCAAGAACGACGAAGCCTACGAGGAAGAGTTCGGGGAGAAGCCGGCTGACGTCGCGGTGCAGATGGCCTACGCCATGATGGTCGACGTACGGGAAGCCCTGGGCGATATCGAGTTCGAGGACTAGCGAAAGAAGCCGGCAACCGGCGCTGCAGGGAGAGGTGGCGCCGGGGCGGGAGCGGGCGCGGGCGGACTGGCTGACGCGCTCGAGCGCGCTCGGATCTGAGCGCCGATGTCGACGCCGGCGAGCTCGGCGAGCAGATCGCAGAGCTCGTTCAGGTTCGATTCGCCTTGGCCGCGGCTGAAGAGCGCATGCCCTGCGCCGCGCTCGTAGCTTGCGATGCCGACCTTCAGGGCCGTGAGGGCGATCGCGGCCTTCACCGGGCTCACGCCGAGGACGCCGGCGGCGAAGCCTGCGGCGAAGTGGAAGGGCGTGAAGTAGTCGAACGCCGCTTGACCGTGATCGGCGCGATTTCGGGCGATGAGGCGCGAGCGCGAGTTGGACTTCATCCGCTTGAACATCTCGATCTGCCGTAAGCGCCGCTGGGCTCTCTTACGAGATCGGTACGTGCCCATCCGGCGCCCCGACTCACTCATCACGGTAAACTGCTTGCCGTGCCGGACGATCATGGCGCAGGGCGCCTCGGTTAGAGCGCTTGGAAAGTTGAGTTGAACCGCTGGAACGTCAAGATCGGTGGGGACGCCGAGGTGATGCGCCAGATGTGCTGCCAGGTGTCACCGGGGCTCGCAAAGAAGTTGCACGATTGGGTGATCGAGACGCTCGAACCGTTGGGCAAGTTCGCTACCTGACTCGTGATGGAGCCGCCCGCCGTGCCGCCAATCCGTCCGCCGTTGAGATCGATATCGAACTCAAATAAAGCCGCAGCCCCGCTCGGGATGACCGTAAACGAGCACGTCACCATGAACGCCCGAGGGGAAGGGCCGCCGGGGATCCCGTTGTACGTGCGCACGCCATTCGTGGTATTGAGGGACCAGTTGGGGCCGGCATACAGTTCTTCAGCGTACGCGAACGACGCGGTCTGCATCGCGTTCCATTCATTTTGCACTGATGCGATGAAGCCTGCGCTCTGGCCCGCAGTCGTCATCGCCACGCTCGAGTCTTCGGGCACGCCAGCGGCGCCGACTTGCCGCACCCAAGTGCCGCCGCCGGACGCCGCGACGAAGTAGACGCTGTCGGGCGTGATAGTCGCGCTGGTCCACCGGAAGGGCGCGGCCGTGGCAACGCACCATGCCTCGGCGCCTTCGCCGAGCACTGTGCCCACGAGACTCGATATCGAGTCCGAGGTGCCCGAAAGGTTCGTGACCACGATCGAGCAGAATTTGCCGACGCTGCGTTGATTGCTCATGGGCTACCGGGCGAGAGCCCGCTCGATGATCAGAGCGGGCTGGCGATGAGGTTCAGGTGGGGAACGGTCAGGTTGTGAGCGCCCGAGACGTTCCGGACCACGACCTGCACGACGTTGTTGTTGTGCAGCGTGCGAATGACGCTGGTGCTCACGGACGCGCCGGGGGCTGTCGCGGGAGCGTTCGTGACGCCGGCGCTCGACACGAAGGTCGTGGTGCCGATGAGCACGCTCAGGGTATCGATCGCGACGTCGACCTCATCGGCGCCGGTCGCGCTCTCGACCGTGGCGGTCGCTGATAGGCGATAGCTCGCATCGGGACCGTTGTAGGTCAGGATGCCGGTCGTGGGATTCGGGGTGAAGACGCCGCCGTTCTCAGTGGCGACGTAGAAACCCGTGCCGCCCGGGATCGCGATCCATTGATTTTGGGTGACCGGGAAGGAGGCCGCGGCCGCCAAGAGCGCCGTGCCACTGATCTGCTCGGAAAGGATGGCGGCCGCGCCGTTACCGCCAGGGATCAGAATGAAGTTTCCAGGGCCGGCGCCCGGAGCTACCACCGCGCCCACCACACTGGAGGGAGTCGCGATGCTCGTCAGATCGAAGCGGTAGAGCGCTTGGTTCGAGATGACGCTGACCAGCATCCCGTCCGGCAGCTCGAAGCTGTTCAGCTGATCGAGGGAATCCCCGTCGACTCCAGTGATGGCGGCGACGATGATAAGGCGGAGGGCAACGGCGGATTTCTGGGTGTTCATGGCTTGATCTCTCGGGCGGGATGGTGGGCCCAGAGATCTTGCCTGAGGGTTACCCTCGAGCGCAACTTTTTGAGGGGTCTTACGGGATCAGGACCGACAGCGTCGCACGAACCAGGTTGAGGTTGGCGCCGGCGGTCGTGCCGAGCACGGCTTGGATCGTGTCGCCGGGAGCGAGCACGAGGGTGCGCTCGGTCGCGATCACATCGGGGGCGGCGGTGCCGCCAACGCCCGACTCTTGCGTGCCAGGGAGAAAGCTCGTGGCGGGGGCCGCGCCGATGTCGGCGCCGTTCTGGGTGATGGCTGCCCACACTTGGCCTCCCGATTCCGCCGTCACCTCGACCGATGCAATGAACCGCGCCAAGACGCGCGCGTTCTGCGTGCCGTGGTAGGTCAGGATGCCGCCCGCAGCGGTGAGGGTCCAGCCTGCTGGCGCCCCTGCCGGCTGGAACGCAAATGCCGAGCCCGTGATGGGTACGAAGGTCGTGCCGCCCGTGGTGACGGAATTTGCGGCCGTGCCCACGATTTCAGCGAGCGAGGCGACGCCGGGGGAGCCGTTCAGGATGAGCCAGTTGCCTTGTCCCGCGGGCTGCGCTGCGACGATGGTTACGTTGTCGGGAGTCGCCGTGCTCTCTTTGTTGAGCTCGTAGAGGGCGCGGTTCTCGTTGACGAAGCAGAGCGCGCCATCGGGATAGATGGTCACGTTCATGTTGCGGAGGCTCTGCGGATCGCCCGCATTGGCTCCGATGACGGAACGGATGCTGAATCGGAGGCCTACGGCTGCTTTGTCTTCGTTCATGATCTTTTCCCTCGGTCTTTCGAGGAGAGATCTTGCCTGAGGACGACCCGAGAGCGCAACTTTTTGCCCAACACCAAAAACAGTGGCATTTTAGCGTGCGGAAGCGCGGGCGAGCGCTACCAGCCACTCGGCAAAAGCTTTGGGTGAGCGGCGCCGTTGCTGCGCGGAGCAGACCTTAATGCCCTTGGGCACGAGGCCTCCCGAGCCTTTGCGGTTTGGGTTGCGGCCACCGCACACCCAGTGCGTCGGCTGGCGATCGGGGAAGGGTGGCGCGGTGACGCTTTCTTCCGGCACACCCACCAAGTACAGCCAAGTCTTCTTCCGGGCTACGTGACCCCACTCGCATTGGTTCACCTGAATGGTGACGCCACCAAATGCATCGGGCGGAGCGCCTACTTTTGGCAGCCCCGCATGCGCCCAGAGCCCAGATCCAGCAGGGTGCTCGAGGACTCCACCGCAGCGGCGCACGATCTCAACGGCGAGCGGAGCGCAGAGCGGGCTCTGCACTTTATTCATGAGCTTGAGATTGCTCCACGGCCCACAAGGCGGATGGCTCACGACCGGATGGTCCTGGTCGTAGAGCATGGCGTTTCGGCGATAGGTCCACAACTGCACGCCGGGCATCCCGAGATACGGACCTCGGTCATCCACGAATAGCGCGGCGACGGTGCGGGGACTCTCACTCACTCCAGGGTCTACGCTAGCAGATCCCCAGATCTTCCTCTACGCATCCTGAAACGGGTGCTGATCCCGATCATCGCCATCGTTCACGTGCGCGAACTGATCCCCCTTGATCGTCGCCAGGACCGCGGCGAAATCGTGGTCCCCGTCCGGGACATGCTGCTCGGAAGGCAAACCCTTCACGCGGGCGAGCATCTCGTTGTACAGCCCCTGCACGCCCTTGAGGTACAAGCCCTCATCGGCTGTGAAGTAGCCGGCTATCTTGAGCTCGTGCACGAAGCCTGTCACCGAGCCCGACAGCAGCATCGCCCAGGCCACCTTGTAGCGGCCGGTGGAGATCAGATCGACGTACGAGTAGCAGCCGTCGAATTCATTGGCGTACGCTCGAAAGCGCGTCTGCGGGTGCCAGGGCTCGGCGTCGTACCATTCGGCGATGACGGTGCCACCTTGGTGGTCGAGGCGACCCTTCGGCGAAAACCAGGTGAGCACGCCGTTTAGGACCTCGTTGCATGCAAACGCCGTGTACATGCCGACGTAGGCGATCCCCGCCTTGATGTTGCCCCAGTTGTCGTTCCACATCGACTGCCAGCGGCCCGTCTCGAGCGCGGTCTTGGCGAGCGCGAGCGCGAGCACTTCGTCCGATGGGTCATGACCGAGCTGATTCGACAGCGCCGCCTTCATCGCGGGCGCCGCCTGCTCAAAGGACAGTGGACGCTTCTCTGCGTCCACAAACGTCGCTGTCATCACGTCGGTCATGCGCCGTCAGAGCCAGCCAGCAGTCGCTGGCGCCGTCGCCGGGGCAGTGCCGGCGTTCTTGGCCTGCACCGCGGCACTGATGGAGGCGATCTGCGCCAGGATGAGCGCGCTATCCGGCGTGCTGCCTTGCGCCATCACGGCCGGCGTCGAGCCGGCTTTGCCCGTCACCGGATCGGCGGCGTAGAAGAGCGCGACAAAGGAGTTCGCGTTGGAGGCGTCCCAGATGACGACGTATTGGCCTGGGGGTTGACCGGCGGCAGCGGGCCAGCTCGCCAGCGTCAGGGGCTTGTTGAGCGAGGCGACGGAGCCTGCGGCGAGGTTCACGACGGTGGCGCCGGCGGGTGGGGCCCAGCCCGGGGGCACACTCGCGCCGGGGACGGGATTGGCGCCGCCAGCGGTTGCGTTGGCGTGCTGCATGAGGAGGTACGCGCCGCCTGCTACGACGCCGCCGATGATGAGGATTTTTCCGAGGCCCATGATTGATTTCTCCGAGACCCTATTGGGTCAGTTGTCTGACTGTTGCTTGCACTTGACCCCACTGCTTGAGCAGCGTCGGGAGCTCGGCCAGGATCGAGTAGATCGACACGGCCATCGCGATGACCTTCACGACCTCGCTAGCCGCCTCGTGCTTCGAGCGTTGGCTCTTGTAGTAGGGCTTCTCGTAGATCGGGCCGATGAAGCCCTTCTTACTCTTGGCACTGTCCATGTCGTCGACGAGCGCATCAATGATGAGCTTCCCGCCGACCGCAGCTCCGCCCAAAAGGAGTCCATAGCCAATGAGCTGGCTGGTCTGGGGACTTACAAGGGGAGCAGGGGTCGCCACAGCATGCTCTCACGCCATCGTGACGCTGACCGGCAGGAGCGCGTAGCCGCTCGGGGGCGGCAAGGTGATGTTGCACTGGCTCGAGGCCGTCTGCGGCACGACGAGCTTCCGACCGGTCGAGCACCAGAGGGCGCCGGCGCTGGCGGCGTGATCCTTGGCGCTGATCTTCGCGCCGTGGGTTGCAAGGTAGCTCGCGGGCTCGATGGCGGCGCCCATCTGCGCCGTGCCCGAGGTCGTGCGCTGGAGTTGCCAGACGGCAAACGACACCGAGCTCGCGAGCCCGATCTGTTGCCCCGCTCCCACTTGCTGACCCGTGCCCACCTGCGTCAGGAAGGTGCTCACGTCGCCGCGGTACTCGAGCACGACGGCTTCGTCGTTCGGGACGAGCAGGATGGAGCCAGGGGCGGCGGAGACGACCACGGCACGCACCGGAGTGAAGACTTCGGTCTGGCCGCTGAAGCTGGTGAGCGTCATGCTCGGATCGCACGCGCCGCCGTCACCCGAGCAGCGCGAGACGAAGCCGTCCCGCATCAGCGCGCGCCAGGGGTGGTAGAGGGCTCGGAAGAGCGCGAGGCCCGCGAGCCCGCCCCAAAAGAAGGCGCCGTAGGGGTGTTTCGGTTTCTTCTTCGCCGCTTCGCCGTCAGCCATGAGGAAAAGACTACGTGAGGGTCAGAAAGCGAGCAACTTTTTGAGGGGAGGACGGAAGATCCGCTCGGCGGCGGCCGTAGTACTGGGCAGACCCTTTCACCTACCCGGAGTCCATCATGCCCCTCACCCTCACCGATCTCTTGAAAATCCTCGCTAGCGCCGCTTATGACCGAATGCGCGGGCGCTCGGCCTAAGATCCGGCGAGCGATCGCCGGCGGGCGACGTTCCGGGAGGTGGCGGCCGTGCGGGGCTCGACCTCACCCCGGCTCGAGGTTTCAGGCGCCCGGCTGAGCTCGGGGAGCCCCATCTTGAGCGCTTGACGGATCTGTCCGAGCGCCTTCTTCTCGATCTGCCGGATGTATTCGCGGGTGACGCCCTCCCGCTGTCCGATGATCTCCAGCGTTTCATCGCCCTCGAAGCGGGCCACGATGACGCGACGCGAGCGAGCGTCCAGCCGACGCACCTGCTGGTCCAAGAGGCGGCAGAGTTCCTGACGCTCGATCTCGGCCTCTGCGGAAGGCGTCGTGCTCGCGGGCTGCCAGGCTGGGGCATCACTATCCCACTGCTGGTCAAGGCTCACCGTTTGGAGGGTGCCTGCGCGGTTCGGGCGCCTCCAGTGCTTGTGGAGGTTCCGGAAGATGTTGAGGCACGCCGTGAACGCGTACGTCGTGAACGACGCCCCGAGCTCCGCCTCGTACGTGCCACTCGCTTCCCAGATCGCAGTCATCGCGATCGCGAACAAATCCTCGTACTCGTACACGCGCTGGAAGCGGTATTGGTTCTTGCGCGCAAACTTATGCGCCAGCTTCTGGTGACTCGTCAGCAACTCTTTTCGCTCGGAAAGACTCGCGGGCACAGCCCGATCGAGGCTATCACGGACGGCGTTTGCAGTCCGTCACCGACAGGTGCGGCTTTCCACACGGCCAGCATCTCGACACGAAGGACCCCTTCGTGGTCGTCACCACTTTGTACTTACACCCACACGGACGGATCCGGAGAAAGCTCCCGAGATTGATGCTCATCGAAGCCCCATCGGGCGCGCACGCACGGCATCGAAGCTCTGCAAGAGGCACGGTCCCTGGTAGCCGTAGGGCACGCCCATCACACGCGTGGCGATGGCGTCGGCCGTGAGCTCGACCACGTCGTCGTCCCGCTTGTGCCAGGCTTTCAGCCATTTGCTCCACTGCTTATCTTCGACTTCGGCCTTGATCCGGCGCTGCGCGGGGCCGTCCACGTCCAGCACGAATTCGCCCGGGTACAGGAAATCCGTCGCGTGCCCAAACTCGTGGGCGATGATCGCGAGCACGATGGGCTCGCTCATTTCGGCGAGCTCCGGAGCGACCAAGATCGCTGATCCGTCATCCCTACAGGCGCCGTAGTGGCGCGCGCTGTCGTGCATGGCGGGCGCCACGAAGAGCCGCGGGCGCTTGCATTGGGTGAGCCCATGCGAGAGGTACTCGAGACGAATCACCTCGAAGTACGGCTCGAGCACCACGAAGGCCTCCTCGGTCGAGAGGGGCTCAGTGTGGGTGTGCGGATCGACGCAACGGGCAGAGGAAGCCATGCGGCTACGCTCTACTCAGCGAAGTCCGGCGGCTTGCTTGGTATCAGCGACGAGGCGCGCGATGTCTTGCGGGTTGACGTCGCCTTGCTGGATGGCCGTCATGATGTGACGCTTGAGCTCGTTCGGGGAGAAGAGCAATTTGAGCTGGTAGTTGCAAGATCCGCAGCCGACGTTTGCGTAGATGTTGCCGCTCGGCTCATCAAAGTTCCAGTTGGGAGCGAGCAGCTTCAAACTGCCGACGACGGCCTCGGGCCATTCGACCGTGATCTCTTGCGGGCGGCCGCATTGCCCGCAGGGGCAGGTCGAGACGATGCCCTCGGGCTTGACCTCGGTCTTTACCTTTTCGAGAAAATCTGAGCCCTCACCCCCGAGCACTCCGAGGGATCCGTTTCGGAGCTCTTGCACATCGTCGAAGTCTTTTTTACGGCTCATGTGGGGGTGGGTCCTTGATGGCAAAGATAGCCCGGCTGGACGCCAGAAAACAAGCTTTTGGTTCAGGCGGCGGGAGGCGAGCTGGGCGGCGGAGGCTTGGTGCTCGGATCGACCGGAGTCGGGCGGTCGTCTTGGCTCACCACGTGTAGGTCTGGAGAGGCCGCTTGAGGCGGGCGCATCGAGGCGGCTTTCTCGGCCGCAGCTCCAATAGCACGAGCGGCAAGCTTCGGCGCGCCGCCGGGTCCTCCGTCCCAGGGGAGGGGAGATTCCTTCAGCGCCGCGGCGCCGCCCATTGCAGGGAGCGCGATCTGCCAGAGCGAGTTGAGCACGTCGAGCCCCGCTTGCTTCAGGGCCTCTCCGATGACAAAGGCATGCACGAAGGCCGTCACCATGGCGAGCCCCACGGGCCACAGCCAGCGCCAGCCGGACGGCGTCTTCGTCCACAGCGCGGTCTCCTTCACGCGGGCGATCTGGATGAGCAGCATGAGCACGATGGCGGCAACGGCGTACCAGTTGTGACTGGCAAAGTCGCCGATGAGGGCAATGAGATCGGGGGAGGGCGTGGGCGGGATGGTAGGCATGGCTTTTCTTTCTTTTAGGGCGGGTACGGAAACGTGGCGTTCGGTTGGATGAGCGGGGCTTTGCTGCCGCGGGCGGGCGGCGCGTAGAAGTCGATCTTCGCGCGCGCGGGCGCGCCTTCCGGATCGTCGACCTTCACGCTTTGGCGCTCAAGGACGTTGGCGATCCAGTCGTGTTGCTGCACGAGGTAGACGTGGAGGGCGGCGTCTCGGGCCTTTTGATCGATCTTGTTCTGGTCACTGACGGCGATGTGAGCGGCGAGGTGACTGTCGACGGCTTCGATCTTTGCGAGCACGTCCGCCGAGACCTCGGCTTTCTTCGAGCAGGATTGAGCGATGACGCCAACGAGCGCCGCGAGCCCCATCAAGGTCGCCGGGATGTGCGCGAACCACGACCCGCTCACCCGCTCCTTGTCCGAGTGCGGCGGGATCGTCTGGTGCCGCGGGATCTCCTCGATCACGATCTGCCGCAGCGACTCCTGCATCCGCTCCTCGAACGCCGCCCGTTCTTCCGCCAGGGCTTCCCGCTCACTCGATAGTGATGCTAGCGCCCGCATCACCTCTTCGTGCTCGGAGGGCTGGGGCGATCTCGGAGGAGGCGCCTTCAGCGCGATGCGGGCGATGGGCTCGGTGAGGGGAAGCTGCTCGTAGCGCCGCGTCGCAGGCAGGAGCGGCGGGCCGTCCTCCCTCGGGATCGGAGGCACGGTCGGACGGGACTGCCGGTCACGGCGATCTTTTTCAGACATGGCGATACGCCGCCCGCACGATGGCGTGCCGAATGAGCCCCGCGTCCATGCCCTTGGTGAGCACGCGGCAGGGCGTGTCGAGTACGAGCTCGCTGTCGGCGACGCCCGTGAGCAAGATGCGACCGACGTGCGGGTAGACGCGGCCGACTTCTCGGAGGAGGGCGTTACCGTTCATGCCGGACATGGCGAAATCACTCACGACCAGATCAATCTTCTCGATGCGCAGCACCTGCAGGGCGTGGAGCCCGCTCGTCACCGTGATGACTTCGATGGGCTCAGAAGCGAAGAGCCGCTCGTAGCTCGTGAGGGTGGGTTCGTCGTCGTCGACAAAGAGCACGGTCGGGCGGGCCAGCACCGGGTCACTGGGGTCGCTGACTTTCGTGACCGGTGACATGTTCGAGGCTCGTTTCACCGTGGATGTGCTTCTGGAGAGATTCGGTTTGATCCCAGGTGGATTTCGTGAGCTGCGTGATGCCCTCGAGCGCCTGGTGTACCTTGCCGAATTCTGCAGTATGCCCTCGAAGGATCACTTGCACCTTCCCAACGTCCTCTTCGATGGCTGTCAGGTGCGCGCGGGTCAGCGTCTGGCCCGAGACGGCGCTCCGGATCTCTTCCCGGAGCTCACGCTTGGTCTTCTCGACCTCGCTCATGATCTCGTTTTTAGCCGTGACGATGGCGACGCGGTTTTCCGCGAGCAATCCCACGAGCCGCTCGAACTGTCCGTCGGTCAGCTCCATGGCGCATAATCCTGACGGGTGACGGGGCGGAGATCCATGCCCTAGAATTTACCTGGGGATGGTCACAGAGCGCAACATTTTGAGGCCTTAGGCCACATGAGGCGGATCCGCTGTAGGTCAGGCGCCGTTCGAGATCAGGGTAATCCGCATCCTCAAGGAATACTGAGAGGCTCCCGGCGTCACGATACCGGTCACCGACCAAGTCGGCGCGACGGCCGCGTTCCCGTTCTCAATGACCACGATGCCGCCAAAACCACCCAGCGCAGTGAGCGACGTGTCGGTAGCAACCACCTTGGTCTGCGCCACGCCCGAGTCATCCGTAAAGATGACATTCAGGGTCACGACTCCAACGGCAGTCACGTCAAGAGTCGTGGTCGCCACATATCCGGAAACTTGATACATGCCCGGCTTAGTCAACCCCACGAACGTCGTCGGTCCCTGATTGCCCGACTGGGCAGTCAGATAAAACCCATTATCGGTCTGACTCGTGTTGTTGGCGGTGTTGTAGCTCTTTGCAATCACGCCGGCGTTGGCGTACGGCAAAGAGATCGGGTTGTCGCTGTAGCTGAAGAACAAATTCGCAACCACGAAGTTCACGAGGCTCGGCAGCTTGTAGACCGCCGCGAACACTCCAGTGCTCACGTTGCCCTGAGTGATGTATGCGTTTGACTCGACGTTGAACCCAAAACCGAAGCTCGCGGACGCGCCCCAGATGTAGCTATTGAAGTCGTCAACGAAGAACTCGGAGCGAGCCGAAACCACGACGGCGGCGCTCGTGTAGGTGTTGGTACCGCCGATGCCGTTCTCGGCCTCGAGCGCGCCGCAGGTCGCGGCGTTAGTAAACGCCGTCGCTAGGCGTAGGACCGAAGGCGCCCCTTGTCCCGGATGATTGAAGTCGCTACCGAAGCCGAGCGCTACTCGGCCCCCATCAACCCAAAGTCCATAACTCGTGGCGGATCCGGAAAATCCAAGCGTCCCCTGAACGACGTGCTGGATCAAACACCAGTCGTTACCCACAAGGGATGTCTTGGATGTCGAGAGCGTGCGGCAGGCGAGCGCGAACGCACCATTCGAAGTATTTTCCCAACGACCGGTAGCCGAAGTCTGCACGCAGCCCGACAGAAATACTGGGCCGCCGGTGCCTGCAAAAATGCTTGAGCAGTCCGAACCGCCGATCGCCACGCGCGTCGCCTTGCAATCAAATACGATCACTCGGGCTGAGCCGTTGCACGTGATGTTCAGCTGAGTGTACGAGACCAGGATCGTGTCGACGACGCACGTATCTCCCGGGGCGGGGATTAGGTTCGGGCCGCCCTCTGCCGCTTGGGCGCCCGCGATCGTCGGGATTGAAAGCGGGAAGTTGAATGTGTTCTGGGCGTTCGCGTTGAGTCCTGAGGAATAGCAGACAGCGCCGACTGCCGCGCCAGACGTGAAGCGAATGCGCTCGCCCGCTACGAAAGTCCCCGCTAGCGTCGTGAGCTGACCGCGGGTTGCGCTGCTTCCAACTGGGGTGACGACGCCAGATAGCGTGATGGGGGCGCTCGATGTAATGCCGTGCACAATCGTCAGCACCCGGGTGGCAAAGGCGCCCGTATTGTCGCCGGTGATGTTGAGACTGAGCTGGTTATACGCGACCACTCCAAGAGTAACTGTGTTGATGTTCACAGTGACGTTCGTGGTGAGGTTACAAACCTTACCTCTTGGACAGAGGCGGCTCGATAGCTCGAAGGGCGTGAGGAGTGCCGTCCCGGAAGTCTTGCCGTCGTTGCTGTCGCTGCCGCTCGGATCGACCCACCACGTCGCCTGTCCTGCGAGGGCAGGGTTTGCGTCGTAGAAATTCCAAGTCGTTCCGTCGGACGCGAGCTGATAGATGCTCTCTGTGTCTTTGACGTAAACGAGCATCCCCTCGGAGAGAATGCCCGCCAAGGCATTACGGTTCGCGATGCTCTGCACGACCTGAGACGCGTTCAGGCCTTTCTGCCAGGAGCCGGCGATGACTTGCAGGTTGTCGCCATTGTCAGCAGCTGTGACTGATGGCAGGGCGAGCGCGCTGCCTTGAAAGCCCTGTGAGCCCTGCGCTCCGGTCGAGCCTTGGAAACCTTGGCTGCCTTGCGCCCCGGTGACGGCTTGACCCTGAAAGCCTTGGCTGCCTTGCGCGCCGGGCGTGCCTTGGTTTCCTTGCGCTCCCGATCCC
>Ga0210389_10002744_pt1 | contig 13773 bp, 11 predicted proteins | sample IncBWH28OmetaG_FD_160127 | JGI IMG/M metagenome (GOLD analysis project Ga0210389, IMG submission 160127) | Forest soil microbial communities from Barre Woods Harvard Forest LTER site, Petersham, Massachusetts, United States - Inc-BW-H-28-O ...
CGGCGAGCTACCCGCACGTGCTCGCGTTCCCGCTGCATCTCGCGCTGATGTCCGACGGGCGCTTCCCGTTCGCCGCGGTCGGACTGGTGCACGTCGCCAACCGCATCGACCAGCAGCGACCGATCCGCGCGCACGAACGCCTGGACCTGCGCGTGTACGCGACCGCGCTGCGCCCACACCCGCGCGGGCGCGTGTTCTCGCTCGTCACCGAGGCGCGCACCGCCGGCGAGCTGGTGTGGCGCGAGCGCTCCACGATGCTGCGCCGCGGTGGCGGTGGCGGTGGCGGCGGCGGCCAGGCTGCCGGGGCGCACACGCCGCCCGTGGCCGACGCGCCGAGCGGAGCGGACGCACCGAGCGGGGCGGGCGCCGCCGATGGGCAAGGCCAGGCCCCCGACGGGCAGAGCCCGGCTGCCGGGACGCGCACGCCGCCCAGCCAGGAATGGCGCCTGGCGGGCGATTTGGGTCGCCGCTACGCGGCGGTGTCGGGCGATCGCAACCCGATCCACATGCACCCTTTGAGCGCGAAGGCGCTCGGCTTCCCGCGGGCGATCGCGCACGGCATGTGGACGAAGGCCCGCAGCCTGGCCGCACTGCAGGCGACCGGCGGTCTCCCCGACGGCGCGTTCAGCGTCGAGGCCAGCTTCCGCCGCCCGATCCTGCTGCCGGCGAGCGTGCTGTTCGCGAGCGCCGCGGAGGACGAGGCGGCCGCGGAGGACGTGGCGACCGCGGAGGACGTGGCGACCGCGGAGGACGTGGCGACCGCGGAGGGCGAGACAGCCGCGGAGGGCGAGGCGGTGCGCTTCGGCGTGCGCGACGCCCGCAAGGGCACAGAGCATCTGGACGGTCGCGTGCGGCCGCTCGAGGACATCACACAGGCACACGAGGAGGAGCTGTGAACACAGCGGAACGTGGCATGGGGCTGGGCCTGCGCGCGCTCAACCGGCTGGCGGGCTCGGACATCCTGGACCGCGTCGGCCAGCGCCGACGGGTCGAGCGCCTGGTCTACCAGGGCACCCGGCGTGGCTTCATGGCGGCCGGGGCGGCCAGCCGCGGCTTCAGCGCAGCCGCCAAGCTGGGGAGCCCGGCGCGCCAGAGCACGACGCGCCGGCCGGAGCTGTTCGACCTGAGCCTGGACGACGAGCAGCAGATGCTGTGCGAGGCGATCGGGGCGTTCGCCGCCGAGCAGGTGCGCCCGGCGGCACTCGACGCGGACGGCGCATGTGCGACCCCCGCCGAGCTGCTCACGCAGGCGAGCGAGCTGGGCATCACGACGCTTGGCGTCCCGGAGGAGCTTGGCGGGGTGATGAGCGAGCGCTCGGCGGTGACCAGCGTGCTGGTGGCCGAGGCGCTGGCGCGCGGCGACGTGGGCATCGCCCTGGCGACGCTCGCCCCGGGGGCTGTGGCAAGCGCGCTCGGCCTGTGGGGCGACGCCGATCAGCAATCCACCTACCTACCGGCGTTCACCGGCGATGACCCGCCGGCGGCAGCGCTTGCGCTGCTCGAGCCGCGGGCGCTGTTCGACCCGCTGGTACCCGGCATGCGCGCGCGCCGAGAGGAAGGCGACTGGGTGCTGAACGGCGTCAAGTCGCTGGTGCCGCGGGCCGGCGAGAACGAGCTGTTCGTGGTCGGCGCGCACGCCGACGGTCTCGGCCCGGCGCTGTTCGTGGTCGAGTCCTCGACCGCCGGCGTGTTCACCGAGCCCGAGCCGGCGATGGGGCTGCGCGCGGCGGCCACCGGGCGCCTGGTGCTCGAGGACGTGCGCGTGCCGGCACGTGCGCTGCTCGGCGAGGGCCGGCGCGAGGTGTACCTGGAGTGCGTGCAGCGGGCGCGGATCGCGTGGTGCGCGCTGGCGGTGGGCGCCGCCCAGGCGGTGCTCGACTACGTGATCCCGTACGTCAACGAACGGGTGGCGTTCGGCGAGCCGATCTCCAACCGCCAGGCGGTGGCGTTCGCCGTGGCGGACATCGGCGTCGAGCTCGAGGGCATGCGCATGCTGACCTACCGGGCGGCCAGCCGCGCGGACGCGGGGCGGAGCTTCGAGCGCGAGGCAGCGCTCGCACGGCGGCTGTGTGCACGCGAGGGCGCGCGCATCGGCTCCGAAGGCGTGCAACTGCTGGGCGGGCACGGCTTCATCAAGGAGCATCCGGTCGAGCGCTGGTACCGAGATCTGCGTGCGGTAGGCGTGATGGAGGGCGCCCTGCTCGTCTGAGCGGCCATACGTCCATGATCAATCTCGAGACACCCAAGAAGTTCGCGCCGCTGATCGCCCAGGCCCACCAGGTCGCAACGGAGGTCTTCCGTCCGATCTCGCGCAAGTACGACCTGGCCGAGCACGAGTACCCGAAGGAGCTCGACATGCTCGCGTCGGCCATCGACGGCGTCAACGCGGGCGCCGGCCTGGACGGTGCGGGCGCGGCCGGCGTGCGCCGCGAGAGCAAGGGCGGCGATCAGGGCAACCGCAACGGGTCGAACCTGTCGACCGTGCTGAGCATCATGGAGCTGTGCTGGGGCGACGTCGGACTGCTGCTGACGATGCCCAGGCAGGGGCTCGGCAACGCGGCGATCGCGTCGGTGGCCAACGAGGAGCAGCTGGCGCGCTTCGACGGGCGCTGGGCGGCGATGGCGATCACCGAGCCGGAGGCCGGCTCGGACTCGGCGGCGATCCGCACGACCGCCGTGCTCGACGGCGAGGAGTACGTGCTCAACGGCGAGAAGATCTATGTGACCTCGGGCGAGCGCGCCGACCTGGTCGTGGTGTGGGCGACGCTCGATCGCACGAAGGGACGCGCCGCGATCAAGTCGTTCGTGGTCGAACGCGAGAACCCCGGCTTGAAGCTCGAGCGCCTGGAGCACAAGCTCGGCATCCGTGCGTCCGACACGGCGGCCTTTCGCCTAGAGGACTGCCGGGTACCCAAGGATGACCTGCTGGGCAGCCCGGAGGTGGACGTCAAGCAGGGCTTCGGCGGGGCGATGCAGACCTTCGACAACACCCGGCCGCTGGTCGCGGCGATGGCCGTGGGGCTTACACGCGCATGCCTGGAGGAGGCGCGCGAGCAGCTCGAGCGGGCGGGGGTGCGCGTCGATCACGCGGCGCCCGCCTACACCCAGCACGCGGCCGCGGCGCGCCTGCAGGAGATGGAAGCCGACTACGAAGCGGCGCGCCTGCTGACGCTACAGGCGGCGTGGATGGCCGACAACTCCAAGCCCAACTCGCTGCACGCGTCGATGGCCAAGGCCAAGGCCGGGCGAACGTGCGTGGAGGTGTCGCTCGGCTGCGTCGAGCTGTGCGGCAGCCTCGGCTACGACGAGCGCGGCCTGCTCGAGAAGTGGGCCCGCGACGCCAAGATCCTCGACATCTTCGAGGGCACCCAGCAGATCCAGCTGCTGATCGTGGCGCGGCAGCTGCTCGGCAAGACCTCAGCGGATTTGCGCTGAGGTCACCGGCGCCCTCGGTGGGCGCCGGGTCAGCCCTCGATCGCTGAATAAACCTCGTCGATGAGCTTCAGGCGATCGGTGAGATCGAAGTTCTCCGCGAGGAAGCGCTCGGTGTCGGCGCGCGACTCGCCGTTGAGCGCCATGTTGAGGGCGATCAAGCGCGCGCCGTCGAGGTCGCCGGCTCCGCCTTCGCCGCCGCCCTGCGCGGCGGGCGCACCCGCAAGGGCGCTGTCGAGCTCTGACTCGAACGCACGGGTCTGCGCCGGCGGCTCGAACTGCTGCGGCTGCGGCTGCTGCTGCGGCGGCTCGGCTTCAAACTGGCGTGGCTGTTCCGGTTCCACCGCGACGTCGCCGCGTCCGGCGGCCGCGTCGTAGAGCTCGCTCATGCCGCCCTCGACGGCGGACAGGTCGGCGGCGAGCCGTCCGGCGCCGGCGCGCAGGCTCTCGACGAGCGCCCCCACCTCGCCGTCCATCGAGCCGACGTGCTCGACCAGTCGTGCGGTGACCTGAGCGACGGCGGTCACGTGCTGGCGCGCGCGCTCGATCGCCTCTTCGCGCGTGCGCTCGGCGTCGCGGTCGGCGCTCTCGCGCACCTGACGGGCGTTCTCGAGCGCGTGGCGCTCAATTTCGGCGGCCGCGGTCTCGGCGGCCTGCAGGATGCTCTGGACGTGGGTGCCGGCGCTGGAGGCGACGGACATGTCCGTGCCGCCGGTGATGGCCGCGCGCTGCAGCTCCTCGAACTCGGATGCCAGCGCGCGTAGGTGCGCGTCGACCGCGGCGGGGTCGTATCCGCGCCTTCCGATCGGGAAGTCTCGACGCTCGATTGCCTGCCGATCGAACTCCACGGCGGGCATCCTACCGCCCTCGCCGGTCGGGGTGATCGTTGCTGCAAGTCAGCTCTGCAAACGCCCTGCTCATCGGGCGTCTGCGGGCTGCGCCTGCTGTCGCTCGATCTCGGCCAGATCGCGGCGCAGCTCGCGTAGCTCGTCGCGCAGCTGGGCGGCGTACTCGAAGCGCAGGTCCTCGGCGGCCGCCTGCATCTCCTCCTCGAGCTCGACCACCAGACGCTCGAGCTCGTTGCCCGGCAGCTCCTTCGCGCCGCGCTGCTTGGTGCGACGTTTGCGCCCCCGCGGCACCTTGGACTCGGACTGCAGGAACTCGGCGATGTCGGAGATGCCCTTGACGATCGTTGCGGCGGTGATCCCGTGCTGCTCGTTGTAGGCGAGCTGAATCGCGCGGCGACGGTCGGTCTCGGAGATCGCGGCCTCCATCGCGCGGGTTCGCTTGTCGGCGTACATCAGCACGGTGCCGTCGACGTTGCGGGCGGCGCGGCCGATCGTCTGGATCAGCGAGGTCTCCCCGCGCAGGAAGCCCTCCTTGTCGGCGTCGAGGATCGCCACCAGCGAGACCTCCGGCAGGTCCAGTCCCTCGCGCAGCAGGTTGACGCCGACCAGCACGTCGTACTCGCCGAGACGCAGATCGCGGATGATCTGGATGCGTTCGAGCGTGTCGATCTCCGAATGCAGATAACGCGTCTTGAAGCCCATCTCGAGCAGGTACTGGGAGAGGTCCTCGCTCATCTTCTTGGTGAGCGTGGTGACGAGCACGCGCTCGTTGCGATCGACGCGCTTTCGCACTTCGTTCATCAGGTCGTCGATCTGGTTCTTGGTCTCGCGCACCTCGACGGCCGGGTCGACGATCCCGGTCGGGCGCACGATCTGCTCCACGATCCGCGTGGACTGTGTGCGCTCGTACTCCCCGGGGGTGGCCGACACGAACAGCAGCTGTGGGGTAATCGACAGGAACTCCTGGAAGGTCTGCGGGCGGTTGTCCATGGCGCTTGGCAGCCGGAAGCCATAATCGACGAGCGTCTGCTTGCGCGAGCGGTCGCCCTCGTACATGCCGCCGATCTGTGGCACGGTCTGGTGGGACTCGTCGATCAGGCAGATGAAGTCCTTGGGGAAGTAGTCGATCAGGCAGTACGGCCGCGAGCCGGGCGGACGCCCGTCGAGAATGCGCGAGTAGTTCTCGATGCCCGAGCAGAAGCCGACCTCCCTGAGCATCTCCATGTCGTACTGGGTGCGCTGGCGCAGCCGGTGGGCCTCGAGCTGCTTGCCCTCCGACTCGAGCTGCTCGCAGCGCTCGTTCAGCTCTCGGCCGATCTCAGTGACCCCCGTCTCGATCGTGCCCTCCTTGACGTTGTAGTGCGTGGCCGGCCAGATCGCCACGTGCTCGAGATCGTCGGCGAGCAGCTCGCCGGTGAGCGGGTCGAAGTGCTGCAGGCGTTCGACCTCGTCGCCGAACATGGTCGCGCGAAAGGCCGTCTCGGCGTAGGCGGGGAACACCTCGAGCGTCTCGCCGCGCACGCGGAAGCTGCCGCGTGAAAGCACGCTGTCGTTGCGCGTGTACTGGATCGAGACGAGTTTGCGCAGCAGCTGATCGCGGTCGATCTCCTCGCCGCGGCGCAGGATCTGCATGTTCATCTCGTAGGTTTCGGGCGAGCCCAGGCCGTAGATGCACGACACCGACGCGACCACGATTACGTCGCGGCGCGCGAACACGGCGGCGGTGGCGGCGTGGCGCAGGCGGTCGACCTCCTGGTTGATGGCCGAGTCCTTCTCGATGTACAGATCGCGGCTGGGGACGTACGCCTCGGGCTGGTAGTAGTCGTAGTAGGAGACGAAGTACTCGACGGCGTTTTCGGGAAAGAACGTGCGGAACTCGTTGCACAGCTGTGCCGCCAGCGTCTTGTTGTGGGCGATCACGAGCGTCGGGCGCTGCACCGCCTGGATCACGCCGGCCATGCTCATGGTCTTGCCGGTGCCGGTGGCGCCGAGCAGCGTCTGGAAGCGCTCGCCCTGCTCGATCCCGTCGGCCAGAGCGGCGATCGCCTTCGGCTGGTCGGCGGTCGGGGTGAAGGCGGAGTCGAGCTTGAAGTCGGGCATCGGCCTCTACGGTAGCCGCCGTGGCAGCGTCCGGCCCGCTCAGCCGAGTACGGCTACTCGATCCCGAGCTGGCGAGCGTACGTTGTGCGGTAGGCGCGCTGCGCGTTCAGCACCCGCTGAACGTATTCGCGTGTCTGCGGGAAGGGGATTTCGGCGACCTGCAGCTGCCTGCCCGCGGCATTGGCATGTGCCACCCAACTTTCGACGTTGGTCTGCCCGCCGTTGTAGGCGGCGACGGCCAGTATCTCGTTGCCGTCGAACTGGTCGAGTAGGTAGCGCAGGTAGTAGCTGCCGTAGGCGACGTTGACGCTGGGGTCGGCAAGGTCGCTGGCGGTGAAGCTGACACCGCCTGACAGGTGGGCAAGGTAGTACGCGGTCGAGGGCAGGATCTGCATCAGCCCCTCGGCGCCCGCGGAGGAAGGCCGGGGGTCGAACTTGGTCTCGGCGTAGATCACGGCCGCGATCAGCGCCGGGTCCAGGCGCTTCTCGGCGGCCTGTTCGCGGATGATGCGCGTAGCGCTCAATGGCAGAGCGAGCTCACGCGTGGCCTGGTGCAGGATCGTGGCGGCCACGGCGACGAACAAGACGGCCACGATGAGCGTCGCCAGCGTGCCGAAGATCCGCCGGGTCATCTCCCTAGCTTGTCAAGAACCGCCGACAGCTCACACTCCAGCTGCTCGACGCTGCCGTCGTTGTGCACCACGTAGGTCGCACGCCCGGCCTTCTCCGGCTGCGACAACTGGCGCGCTGCGCGCTCGTCCGCGAGCGCGTGCCCGCGTGCCGCGGCGCGCCCCTGGCGCACCGACTCCTCGGCGATCACCGCGATGGTCGCGTCATAGATCTGCTCCAGGCCGGCCTCGAACAGCAGCGGCACCTCGACCACGGCTGCGCGCGGCGGCGGTTGCGTGGTGCGGGCGTGCTCGAGCCATGCGGCCACGCGCGCTCCCACCAGCGGCCACACGACCCCCTCGAGCCATGCGCGATCCTCGGCGCTGGCAAACGCGTGCTTCGCAACCGCCGCGCGATCGACCACTCCACCGGGCGCCACCTCCGCTCCGAAGCGCCCGACCACCGCCGAGCGCAGCTCCTCTCCCTCATACAGCTCGTGCACGACCGCATCACTCGAGAGCACCTCGGCGCCGAGTCCTCGCAAAGCCTCCAGGGCGGTCGACTTGCCCGCCCCCATGCCGCCGGTCAGCCCGACGAATGGGACTTCGGGCTGCACCGGCTCGGAGGCGTTCAGGGCGCTTCAGTCCTGCGCGGACTCTGCGGCGGGCTCGCCGTCGGCGGGCACATCCGCGGCCGGCTGCTCAGGCACCGGCTCCTCGGCCGTGGCCTGCGCCTCGTCTGCGACGGGCTCTGCCTCGGGCTCGGCGGGAGCCTGCTCGTCCTCGACGACCTCGACCGTCGCCGCCTCCTCTGGCTCGGCGACCGTCTCGAGCGTCGCGGCAGCCTCGGGAGCCTCGACGCTCGCGAGCTCTGCCTGCGCCAACTCGGCGTCGAGCTGGGGCTCGGCCTCGCCGGCGAGCTCTTGCTCGGAGGACTCCTGCTCGGGGGACTCGAGCTCGACCGTCCGCTCGGGTTCGCCGGGGCGTGACACGGGCAGGATCTGGTCCTCGACGCGCTTGGCCGACAGGGACAGGCGTCGGCGCTCTGAGTCGATCTCGAGGATCTTTACGCGGATCTCATCGCCCGGGTGCACGATCTCGCGCGGGCTCTCGACGTGGTGAGGCGCGAGCTCGGAGATATGCACCAGGCCCTCGACCCCGTCAAGAATCTCGACGAACGCGCCGAACGTGACCACCTTGGTGACCTTGCCAGCCAGCTCGTCGCCGACGTTGTAGGTGTCGACGATCCTCTGCCACGGGTCCTCCTGGGTCTGCTTGAGGCCCAGTGAGATGCGCTGACGGTCACGGTCGATGTCGAGCACCTTGACCTTAACGGTGTCTCCGATGGCGAGGATCTCGCTCGGGTGGTTGACGTGCGACCACGACAGCTCGGAGATGTGGATCAGGCCGTCGATGCCGTCCAGGTCGACGAACGCGCCAAAGTCGACGATGTTGGAGATCTGCCCTTCGACGACCAAGCCGGGCTGCAGGCGGTCGAGGATCTGCTGGCGGACCTCCTTGCGCTCCTCCTCGAGCACCGCACGACGCGAGAGCACGACGTTGTTGCGCGAGCGGTTGAGCTCGATCACCTTGGTCTCGATCTTGGTGCCCATGTATTCGTCGAGGTTGGGCACGCGGCGGATGTCCACGAGCGACGCCGGCAGGAAGCCGCGCACGCCGAGGTCGATGATCAGACCGCCCTTGACGACCTCGATGACCGTGCCCTCGACCGGCTCGCCAGACTCGGCGGCGGTTTCAATGCGACGCCAGGCTTTCTCGAAGCGCGCACGCTTCTTGGACATGATCAGGCGACCGTCCTGGTCCTCCTTGGTCATGACGATCGCGTCGACCTCCTCGCCGAGGTGGACCTCCTCGTTGGGATCGACCGCCTTGCGGATCGACAGCTCGTTCGCCGGGATGACTCCCTCGGACTTGTAGCCGATGTCGACCAGCACCTCGTCCTTGTCGATCCGGACGACGTGACCGGTGACGACCTCGCCCTCCTCGATCGCTCGGAAGGTGGCGTCGTAGTTGGGGACGATCTGCCCGTCGACTTCGAGCAGGAGCCCGTTCGATCCGTCGACCACGCGGGCTTGTGGATTCTCTACAAGTGTTTGCACCGGCCGAAGCGTAGCGCAGCCGTATGATTGCGGCCATATGCCCGTGCGAGCGACCAAGCGGGGGGAGCAGCGCACCCGCTTGCAACGCGACTGCGACGTACTCGTGTGCGGCGCCAGCTTCGCCGGCCTGGCGATCGCCCGCGAGCTCGCCGGGACCGGCGCCAAGGTGCTGGTGATCGACCGCTACGAGCTGGGCGAGCGCCAGACCTCGGCGTGCGCCATGCCGACCGTGTGGATGCAGGCGCTCGAGCTGATGGACTCCTGGCGCCAGAGCTTCGACGAGATGGTCGTGCACACGCCGTTTCGGACCGCGCGCTGGCGGCTGCCGTGGTCATTCTCGACCTTTGACTACCGCGAGCTGTGCGCGCTGCTGTGGGACCAGGCCGAGTGTCCGCAGATCGAGCTGGAGACCGCCACGGTCACCGGCCGCGACGCTCACACCGTGCACACCGACCGCGGCGAGCTGAGCGCGCCGCTGATCGTCGACGCGCTCGGCTGGCGACGGGTGCTGTCCAACCAGGGCACGATCCAACCGCCGGACGCGCGCTTGTCGCGGGGTCTCGAGGTGCACCCGGGCGGTGCCGGCGAGCAGATGGAACTGTGGATCGATCCCAGCTGCATCCGCGCCGGCTACGGCTGGAGCTTCCCGGCACGCGACGAGCTGCGGGTGGGCGTCGGCTCCTTCTGGCCCAGCCACCACGTCAAGGAGCCGACCGTGCGCCTCGCACGCGAGCTGGAGCTGGCACCGGAGGGCTATCAGGGCAACTGGATCCCCCACCAGCTGCGCAGCGCGGTCGAGGACGGTGTGTTCTTCGTCGGCGACTCGGCCGGGCACTGTCTGCCGCTGACCGCGGAGGGCATCCGCACGGCGCTTTACTTCGGGCTGGCGTGCGGGCGCGAGCTGCGCTCAGTGCTCGACGGGCGCGCCACGCGCGAGCAGGCGCTCGCTAGCTACGGCGCCTTCTCAGACGGACACGAGCGCAAATACCGCTGGCTGTTGAACTCACAGCGGGCCGCCGGTCAGCTCACCCCCAGCCGCGCCATGACCGCCGTCGTACGGGCGTTCGAGAGCCCGCGGCTGTGCTCGTGGGTGTTCGAGCACTACCTGGCGATCGCGCCGCCGTCGTTCGTCGGCGCCGCGCCGACGCCGCGCTCAGCCGGCGGGCGGCTGTCCGGGCGCGTCGCGGCGGCGGGGGCGAGCTGACGCGTTCGCGCGTTCGCTGCTTGCGCACGAGCCTCTCGCTCAGCTTGCTTCCCCATCGCGCCACGCCCCCGGCGTGATCTCCAGATAGCCCATGTCCACCCGCAGCACGTCCATGGTGCGCTCGAACAGCCAGCGTCCGAACCCGTAGCGGCTGACCAGCGCCGCCTCGGCGGGCAGCTCCTGCGCGCCGGTCAGCATCCGCCCGCTGGCTTCGAGCGGCGCCCCCAGCGGCCTGCCGAGTTTGGTGCACGGCGCGATCAGCATGCGCGGGTCGCGCCGCAGACGCTTGACCTTGCCGGAGGCCCGCTCGGTGCGCACATAAAGGACGCCGTCGGCCTCGGCCGCCCACACCGGTGTCGGCACGGGCGTGCCGTCGCGGCGGTAGGTCACCACGAGCGTGCGCTTGGCGCGCACGATCTCAGCCAGCGAGCCTGTCCGCTGGGCGTCCGCCAGCTCGCGCGCGCCGTGCGGGGCGGTGCGGGCCGCCAGCCTCGCCGATGGGATCGCCGCCGGCAGGCGCCTGCCCGGCACCGGTCGCGCGCGAGGGCGGGCGCCGAGGCTGTCGGGGCCGTGCTTGGGCTCTTGGGGAACCGTCTCTGCCATGTGTCGTCTCCTTGTCAGATCGCCTTCAGTACCTCCGCCAGGCGGCGGATGCCCTCCTCGATCGCCGGCTCGGCGAGGTTCGCGTAGCCGAGCACCAGCGCGTCGGTGTCCGCCGTCGGCTCGATCAGGTGACTCGACAGCGGATAGATGCCGAGCGAGTGCTCCGTGGCGAGCACCATCAGCCGCCCCACCGGTACCGCCTGGGGCAGGCGCACGAGCGCGTGCAGCCCGGCCGAGATCCCGCTCACGTTCGCACCCGGCAACTCGCGGGCGACCGCCGCGATCAGCGCGTCGCGGCGGTCGCGGTTGCGGCGTCTGACCTTGCGCAGGTGACGGTCGTAGCTGGCCGTCTCGAGCAGCTGCGCAAGCGCCAACTGCTCGATTGTCGCCGAGCCGAGGTCGTCGAACAGCTTCGCTTCGAGCACTAGGCGCAGCAGCGACGCCGGCAGCACCATCCAGCCGAGCCGCAGGCCTGGGGCGAGCGTCTTTGAGGTTGTGCCAAGGTATGCGACGTGCTCGGGCACGAGACCCTGCAGCGCCCCCAGCGGGGCGCGGTCGTAGCGGAACTCCGCGTCGTAGTCGTCCTCGATCACGAGCCCCCCGGCGCGTGCCCAGCGCACGAGCGCCCCACGCCGCTGCGGCGAGAGCACGACGCCCGTCGGGCATTGGTGAGCTGGGGTGGTGAGCACCGCCGGCGCGTCCAGCGCCGCCACGTCCAAGCCCTGCTCGTCGACCGTCACGCCGCGCACCTCGAGGCCCGCATAGGCGAGCACCGCGCGGTGCGGCGGCAGGCACGGGTCCTCGACCGCGATCGCACGCGTACCGCTCTTGGCGAGCGCTCGGCCCAGCAACGCGAGACCCTGTGTGGCACCGGCGCAGATCACGATCGAGTCGGGCTCGGCCACCACGCCGCGCACGCGCCGCAGGTAGAAGGCGAGCTGGCGCCTGAGCTCGAGCGCGCCCCGCACGTTCGGGTAGGCCAGGGCGCTCGCCGGCGCCGTGCGCAGGACGTCGCGCAGGGCCCGTGACCACAGCGCGCGCGGGAACGCAGTCAGGTCCGGTGCGCCCGGGAAGAAGTCGAACTGCGCCCTGCGCAGCGGCGGCGGCGCCGGCTGCTCCTGGGCAACGTTTCCAGCGGCGGCGACGAACGTGCCCCCGCCCTGGCGCGAGACGAGGTAGCCCTCCGCCAACAGCTGTGCGTAGGCGTCGACGACCAGCCGTCGGGAGACCTGGAGATCGCCGGCCAGCGAGCGCGAGGACGGCAGGCGGCTTCCCGCCGGCAGCGTGCCATCGCGCACCAGCTCGCGCAGACGGTCCTCCAGCTGGGCGCGACGCCGTGCGCCACGCAGCTGGATGAGCAGCTCCGGACCATAATTGGTACCTGTTTTTAGTGTCGAATTGGCCACGTTTTGGGGACCACCGTTGGCTAGAGTAACGCCCAGGTCAAGCGTCCGCGCGGGCAGCCCACACAAGCCTCGCGCCACGACTCCCCCACGACCCCGGAGGCACGAGCATGACCAGGATCGACGGTGTATCCAGCAAGCAGGCGGGACCGCTCGTACGGCTCGTCTACAGACTCTCACGGCGGCGACTGGGCCGCGACGTGGACCCGATCGCCGTCTACGCCCACGCCCCTAGCCTGCTGCTCGGCTACGGCATGCTCGAGCAGGCGACCGCCATGCAAAACCGGGTCGATGAGCGCTTGAAGGCGCTGGCCGTGACCAAGGCGGCGGCGATCGTCACCTGCGAGTTCTGCTGCGACATCGCTTCCTCGCTAGCGCTCGAGGCGGGCATCACTGAGCGCCAGCTGCTGGCGCTTCCCGAATACGCCGACTCGCCAGAGTTCAGCACGCTCGAGCGACTGGTGCTGGACTACACGAGCGCCATCAGCCGTACCCCGACCGGCGTCACCGACGAGCTGGTGGTGGCGCTGCGCGTGCACTTCGACGAGCGCCAACTGGTCGAGCTCACGCACGTGATCGCCTTGGAGAACATGCGCGCGCGCTTCAACAGCGCCTTCGACATGACTCCGGCGGAGTTCACCGAGGGACTGGTGTGCGCCGTGCCGGAGCGTCTGAGCGAGCCCTCGCACCTCCAGGCGACGACCGCTGCATGAGGGTCTTCCTGGCAGGGGCCACCGGCGCGATCGGCCAGCCGCTCGTGCGGATGCTGATCGATGACGGCCACCAGGTGACGGCCATGACGCGCTCGCCCACCAAGGCCGGGCGGCTGCGTGACGCGGGCGCGGAGCCCGTGATCGCCGACGCGCTCGACGCCGACGCGGTGATGGCGTGTGTGCACGATGCCCGGCCGGAGGCGGTCATCAACCAGCTGACCGCGATCCCCGCGCGCCTTGACCCCCGCAAGATCGAGCGCGACTTCGCGATGACCGATCGCCTGCGTACCGAGGGCACCCGCATCCTGCTCGACGCCGCCCGCGGGGCCGGCGCTTCGCGCATGCTCGCCCAGAGCATCGCGTTCGTGTACGCGCCTGGCCCACCCGGCACCGTGCACTCCGAGAGCGACCCGCTGAACGCGAACCCATTGAAACCGTTCAGACGCACGGCCGGCGCCGTGGTGGAGCTCGAGCGCCAGGTCCTGGCCGCAGATGGCATCGTCCTTCGCTACGGCTACTTCTACGGCCCCGGCAGCGCGATCTCGCGGGCCGGCGCATTCGCCTCCGAGCTTGCGCGCAGGCGCCTGCCGGTCATCGGGGGCGGCGGTGGCGTGTGGTCACTGATCCACATCGAGGACGCCGCCCGGGCGACCGTCGCCGCGCTCACCCGCGGCGCGGGCGGCGCCTACAACATCGTCGACGACGAGCCCGCACCGGTATCCGAGTGGCTGCCCGCGCTCGC
>Ga0210389_10002745_pt1 | contig 13768 bp, 16 predicted proteins | sample IncBWH28OmetaG_FD_160127 | JGI IMG/M metagenome (GOLD analysis project Ga0210389, IMG submission 160127) | Forest soil microbial communities from Barre Woods Harvard Forest LTER site, Petersham, Massachusetts, United States - Inc-BW-H-28-O ...
GAGTCTCTGGGCCTTGCTGACTTGTCCACTAAGCAGTGCGGGCGGTTCGCCTAAAGTTACGGCGTCCGCGCACACAGGGCAGGATTTTCCGCCGACGGTATCGACAGACACGGGGGCCTGATCGCGGAGTGCCAGGTTCTCGCGACAAGGCTCGCCCGCGGGCGGAAAGCCGCGATGAACGCGCCGATGACGGCCACGACCAGCGCCGGCAACACGTCCAGGACCCCAGGTACTCTTGTCACCGCCGAATCGCGGTGCGGATACGCTGGCCCGCCGCCGCGTATCCCTTCGACGGCAAAACGCTTCACGAAACGAATACCTGGCTGCCACAGGTAAGTCACCCGCCACCTACGAGGCCCTTGCAGAAGAACAGCTAACTCAGGCAGCGTAACGAAACCGTACACCGAGTCGGGGCAGGGTTCACGCTCAGCTCATTTCAGTCAACGACGCCGGCGTCAACCCTCTCTAGGGGCGTGGCGCCGGTTACGGCCGCCCGGCAGTAATTCTCCCCGAAGGTCTCCAACGAGACCGTTGACTGAAGCTCGGTCCCGTCAGCAAGTCGAACCTTCACGGTGCAGCTGGGCGACCACAACCCGGCCACCAGGATACCGTAAGGCGGGTCGTTGGCCGCCTCACAGGCGCCATCTGTGAAGACATCCACCACATTGGAGGTCGCGTTGGCGGGTAGCGCCAAATCGCTTTCTACGGCAGCGGGGCAAGCTGCCGACGGGTGCGCGTCGGAGCGCAGCGGGTTCGCTGCCGAGCCGTCTACGACGTCGCGCTGTGTCGCAGGCGCACACGCTACGAGAAGAAGGGAAACTACGCCAACAAATCGATTCCGCGAGTCGTGCACGATTGCTCCAGCTGGGTTCGACTAGTCGAACCCTTTCCATGTGAAATTAACCACAGGTGCCGTCGAAGTACCTGCGGCAGAAGCAGTCGACAATATATCGGTATCAGCGGCCTTGGTCGTAAAATTATCATATGGCTCCGTAAACCAATTATGCCAAGCGAGGTCCCCTACGGCTTCCGCTTGCGCACCGGTTATAGACGACGTGCCATAGTCCGGAAAGTCATCGAAATAAGTGCCCTGTGACGGCCGCTCATAAATCCATTCAGCATTATGCCCAGTTGCTTGTTGACCCATTGTCGGCTGCAGAGCGCATCCATTCGCAACCGTTCCGATGCAACCGAGTACCTGGGTGCTTCGCGTTAGATTGTAGATTCCGTAATGCATGTTATTGGGATCGAATATGTAATATCCCGAGTCTCCATCGTCAACCCACACGTTCGCTGAGACCCACGCGTAGAGGCTATCGCCAGGTAGCACCGGGAAATTCGCCAGAGAATGGGGTGGGTCCGGAAACCATTCAACCCAACCAAAGGAGTATTGAACCGGATTCAGGACCCCCTGCGAGTCCTTATATATCTCCTGGTCAGCTTCTACCCCGGCCTGTTCAACGACGGGATTGTTGAAGCTCCCATCCAACCCGACCCACAGCACCGAAGCCAGATATTCGGTCGTGCCAGGAAAGGTTGTCGCATTTAGCGTAGGTTCGTTAAAGTAACCCAACACAGTGTCGAAGTACTGGGCCAGCGTATGGTTGAGAACAATTCCGCTCCAGCTTTGGCTATTTTCAGGGTTGTTCCTCTGTCCACCGGGAACGACAACTGAGCGCCCATTTACTAACGTGGTATCGACGGACACCATCTTTAGCCACATCGCGTAATTGTCAGGGTTAGCGGTCGGATCTGGCCTGGGAGGGTAGCCCCGCTTCCTTAATTCGTTCTGGCTAGGGACTAGAGGATCCCCCGTGAGCGCCGGGACGACGTTTCCAACAGGGCCAGGGTCGGTCACGAGAGAAGAGGAGTCTAGCATCCGGGTTGGGAGAGGAGTCCCGCCCGTGGAGGTGCAGTCTAGCTTGAAGTTCATCGCCGCGAATGAGTCTAGGGCACCTCCGAACGAGAATCGCACTGTTCCGAGGTCATCAGCAAAAAGCCGGGGCTGTTTTGCAGGATCACGTTCGCCCTGGTAAAGCGTGCACGACGCTGCCGGATCAGTCCTAAGTACAATTGGTATGTACGGCGCTGCTAAAGAGGCCGGGCCTTGCGGGGCAACTGCGCTCGCAAGCAACGTCGACTGAGGAACCTTGGTTGGTTCCTCACAGGAAACGCCAATTAAGGTGATCACAATGAGGAGATGAAAGGCCTGCATGTGGACATAGTAGCTCTAACGCGCAGCGTCCGGGTGTGACAACTCCAAGACGTTTGCTCGCTCGAGCGGAGCCCGAAGCCGAGATCCGAGGATCGCGAGCGAATGGAACGGAGCGCGCAATCGTAGGGCGGCGACACCCTACGGTCATCGCAACTTCCGACCAATTGGCTTGGCGGCACTGTCTGCTTCGCCATTCGTGGCGGGCAGACGGGCACCTGGCTAATGGGATCGGGAACGGGTACACCAGATTGTCCGCGCCCGAACCTAATCAGCGGATTTTCGTCGACGCCAATGATCGCTGACGTAGCCGCGCTCCTCTCAGAGCGGTCGGCTGGCGTGTGCACAGTTTCGGTTTCGCACCCGAGGAGGTCTCGATTATTTGAGCTCTTTTAGCGTTTTGGAGTCAGAAGTCCCTAGATTCCCACGCGGTCTTACTCGGAACCGAGTTTCGAAACTGGCCGGCATCGTGCGGAAGTGGATCGACCTCGAAGCTGTTGCTTGGTCCTCGGCGTAACTCTCGAAGCGCTCACGGAGCTCCGACTTCAACTTTTACTACATCTGCTCGAAGCGACGGACACCACCGCGATCGGGTCAGGCGTTTCATTACCGATGCTACGTTCCGAGATAGTGAATGCCAAGCTCTCGGAGGCAGTCGTCACCTCCGTCATCCGTGAAGACCACCTTGAGAAGGCCGTCGCGGAGTGCGTCAGGGAATTGAAAACGGGGCCGGAACCGAAGGGGCTTCCTCGCCCTCGGTGCCCATCCCCGGTCACGACTTCATGGGTGGCAACCTGACCGCCTTCCTGGGCGGCGTCGGCGACGTCAACGGCGACGGGCTCGACGACATGGTCGCCTCGACGCCCGACAACGGCACGGCATATTTCTTCGGCGAGGTCTCCGGCGTCGTCACGCACGACGTCAACGACACCGCCTTCGCCACCCCTGTCTGGACCTTCGCCACCGGCTCCGGGACCAGCTTCGCGGCGCTGTTCGGCAGCGTCAGGCCCCTGCAGTAGGCCGGGCCAGCGATCACGCGGCTCGGCAGACGGTCGCGCCTCAGCCGAAGCTGGCGTGGTAGGCGGGGTCCTCGACGGAGCGGGCGGCGGTGGTGGCGCGCAGCGGGGCGAAGGTGTCGAGCATGACGGCCAGCTCGTCGGTGGCGCGGGCGCCGATGCTCTCTTCGTAGGCGCCGGGGTGCGGGCCGTGGGTGACGCCGGCCGGGTGGTGCGAGAAGCTGCCGGCGCCGACCCCCTTGCGCGAGGTGAAGTTGCCCCCCGCGTAGAAGATGATTTCGTCGCAGTCGACCGAGGCGTGCGGGTAGGGGCAGGGAATCGCCTGCGGATGGAAGTCGAGCGGGCGGGGGACGAAGCTGCAGATGAGCGCGCCGCGCGTGGCGAAGGTCCCGTGCACGGTCGGCGGCAGGTGGGTGAGGCCGACCCGGGGCCGGAAGTTGAGGATCGGGAAGACCCAGGGGTAGACCGCGCCGTCCCAGCCGACCACGTCGAGCGGCGTATGCGGCAGCCGGAAGCCGTGGAAGGCGCCCGACCGCTTGACCACCAGATCGCGCAGCCCTTCGTCGCGCGGGCCGGTAAAGAGCGGGCGGCGGAAGTCGCGGTGGCTGTAAGGCGCGTCCATGCGCAGCTGGCCCACCTCGTTGCGCCACTGTTTGAGCAGGCCGAAGCCGGCGGCGCATTCGATCGACAGCCAGTACTGCGGCTCTTCGTCGGGGACGAAGCGGTGGGGGAGCCCCTTGGGGACGAGAACGTAGTCGCGCGGCCCGAAGGGGAGATCGCCCAGCGCCGAGCGCAGCAGGCCGCCCCCTGCGAGGATGAAATAGAGATCGTCGCCGTCGCCGTTCGAGAAGTAGACCGGGTCGGGCTCGTCGGGGTGGAGGATGGAGAGGACGACGTCGTCGTTGAACAGCAGCGGCACGCGCGCGTCGATGGCGGCGCCCCCCCGGCGCGCCAGTTCCTGCGAGCGATAGTGCCGCCGCGCCAGCGGCTGCGGCTCGTCGTCGGTGTCGGCGGGGATCTCCCAGCCGTGCGCAGCGGTCACCGGCAGGCTCGGGTGCGGGCGCTCGAGGTGGTACATGATGGTGTAGGGGCCGTCGAACCCGCCGCGCGTGAGGCACTCCTCGTGGCGCAGCCGACCGCTCTCGTCGCGCAACGCCGTGTGCGCCTTGTCGGGAACCACGCCGGCCAGCATCCGATCCAGCATCGTGTCTCCCTTTACCTGCCGCGCGCCTGTTCGCGTTCGATCGCCTCGAACAGCGCGCGGAAGTTTCCGGCGCCGAACCCCTGGTCCCCCTTGCGCTGGATGATCTCGAAGAAGAACGGCCCGGCCTCGGGATCGTGGTAGCGGCCGGCCGCCTCCTTCAAGAAGATCTGCAGCAGGTACTGTTGTGGCTTGCCGCCGTCGACCAGGATCTCCAGCTGGCGCAGGAGATCGACGCTCTCGTCGATGGTGCCGACGCCGATCTGGCGGAGCCGCTCCGGCAGCACGTCGTAGTAGCTGGCGGGCGTCGGCATGAACTCCACGCCGGCGGCGCGCAGCCCGCGCACCGCGCCGACGATGTCGCGCACCGACAGGGCGGAGTGCTGGATCCCGTCGCCCCGGTTGTCCTCGGCGAAGAGGTTGATCTGCGACTCCTTGAAGAACGGGCGGAACGGCTCGTTGTTGGCGAACTTCACGTCAGAGGCTGGATCCCACATGACGATCGATTTCAGCCCCGAGCCATGTTCTCTCTTTTGGGCGCTGGCGACATCCTGGGTGTGGAAGGCGATCTCCCACAGCTGTTCGAAGCCGAGCACGTGCTCCATCCAGAGCAACGCCGGCTTCATGGTCTGGAAGTTGGCGGTCAGGTGGTCGATCCGCTCGAAGCCGAACCGGTTGCCGGTCGCGGTTGGGGCCGCGTCGCCCACCGGGCTCGGCACGAACCCCGGGAAGAGGATCGAGTACCCGCGCCGTTCGACGAAGCGGAAGGTGGTGTCGCCGAACGGCGTGGTGATGGAGAACATCGCCAGCGTGCCGCCCGCGTCCGAGAAGCGCTGCACATCCGTGATGAGCGTGCCGCCCCGCTCGTCCAGCAGCCGGAAGGCCCGGTCGATCTCCTCCACGTCGAGCACCACCGTGCCGACCCCTTCGGGGTGCTTGCGCAGGTAGCGCCAGGCGCGCCCCCCTTCGCCGAGCGGCTGATGGATGACATAGAGAGCCTGGCCGGCCTGGAAGGCGGCCGAGCGCTGGCGCCCCTCGCGTTCGAGGTCGGGTCCGCTCGATCCGATCTCCACGAAGTCGAGCTTGTCGACGAAGAACCGTCGGGTCCGTTCCAGGTCGTGCACGTAATAGTGCAGCGCCTCGATCCGCTGGATCCCGAGCGACGCGCGCGCCATCGCTCGATCTTACCTCAGTGCCTGACGTGGACCAGGCGCGGCTGCAGCAGCGACGAAACCGCCACCCCCAAGAAGGCGACCGCGAAGGCGAAGTTCAGCCAGCTGGCCCAGCCGGGTTGGCCGCTGGCCATCCCGCCGATCCAGACGATGGCCAACCCCAACCCGATCAGCGCCGGCGCGAACGCCCGGCTCGGACTGCGCTCGGGGTCGGAGAGCAGCGCGGCCGTGCCGAACGCCGTCACCGCGGCGACCGCGTCGAACCAGAGCAGCGTCGCCCCCTGGTTCTCGCTGAGGCCGATCCACCAAAAAATACCGAGGGCGATCCCCAGGATGAAGCAGCTCTTCCGGACCATGACGCCCCCCTTTCATCTTGAAGGTGGCCACGGTCGAAGACGGTGGCCACGGTCGAAGAGGCGGGCGAGCTCGACCGGGCGCCGGCGACGTCTCTCGTTACGAAGAGGGGCACATGGTGGCGTCGGGAACCAGGCACGTCCCGGCCGTGCCACCGTCGCCGCCGGCGACCACGCAGCGCGCGGGGAACATGCAGCCCGGGCCGACCGTCGTGTCGCAGGGCTTCTTGTCGCCCGCGAGCGGCTGGCAGGCGCCGAGATCGCTGCCGCCCGCGAGGCCGGTGGTCGTGTAGCAGTCGCCGGCGACGCAGGCGACGCGCGAGCCGTCGGCGAGCTGGCCGCACGGCGTGCCGGCCGCGGTCGGCGCGGCGCCGGCGGTCGATCCCCCGCCGCCGTCCGTCGCGGCGGGGGTCGCCCCGCCGTCGGCGCTGACGCTGCCGTTGTAGCCGGGGTAGATGATCTGCAGGCAGGTCTTGGCGCCGGCGGGTCCGCCGCAGTAGAGCCCGCGCGTGGGGTCGCAACCCGGCAACGTCCCGCCGCAGGCGACGCCGACGCGCGTGCCGGCGGTCTCGCAGGTCCCGGCGGTCATCGTCTTGGCGTTCTCGCCCACGCAGGAGAGGCCGCGCTCGCACGGGTGGCCGCTGTCGCAGGCGCCGTTCGAGGAGAGGGCCAGCTGGCATTCGTTGGTCGCGGCGACGCAGCGATATCCGTCGGCGCAGGTCGAATCCGAACAGTCGGCGCCGGCGACCGGCGGATCGCCGCAGGTCCCGCAGACGGTCGATTTGGTTTCGTTGCAGGAGCCGCTCAGGCACTGTCCGTTGAAGGTGCAGGAGGCGCCGCTCTGCCGCGGGCCCGTCGGCGCGCAGGCGGCCGGCGGTTGATTGTCGAAGAAGTCCATGCAGGAAAACGTCATGAACGCCGCTGTGCACAGCTGGAGCTGCGCCGGGGTGTTGCCGTTTTGGGGCGCGTCGAGCGCGTTCGTGCAGTTGAGCGTCTGGCGGGCCACGCAGGTCGTCAGGTCGCCGTAGTTCGCCAGCACGTTGAACCCCGTCCCCGACTGGCCGTCAGCGAGGCTGCAGACGGACGCCTCAGTGCAACGGGCCTCGGCCACCTCGGCGCAGGCGGTGGCGATGCTCACCCCCGAGCTGCTGCTGCTGCACGCGGTCGCGGCGACCACCAGCCACGTCCCGCACAACGTCCACGTTCCCAACCACCTGACGGCCCAACCGAGTCCCCGTGTCGTGGTCCGCTTCGTGGTCAGTTTCATGGATCGTCATGTTCGTCGTCGGAGAGCCGCCCGTCAAACGATCGCGGTCACACCGCCGTCGATCAGCCGCGCGCGACGTCGGTCTTGAGGCCGCAGCCCTTGAGGCGCCATCCGCCGCCGGGCTGTCGCTCGCGGTGCTCGGGCAGATATTCGCTGCGGGCGTTCGGCGTGAGCAGCTCGCAGGGGTCGAACCAGTGGACCGTCCGCGCCGAGGCCAGCACCGGCGCCAGCTCGCCGCGGAAATCGGGGTTGTCGGGACAGCGGTGATGCCAGAGCGCATCCTGCTCCGGCAAGGTCGCGAAGCAGAGGACCTCCTTCACGCCTCCGTTGCAGTTGGTCGCGACCACCAGCACCGGCCCCGGGAGCTTTGTGCCCGCGCCGATCCGGATCACCAGGTCGTGGTGAAACTCGCCCTGCTGCCAGTGATCGAGCACGTCATAGCCGCCGAACTCACTCCGCAACGCCTCGAGCAACGCCCCCAGCCCCAAGTTCCTCGCCAGCGCCTCGAGCATGCCTGGATTGTGCCACGTTGCCCGCGCCGGCACGAGAATTCGGCCTCGGAGAGGCGGTATAGTGCGCCGCCAATGCGACGCTACCGCGCGGTTGCGCAGGAGGATGACTGGGGCGGAGGTGTGGCGTGCGTCGCGTCGGTCCTGGGCCTCAGCTACGCCCAGGTCGTGGCCAAACTGAGGCGAAAGCCGGCCGAGGGGCAGGGGGGGCCTTCGGTGGACGTGCTTCGCCGCATCCTCAACGACGGTTTCAAGGACACCGGCCTGGTCTACGAGCTCGACCAACCGTTCATCGGCGATCCCGACTCATTGGAGACGGGCGCCATCATCTCGCTGGCGGGCGGGCGTTACCTGATGCGCGCCGCCGACGGCTGGATGGATCCGGCGAGCGGCAAGATTCGCCGGCGCTTGCCGGAGAAGGTCCAGCGGGCGCTGGTCCTCACCCCTGACAACGACTGAGGATGCGCCTGACGAACAACGGACGAATCGCTCTCGCGTTGACGCTGGTTGCGCTTTGCTCGACGGCGGGCTGCTCCTGGATCTTCAGGCAGCCGCTGCGCGAGGATCGCTCGCCCGACGACTTTCCCGTCTGTTCGACCAGCCTGACGCCGCCGACGATCGACACCCTCCTGTTCGTGACGAACGCAGCAACGACCGTCTACCTGGGGACGCGGGACGACGTCAGCGACAAGACCCTGAGGTTGTCAGTGGGGGCCGGCGCGGCGACGCTCTGGCTGCTCTCCGCGATCTACGGCTACACCAAGACCCGCGCCTGTGCGGAAGCGGTGAGGGTCTACGACCGCGGGTATCACCGCCCTGCGCTCGGCACCGGCGGCGAGGTCTTCACCCCACCGCCGCCGCCGCCACCACCGCCGCCGCCGTCGCCGAGTCGGTAGGCGCGGTCGCGCGCTCAGGCGACAGGCCGGGTTGACAGGGATGATATGCGTTGATATGCATATGCACGGACATGCATAGCGACGCCTTCCAGACGTTCCAAACCCTGGCCGATCCGATGCGGCGGAGCATCGTCGAGCTGCTGCTCGACGGTGAGCAGGCGGTGAACGACATCGTGGGGCGCCTCGACATCCACCAGTCGGGCGTCTCGCGCCACCTGCGGATCCTCGGCGAGGCGGGGTTCGTGCAGGCGCGGCCGGACGGCGCGCGCCGGCTCTACTCGCTGCGGCCGGAGCCGTTCCGTGAGCTCGACGTCTGGGTGGGCCGCTACCGGCGTCTTTGGGAAGGGCGGCTCGACCGGTTCGCGGCGGAGCTCGGGCGCCGGCAGAAGAGCCGCCAAAGCGTCAGAGGGAACAAGGGGAGACTGTCATGAGCGACGCGACGACCGGAGCCGCCAAGCGGCGGCGCATCACGGTGGAGCGGACCTTCGAGGCGCCGATCGAAGACGTCTGGGAGCTCTGGACGACGAAGGAGGGGATCGAATCCTGGTGGGGGCCGGAGGGGTTCACGGTGACCGTCCACGCCATCGACCTGCGCCCTGGGGGGGAGATGCGCTACGCGATGCGCGCGACCGCGCCCGAGATCGTCGAAGGAATGAAGCGGATGGGGCTGCCGCTCGTCACCGAGGCGCACCTGACCTACCGGGAGATTGCGCCCCACCGGCGGCTGGCGTACCTGCACGCCGCCGACTTCGTTCCCGGCGTCGCCGCCTACGACGTCGCGACCGAGGTGAAGCTCTTCACGGTGGCGTCCGGCGTGCGGATGGTGGTGACGATCGACGCCATGCACGACGAGCGGTGGACCGAGATGGCGGTCAAGGGCTGGGAGAGTCAGCTCGGCAAGGCCGCGCGCATTCTGGCGGCGCGGAAAACAACAGCGACGACAACGACGACGACGACGAGGAGAGCGCCATGAGCAAACCGACCCCCTTCCTGTGGTTCGACGACAACGCCGAGGAAGCGATGAACTTCTATCTGTCGATCTTCCCCAACTCGAAGGTCCAAGCGGTCACCCGCTACGGCGTCGGCGGTCCGGGCCCGGCGGGGACCGTCATGACCGCCGCCTTTCAACTGGACGGCCAGGACTTCGTGGCGCTGAACGGCGGCCCCAGGCACAAGTTGAGCGAGGCGATCTCCTTCGTCGTCAACTGCGAGACTCAGCCCGAGGTCGATCGCTTCTGGGACCAGCTGACCGCGGGCGGCGGCCAGCCCGGCCCCTGCGGCTGGCTGAAGGATCAGTACGGCCTCTCCTGGCAGATCATCCCCACGATCCTCCCCAAGCTGCTCTCCGACAAGGATCCCGCCAAGGCGGGACGGGCGATGGCCGCCATGATGAAGATGAGCAAGCTCGACGGCGACGCGCTCAAGCGGGCGTACGATGGGGCGTGACATCGGTCAACTCGGCCTCGTCGAGGCGGCGCGCGCACCTGGTGGCGGTGGCGCTGGGACTGCTGTTCGCAGGCGGGCCGGCCTGCGACGGGAACTACGATCTCCCGGCGGATCGGCGCTGGACCTCCGCTCACTTCGACTTCCTGACGCGCGCCTCGGACCAGGCGATCTGTCCGGATGTTTTGGGGCCGCTCGAGGACCACTTCACGGAGCTGCGGGGGTACCTGGGGTTCGACTGGGCCGACGGGCAGAAGGTCACGTACGAGAAGTTCGTCGACAGCGTGGACCTCGCGGAGCACAACAGCTGCGGCGGGCCTGTGCAGGGGTGCGCGCAGGGGGCCATGGTCGAGTCGTCGCTGGGGCTCGACCCCCACGAGTTGGTGCACGCCTATCTGTCGTCGATCGGCTTTCCGCCGACAGTCCTCGTGGAAGGGGTCGCCGTCGCGTTGGCCTGTGGATCGAGCCTTTTCGCCCAGAAGCCGACGCTGACCTGGGCCGAGCTCGCGTCGGCCGGCTACGGCACGGGCGACGCGGTCTACGACGCCGGGACCTGGCTGGTCGGGTACTTGCTGGACGTCTACGGTCCGCGGTCGTTCCTCATGCTCTATCGAACGCTCCCCGGCACGGCCGACGCCGCCACGATGGACGCGGCGTTTCGAAGCATCTACGGGGTGAGCCTGTCGACGATCTGGACGGCGGCGCTCGCCGAGAGTCAGCCGCGCAACGTCTGCATCTGGCAATGCTCGCGGCCGTCGCTGGACCTCGACGGGGTGCCGGTCGATATCTCCGGCGTGTGCGGGGTCGAGGGGGCGCTCCCGTTCACGTTGGCCTCGGAGTCGACGATCTCGCTGGCGACCAGCGGGGCCAGCTTTTCGGTCAAGCCGTGCGGCCAGGTGCCGCTGCCCGATTTGGCCGTCAACGGCGGGCTCGGGTTCTATGACCTGCCGGCCGGATCGTACTTTGTCGACGTCCGCCCGACGGACGGGACCATCACCGGAAGCTCGGACGCCTCCGGGACTCTCAACCCGACCTGCGCCGCCGCCACCGACGTGACCGCGCCCGGAGTCGGGAGCGTCGTCGCGCTGGTGCCCTCCACGAAACCGAGCTGGTTCTTGGCTCTCCCGTCGCCGCCGATCGCCGGCGGTCAGCCCCTGACCGCTTCCGCGCTGACGGACGGGACGGCGTCGATCTGTGCCTCGTGCGACGTCGCCAGCTGCGTGAGCCCCGCGCAGGCCGGGCCCTGGCAGGCAGGTCAGCTGCTGAACATCGCGCCCAGCCCGCTCGTACCGTTCACCGAGGTGATCCTCAGCTGGTACTAGTCAGTCGAGCGTGACGGTGGCGGTCGTGAAGGTGATGTTTCCGCTTCCGCTCCCGCCGCCCACCTCGACGAGAATCCTGGCCTCCTCGATGTTCCCCAGTTGCATGCCCATGGCCGCCCACTGGGAGAAGTGCTCGGAGACGGAGATGGTGCCGCAGGAGCGCGGCGTCTGCCGGATGCTGAAGAACTGATCGAAGGTTGCGTTTCCGCCCGTCACGGCCGGCTGGTTGGTTTGCGTGTGCCGGTAAACGTTGTAGGTCCCCCCGTCGACGTCGATTGTGCCGATCTTGGTTCCGCCCGGGTTTGGCGACCCGCCGCCGAACCAATCGTCGACGATGTAGTATTCGTAGAGTGGGTTCTCGGACCACCCGTAGATTCCGACGTAGTCCCACCCGCCGCCGGTCCCCGTCTTGGTCTCCGCGAAGCTCGCCGAAAGGGTTCCCAGCTGGGAGGGCGTCTTGGTCGAGTTGAACCCCAGGCCGACGCGGGCCAGGAAATCGCCCGGATTGCTCCAGGTCGCGCCGAACTCGGCGTCGACCCCATAGACGGTCATCGACGCCGAGCCCTGTCCGTTCGTATAGAAGTTGTAGGTGTAGCCGCCGTCGGCGGTGCCGATGCCGAATCCGCTCACCATCTTGCCGCCGGTCGGGATCGTGCCCGCCGGGCAGAGGGCGGCGGCGCTCTCGGTCGAGTCTCCGGTCCCGCCGCAGCCCACCAGGGCCGCCGCGGTAAGACAAAAGGTCACGAGGCGAATCGATTGGCGGTGGTGGTGATAAGAAAGGATCCTGCGCATTACCTAGAATTCCCGGGTTTCATCAGGCAGATCGCGGCAGTGTACACTTGTCACCGGAGGGGCCGCGATGGCGAGGCTCACAGGTGGCCTTACGTTGATGGGATGAAGGTCCGCCGCGCTCCGGGGTACGTCGTTTCGGTCTTGGTGCCGGTCTTGGTGTCGGTGTTGGCGCCGGTGGCGCGCGCGGCGCCGCGCGTGTACACGCTCGAGCCGGCGCAGAGCCGACTGACGATCCACGTCGGCAAGACGGGCCTCTTCGGCTTCGCCGGGCACGAGCACGAGGTCGTCGCCGGCACCTTTCGCGGCACCGCCACGTTCGATCCCGACCACCTCGCGCAATCGTCCGTCGATCTGACGTTCGAGGCCGGTGCGTTGCGCGTGATGGGCCAGGGCGAGCCACCCGACGACGTCCCGCAGGTTCAGGCCGCCATGGTCGGCCCCACCTGCCTCGACGCCGGTCGCTTTCCGACGGTCCGTTTCGTCTCCAAACCGAACGGGGTCGCGGTCGCGGGCGCCTTTGGTCCGAACGGGGGCGAGCTCGCCTTGCACGGCGAGCTCACCCTCCACGGCGTCACCCGCCCCCTCACCATCCGCGTCCACCTCGACGTCACTGGCCAGACGCTGGAGGCGACCGGAACGACGACGCTGCAGCAGACCGCCTTCGGGATCACCCCGATCTCGAAGGCGGGCGTGGTGAAGGTGAAGGACGAGCTGACGCTCACCTGGCGCATCCGCGGCCGGGCGCCGTAACCCCGTCGTCAGTCGTTGGCGGGTCCGATCTCCGCCGCCCGCCGGACGGCGGCGCGGATCGCCTGCACGTCGAGATGATCGACCACCGCGGCGCCCAGCCGGCGCGCGCGCTCGCGGACCGCCGCCTGATCGGTGACCAGGATGAACGGCGTCGCGCGCTGGCGCGACCGCAGCCCCGCGAGCAGGCTGAGGCCGGGGATTCCGGGCAGCGTCTGTTCGCAGATCACGACGTCGAAGGGCGACGCCACCGGCTCGATCAGCGTCGAGGCGAGCGCCTCCAGAAGCTCGGCGGCGTCGCGCGCCTCGATGACCGCATGGCCGTCGCGGCGCAGGGCCACCGCCAGCAGCCGCCGCAGATCCGGGTCGTCTTCGGCGACGAGGATTCGCAGCGAGTTTTCCTGTTCGAAGAGCAGAAGTTCAAATGCGAGTGCTTGGTTCACTTCGACCTCCTTTTAGGTCGACTCGCCAAACTGCATCGTGGATGCCAGCGCGGCGAGCGCTGTTTCGAACGACGAGCGACGTGACGCCCGCCCCGCTCGCTGCCAGTCGGGCAAATCTCGCGGCGCGCCCCGCCGAAAAGGCGGGCGACCGCTCAGATGACCCGCTCAGATGGCCGCGTCGACCGACGGAGGCGGGCGCGTGCCTCCGTCGAGCGCCGCCGGCGTCGGGCAGCTCTCGCCGCCGTCCAGGCACGGGCAGGCGGTCTGCGCCTCACAGCTGTCGAGCGGGAATTTTCCGGCTCGCAGCACATAGCCTTGCAGGCTCGGATCGGTCGGGCAGGTGAGCACGCCGTCGTCCGTCGCCAGCTGGACACCGATGAGCTGACCCGGGGCGG
>Ga0210389_10002746_pt1 | contig 13765 bp, 8 predicted proteins | sample IncBWH28OmetaG_FD_160127 | JGI IMG/M metagenome (GOLD analysis project Ga0210389, IMG submission 160127) | Forest soil microbial communities from Barre Woods Harvard Forest LTER site, Petersham, Massachusetts, United States - Inc-BW-H-28-O ...
TACTGCTCCAATACTCGGTGTCGGTGCCTGAGCTGCTGATTTGGCATGGTCGGCCGGGTGCGGGACGGTCGCGGTTCGTGCCGGTCTGTCTGCTGTACCTTCGAACGGCATGCCTGTGGGGCTCGGAAATACGATTCGGGTGTCCTGTGGCCGGTTGCGAAGCGATGTAGTACTCGTGGGTGAGCCCGCTGAGGACCTGTTTCCGGCGAATCCGGTGCTCGGCGAGGTTGACCGGTTCTGGCGGACAGGTGTCGGCTTGAGCTGGAGTGAGCTGGCCGAGGGCGCGGTGCGGCCGGGCGGTGTTGTAGTGCCGCAGGTACTCGGTCAGCACCTGTCGCAGATGGTGCTCATTGACGATCAGCAGACGGTCGAGGACCTCCCGGCGCAGAGTGCCGATGAACCTTTCGCAGATCGCGTTCGCCTTCGGGGCTTGCGGCGGGCTGGCCAGGATCCTGATGCCCTGCGCGGTGAGCACGGCGTCGAAAGAGCTGGTGAACTGGCCCGCTCGGTCCCTGATCAGGAACTTCACCGAAGCCGCTCGCTGGTCCAGGTCCATCAGCAAGTTACGGGCTGCCTGCGTCGACCACGCGCCGTCGGGGTGCGCGGTGATACCGACCAGGATTGCACGCAAGTCCGCAAGCCTCCTGCCTGCACTCCTAACGCTGCGTAACGTCGGTGCAGGCGCCGATCCGCGCTGGCTTCGATCAATCCAACCCGGAATTGACAGATACGACCGGCAGGCCGAAAACACGCGAGCGAGCACGGAGCCTGTGGGGTTCCAAAACGGGGCATATGTGTCTGACCTGCAGGTTCGCCTGCGGTGCTGGTTATGCGGCTGGCATCATCGCGGGCTTGTGACACTACGGATGCTCTACCTGATCTTCGTCCGGCTGACCGGCTGGATGGCGCTGCTGGCGCGCTCGGCGGCGTCGAAGGACGCCGAGCTGCTGGTGCTGCGCCACGAAGTCGCCGTGCTGCGTCGGCGGAATCCGAAGCCGAAGATGGACTGGGCCGATCGTGCGGTGCTCGCCGCCCTGGCCCGGCTCCTGCCCAGGCAGCTGAGGATGAGCCGGCTGGTGACGCCGGACACTCTGCTGCGCTGGCACCGGCGCCTGGTCCGCTGGCGATGGACCTATCCTCCCAAAGGAGGACGGCCGCCAGTTGACGCCAAGCTTGCGGAGCTGATCGGGCAGCTGGCGCGGGAGAACCCGGGCTGGGGCTACAAGCGGATCCAGGGCGAGTTGCTCGGCCTCGGATACCGGGTCGGGGCCTCCACGGTGCGGCGGGTGCTGAGGCGGCTGCGGATCCCGCCCGCGCCGCAGCGCAGCCGCACGACGTGGCTGCAGTTCCTGCGCTCGCAGGCCTCGACCATGCTGGCGTGCGATTTCTTCCACGTCGACTGCGCGGTGACCCTGCGGCGTCTGTACGTGTTTTTCGTGATCGAGGTGGGCACGCGCCATGTCCATGTCCTGGGCGTGACCGCGCACCCGGACGGTGCGTGGACCACCCAGCAGGCACGGAACCTGTTCATGGACCTCGGGGAGCACGCCGGCCGGTTCCGGTTCATGATCCGGGACCGGGCGGGACAGTTCACCGACGGGTTCGACGCGGTGCTGTTGGCTGCCGGTATCGAGGTGGTGAAGATCCCGCCGCGCAGCCCGAGAGCGAACGCCTTTTCCGAGCGGTGGGTGCGCACCGTCCGGGCTGAGGTCACCGACCGGATGCTGATCGCCGGGCCGCGGCACCTGCGCGCGGTCCTGGACGAGTACGCCGCCCATTACAACCGGCATCGCCCGCGCCGGGGCAGGAACCTGCGACCGCCGGACTGCGACGTAATCACCATGGCCGTGACCGTTGACCTTGCGGCGGCGAGAATCCAGCGGCAGAGGGTCCTGGGCGGACTGATCAACGAGTACGAACGGGCAGCATGACCACCAGCGGCCAGCCGTGAAATCGCAGGTCAAACGCTACGACGAGGTTATGGAACCCTACAGGCATCGAGCACCTCAAGCCCGATGTCATGCTGATGCGCTTCGTCGCCTGCACCCTGCGGCGGAACCTCGGCCCGGCCGAGACCGACGCACTCCTCACCCGCGCCTTCGAGCAGCTAGCCACTTCCTGGCCCGGCCTTACCAAGCGGGCGCTAGATCATAGATATGGCTATTCGAGCGTGATCGATAAGCCCGATGCCAGCAGGTCTGCCACGGCCCTTCCGATGCGGCACTTGTGCTCATAGCTGACCGCGCCGAACGGGGTCTGCGCGACGGCTAGGTCTCCGCCGCTTGCCGGACGAGCAGCAAGAGGCGGCTGTGCAGCTTAGGGATGAGGTGGTGCATGGTTTCCTGCTCGCGCCCGAGTCTTGTGGCGGCGATCCTCGCAGCAAGTGCCCTCAGGTCAGGGTGACCGCTGGCAGCAAGATCCAAGGCCAGGCTAACTTGCTTCTCGTCTTGTTCCAGGAACGCGAATTCGTCGTGGAGCGCGGCCTCCATGAAGATGGGGCTGACGGGGCGCTTGGATCTGCGCTGGAGGTCTCCCACGATGTTGATCCCGTGGGCGTCAAGGTCGGCCCAGCATGCCGTCATCCTGTCGATGGCCTTGACGAGGCCGATGAGGCTGTTGTTGACGTACCCATGGCCCCAGAGGCAGAGCCAGGTATCGAGGGCGGTCGAGTGGCGGCATATGGCCTCGAAGGTGTCGAGGTTCTCGATGACGAGCACGCCCTGGGCTTGTGAGTAGTCCAGGGTTCCGTACTGCTGGGCGCTGCGGGCGGGGATGGAGACCCACGGGCGGGCGACGCGGGCATCTACGGCGGTTGTTCCTGCGGTCCAGGAGAGCGGGCCGCGGAGCCTTACCTCCGGCTCCATCGTCTCCAGGGCGTCGTCGAATTTCATGCTGATGACGCGCCCGAATGCCAGCATGCGAGGCTCGGTCCAGGCCTTCGACCAGCCGAGGCTGATGGCGGCAAGCTCCCGTGCCGACAGGGGCTGGCCATTGCGCTGCGCGTGGTGCCAGCCAGCTGCCGCGCGCATCGCGGCGTCGTAGACCGACCACGTGCCCGTCTGGGTAACGGAGTGCTCCGGGACGCGCAGGGGCGTGCCCGGCTGGGCCTGGGACAGGAGCTCACGTTCGCGGCTGAGTTCCGGCGTTGCCGCGATGGCGTGCAGGAGCCCCGCTCGTGCCTCGTCGGGATCCAGCTTGCCGAGGAGGATGCGGACCTCGTCGCGGCGCCCGTCGGCAAGTGCTGCCCGGTAGGGCCGCCAGTGGTAGACGGCGGCGTCGCCCTCGGCCTTCTCTTCGAGGCGCAGGACACCACAGGCGGCCAGTACCAGGGCCGCGTTCTCTTCCTGAGGGCGCACCATGATTCCCGGGATCGACTCTGAGGCCAGCGCTCGCCGCAGCAGGGACCGGGCCGACCGGGCAGAGTCGCCCGGGAGCCGGGCCAGAATGGTCTGCGCCTCCTCCACGGCGGCCACGGGCTGCATCCTCCGGCCGTGCACCAGCTTGCGGCCGAGCCGCACGCTGTTCTTGCTCGCGTCTGGAGCCATGGGTCCTCGGTGTCAGATCAGGGGCTGCTGCAGCGACTCGAAGCGTGCGTCCAGGCTGGACGCGTCGAGCCTGGACATCAGCCGGACGGGCGGGCTGAGCGTGTGCCCGGGATCGCGCGGCAGGAACGTTACCTGGATATCGCATGAGCCGGCGACTGTGGTGCCCTTCCCGTCAGTGGGCGCGCTGAGGATGAACTGGATGCGGCTGGATAGCCGGCGCATGAGCTGGGCAATCTGCCCGGTGTTCGTCCCGTCGAGGTGGGCGTTGTGCTCGTCCACGATCAGGAGGTCGGCTGCCTGGCCGAGGCTCATTGCGGCGAGCAGCAGCATGATCGCTATCTTGGTGCCCTGGCCGCCGGAGTGGATTCCCTCCTGGTACGACACGGGGTTCTCCCCGATCTTGTGCGACACCAGGACGTCGATGCCCAGTTCCTCCTGCATGTCGCCAGGCACTAGCTCTATCCGCCCGTCGATGCCCGCCGTCCCGCAGATATCCGAGAAGTTATCCCGCAGCCTGCGCACGAGCGCGCGGATATGGTCGTCGTAGCGTCTTCGCGACTCCTCGACCATCCTCTCCTGGGCCTCCAGCTCACCGCTCCTGTCAGCGACGAGCTGCTCGACATCCCCGAGCCTGCTTTCCTCCGCTTCGCACTGGCTGACTATGACCGGGTCACGGACGTCATCCGCGAAGCGGTCCCGGTCGTTGACCTCGGCCTCCAGCATGCTGCGCCGGACCTCCAGCGTGGATGCCGGCTCAAGGCGGGCGAAGTCAGCCTCGGTGAAGCCGGGAGGCAGCGGGGCTGCCTGGGCCGCCAGCTCGGCTGCCAGGCGCCTGCTCGTGAGCGTGCCGAGTTCTTTCTCGGCGGCCTGCAGGCGCCCTTCGGCGGCGGTCGCCCGTTCTTCCAGGCTGCTGGCCTCGGCTTTCGCTGTCTGGAGACGGCCGAACAGCTCCTTGGCGCTGGCTGAGGCGTTGGCGTGGTTCTGCGCCGCCGACCGGTACGCTGCGCGTGCCCCGGCCAGCAGCTGGCAGGCGGCGCGGAACGCCTGCCTTGTCTCCTGCAGGCGGCGGACCGCGTCGAGCAGCCGGTACGCGGAGGCGAGCCGCTCCCGCAGCGAGGCAGCCTCTGCACCGGACTCCGCGATGAGGCCGCGGGATTCCTCCATCGCCTGTCGGATGCGAGAGGCCTCCAGCTCGCGCGCCGCCGGATGCAGCACATGCTCTCGGACGGGCGTCATGCGGGAGAGAAAGCGCCCGTGGCGCATGCCGTCGGGCGTGGTGGCGTCCGCTCCTGCCTCGATCAGGCTGGCCGATTCGCTGCTGCCGGAAGCCGGCACGGCATCCAGGGCGGCGAGCAGCGCGCCGAGTCCGCCGTCGCTGCCGGCGAGCTTGAGCACGCCCGACGGGGTTCCGGGTCCTGCGGGGGCAACTGGCCACGGGTAGCCCGTCGAAGCCGCCAGCTCGCGTGCGCGCTGGTAGTGCGCGGGCGGCACGACGACGGCCCAGAGCGCATCCCCGAGCGCCGCCTGGGCGTGAGCGGACCCGGTAGCGTCACCTGCCGTGCGGGCGAGCGCGTCGCCGAGGACAATCGCTCCGATCCCGGCTTCCCGGAGCTGGTGATGGAAGGCGCGGACGATGGCGGGAGCTGCGCTCCCGCCCGCGAGGAGGCGCTCAAGGTCCTCCTGGAGCGTGGCTGTCCCCGCCTCAGCCGCGTGACGGGTACCCAGGCATGCGGACAGGGCTATCTCGGCCGACTCGACCGCTGCCATGGCCTCTTCCTCGGAGGCCCTGCCGGCGGCGGCCCAGGCGGCATCGAACTCGCGCCATGTCTGCCTGGCCTGCTCGCCAGCCTTGCCGAGCTCGCAGGAGCCTCAGCGCCTCGGTAGTCTCCCGGCGTTCCAGTTCCCATCGGGCATCTTGACCGGAGTCGGTCGCACGGAGGACCCGGCTGGCCGTGTCGATGCCCACGTTCTCCGGAAGGAAGACCCTGAGCGACTCAGCGGCGTCTGACTGGGCCAGTGCCGCTGCCGCCGTGGCGACTTCCCGGTCGAGGTCGGCGACTTCTGCCTCGGCATCGGCCCGCCGGGCGCGCAGCCGCCCGGCTAGCTGCGAGGCTTCGGCGGAGGCCGCGCGAAGATCCTCCGTGGCGGCGAGGCGGCGGCCCTCTGCCTCGCTCAGGTCCCGCGCGAGTTCCTGCACGCCGCCACCGGGCACCTGCAGCATGAGCTCGCCGCCAAGCCGGGCGTGCGGACCGCCGCCTGCGAGCACGCCAGGGCCTGGGCAGGCCCAGACCTAGCCACGAAGCTGCAGGGTAAAGCGCTGCCACTGGCGGGCGACCCGGACGCCGACGCCGCGCTTCTCGCCGTGGCTGTCGCGGTCACCAGGGATCAAACGGCATGACCCGCTCGCCGCGCCCGACGTGATGCACGTGTCGTGTTCGTCGGCGGTGACCGGGACCGGGACCGGGTCCGGGTCCGGCGCCTGCGGCCGCCGGGCGCTGATGAGATCATTCCGGCCGTCATCGCCGTCGTGGAAGAACTGATTCCCATAGCGGCTGAGACCGGTGCAGTAGACGGCCGGGTGCCATCGCTACCGCTCCTGCCGCGTTACGACCTGCTCTCGGCTTCCTCGATAAACTCTGCGATCCATACCGTGGAGATCCGGCGCAGCATCCCTTTTCTTGACGCTGCGCAGTCGCCCCGAGCGGACCAGGTGGCAGACCTTGTCGCGCTCACGTGCAGGCCTCTGCAGTCTGCTCAACTGTCGGGAGTTCCTCGGCGCGAGCGCCGTCTTCGTCCCCGCCATGGGCAGCCACTTCGATTGGCTGATGCCTCGCATCGTCGTTGGCCACCGCACCTTCTCCTCTCATGTCATTCCGGGTAGGGACGGGATGGATGCTTCAATCATCGTCAACGAGTACGAGTGGCTGCATAGAATCCCAGGTCAGCGCCAGTGGCCGAGTTCTGGTAACTCCACAGGCGTGGCTCAGGCCCGCGCCGGGTCCGCTGGCAGCGCTCGGCGGCATGGCGGCGCTCACCGGGATCGGCGGCGCGAATCCTCGCGATCAGGACCAGCCGCCCGGCCGGGGCCAGCGCGGGGCAGGCCCCTGCGGCGGCCATGCTGGCGCGCTGTCGGCAGGGGAGTCCTGCCAGGGCTGCCAGGCTGGCTGCTGGGCGGGCGGGGTCAGTTCGGGCCGCCCACTCGGCCTGGCCGCCGGGCCGCTGATGGCGGGATCGGCCGGGGCGGCCAGGCTGGCTGTGGCGCCGGGCAAGCTGACGATCTGCGGGTCGCACTCGACGGTCAGCAGGCCAGGGCCGGCAGCGCCGCGCGCCGGGAGCAGCAGGGCGTTGCCCGGCAGGTTCTGCAAGACGGTCGGCTCGACTGAAAACTCATAGACGCGCTCGATGTTCTGCGCGGTGCTCCAGCTGGCACCGTCGGAGGCGGCATCCGATTGCGACCATTCCTCGTTCTGCCCGTGGTCGCGGGACCGGGTGCGCCCGCCGGAGGCCGTCCGGTCCCATGGCATCAGCCTGTCGCCGCTCCACCCGCGGGTGGCGGAGTGACCGCTGGACTGGCTGCTGCCGTGAGAGTAGCCGGTGGTCCGGCTGGTGCCGTGCTCGCCGCCACGGGTGACTGTCCAGCCAGAGACGGTGAACCTGTGATGGCGTCCGATGAACGAGGCGGCCTCCTCGGCCTCGCGGTGGTTGCCGAGTCGCATGAAGGCGGTCGCCGCCGCGCCGCCGATCAAGGCGGTCGCATCGTCGCGCAGGTGCCGGAACAGCAGGGTCAGCGGGACGCCACGGCGCTCGCACGCGCCCGCCAGGGCCTCCAGGTGATCGCGGGTGACCTCGTCCGCGCCCGCGATGATCACCGCCGGGGCGGTGGCCGTGCTCTGCGAGACGCGGACGGTCAGCCATTGGACAGTTAGGGCGGTGAGCAGTTCGGCACTGGCGCTGCGTGCTCCTGGCTGCACGGCGAAGCAGGTGTACCAGGAGGGCCGGGCCGGCTGCGGTGCCCCGCCCCCGGCATGGTGGGCAAGATCGGATACGAACGCCTCCAGGCGGACCAGGCTCGGCCCTATGTGGTTGCGGTAAGCGTCGCCGAACAAGCCCCCGCCGATCACCTCGGATTCGGCTGGAGTGAGCAGGCCCGGCGGGAAGGGCTGGCCCAGCGCCGCCTGCACGGCGGCGGCCAGCCGGGCGGGCGTCAGGGTGCCGCCCAGCGCGGCGGCGATGTGCTGGACGACGCGGACGTCCACCGCCCGCTCGGCGCGGGTCGCGGTGCCGGGGGCGCCGGCGTGGATCGCCTCGGTTAGCGCATTGGCGAACTGCGCGGGGGTCAGCCCGGCCAGGATCCCGGAGGCGCCGAGGGCGGCCGGCAGCAGGAAGACCGAACCTTGGACGTGGTGTCGGCGGGCGAGCGCGGTCAGCTCGCCGCTGGCGAGCTGACCGGTGAAGTCGGCGACCAGCAGGGGCCGGCTGGCGAGGATGGACGCGCCGTGGACGGCGAGAAGTGACTGCCAGCCGCCCAGGGTGCCGCCGTAAACGTCGGTGCGCGGGGCGGGTGACAGGGCGCTGATCCATTCGGGAGCCCCGTCAAGGCGGGCAAGCTCGGCTTGCTCATGCTCGCTGGCCCGCTGCCGCCAGCCGGCCAGTTCCGCCTGGTGCACCCGTGCCGGGTCGGCGTCGCGGGCCAATGCCAGCCGCAGCAGGCACCATGCTGGCCACGCCAGCCCGGCGATGGCCAGCGCGATGGGCAGCCATGCCAGCTCCCCGGCGTGCGCGCGATGAGTCACGTCCCGCACTACCGCGCCCAGCGCGTACAGCACCAGCGCCAGCGGCAGCAGCGGCCGTGCCACCCACCGCAGCGAGAACGCCCAGGCCCTCTCTGCCCTGGCGCGGCGGCTCGCGACCTGGCCGGTGATCACCTGGGGGTCGGGGGCGGGCTCGGCGTAGGAGGCGATGAGCCGGTGCCGGTCGCGGAAGGCCCACCCAAGCCGCGGCCCGGGGGTGAACAGCAGGTGCTCAGCCCCGGTGATCCCGCTCTGGGGGCTGGCGTGCGGCATCGTCATGACGCGCGTCCCCTTAAACGCTGACTGTCCCCGGTCGTCCTCTTTACGGCAAATCATGCCATGAGACGCCCCACCCTGTTACTGTTTGCATCGAACCGAATCCGCCTCGGGGTCGTAATCATGAGCGTGAGGGTGACGTCGCGTTGCGTTGCCCTTCGGATGATGCGAGGAGCGGAGCGTGCCGGGACAGCACCCATGGCAGGTCCTCTCAGCGCTGCCCGCCTGGCAGGTGACCCAGGTACCCCGGGATCGTGGCAGTGGCGATGACGGGCACCTGGATGACGGGCCCGCTGGTGACGGGGCAGCGCGCCGGTCCGCGGAGCTCGTGTCGGCGTGGTGCCGGTCCGCGCCGGTCGCGCTTGCCTGGGTGCGAGAACGGGCTGGCGGCCCGGTGCGGGTGATCACTGCCGGGCCGGGCATGGCCGCGGGCAGCGATGACGGGCAGGACGTGCTCACCTTGCCCGCAGGCGCACGAGGCCAGCCGCTGGCCGCAGGCCAGGCTGCCCAGCTCGCGACGGCCATCCCGTGCTGGGTCCAGCTGGCCGGGGTGTGCGACGTGCTGCTCGCCGACCCCGGCACCCCCGGGCTGCCGGCCAGCGGGCGGGACAGGCGCCCGTCGCTGGAAGATGGGCTGCTGTCGGCATGGCTGGGCCCGTTCGGGTGGCTGCTGCTGACCGAGCCGGTCGACGTGGCCACGCTGGAGGAAATGACCAGCAAGGTGGCGCTCACCCAGCTGGAGGCGCAGCGCAACGACAGCCCCCGCGCCAAGCTCGCTGAGCGCCGCGCCGCCGCCAGGCACGCCGAACTGCGGCAGGCGGCGTCCACGGGATTGTGGCGAGTGCACCTGCTGGCCGGGGCGGCCACCCCTCAGCAGGCCGCGCAGGTCGCCGGGCTGCTGCGCGCCTCGACCGACCTGGCCGGCCTTCCCTACGGGCTGCTGCCCGCCCGGCCTGCCGCTGCGCCCGGCGGGCATGACCGCGACCGTCCCACCAGGCGGTCGCTGTTCGATGACCCCGCGCTGCAATCGGCGCTCGCCGCCGACCGGCAGCAGCGGAGCGCCGCGATGAACCCGTACCAGGCCGCACCAGCCCCGGTGCCGGCGCCGGTGTCCCCGGAGGCGCGATGGCCGGCGCCGCAGCCGGCCACGCCGTTTTACGCCTCCACCGCGCTGGTCGCCGCGCTGGCCCGGGTGCCGGCCCGGGAGGTGCCGGGCCTGCGGATGGTGGCACGCCCGCAATTCGACCTCACCCCCGAAACGACTCCGGCCCCCGGAACCGCCCATCCCGGACTGGACCTGGCCGGCAATCCCGCGGTGCGGATCGGGGAGGTGCTGGACTGGAACCTCATCGGGTGCGGCAACCTGGCGCTGCCGGCCTCGTCGCTGAACCGGCACGTGTTCGTGTGCGGCGCGACCGGCTCAGGCAAGTCCCAGACGGTCCGGAACCTGCTGGAGCAGGCCACGAGGGCGGGCATCCCGTGGCTGGTGATCGAGCCGGCGAAGGCGGAGTACCGGCTGATGGCCGCCCGGCTGCCGCGGGCCCCGGTAGTGGTTATCCGGCCCGGTGACCTGGACGTGGCGCCCGCCAGCGTGAACCCGCTGGAGCCGGCGGCCGGGCCGGACGGGACCCGGTTCCCGTTGCAGGCGCACGCGGACCTGGTGCGCGCGCTGTTCCTGGCCGCGTTCGAGGCTGACGAGCCGTTCCCGCAGGTCCTGGCGGCCGCGCTGGCCCGCTGCTATGAGCAGGCCGGGTGGGACCTGGTCACCGGGGAGCCCTCGGTGACCGGGGCGGGCTACCCGGGGCTGGCGGACCTGCAGGACGGGGCGATGAGCGTGGTGGAGGACATCGGCTACGGGCGGGAGGTCGCCGACAACGTCCGCGGGTTCGTCACCGTCCGGATCGGCAGCCTGCGGCTGGGGACCGCCGGGCGGTTCCTCGGCGGCGGGCACCCGCTGGACGTCGGCACGCTGCTGGCCGGCAATGCGGTGCTGGAGATCGAGGACTGCGGCGACGACGCCGACAAGGCGTTCCTGACCGGCGCGATGCTGATCCGGCTCACCGAATACCTGCGGATGCGCGCCCGCGCCGAAGGACCCCTGCCACCCGGGCTGCGGCACCTGACCGTGATCGAGGAAGCCCACCGGCTGCTGCGCCAGCCGCCGCCAGGGGCCGGGTCCGGCCCGGCCGGGCACGCGGTGGAGATGTTCGCCGGGCTGCTGGCGGAGGTCCGCGCCTACGGCGAGGGCCTGGTCATCGCCGAGCAGATCCCCGCCAAGCTGATTCCCGACGCCATCAAGAACACCGCCGTCAAGATCGTGCACCGGCTCCCGGCCCAAGACGACAGGGACGCCGTCGGCGCGACCATGAACCTCACCCCGGCCCAGTCGCAATACCTGGTCACGCTCGCCCCCGGCCAGGCCGTCGTGCACGCCGACGGGATGGACCACCCGGTGCTGGCCCGCATGCCCGACGGCACCGCGCGGGAAACTGCCGCCCCGGCCGTGGCCGCTTCCCCCGCGCAGGTCATCACTGCCCCGGGTGCCTCCTGCGGGCCGGACTGCCAGCAGGCGCCCTGCACGTTGCGGCAGATCCGCGCCGCGGAAAACGCCGCCACCCGCGACCCGCGCATCACGCTGTGGGCCGAGTTGTCCGTGGTGGCGCACCTGACCGGCTGGTTCATGCCCCTCCCCGGGCCTGGCCTCGCCGCCGACCTGGCTGCGGCGGGCACCCGGCTCGCGGACTGCGCCCTGGCCCGCGCCACCGGCCTGGCGGTCGCGTCCCGCACCGCCGCGCTCACCGGACGGGTCAGCGGCCCCGCGCTGGCCGCGCACGTCACGGCAGCGATGCGCGCCGCCCTGCATGACCGGCAGTTCCTGTGCACCGGGGAGGAACCGGGCTGGCTCGCCCCGGCTTACCAGTGGGCGCTCGTCCTGGACAGCCTCCGTGGCTACGAGCGCGACCATCCCGGCGCCGGCCCGCATCCCGCTACCGCCGAATGGGCCGCGCACTATGGCCGGACTGTCACCGGCAGCACCTACGCCGAGCAGATCGCAACCGTCCAGCGGTGGGATGACCAGGCACGCCGCGACCGCCAGGTGCACATCATCGCCTACGGCACCAGCGCGCACCCGCTGATCGAGCAGGCGGTTGGCGCACGGGCCAGCGACCCCGACTGGGCACAGCGCCTCACCACGGCCCTGGAAGACTTCCCCGGTTGTCCCTGGCCGGCCGACGTGCTCCGGCCGCCCGGTGACGGAGCATCACCATGAGCGCCGACCAGCCCAGCAGCGCCAAGAATCCCGATGCCCCCGTCACCGCCACCGACCGGGGCGCGGACACCTGCGCCGCCGCCGGGGCGAGAGGGCACGACGCCGCACCCGCCCGCCAGCCCGCCACGGCGCTGCTCCGCCATGACCACGCCGCCGCGGTGCTCACCGGCACGCCTGGCCGTCCACGTGATGCGTCTTCTGGCAGTGCCAGCATTCCCGGCCATCAGCAACCTGGAAAGCCTGGACTGACATCGCCAGAGCAGCACGGGCCAGCCAAGGATGCCGGCACCGCTGGCGCGAAGGGCCAGCCCGACGCACCGCCCCGCCAGCCCGCCACGGGACTCCTCCGCCACGACCATTCCGCTGCGGTGCTCTCCCGCACGCCCGGCCGGCAACGTGAGGCACCTTCCGGCAGTACCAGCACCTCTGACAACCAGCAGCCCGTCGCGGCAGGACCGGCATCACCAGAGCACCTGGGGCCAGCCCAGGCCGCCAGCGTGACGACGGAGGGCGACCTACGCCCTGTCGGTGTGGAGCCTCAAACGGTCGTAGCGGAGAACGGTGCCCACTACCAGGGACGTATCGGGCAAAGCGGGTCGGGTGCAGATGGCCGCCCTCCGACTGAGCCTAGGACGAGGCACCAGGACACAGATAACCCTGGTTCCGACGCCGTGAGAACGGCTGACGGCCAGCCGGACCCGATCGGAACTGACTTGGGTCCGACCGAGCCAGGGTCGGCATCTGAAAGACACGCTGTCACAGGCCGCAGCGGTGATGTCGCACCGGATTCGGCAGGCAGCGGCGACAACGGAGATTCCGGTCACGACCTCAGCACGAAGCAAGGGTCCGAGAAAGGCAGGAAGGTCTACGTTGACGGCCACGAGATAGAGGTCACCGGCGACGCCGCCGACGGCATCTGGATCAAGGGGCTGCCCGGCGAAGTGCCTGACAAGATCGGAGACGTTCTTGCCGGCCCGGAAAAGACGAAGGGCTCGCGCGGCGACAATTTGTTCCACAAGGCAGTTGAAGGCGCGGAGGACCTGTACGACGGTCTTGAGAAGAACACCAGTCTCGGGTACGACATGTTCCAGCATCCGGGTCCGACACACGCCGAGGTCGGGGTCCCAGGTGGCCACCCAACCCGAGACGCGCAGCAACACTACGCAGCTGACATGGGAGGCATGGCGACCGGGATCCTCACGGTGGGAATACTGGGGGTGGCCGCCGGCCACCGGCTCCAGGACTGGATAGCCCAACGAGCGAGAAGAGCACACGATGCCAGTAACTGATGACGAGATTGCCGTCCTGCGCGCTTATCTTTCGGAGAACCAGGCTCTGCAGCAGGAACTGCAGGCGCGGCTGGTGAGCCCGGCCGCGCGTTCCCGGTATGCCACCTTCGTCGCGGCGGCCTTCTTCGAAGCCGTCGACCGGCGATTCGCCGGTCGTGGCACCGTAGCCGACGTGATCGCCTTTGTCGCTGACGCTCGCGCGCGGTCAGACCGGGCCGCCGAGAGCATCGACCCGCAGGCGGCAGAACGGCTGATCCGGGCCGGCCTGACTGATGAGGACGTTTCCGATCTCGATACCGAAACCAAGGGCCGGCTTTTCATCGTGCTGCTCGCAGCCCTTGTCTCCGACGAGCACTTCAGCGGCGACGAACTCGACGCGTTTCTCGCCGAGGCACGCAAAACTGCAGACGGCTGGCTCAGCAAGTGAGGACCAACTGGCCATGACCGTCGTGACAGCCGAGTACGTTGCGGCGCTGCGGGCATCCCTGGCCGGTGACGGGGAGCTGTTCAGCCAGCTGAGCACCGAGCTCCAGGCGCGGGACGGCGGCGAGTACAGCGGCGATGTTGTCTCTTCCTTGACGGGGATGGCGCTGT
>Ga0210389_10002747_pt1 | contig 13764 bp, 12 predicted proteins | sample IncBWH28OmetaG_FD_160127 | JGI IMG/M metagenome (GOLD analysis project Ga0210389, IMG submission 160127) | Forest soil microbial communities from Barre Woods Harvard Forest LTER site, Petersham, Massachusetts, United States - Inc-BW-H-28-O ...
CTCGCCAGCGGCGGCGCCCAGCGCATCGTGCGGCTGGGCGAAGCGGGCCCGAGCACCATCGGCAACCCGCACGATGCCATGTATCCGCTGCACCGCTTCGTGCACTGGATGGCGCACGAAGACGGGGTCGGGCCGCGATAACGCCGGGCCCGCCCCGTCGCCGGCCGCGATCAGGCCGGGCACCTGGCGGCGCAGCAGCTTGCCGGTCTCGGTGCGCGGCAGGGCGTCGAGGAACCAGAAGCGGTCGGGGGTCTTGCTCGACCGGAGCGCCCGCATCGTGAAGTCGCGCAGCTCGGCGGCGTCGATGGTGATTTCCGGGCGGGGGACGACGGCCGCCTCGATGCGCTGGCCCCACTCCTGGTCAGGGACGCCGAACACCACCGCGTCGAGCACCGCCGGGTGCCTCAGCAGAACGTCCTCGATCTCCGCGGGAGCGATGTTCTCCGCGCCGCGGATGATCGTGTCGTCGGTACGCCCGCTGATGAACAGGTAGCCATCCTCGTCGAGGTAGCCGTCGTCCCTGGTATCGAAGAAGCCGCGAGCGTCGACGGCGCGCCCCAGGCCCGCGTACTCGGCGGACACCTGTTCGCCGCGCACGCAGATCCGGCCGGCCTGGCCGGCCCCGAGGACCTTGCCGCCTGGGCCGCGGATTTCGAGTTCGATACCCGGCAGCGGCCGGCCGACCGAGGACAGGCGCGCCCGCACGGCCGGCCGCGAGGATTTCAGCGCGGCGCGATGATCCTCCGGTCCGAGCAGCGCGACGGTCGAACTGGTCTCGGTGAGCCCGTACGCGTTGACGAAATCGACGTCCGCCCATTCCCGCAGTGCCCGCTCGATGAGCGCGGCCGGCATCGGGGCGCCGCCGTAGGAAAGCGCGCGCAGCGACGGCACGGACCGGTCCTCGTCGGAGTCGATGATCCTGGCGAGCATCGTCGGGACCACCATCGCGCTGGTGACCTCTTCCTCCCGCACGACCCGAAGCCACTGACCCGGGGTGAAAGCCTCGAGCACGAGGGCGCGGCGGCCGGCGTACAGATTGCTGATCACGTTCGCCACGGCCGCAATGTGGTACGGCGGAACGCTGACGAGGGCCGCTTCCTCTTCTCCGGCCGAGGCGAACTCCACCGAGCCCAGCACGTAGGAGACCAGGTTCTGGTGGCGGAGCAGCACTCCCTTGGGCTCCGACGTGGTGCCGCTGGTGTAGATGATGACGGCCGTTGCGTCCTCGCCGGCCGCGACGTCGTTGACCTCGCCGCGGTCGGTGCCCGTCTGCGCCAGCCAGGCGTCGGTGGTCATCGCGTCGATTCCGGCTCGCTCAAAGTGCGCGAGCGCACCGGGCCCCGCGATCCCGAGCGCCTTCTGGTGCCTGGCGAGCAGGCTGTCCAGTTGCCGCTGCCCCAGCCGGTAGTTGAGCGGGACGAGCGGCACCCCTGCCCGCGCCGCGGCGAAGAGCGCGACCGGGAAGGCGGGACCGTTCACGTCCAGGTAGACGACGGCCTCGGCAGCGCGCTCGCGCAACAGCCCGGCCCCGGAGTGCGATCGCTGGGAAAGCTGGGCCGCGGTCATCCCGCCGGACTTGCGCCCGGCCAGGACGCGCTGGCCGAACCCGTCGGCGGCCATGTCAAGCAGCAGCGTCAGACGCACCGGTGAATCCTCGCTCAGTCAGAGGCCGGCAGGGGCTTGGCCGCCTGGATCACCAGCGGCTTGCCGTCCAGCGCCAGGGTGCCATCACCTGCCTTGGTGCACAGCACCTGAATCGTGTCGGCCTCGTCGACGTACCGCTTGCCGAGCTGGGTGCCGCCCATTAGCGACGGATCCGGTTCCGCGGCGGCGACCGGTCCGTCGGCACTCGCCATCGCCACGCCGCCGCACGTCAGCGTGCATTCCACCGCGGGCGCCCGGATGACGATCACCGTGGTACTGTCGACGGCGCTGACCAGCTGCTGCCCGGCACGAAACTTCACAGCCATTCGCTGCACTCCCTGACCTGATGGACCTGCCGCATCGTCCGCCAGGCGGCACGGTTAGTGCCGAGGTGGACGAAATTTAACTATATCAGTTGACTGATTCGAATCACATACCGCGCCATACCGGTGCCCGCTTCTCCGCGAAGGCGGCGGCACCCTCTCTGGCGTCCTTGGACTCGAAGACCGGCTTGAACAGTTCCGCCTGCCGCTGCCAGCCTTCTGAGAGCGTCCAGTCGGCCTGCGCACGGGCGATCTGCTTGGTGACGGCCACGGCAAGCGGCCCGTTGGCGGCGATCACCTCCCCCAGCTGGAGTGCGCCTTCGAGCGCGGTGCCGTCGGGGACGAGCCGGTTGACAAGCCCGAGCTCCGCCGCTCGCCCGGCCGTGATCGGCTCTCCCGTCAGCAGCAGCTCCATCGCCGCGGCGAAGGGAATGCGCCTGGGCAGGAGAAGCGCGGCGCCGCCGCCGGCCACCAGGGCGCGCTTGACCTCGGGCACGCCGAACTTGCTGCCCTCGCCGGCAACGACCAGGTCGCACGCCAGCATCAGCTCGAAGCCGCCGGCCAGCGCCCAGCCCTCGACCGCGGCGATGAGCGGCTTGCGTGGCGGGGTGGTGGTGATGCCGCCGAAGCCACGGCCCTCGATGCTCGGCTTGTCTCCGCGCAGGAACGCCTTGAGGTCCATCCCGGCGCAGAACGTGCCGCCGGCCCCGGTCAGCACGCCGACGCGCAGCTCGTCATCGGCGTCAAGCTCGTCGACGGCCGCCGCGAGGGCGCGGGCCGCCGCACCGTCGAGCGCGTTCTTGACCTCGGGCCGGTTGATGGTGATGACCTGGGCGTAACCGCGCCGCTCGACCAGTACTGGCTCTGTCATTGGTCTCCTTCTGCTGTATGGGCTGGCCGCCGTCCCGGCCAGGCCGGCCGCACCGGGTCGCCGTGCGTCAGGGCGCCACGCGAATGACGACCTTGGCCGTCGGCAGCCGATCGGATACGCGCTGCAGCGCGGTGCCCACGTCCTCAAGCTCGTGCACTTCGGAGACTACGGGCCGCATGCCCTGCGCGACCAGTTGCGTCAGCGCGTCCCTGGCGCGCGCCGTTTCCTCCGTCAGCCGCTCGGTCCACGTCCGCAGCTCAAGTCCGCGGATGGTGATGTTCTTGAGCAGGACGACGTTGAGCGGGATGCGGGGAATGTCTCCGCCGGCGTACCCGACCGTCACGAACCGTCCGCCCCACCGGATCGCCCGCAGCGCCGGCTCGGCCCAGCGATCGCCGACCGGGTCGATAACCAGGTCGGCCCCGTCACCGGTGATCTCCCTGATCCGCTGCTTGAGGTCCTCCTTGACGTAATCGATGCCCGCTTCCGCGCCCAGCTCCTGGCAGACCGCGAGTCGCTCAGGCGAGGAGGCGGCCGCGATGACGCGGGCGCCCAGCCGGACCGCGACGTCGACGGTCGCCGAGCCAACGCCTCCCGCGGCGCCGAGGACCACTACCCACTGCCCTGGCCGCAGCCCGCCCGCGGTGACCAGCGCGTGGTAAGCGGTCAGGTAGGTCACGCGGAACGCGGCCGCCTCGGTCACCGACAGGCCGCCGGGGATCGGCGCGACCGCGCGCGCCGGGACCAGCACCTGCTCGGCCATGGCGCCGGTGAAAACCGAGCCGTAGACGAGATCCCCTGGCGCCAGTCCCGTCACTCCCTCGCCCACGGCCGCCACCCGGCCCGCGAACTCGCTGCCAGGGGTGAACGGAAGCGGGGCAGGCACCTGGTAACGGTTGGCGATGAAGAGCAGGTCGGGGAAGTTCACCGCGGCCGCCGCCACGTCCACCAGCACGTGACCTGGGGTAACCTCCGGACTGGGTATGTCGCGGATGACGACGTTCCCCGGACCGCCGTACTCCTCGCAGCGCGCTGCCCTCATGCGTCCTCCCATAAGCTTGCCGTGAATCGTATCACTAAATAATCTAACTCATTGATGAGGCCAGGGAGGGCTCGAGACGGACCTGCAGGGAGGGCGCGGTCACCTTCCGGCGGGCTGCGCAGGCCGCGGCTGAAGCGCCGCCAGCGACGCGGTGACCGACGCCGCGTCGGTCACCGTCGCCAGCAGCGGCAGGTGCATGGTGATCTGCATCTGGTGGGTCTCCGGAGTGGCGCCGGCCGCGCAGTCCTCCGCCAGAACGACGCTGTAGCCGAGCGCGACCGCCTCGGTGGCCGCGCCGGGCAGTGCGATGTTGGTGGATACCCCGCTGAGCACCACCGTGCCGATGCCGTAGCCGCGCAGCGTGGCGTCCAGGCTGGTGCCGGTGAACGGGGCCATGCCGTGCGCGCGGTGACTCACGATGTCAGATGGTTCGACGACCAGGTCGTCATGGATGGCGCCGCCGGCGGTGCCGAGGACAAGCTTGCCCGTCCGCTTGATCCGGGCCGCGAGGGCGCAGTTGACCAGGAAGCCGTCCCAGTCGGGCGTCCGGGCGGCGATAGTACAGAAGATCACCGGCGCGCCGGCCGCCCGGAACGCCGCCGTCAGGGTGTTGATCCGGGCGACGATGCCGCGCGCGGTCACCTGGCCGGCTAGCGGCGTGTCGGTGTAGGCCGGGTTGGCGATGGCGTTCTGCATCTCGTTGACGACCAGCGCCGCCCGTTTCCCTGGTTCGAGCCCGCGCACGGCTGACATGACCCTCCCATAAAGTTCCCGCTGGCCAGGTTCAGAGCCGCTCGATGATCGTGGCGTTGGCCATCCCGCCGCCCTCGCACATGGTCTGCAGGCCGTAGCGGCCGCCGGTGGCTTCGAGGTAGTTCAGCAGCGTGGCCATCAGCTTGGTGCCTGACCCGCCGAGCGGGTGGCCCAGGGCGATCGCGCCGCCGCGCGGGTTGAGCTTGCCTTGGTCGGCGCCGAATTCCTGCGCCCAGGCCAGCGGGACCGGCGCGAACGCCTCGTTGACCTCGTAGGCGTCGATGGCGTCGACGGTCAGGCCGCTGCGCCGCAGCACCTTCTCTGTCGCCGGGATGACCCCGGTCAGCATCAGCAGCGGGTCGCTGCCAGACACCGCGAAGGCGTGGAAGCGGGCCCGGGGCCGCAGGCCGAGCTCGGCCGCCTTCTCCTCGCTCATGATCAGCGCCGCCGACGCGCCGTCGGTGAGCGGCGAGGAGCTTCCGGCGGTGACCTGCCAGGTGATCTCCGGGAAGCGCTCGGCGTAAGCGTCGGTGTAATAGGCGGGCTTCAGCCCGGCCAGCCCCTCAGCCGTGGTGCCGGCCCGCACGGTCTCGTCGGCCGTGTGCGAGCTGCCGTCGGGCAGCCGGACCGTAACGATCTCGTTGTCGAACCCGCCGCTGGCGGCGGCCGCGGCCGCGCGCGCGTGGGACCGGGCCGAGTAGGCGTCGAGCGCCTCACGGTCCAGCTTCCACCGGGCGGCGATCAGCTCGGCGCCGATCCCCTGGTTGGCCAGGCCCTCGGGGTAACGCTCGGCGAGCGGCTCGACCGGGTTGCGGCCCGCCCGCGACGTCCCGATGGGCACCCGGCTCATCGACTCCACCCCGCAGGCGATGGCGATGTCGTAGGCGCCGGCGATCACGCCCTGAGCCGCGAAGTGCGCCGCCTGCTGGCTTGACCCGCACTGCCGGTCGACGGTTGTCCCCGGCACGCTCTCCGGGAAGCCCGCCGTCAGCAGCGCGGTGCGCGCGATGTTCAGCGACTGGTCACCGATCTGCCCGACACAGCCGGCGATGACGTCGTCGACCAGCGCGGTGTCCAGGCCGTTGCGCTCGACCAGGGCAGTCAGAGTCTGCGCCAGCAGGGCGGCGGGGTGCACACCGGACAGGGCGCCGCCGGGCTTGCCCTTGCCCGACGGGGTGCGGATGATGTCGACGATGACGGCTGTGGTCATGGCTCCTCGCGATCCACTTGCTGATTCACGGATATCAGTAATCTAATTTATCTAGTAAGGGATTACTAGCAGGCAGGCGGCGGGCGGCGGCGGTTCAGGCCCGGGGGTCGCGGCGCAGCGCCTCCGGCACCCAGTTCGGCGGCCGCTTCTCGATGAAGGCGGCGAAGCCTTCCCTGGACTCGGCGCGCTGCAGGCTGTCGAAGAACGCGATCCGGTCCTGCAGCCCGACGTACTGGTCGAGGACCCGCTTGATGTCCCGGCGGGCCTCGGGCGCGGTCTGGACGATCTGAACCAGCGCCTCGGCGGCCGACTTGATCAGCTCGTCGTGCGGGACGACCCGGCTGACCAGGCCCCACTCCAGCGCCTCGGCGGCGGTGAGGCGGCGGCCGGTGAACATGAGGTCGCGCGTGCGCACCGGGCCGATGAGGCGCACCAGTAGCTGCGCGTAGTAGGTGTCGGAGATGCCGCGCAGCAGTTCAGGCACCCGGAAGGTGGCCCGCTCGCTCACCACCGCGAGGTCAGAGCACATCGCGATCAGCAGGCCGCCGCCCTGGCAGATCCCGTTGACGGCGGAGACGACCGGCTTGACGCTCTGCCGCAGGGCGTCAAACGGCAGCACGTCGAACGCACCAGGCGCCGCGTTGAAGTCGGCCCACTTGTCGCTGACCTGCTGGCCCAGGTCGCCGCCGGGAATGAAGACGTCGCCGGTGCCGGTGATCAGCAGACCCGCCAGCTCCGGGTCCGCGTCCACCCGGCGGACCGCGTACCGGATGCCGAAGTACATCGCCTGCGTCAGCGCGTTCCTGGCCTCCGGGCGGTCGACGGTGAGGTGAGCGAACGGCGGGCGACGCTCGAACCTCAGGTAGGGCGTGCCCAGCCAGTCGCCCTCTGGCGGGCGCGGCGCGGTTCCACTCGAGGCATCGGACATGAGACCTCCAGCCGTTCTGATGCTTGAACAAAATCATATAACTAAATAATCTACTATGGTCATCGGGCGACGAGGAGGCGGCGATGGGTACCCTGCGGGTCGGGTTTGTCGGGGCAGGCCGGATGGGCTTTCCGATGGTCGAGCGGCTCGCCGCCGCCGGTCATGACCTGGTGGTGTACGCGCGCCGGGCGGAGGCCGAGGCCGACCTGACGCGACTCGGCGTCCGGCACACCAACGAGCTGGCGGAGGTCGCGGCCGACGCCGACGTGCTGCTGCTGTGCGTCTTCAGCGACGAACAGCTCACCGGGATCGCAAACCCGCTCGCCGCCGCCCTGCCGGACGGGGCCGTGTTCGCCTCGCACGTGACCGGCCGGGCGTCGGTGCTCCGGTCGCTGGCCGACCGCTTTCCGGCCATCCACGTGGTGGACGCGCCGGTCAGCGGCGGCCCTGGCGAGATCGCCGCCGGCCGCCTGACGGTGCTGCTCGGCGGCCTGCCCGCGGCCCGTGCGCGGGCGGCCGAGGCGGTCAGCGCGTACGCCGACCCGGTCATCGAGACCGGCGAACTCGGCACCGCGCTGGCGGTCAAGCTGGTGAATAACTTCCTGTTCGCCGCCAACACGCAGGTGCTGGCCGAGGCGATCTGGCTGGGCGAGGAGCTCGGGGTGGCTCCAGCGGAGATGCTGAGCGCGCTCAACCACATGAGCGGGGGCAGCCAGGTGAGCCTCCGCGCCGCGGTCGGGGCCGACATGGCCTCGTTCGCCACCCGGATCGGCCCGTTCATGAAGAAGGACGTCGCCGTCTGCCTGGAGCAGGCGGCCGAGCGCGGCGTCGACCCGGGACTGCTCGTCGATGTCGTCCGGCGGGGCCGGCTGGCGCTCATCTGAGGCAGGCGCCGGCGCCGGGCACCCCGCGGTCAGGCCCCGAGTTCTGCCAGCAGCTTGTCCAGCCAGTCGGCGGCCCTGGCGGCGGCCGCGTGGTGGCCGATGGCGTCGATCGCCGGCCCGTTGAGCTCGCAGTCGAAGACCCCCGGGTAGCCGGCGTCGAGCAGCCACTGGACGACGGCCGCCAGCGGCACGTCCCCGTCACCAGGGACGGCCCGGCAGGGCAGCGCCCGGGATCCCGGCGTCATGTCACTGAGCTGCGTGTGCGCGATGAGGCGGGCGTGCTCGCCGATCTCCTCGCGCAGCCCGGCCTCGGTCCAGACGTGGAACGCGTCCAGGCAGATCCCCATCCCGGCACGGGGGGCGACCAAGAGCGCGTCGTGGAACGTGTGGATGAACGTCAAGTCGGCGTACAGCCAGCTGGTCGGCTCGATGGCGAGGGTCACCCCGCGGTCGGCCGCGTAGCCGACCAGTTCGCCGGCCGCGTTCACGTAGGCGTCCGCGCAGGCATCCCAGCGGGCCGAAGCGCGCGGCCCGACCAGCCCGTACATCACCGCGGCGCCCACCGCCGCCGCCAGGTCGATGTCCTGCTCCGCGCGCCGCAGCGACGCCGCGGACGCCTGCCCCGACGACAGGTCGAGGCCGAGCGCGCCGGTCGTCGTGACGATCTTGACCCCGTGCCGGCGCCCGGCCGCGACGACCGCCCCGGCCCCGGACGCGCGGGCCTTGGCCCCGGTGACCGACGTGTTGCAGGCGCCGAGGCCGGCGATCGCCTCGATCGCGTCGGTGGCCGACAACTCGGGAAAGCACAGCCCGCTGACACAGACCCGTGGGTGCACGGAAGTCACCTCCCTTCGTTCGGACTATTCTTCGGGTTCGTTCGGATGGCTCGCCGCTCTCGCGCCGGCGGCCGTCAGCCGCTGACGATGCGGACGGCCTCCTGCACTAGCCGGGGCAGTTGCGGCTGCATCCGCGCCATCGATTCCTTCACCGGCCGGCCGAGCTTCATCGCCCGCTTGAGCAGCAACCCGGTCACGCCGGCCTCCTTGTACCTGGTGAGCGCGTCGAACCAGCCGAGTTCTGGCACCGGCCGGCCAAGCGCGTCCTCGTAGGCGCGGACGATCTCGCGGCCCGCCGGGGTGCCCGCGACCGTCCCGGGGGCGACGGCGGGGTGCCCCGCGTCGTCGGTGAAGAAGGTCAGCCAGGCCAGGTCGATGCGCGGGTCGCCCACCGACCAGATCTCCCAGTCGATGACCGCGTTGATCTGGTCGCCTTCGCACAGGGTGTTCCCGAGCCGGAAGTCCCCGTGGTTGACCGCCGGCGGCAGCGGCGCCGGCATGCTCGCCCGCAGTGCCTTGGCGGCCCGCTCGTAGTCGCCCCCCATATCTTTCGGCAGGGTGGCGAACGCGCGGGTCCACCGGTCTACCTCGCCGGCGAGCCCGACGGCGGGCTCGCCGCCCAGGCCGGCCGCGGCCGGATCGATCGCGTGCAACTGGGCCAGCACCTGAACGGCGTCGAAGAACCGGGCCCGCACCTGGCCGGGCGCGGGCCGCTCGGCGGCGTCGCACAGGACCGGCTCCACGCACTCACCCGGGACCAGGTTCATCGCCATGAACGGCGGGACCTCGGGCGGCTCGCCGGGGTCGGCGAAGAGCACGTCCGGTGCCAGGGGCCGGCCGGCCCCCTGGACTGCCTTCTGCAGCCTCGCCTGGCGCAGCACGTCACGGTTGCGGACCGGGGCCAGCCCGGGCGGCGCCACCTTCAGCACCACCGGGGTTTCCCCGGCGGCGACGCCGGCCAGGTCGACCAGGAAGGTCAGGCTGGAGGTGCCGCCGGTCAGCGGGGACACGCCGCGGACGCGCGCACCGGGACGCCAGCCGGTTACCCGCTGCGCCACCCGGTCCCGCAGCTGAGCCAGCAGTCTCTCGTCGGCCTGGCTGGCGGCCATCACGCTCTCCCCTACGTCCTGGAAACAACTATCTTCTAGTATTTAGTAATACAATTCTCGCCCGAGGATCGACGATACCCCGGAGACCGCGCCTGACGCCAGGCCGGGGCACCCTCCCCTGGCCAGCGAAACATATGTCTTCTATTATTCAGTAAGCTATTCATCGGAGATCGTGGCGGGAGCGCACATGTGGGAGTTCTTCACCGAGCCTGAGTTCCAGGAGAAGCTCGACTGGATGGCCGCGTTCGTGCGCGACGAGTGCGAGCCCCTTGACCTGCTCTTCCCGCGCCCGGGTGACCCTTACGACGTGCACAACAAGGCGTCGCGGGCGATCTTGGCACCGCTGCGGGAGAAGGTGAAGGAGCAGGGACTGTGGGCTTGCCACCTGGGCCCCGAACTGGGCGGCCAGGGCTACGGTCAGCTGAAGCTGGCGCTGATGAACGAGATCCTCGGCCGCTCGGCCTGGGCGCCGACTGTTTTCGGCACTGCCGCCCCCGACACCGGCAACGCCGAGATCCTCGCCCTGTACGGCACCGAGGAGCAGAAGGCGCGCTACCTCCACCCGTTGCTCGAGGGCAATATCGTGTCCACCTTCTCGATGACCGAGCCGCAGGCGGGCGCCGATCCCAAGGAGTTCGTGTGCAAAGCCACCAGGGACGGTGACGAGTGGGTAATCGAGGGCGAGAAGTGGTTCTCGTCCCACGCCCGCTATGCCTCGTTCCTCATCGTGATGGTGGTGACCGACCCCGACGCCCGGCCGCACGAGCGGATGTCGATGTTCATCGTCCCGGCCGAGGCGCCCGGGGTGGAGATCATCCGCAACGTCGCGACCATGAACGAGCGCGACGACCTGGATGAGGGTACCGAGGGCTACATCCGCTACAACCAGGTCAGGGTGCCGCTCGACGCGATGCTCGGGGCGCCGGGTGAAGGCTTCAAGGTCGCACAGTCCCGGCTTGGCGGCGGCCGGGTGCACCACGCGATGCGGGTGGTCGGCAAGTGCCAGCGCGCTTTCGACATGATGTGCGAGCGGGCGCTGTCCCGCCGCACGCAGGGCAAGCCGTTGTCCGAGCACCAGTTCGTGCAGGGCTTCATCGCCGACTCGGCCATCCAGCTGCACCAGTTCCGGCTGCTGGTGCTCCAGACCGCGTGGATCATCGACAACCAGCCGCCCGGCGCCGCCCGCAAGCACATCGCCATGTGCAAGGTGGCGCTTGCCTCGGTGCTGCACGACATCCTGCAGCGGGCGGTGCACCTGCACGGGTCGCTCGGCACCACCCAGGAGACACCGCTCGGCCCCTGGTGGTCGGCCGCACCGCAGCTGGCGCTGGCCGACGGGCCGACCGAGGTGCACAAGGCGGCGGTCGCCAAACTGGAACTGCGCGGCTACCAGCCGGCCCCCGGCCTGTTCCCCACCGAGCACATCCCCACCCGCCGGGCGCAGGCCCGCGCCCGGTACGCGGCCGTCCTTGAGGAGCACGGGCTATGACCGACGCCAAGGCCGGCCCCGCGGCGCTGTTCGACCTGACGGGGAAGGTCGCCCTGGTCACCGGCGGCAGCCGCGGCCTTGGCCGCGAGATGGTCCTCGCCTTCGCCAGCGCGGGTGCCGATGTCGTCATCGCCAGCCGCAAGCTGGACAACTGCAAGGCGCTGGCCGAAGAGATCGAGTCGACCGGGCGGCGGGCGCTGCCTGTCGCCTGCCACGTCGGCCACTGGGACGAGTGCGACGAACTCGCCGACCGCGCCTACGCGCACTTCGGCGCGGTAGACATCCTGGTCAACAACGCGGGCATGTCACCGCTGGCGCCGTCATCGGCGCAGACCTCCGAGGAGCTGTTCGACAAAGTGATCGGGGTGAACTTCAAGGGCCCGTTCCGGCTGACCGCGCTGATCGGCCAGCGGATGTACGACGGGGACGGCGGCTCCGTCATCAACGTCTCATCAAGCGGCGCCCTGTTCCCTGCCCCCCGCTACGGGCCTTACGCGGGCGCGAAAGCCGCGCTCAACGCACTCACCACGGTGTTCGCCCGCGAGTACGCACCCAAGGTGCGGGTCAACACGCTTTCCGCGGGGCCGTTCCTTACCGACATCGCCAAGCACTGGCCGGACGAGAGCAAGCGCACCTGGGAGAACGCGGCCGGCCGCCCGGGAACGCCTGAGGAGGTCGTGACCACGGCCCTCTACCTGGCCTCCCCCGCCTCGAGTTACACCACCGGCTCGCTTGTCCGCGTCGACGGCGGCCTGTATTAACCGACCCGCCGCTCCCGAGGGGAAGAAAATCATGACCGGACTTCGCGTCGTGCAATGGGCGACAGGCAACATCGGCAGCCGCTCGCTGCGCCACATCATCGAGCACCCCGGGCTCACCCTGGCCGGCGTGTACGTCACCTCAGCGGCCAAGGCCGGCCGGGATGCCGGCGACCTGTGCGGCCTGCCGCCGACCGGAGTGGCGGCCACGTCCGATGCCGACGAGATCCGCGCGCTCGGCGCGGACTGCGTGCTGTACATGCCCGCTTCCTGCGACCTTGACCAGGTGTGCGACATCCTCGCCGCAGGCACGAACGTCGTCACTACGCGGGGGGAATTCCTGCACCCGGGGAGCATGCCCGCCGCCGACAGGGAACGGGTCGCCGCGGCGTGCGCCGAGCGCGGCGCCTCCATTCACAGCACCGGCTCAAGCCCCGGATTCATCAGCGAGGCGATTCCCCTAGTCCTTGCGTCGATCCAGCGCCGCCTTGACGCCGTGGTGATCAACGAGTACGCCGACCTGTCCAGCCGCGACTCGCCGGACTTGCTGTTCAACCTCATGGGCTTCGGCCACCCGGCGGAAGAGTTCCCGCCGGAGCGGTTCGCCTACGGCGCCTACTCGTTCGGCCCGTCGATGCGCCTGGTGGCCGAGGCGGTGGGCCTGCCGCTCGACTCGGTCACCGCGACCGGCGAGGTGGCGCTGACGCCGGAGAAGCTCACCATCGCGGCCGGCACGCTGGACGCGGGCACGGTCGCCGGCCAGCGGATGGTCATCACCGGGACGCACGCCGGCCGTCCGCTGATGACCTTCACCGCGACCTGGTACTGCACGGAAGTACTTGACCCGGCCTGGACCGTGCCCGGGTGGGACGGCTGGCAGGTCCGGGTCGACGGTGACGCCCCGCTCGACGTGGACATCCGTTTCGCGATCCCTGAGGGGCGGATGGGCGAGATGACCCCCGCCTACACCGCTAACCGAGCCGTGAACGCGGTTCCTTACGTGTGCGCCGCACCTCCGGGCATCCGCACCACGGTCGACCTGCCGCAGATCATCCCGGCCCTGGGCGGGCAGCCGGCTAGTTAAGAACTCTCAGCCGAGCCATTAGTTCGCGACCAGTAAAGGTCCGGATTTGTGGCCTGGTGTCCTGCTACGGTCCGCGCTATGCGCATTTCAGCCGGAGCCAGCCGGCGGCTTAACGACGGCCCCGGCGCGGCGGATGCGCCGGTGCCGCCCGGGCCCGAGTCGCCGGCTGAGGGCAGGCCCGCGCCTGTTACGCGCCCGGCCGGCCGCCGCCGGCTGGCCGCGGCCGCCTGGCTCGGCGGGAGCCTGGCGCTGACCGCGCTGCTGGTACGGATCTCGCTGACCGCCCGGGTAATGTCCGACGGCGGGAACAACGCACTGCAGGCCTGGGACCTGCTGCACGGCCACCTGCTGCTGCACGGCTGGCAGATCGGCGACGCGAACTACTACTTCCTCGAACTGCCGCTCATGGCGCTCACCGAGGCGGTCTTCGGGCTCGGCGAGTTCGCCCAGCACGTCTCCTCCGCCCTCACCTACACCCTCATCACCGCCGCCGCCGCCGCGATCGCCGTCACCGGCAGCCGCGGCCCCGCCCGGGCCGCCCGCGGCGCCGCGGTGCTGGCGGTGATGGCCGCCCCGCTGTTCGCCGGCACCACCTTCCTCGTCCTCGAGGAACCCGACCACACCGGCACCTCCCTGTTCATCCTCGGCTCGATCCTGCTCATCGACCGGCTGCCCGCCCGCCGGCTCACCGCCCCGCTGCTGCTCGTGATCCTGACCGCCGGGCAGTTCGAGGACCTCACCGTCCGCTACGTCGCCGTCCCCGCCATCGCCGCCGTCTGCGCCTACCGCGCCCTCGCCGCCCGCTCACTCCGCTCCCCCGACACCCTGCTGGC
>Ga0210389_10002748_pt1 | contig 13764 bp, 15 predicted proteins | sample IncBWH28OmetaG_FD_160127 | JGI IMG/M metagenome (GOLD analysis project Ga0210389, IMG submission 160127) | Forest soil microbial communities from Barre Woods Harvard Forest LTER site, Petersham, Massachusetts, United States - Inc-BW-H-28-O ...
GTCATGTGCCATACGAGCAGCCGCCATGCGTATCTACAATATGTGGCGGGTGCGCTGCTCGGATGGCGGCGCAAAATCGCGGGAATTGATCTGGTCAGTTGCTCGGAAATCATCTGCCGCTTGCCTTCCGAGGGCGATTCCGTCGAGCGTGTCTATGTGGAGGCCGATGGCGAGCTGCTGGGACGGCTGCCCGCGCGCATGTCGGTTGAGCCAGATGCCTTGTCTCTGGTTATTCCCGCGCCAGGACACTAGAAAGCCTCCGGTTACCATAGACAATGCTAGTGTCGATAGCCCAGAGCTGCGTGGACCGCGGCATTCCGCTGCTTGCGCGCGACCGTGATTTCCAAGCGTTCGCCGCCGCTTGCGGCCTTGACCTCGTTCTCGGGGTCGAATTCTGAAGATCGCTTAACCTGGGCGATACTGGCCTGCAAAACAACCAACAAGAGACCAATTTTTTAGCCTCGAGTTCTCAGGCCGCCTTGCGGTCAGTCTTGCTTTTTGCAGCATCGTCCCCGCCTTTTTCCACGGGAGTTCCTTCCCTTGCCGCTACGGTTTCGGTATTAGTTTCCCCGTTTTTCTTTCGTCGCTCTGCCCGTTTGGGTCTTATCCTTCACCCGTTTACCCTCAGACTCTACCTCCGCCTCCGGCTTTGCCCTTTGAGGCTGCTGAGGAGCCTCTTCATTGCGAGCGTCCGGCTTACGAGAACCTGCATGAACGCTATTCGCGCCTTTCTGCTCAGACTCGCCCAGTTCACCCTGCTCCTTGACCGTCGTTTCCTCATGAGCCCGAGCGCGCTCTGCAACTTTCCGCGCGAACTCATGTTCAGCGTCTTTGATAGCAGCGGCAAGCAAAGCGTCCATCCTAAGCCGCGCAGCGCGCCACCGAACGTCGCTCGCATCTGCCGCCTGTTGCAAATTAAGGAGCGAGTTCCTCGTCGGTGGCGAGGCCCTTCCCTTTCAAGAATTGCAAGATGCCGGTGCTTTGCGTTTCCAGATCTTCGAAGGCTGAAAACAGCTGATCTAACAACTGTCCACGAACCTTGCCATTGGATTCTCCGTCCATGAGGCGCTCCTTAATGATCGTTCCTTGGATGCCAATGACGCGACTGCCGTTATTTCGCGCAGTTCGAGTTTCCGCTTTGGACGTTCACCTCGAACCCACTGCCTTGCAATCAGCTACACTCTCCACTTGGAACCCGTTACCCATTTTCTATTCGGCGCTAACCTGGGCCGGGCCGGCCTGAACCGCAAAACCGCGCTCGCCACCGCCGTGCTCACGCTCGCCGCCGAAGCCCCTGACCTCGATGTCTTCAGCCGCTTCGGCGGATCGGCCTTCGCCCTCAATCACCATCGCGGCTTCACGCATTCTCTCCTCGGCAGTCCAATCGTCGCCGCCGCTGTCGTTGCGCTCATGTACGGAATCTGGCGCCTGCGCGGCCGCAAGACGCGCAATCCGAACCTTCCTCCCCGCTGGGGACTGCTCTTCGGCTATGCCTGCCTCGCCGGACTCAGCCACATTCTGCTCGACTACACCAACAGCTATGGCGTTCGTCCGTTTTGGCCGTTCTCCGAGCGTTGGTATTCGTGGGACATCGTCTACATCGTCGAGCCTGTAATCCTGATCGTTTTGGTTTTAGGCCTCACAGTGCCAGCGCTGTTCTCGCTTATCAATCAGGAGATCACTTCCCGCCGCACCGGAGACAAAGCCCCGCCGGGCCGCGTAGCGGCCTCGCTGGCGCTTCTCGCAGTTTTTGCGCTCTGGGGATTGCGCGACTACGAGCATCGCCGGGCCGTCGCCGCGCTCGAGGCGAGGAATTATCAGGGAGTCGATGCCGTCCACATTTCTGCCTATTCGTACGCGCTGAATCCGTTTCGGTGGTACGCGGTAGCCGAAACGCCCGCCTTCTTCGCTACTATGGACGTCAATTCCATCACTGCGGAAGTTGATCCCACCGGCGAAATGCAAATTCGCTACAAGCCCGAAGAGACTCCCATCACGCTCGCCGCCAAAAGCGGTTACCTCGGCCGCGTCTACTTGAGCTGGGCACAATATCCAATCACTGAAACCGAACAGCTCACCCCTGGACTCATGAACAACCATGCCGCCTATCGCGTCCGCTTCCGCGACCTCAGATACATGTATCCCGGTCAAGGCGCAAAAGCTCCGCTCGGAGCCAGTGTCTTCCTGACGCCAGACCTCAAAATTATCAGCGGGCAAATGGGAATGCGCGGCGACAACGATAGTGCGAACTATGGCGCGAAACAATAACCTGCGCAGCCTTAGACAACCTCCTTACCGCCTTCTCTTGACCAACTCCCGCCCCACGCGCAACAATCATAATGTCGACTTTGTGAGGTGATCATGCTGGCCTATCTATTTGTTATTTTTGCGGTTGCCACGCGCATGCCGTTCATGCCGCATCCCTGGAACTTCACTCCGGTAGCGGCCGCCCTGCTTTATTTCGGAGCGCGTAGCTCGCGCCGCCAGCTCTGGATCCCATTCGCGCTGCTCGCCGCCTCTGATCTCGTGCTCAATAAGTTCGTTTACGCCTACCAGTTCTCCTGGGACCAATACATCAGCTGGTTCTGGTACGCCGCCATTCTCTGGCTCGGCACCAATCTGCGCGAGAACACGAGCCTGCGCGAACTGAAAGATTGCCTGCGCATCGGCGGGGCCACGCTCGCCGCGTCCGTTTCGTTTTTTATTGTCAGTAACTTTGGCGTCTGGGCCTACTGGCCAACCTACCCAAAGAGCCTTGCTGGATTGATGACTTGCTACGCTGCCGGCATCCCGTTCTTCCGACACACACTAACCGGCGACCTGCTCTTTGCGGCAGCGATGTTTGGATTGCCGGCCCTGGCCGCTGCCCTGGCACATTCGGGAGAGACGCACGGAGCAGCCGCAGCCTGATCAGCTAGGCGTGAATATTGAAGTTCATGGCGCAGTGTGTTTCGTCACGCTGCGCTTTTTATTGGTCGGGACTTTCTGCGAGTAATCCGCCGCCACGCCAGCCACCCGGCCCCCAGCATCGCCACGCCAATCAGCAGCCCCCAGTAATGATGCGAGAACAGGTTCGTAGTCAGCGTAACTACCTCAGGTCCAAACCAAAGCGTGAGCAGCGCCTCGATCAAAAACCGCACGAACCGTCCCGCAAAAATGGCCAGCAGAAAATGCCCGAAGTTCATCTCAAAGCCAGCCGCCGCGAGCACCACAATTTTGAAAGGAGTAGGCGGAGGCAGCATCGCAGGAAACATCAGCGCCCAGAATTCATGCCGCTCGAATGAAGCGTGAATCTTCTCAAATTTTGCCGCGCCAAGCCGCTTACGCAGCAGCACCTCGCCGCCCGTGTATCCAATCACATACCAGACAATGCTTCCCACCGCCGATCCCACAGATGCCAGCAGCACGTACAGAAGAAATCGGGAGCGGTCCGTATAGACGTAGCCGCAGAAGATCGCGTCCAGCGGCATGCCTAGAAACGACCCGTCCACCGCGGCAAATGCCAGCATCCCCCAGGGCCCGAAAGGGGCAAGCGCATGCTTGATCCACTCAGAGTAAGCGTGAAGAAAATGTTTGAGCTTGTTCAAGGAAATTTGTTCAACGAAGTGAGATCAGATCGGTCATGATCAGTTTACGCGAAGGGTTTCGATCATCCGATGACCCGATCGCCCGATGGCCCGATGTGCTCCGTCTTCCCCGCAATCAACTCCAGCGCATGCGGCAGCAGATCGACCACCGCCTCAAGCGATTCAACCGCGCCCGACGGGCTCCCCGGCAGATTCAGAATTAAGCTCGTCCCGCGAACTCCGCAAACCGCGCGGCTCAGCGCCGCAAAGCGCGTCGTACGCATTCCCTCCGCGCGCATCTGCTCAGCGATGCCTTCTATCAACCGCTCGCACACCGCGCGCGTAGCCTCAGGCGTCACATCGCGCGAAGCAATTCCAGTGCCGCCAGTCGTAACGACCAGGCGGACTGTGGCGCACAACTCAATCAATTTTTCCTGAATCAGGCCGCGCTCGTCGGCTACTAGCGCCCGACCAGCGAACAGAAACCCGCGCCGCGCCAGCACCTCAACCACCGCCGGTCCGGACAGATCAACCTGCTCGCCGCGCGAACAAGAGTCGCTGACCGTAACCACGGCGGCAGTCATTCCCTTTGCGTCAGCCATCATCTTAGAATCGGCCATCGCATCAGCTGTCGAGCAGGACATCTTCGCCCTCAGCGTCGCCCTCAGCACCACTTTCGGCGTCACCCTCGACCGCGTCGCGCTGAGCCTCGTCGAGCAGACGCAATCCCTCCATCAGCAGACCTTGTGTATTCAGCGTCGTAGTCTCTTTGTCCGTGCTCTTCGCAAAATCAATCTGAAAATTTCCATCCGTCCAGCGCAGCACTTTGAAGACCGCCTCATCCCCCATTGTCGAGCCGTACGCGGCATGCTTCGCCTGTCCCTGCGTGAAATAAATCTCACATTTGTCGTCGCTGTTGGTCATCGTCAACAGACAGCTTTTGCGCCCCATTTCGAGCGATTGGACCAGATCGATCACGTTCATCTGCGCCAGGCTGCCACGCAACACCCCATCGGCCGTCTTCTGTTCCTTCGCCAGTTTCTCGAGCGCAATCCGGTCCACCACACGCTTGATTCTGCGCACCGCATCCTTCAGAAAAAACGGCTTCTCGATGAGATCTTCGACTCCCTCTTGCAGCGACAACCGTTCGCTGATGTCTCCCTTGCTTGCCATCAAGAGCACGGCAATGGCCGCCGTCCCTGGCCGGCTTTTCAGTTTTTCGAGCAGTTGCCGGCCATCCATCCCCGGCATCCGATAGTCGCTGATGAGCAGATCCGGAACCTCTTCCACCGCCTTCAGCAGCGCGTCCGCAGAATCGCTGGCCGTCGAAACTTCAGCCATCGGCACGAGCGCCTGCTGCAACAACCCCAACACCATCGGGTTGTCATCCACCAGCAGGATTCTTACGTGACTTGGCATATCAATAGATGCGGTGCGTCAGATGCGATGCATCAACCCTCAATCAACTTCCAAGTGCCATCCTGAGCGAAGCGAAGAGCCTGCCCTGAGCTTGCCGAAGGGAGCTATGTATTGTGTCGGCAGCGCCCATCACTGTCATTAGCCCACAAACCCGTAATCTCTACTTAACGCTCCTGCGATAATCTCCGCTCTTGCCGCCCGACTTTTTCTCCAGCACCACTTCGCGGATTTCGATTCCTTTATCGAGCGCCTTGCACATGTCATACACGGTGAGCGCCGCAACGCTCGCTGCCACGAGCGCCTCCATCTCCACGCCCGTCACCGCCGTGGTCTTCACATTTGAGCGAATGGCCACGCCATTCTCGCACACGCGCAGGGTCACAGCAATGTGAGTGAGCGGCACAGGATGGCACATCGGAATCAGCTCTGAAGTCCGTTTCGCCGCCATGATCCCCGCCGTTCGCGCCACTTCCAGCGGATCGCCTTTGGGATTCGAAGGCAGTGCGCGCAACACTTCGGCCGACATCAAAACCAACGCCGAAGCCTCTGCCTCCCGCGCGGTTTGCGGTTTCGCCGACACGTCAACCATGCGAGCGCGTCCGTCGGAATCGTAGTGCGAAAGCTTCTTGGGCATCGAAAACAGGTTACAGCATTCTGCTGACATCGGCAGGCCAGAATTCCTCCGTGGTCCTCTGTGGCCTCTGTGGTTATAGCTTTTGCCGTTGATGTAAGGAGAAGGAGCAGGAAGGACTCAAGGCAGCAGAACCGAAACCATCTCTCCAGCCGGAATTCGCTCCCGATCCGGAGGAATCACCAGGTAGCAATTTGCGCGCGCGAGCGCCGCGATATCGCCGGAGCCCTGCCACGCCGCTAGTTCAACTTCCGAGTCGGCAAACTCCCCGGAAATCACAGCCGGCAGAAAGCGCGTCAGGCCGGTCTTGGTCCGCACGTCAATCTTCAGGCGCGCCTGAAGGAAAACCAAAGGCGCAGGCCGCGCGCCTGCGAGAGCCGCGATCATTGGCTGCGCGAAAAGCCGGAATGTGACCATGGTAGAAACCGGATTCCCGGGCAGACCGAAGAAGTACCGGGGTAACACAAGTTCGTGTGGCGCGGACACTCTTGTCCGCGCAGACAGCTTATCTGCTGACGGCACGCGGACAAGAGTGTCCGCGCTACACGGGCAACTTCCAAACACCACCGGCTTCCCCGGCTGAATCTTCGCCCCGGTGAAATAAAACTCTGCCCCGAGTTCCCCAAGCACCTGCTCCACCAGGTCATACTTCCCCATCGAAACTCCGCCGGTAAGCAGAAGCAGATCGCACGACAGTCCTTCTTCAATCAGGGCGCGCAGTCGTCTCATCTCGTCCGGAGCAACCTGCAGGCGCACAGCCTCGCCGCCCGCGTCTTCAACCTGTGCTGCGAGCGAATAAGAGTTTGAATTCCGAATCTGCGCCGGCCCAGGAGTCTCCCCCATCTCCACCAGTTCGTCGCCCGTCGAAAGCACAGCCACGCGCGGTTTCCGAAATACCAGCACCCGTCCCTGGCCGACGGCCGCCGCAATCGCAATGAGCGCATGGTCCAGCCTTCCCCCCCGCTCGACCAGCGCCTGTCCCGCCCGAGCCTCAGTTCCGCGCGGAACAAAGTTCTCGCCGCTCTTCACGCTGCGTTGGATCTCGACGGCCTTACCAGATGGAGCTGTGTACTCCACCATAACCACCGCGTCCGTACCAGCTGGCAACGGCGCACCAGTCATGATCGAAACAGCCTGCCCCGGTCCAACGGCGTAGCCCACGCCTGTATCGCCGGCCTTGACCTCTCCAATCACCTCAAGCCGTGCCGGAACCGGCTGCACAGCCGCCGCGCGCACCGCATAACCATCGCGCGTCGCGCGTGGGAATGGAGGAAAGTCGCGGTCAGCGACGAGCGTGTCAGCCAAAATCCTTCCGCGCGACGAAAGGAGATCGAGCACTTCAAGGTTGCCGGAGTCCGGGTTGTTCGATTGAACGTCGTTAGATTGAACGACGGCGAGCCGCACTTTGGCGGCGTGTTCCTCCACAATCCGCCGTGCCTCTTCAAAACTTACAACGCCGGCCTTCGAAATGGAGGAAGACATGAAGAAATGATACGCTCGGCGAGTTTTCATCTGCGGCCGTGTCGACGAAGACTGAGCGCATCGGCCATTGCCAGCACCATCGAACTGGACGACAATGCAGGGCGGAGCGATTGTGCAGACCAGATCAACCGGTAATACATTGACCAGCGCGCCAGACGAACAATCGGGCGCGAAGCAAGGATTCCAAAACGCCACTCGCATTCACGGCAGCTTCCTCGCAGCGGCCGAAAAACGCGTCCTCATCTGGATGGCAGAGCGCATGCCGCGCTGGGTAAACTCCGACCACCTCACAGTCATCGGTTTTGCAGCGCAAATAGCGACCGGCGTCTGCTACGCGTTAGCCGGCCACGACCGCCGAATGTTGCTGGCAGCCATCGCGTGCCTAGCCATTAATTGGTTCGGCGATAGCCTGGATGGAACATTAGCCCGCGTCCGCCAGCAGCAACGCCCACGCTACGGTTTTTATGTCGATCACATGGTTGATTCCATCGGCGCCACGGCGATGATGGGCGGTTTGGCTCTCTCCGGTTATATGCATCCCGTAATTGCGATCGGACTCCTGATCGCGTTCTTGCTGCTCTCCATTCAGTCCTATCTCGCGACCTACACCATCGGCGAATTTCACCTTTCGTTCTGGCGATTCGGTCCCACCGAACTCCGCATCCTCCTGGCGATCGGTAACCTCGCCCTCTTTCGCTGGGCATGGATGATTCACGGCCGCTACCGCCTGTTCGATATCGGCGGCGCGATCGGACTCGTAGGCATGTCACTGATGCTGATCGTGCAGACGGTGAATAACACTCTACGTCTTTATCGCGAGGAACGAATCAAGTGAGCGGCAACCCTTCCGATGGAAGCTCCGATCACGCGGTCGAAACTATCGCGCGCTCACAAACGGAACCTGCCCGGCAAGGCCTCTTTCGCTGGCTGAAATTGCACTTCGTGGGTGGAATCGGCATCGTCGTGCAACTCGGAGCCTTGGCTCTATTCCGTTCAGCGCTCCATTTCAACTATCTCCTCGCGACAGCCCTCGCCGTCGAAACCGCCGTCATCCACAACTTCCTTTGGCATGAGCGTTTCACATGGAAGGACCGTCCATCCACCCACCGCAGGCAATCGCTCGCTAGGTTCATCAAGTTCAATGGGACGAACGGCGTTGTTTCGATTGCGGGCAATTTGCTAATCATGCGAGCTCTCGTCGGCCAATTCCGCATGAATTACATGCCCGCCAACCTGATTGCCGTCACCGTCTGCTCACTCCTAAATTTCTTGCTAAGTGAGTGGGTAGTATTCGAACGCGGCGAGAGCGGTGCCAAAGAGTTGGGGGACTCTCGATAGCGCCCCGTAGCCGCAGTGCGGCGAAAAGAAGTTCTAGGGCGGATGAAGTGGCGAAAGCGGCTCGACCGAACGTTTATGATGCTGACGACCTTATCTCGATCTTCGTGAGTTCGCTGAGACCCGTGAAAGGCCCGTTCATACAACCTTGAAGATGCTTTCGGTGGTGGGGTTTACCTCTAACCTCTTATCTCTGATTACTCGCTCCACCTTTTAAAGAGCAGCGCCCCGTTCGTTCCTCCGAAGCCGAAGGAGTTTGACATGGCGTATTCGAATTGCGCTTTGCGGGCTTCATTCGGGACAAAATCCATGTTGTCGGTTTCTGGATCCTGATTCTCCAGGTTGATGGTAGGTGGGAGAATCTGATCGCGAAGGGCGAGCACGGTGACACCCGCCTCCAAACCACCTGCTCCGCCCAGCAGATGGCCGGTCATCGATTTGGTCGAACTGACTGGAACCTTTTTCCCAAATAAATTTCGGATGGCGTGCGCTTCCAACGTATCGCCGATCGGCGTGGAGGTGCCGTGCGCGTTTAGATAGCCGATGGCTTCCGGTTCCAGCTGGGCGTCGCGCAGTGCATTGCGCATTACGCGATATCCACCTTCGTGTTCGGGCGCGGGCTGGGTCATGTGATAGGCGTCAGCGGACATACCGTAGCCCACAATCTCGGCGAGGATCGACGCGCCCCGGCGGCGCGCGTGTTCGAGTTCTTCAAGGATTAGAATGCCGGCGCCTTCGCCCATTACGAAGCCGTCGCGGTCTTTGTCCCAGGGACGGCTGGCGCGCGTTGGGTCATCGTTGCGCGTGGAGAGAGCGCGCATGGCGGCGAATCCGCCGACACCCATGGGAGTGATGGCGGCTTCGGCGCCGCCGGCGATCATCACGTCAGCGTCTTCGTGTTGGATAATGCGGTAGGAATCGCCGATGGAGTGCGCGCTGGTGGTGCAGGCCGTGGCGGTTGCTTCGTTTGGGCCTTTGGCTCCAAACTTCATCGAGACGTGGCCGGCGGCCAGGTTGACGATGGCGGCGGGAATGAAGAAGGGCGAAATCTTGCGCGGGCCGCCTTCAAGAAGCGCTTTGTGTTCGCGCTCGATCACGTCGAATCCGCCAATGCCGGAGCCGATGTGGACGCCGACGCGCTCGGCGATTTCGGGCGTGACTTTGAGCCCTGACATCTTCATGGCTTCATCCGACGCGGCAATCGCGAAGTGGATGAAGCGGCCCATTTTCTTGACTTCTTTTTTCTCGATGAAATTCAGCGGATCGAAATTACGGACCTCGCCAGCGATCTGGCAAGCGAATGCGGAGGTATCGAAGGCGGTGATGCGACCGACGCCGCTCTTGCCCGCCGTCAGGGCTTGCCAGACCTCGGCGGTGGTGTTGCCGACGGAGCAGAGCAGCCCGATGCCGGTGATGACGACCCGTCGTCTCCGATTACTCGCGAGGTTGCTCTCCAAATTACTTGCCTGCCTTGGCGTGCTTGCCGATGTAGTCGACGGCGTCGTTGACGGTGCGAATCTTCTCGGCGTCTTCGTCGGGGATTTCGATGTCAAAGGCCTCTTCGAAGGCCATGACTAGTTCTACGGTGTCGAGCGAGTCAGCGCCGAGGTCGTCTACGAATGATGCGCTGGGCGTAACTTCGCCTTCGTCAACTCCCAACTGCTCTACGATGATCTGCTTCACTTTTTCGTCAACTGCTGCCATGTTTTCCTCGCTTCTGAATCTGGGGTCGCTCGGCTTCGTTGAGCCGGCGTCGTTCAACGATTTACGACTGCCTCTTTGCGTGGCGATTGTATGAAATCGAAACCATTAGTCTAAAAGGGATTCGGAAAGTATGCAAAGGCAGAGAAGCAGTTCTCAGTTCCCAGTTGTCAGTTCTCAGCAAAAGAACAACGAACTCAGAACTGGGAACGCGGAACTGAGAACGCGGAACTGAGAACTGTTCTTACTTCGAATACTCGTCTCTCAGGTGCGTCTGGCGGCTCGTCATCGGGATTGCTTTCCCCTCGATGTAAACCTGCTTTACATCTGTCTTCATATCCAGCGGGTCGCCGTTGGCTATTACTACGTTTGCGGTCTTGCCTACGTCGAGAGAGCCTAGCTTGTCGGCTACGCCCCAGATTTCGGCGGGATTGAGGGTGATTGCCTTCATCGCTTCGTCGTAAGGCAGGCCGAAGGCGGTTGCAAACCCCGCGGCGTCGGGAAGATTGCGAACGTTGTGGGCGGAGTAGGAGGCGAATGCGATCTGCACTCCTCGTTTGTAGAGTTGCGCGGGCAGACTGTAGACCGCGTCGTACCGCTCGTCGTCTTTCGGAGCTTCGTAGATCGGGCCTACGATTACCGGAACTTTCAGGCTCGCCACATAGTCGAGCACGGGCTGCGAGTGGCTGATGTGATTGAGGACGAATTTGAGTTTGAAATCGTTGGCTAGAGTGACGGCAGTTTCGAGATCGCTCGGACTGTCGGCGGCGAGGACAATCGTCTTCTTGCCATCGAGGTAGGGCAGTAGCGCTTCGAGCTTCAGGTCGCGCTTTGGGGCCATGGGTGGGGACTTCTTGCCCTTGTCTTCTTTGGCTTTATTCTTGTCGGCAGATTTGTTTTTTTCGTCGCTCGGAGCAGCCGCTTCGGATCTTTTGCGCTCGTATTCGGTCCACTTTGCTTCGTAGTCTTTGGCGTCGAGGAAGGCTTGCCGCATTTGTGCGATCAGTCCCATGCGGGTCGAGGGGAATTTGCGTTTATCGAATCCGCCTTTGTTGCGGCGCTGGTCGCCGGTGAAGTTCAGAGGCATGGCGATGTCGCGGATCAGAAGCATCTCGGTGGCGTCGCGGCCGGCTAGCTGAATGAAGGAGTCCTGGCCGGGAATCGTGTCTGCGCTTTCGGGCGCCACGATGGCGTTGGTGATTCCGTTGAGGCGCGCGACCGGGATGAGCGCCGACTCGGCGTGGAAGGCATCGTAGACGTGCATGTGGGGCATGATCTCGTCGCTCAGTTCGACGAGGTCGTTGGTCATATTTTCGGCGGAGATTTCGGTTAGGCCGAGTTGGGTTTCAGAGTCGATCAGGCCGGGGTAGATGGTCATGCCGGTGGCGTCGATGACTTGGGCGTTGGCGGGGATGGAGACCGAACTGGCAGGCCCGACGGCGGTGATCTTGTCGCCCTGCATGATCAGGACTCCGTTATCGATCGTGCCGTGCGTGATCGTCAGGAGCTTGCCCCCTTTTAGTGCAACTGGTTTTTCCTGGGCTGAGACTGGGGTTGGGGTGATGGCAACGGAGATCAAGAGCAAGAGCAAGTTCAAAGGCAAAACCAAGGTCAAAAGCCGCGGACAGGAGTGTCCGCGCCACACTAGACCATGCCACACTAGACCATTTGATGATGCCTGCATTATTCGCCCTCCTTGTAGTGCGTTGTTCCGAGGCCTGGGAGCGAGCGGTCGAAGTAGACATCGCCGTCGATCAGGACTTTGCTGGGTACGCCTGTGCTGGAGAGCGGGTAGCCGTCCCAGATTATGAGGTCGGCGTCTTTGCCTACGTCGATTGAACCTACGTGGTCGTCTACGCCTACGATCCACGCGGGATTCAGCGTGATCATCTTCAGGGCTTCTTCTTCGGTGGCGCCGCCGTAGCGCATGATTTTCGCAGCTTCCTGATTTAGGCGGCGAGTGTAGTCTTCGGAGTCGCTCTTGATCGCTACCCGCGCGCCCTTGCGCATGGAAATTACTGCATTCCACGGGATCGCATCCCACGACTCCTGCTTAAAGCCCCACCAGTCAGCCCAGGTGGCGATGGCGACGTTGTTGGCGGCGAGTTGATCGGCAACTTTGTAGGCTTCCACGGCGTGATGGAAGGCGCGCAGGTTGTAGCCGAATTCCTTGGCCATGGCCATTTCGGTGAGCATCTCGTCAGAGCGGTAGCAGTGGATCTGGACCATGAGCTTGCCGCGGAGGACGTCAGCAAGGGCTTCGAGCTTGAGGTCGTGCTTGGGCGGGCTGATGTCTTTGTCGCCGCGTTTTACTTTGTCGTTGTAGGCGTCCCACTCCTTCATGTAGTCCTGTGCTTCGACCAGCGCGGCGCGCTGGACCGCGAAATTGCCCATACGGGTGGAGGGGAGTTGATCGCGTCCGCCGTACACTCGCTTGGGATTTTCTCCACTGGCGAATTTGATGGAGCCGGGTGCGTTGGGGAAGAGTAGTTCGTCGCGCTTGGCGCCGAACTTGTGCTTGATGACGACGGCCTGGCCTCCGATCATGTTGGCTGAGCCGTGGAGGAGCAGGCTGGTCGTGACGCCTCCCGCCAGCGCGCGATAGATCGCCTTGTCCTGATAGTCGAAGGCGTCTTTCATGATCATTTGCGGCGTGATCGGGCTGGTCGCTTCGTTGACGTCGTCGTCGAGCGCGATGTGCGAGTGGGCGTCGACGATGCCGGGAGTGAGATATTTGCCTTGCGCGTCGATGATGGTGGCACCGGCGGGGATGCTAACAGCTTCCGCGACCGCGACGATTTTGCCGTCTCTTATATAGACCGAGCCATTCTTGATGTTGCCGTGCGTCACGGTCATCACGGTGGCATTTTGTATGACTACGTCGTGATGAGGGGCGGAGGATTGCGCCCATGAAGGTAACGAAATACAGGTCAGGGCGCAGACGAGAACCAGTAGTGCGAATGGCTTGTGAGCTTTCACAGGGATCTCCTGAATATCCATGCTGCGGGCGAACCAAAGATTGTATTACGGGAGTCAAATAAGTTGCTTGCCGGCGGCACTCATGTGAACATTTGGACGTGAGAACCATCCTTACGTTAGTTGCTCCCCTGATTTTCGTCTCCCTGATGTTGGCCCAAGCCGTCTCCCGCACCCCTGAAGGGACTATTGTTGCCCCGCCAATGGAGCATTGCCCGAAGAAACAGGCCAAAACAGAAGCCACGCTTCTGGAACTTGAACGAAGTTGGGCGGCGGCGCTGGAAAGGCACGACGCCCCCACAATTGCGTGCATGCTGGCCGATGAATTCGAGGAAGCGGACGTGGATGGGGCTCTGCACAATCGTGCCCAATTGCTCGAGCACATTCCGCAGCGGAAGCCGGGATCGAACCACCTCGTGGACATGCGCGCACACGTGGAGGGAAATGTTGGATACACGCGCGGGCTGGCCGAAGTGATGGACCCGAACGGCAGCATAAGGGCGCGGGTTCGGTTCACCGATGTCTTTACCTATCGTGACGGGCGCTGGCAGGCGATCCTGGCGCACGAGTCGCTGATCGGCGAGGCGAGCCGCTGATGCGCGCGGTGGTGCAGCGCGTAAGCCGGGCGCAGGTTGCGGTCGACGGCGCGGTTGT
>Ga0210389_10002750_pt1 | contig 13760 bp, 14 predicted proteins | sample IncBWH28OmetaG_FD_160127 | JGI IMG/M metagenome (GOLD analysis project Ga0210389, IMG submission 160127) | Forest soil microbial communities from Barre Woods Harvard Forest LTER site, Petersham, Massachusetts, United States - Inc-BW-H-28-O ...
CTGCAACGCACATCAAAAAGGGCTTGACTTAGCGGCTGCAATCACCTCCACTGAAATGAGGGCACAGAAAGTGCCCCTCACCAACCCTGTTCCTTTGATAATTTCTGCGCCCCTGATACTGCGTAAGAGCATTTTGAAGTGTGGGATTGTGCCGGTTGGAGAGGGGAAGACTGCCCGCAACAGCCAATCTTTGTCGCGATAAGCCTTTTGCTCTCAAGATTTTGCCGGTAACCCATTGCGGCTCAAGATTTTGCGGCGAAGTTAAACTCGAATCATCGGCTAAGTCATTTGATTTCAGGATTTTGAGGAAATTGGGGGGGAGGGGGGAGGGGGGCGCACATCGCACGCTCCGTTAATGTTTGCTTTGGGCGTGACTGCGCGATTGGGCATGGTCCGCTGCAGAGTTGTGGGCTAATCCCCCATACCGCCGTTCGCGCTTTTGATATTCCTCGATGCCTTCGAGCAGTTGAAGTCCGCGGAAGTCGGGCCACAAGGTTTGCGTCACGTAGATCTCGGCGTAGGCGAGCTGCCAAAGCAGGAAATTGCTAAGCCGCATTTCTCCGCTGGTGCGAACGACCAGATCAGGATCGGGCAGGTCTCGCGTGTAGAGGTTCTCGCTGATCGATTGTTCGGTAACTTCGAGATGACTAAGGCCTCCGTTACGCGAAGCCGCCTCGGCCAGGGCGCGGAAGGCGTCGACGATTTCGCTGCGCGCGCTGTAATTGAGCGCGAGCGTCAGAATCATTCCGGTATTCGCGGCAGTTGCTTCGCTGGCTTCCGCCATCTCGCGCTGCACGATGTCGGGCAACTCATGCTGCCGCCCGATGTAGCGCAGCCGGATGTTGTTCCCGTTGAGTGTCTTTATTTCCGCCTTAAGATATTGACAGAGCAGCCGCATCAGGAAATCGACCTCGGACTTGGGCCGTTTCTTCCAATTCTCTTCAGAGAAAGCGTAGAGCGTAAGCGCAGGAATTCCGATCCGCGCGGCAGTCTCCACTGTCGATCGCACAGCGGCAACACCAGCGCGATGTCCGGCGATTCGCGGCAGATGACGACGGCGCGCCCACCGGCCGTTTCCGTCCATGATGATCGCGATGTGTTGGGGAAGCCGCGCTGAATCGAGCCGCAGGTAAGCATCGCTTTCCTTGCGGTCCATGCCAGCCGGAACCGTGTGTCGCAAGAGGGTCTCTCCGAAGTCGAAGCTAACACAGGCCTTCTGGAGAGTGCAATGCGCGCTTAGTGCTATGAGTTAACCCGCGCAAAAGCCGCTCCCGCTTAGAGGTTGTACTTAGTGCGCTTCTTCCGGAAAGATGGATAGCATCAGTCGCTCGGTGTGGCGGATCACGGTCAACGCGCAACGGACACCGACGTGCGCGTCGGTCAGCAAGCGGTGCAGGTCGTCGACTCCAGCTACGGGCTTGTCATCCAACCCGACGATGTTGTCACCTTCGCGGAGGCCAGCTGAAGCCGCCGGACTATTCGGCTCGAGACCAACGATCACAACGCCCGTCTCCTTGGGCAAGTTATAGAAACGAACAATACGCCGGTGGATGGGCACGGTTTGAGCCGAGATGCCGATGTAACTGCGTCGGATTTTCCCATCGCGCAAAAGTCGGCTGGCGACGAATTTCGCGGTGTTGATGCCGATCGCAAAACAGATACCTTGCGCCGGCAGAATGGTCGCAGTGTTCACGCCGATTACCTGGCCACGCGAATCGACCAGCGGACCGCCGGAATTCCCCGGATTCAGCGCGGCGTCGGTTTGGATAACGTCCTCGATCAAGCGGCCGGAGTAGGAGCGCAGCGATCGGCCAAGCGCGCTGATCACGCCGGCGGTGACGGTCGATTGAAATCCGTAAGGATTGCCGATGGCGATCGCCATTTGGCCCGGGCGAAGCTGCTGCGAATCTCCTAGTTGAACGGCTGGCAGACTGGAGGCATCGCTTCCAATTAGATCGATGCGAATGACAGCAATATCGGTCGCTGGATCGTCGCCGATTGTGTGCGCGGGAACGCGGTGCCCGTCGGAAAGTGTGACTTCGATACGCGAGGCATTGTGCACAACGTGGCTGTTCGTGAGGATGAGTCCGTCGGGAGTAAAGACGAAGCCGGAACCGCCGCCGCGGCGTTCACGAGGCTCTCCTGACCGCGACCCTGGCGCCGTGTGGCGAGCTTCGATATTCACGACCGAGGGGCTGACCCTCTCGACCGCATCGGTGACGGCGCGGGAGTAAGCGTCGAGGAGCGGCGCGTCAGCTGAATGAGAGCGATCGATTGGTACAGCGGACACTTCGCCGGGCAAGTCGGGTTGTGTCGTCGAAGGAAAAGATGAAAGGAAATCGGGCGAAACAATATCGGCGTGCATGGTCCATAGATGTTGACGGCTGCGGTTTGGATTCGCTGTCGTGGCACGCGGTGCTCGACGACTTCATGCGAGCAGAGAATAGTTTCCGCTGGCGTCTTCCGTCTCTGAGATCGGCTTTAGTTCGGGATAGTGCTTTACCAACGTTTCGGGGGCGCGAACTCTCTTGCCTTCCAACAGGTGGCGGAGCTCAAGGGCATTCACGGGTGCTTTTGCCTGGTAGTGATTGTTGGCGATCACAAAAGTGGACAACGCCTTCTTCGCGATGATTTCGATTTTGTCTTTCCATTTTTCAAGCTCTGCCGGCTTGTAGAGGTAGTTGTAGCGGTCATCGCGGCTATCCGTGTCAGATCCGCTCTCGAACCAATGTTCGTAATTGCGGCCATGCAGCCGGACGTAGCCAAGGTTAGACGTGACATGTTCTGTAGGCGCAAGAGATCGGCCGAGCAGCGGTTGATCGATATTGCAGAAGCCTACGTTGTGGCGGAGAAATTGGGCCAGAGTTTCGGGCTTGTTCCAGCTTTCGTGCCGTACTTCGACTACCCGCGGATACTCGATGAACTGGCGCAGAAGCTCATCGAGGTATTCGCGGTTGAGGCTGGTGTTCTTGAATGAGACGGGAAACTGGATGAGCAACGCACCGAGCATGTTTTCGGCGGCCAGCGATTCGAGGCCCTCGCGGGCGAGGCGCTCGTCTTTATCGTTGGGCCGAATACTCGCTGCGGAAGTAGGCTCCATGACGGCGAGTGGCGAGTGCGTAAAGGAGCGATGAAGTTTGGCCGTGAAAACGAAATTTTGGTTGACGGCAGCAGCCTTGCGGCACCAGAGACGCCCGAGTTCGGGGCGGATGTGTCCATAGAAAGATGTGTTGATTTCAATAACGTCGAAGAACCGTGCCATGTATTCGACGGGATGGATTTTTTTGCGAGTGACTTCGGACGGGTAAAGGATGCCGTCCCAATCTTTGTAAGACCAGCCAGCGGTGCCGACGCGGATTTGCGAAGTTACTTCCATACGCGCAGGCCAGATGTCGCAGGTTAGCACATGCTTGTGTGGCATGGGTTGTTGTGGCGCGGGCGGCCACGCCCGCGAAGATGCTCGGGCGCTCTCCGTCTCTGGCTACCCTACAGCGAGGAGGTTTTAGAGACCTAAGGCAACTGGTGGGCGAAGTCCTGGACCACGTAAAGTCGCTGGTAGCTCCAGAAGGCGGCGAAGCCCGCGGAATTGTACGATGGGTCCAGCAGGTTCCGCCGGTGGGGCGGAGATTGCATGAGTGCCTCGAAAGCCTTTTCCACGCTCCCGTTGTAGGCCACGTTTTCTCCAACGCGATCGAGCCGCAAGCCAGTATCGAGCAGGCGCGGCATCAAAGAAGGCTCGCCGCCAAACTGGTGAGACAGTTGTTGGCGCGCGACCATGAGCCGCGCATGCGCCCGCGCAGCATTGCTCAGGTTTGCATCCATGCGCAAAGCTGGGGCTCCGGCTTCGCGACGGCGCTGATTGGCGAGCTCCAGCAATTCCTGTTCGGCAGCGGAGTCCTCAAGGGAGGTGGGGGAGGGTTGCGCCGAAATAAATTTCGGGGCGGGCTGCGAATGCTGATCCGCGCCCGAGCCTTCCTGCGCGAAGCATAAACCGACACTGAACGCCAACATCGCGATGGTCGCAAACAAGGCTCTGGACATGGCGTTTGACTTGGATTCGAGAACCGGGGAAACTTCTGCTTTCCATCTCTCACGCTAGCTTCTAGAATTCACATCAGCTACTTACTATGGAGACCATTCTGCTGGTTACCGTTCTCGCTGGAACCCTTGCCCTGCTTGGGTTTTCGGTCGTTCTGCTGCGGCGCGTTTCGGCGTCGGCGCAAGTGGATGTAAAGGCGGAGGTTGCGGGCGCGCTCGAAAGGCTCGATTCGAACCTTGGCCAAAAGATCAGTGTCAGCACTGCCGACATGGCCAGTAGGCTGGAGCAGACTAAAGGGGACCTGCGGCAGCAGGTCACAGACCGTATCCAGCAAGGGTTTGCAGAGATTCGTGGGGCGGTAGAGCAGCAATTAGCGGCAGGTAGAGAAGAGCAAAATCGCAGCCTGGCCGACGGACGCGGCGAGTTGACGCAGTCCTTGGTGCTTACGACACAGCAACTAAAGGCAGAGATTTACGGGCTGAATCAGCAGACGGCGCAGAGTCTGGAAGGGATTCGGGATCGCGTAGACGCGAAACTGGGCGCAATTACCGAGCAAGTGCAAGTCAAGCTCGATCAGAACATCAAGGAAGGATTCGCACAGTTCGAAAAAGTGCAACAGCATCTGCGCGCCGCAGAAGAGCAACTGAAAGAAGTCAGTACACTGGGGCACTCGATTAACGATTTGAATAATCTGCTCAAGCTCCCACACCTGCGCGGGCAGTTTGGCGAGGCCAGCCTGGAGCGTCTGCTAGCGGATTTTCTACCGGCGCACATGTTTGCGTTGCAAGCATCGCCGGGTGAGGGCGGCGGGCGCGCCGACGCGGTGATTTATTTTCCCGATCGCAAGCTGCCGATTGACGCGAAATTTCCGCGCGAGTCGGTGATTGCGCTCTTTGAAAGCAACGACGAGGCGGAGATTACCGAGGCACGCGTCACCCTGGTACGCGTGATGAAGGCCGAAGCGAAGCGGATTCAGCAGTACATTCAGCCGGAAAACGGGACCACCGAAATCGCACTGATGTATCTGCCGAGCGAGACGCTGTATATGGAAGTGATTCGCAATCGCGAACTCGGCGACTGGATGAACCTGCAGCATGTGTTTCCGGTTTCGCCGAACACGCTGCTGATGACGCTGCACACGATTGCGCTGGTACACAAGTGGTATGAAGTTGCCAGCCGCTTTGAAAAAAGCCGGGCTGAACTGGCGAAGGCGCAAAAGTCGTTCGACTTTTTCCAGAACCAGTTCGAGAACGTGGGCAAGAACTTAAATAAGGCGCAGGAGGCCTTCGAAACGGCGCAGCGGCACTTGAAAACGTACCGTGGCAAGGTGACGGCGCTCAGCGGGCAGGAACAACTCGAACTTGATGCGGCGACGGAAGCGGCTGCGACGGAGGCGGCGAACAAGCAGTTGTCTCTGATTGATAAAGCGAGCGCGTAGGGGCGCAACGCTCAGTTCCTACAAAAACGGTAGCCGATGGCAGGTTTCGTTGGTTTATCGAAACATTCGGAGATCGAATTCGAAGGTCTTTGGTTTTTCAATCCGGAGCTTGCGAAAATCAGGGTGCTCGGGATTCAGCAAAACATTCCACTCTTTTCGAATCGCTGCCGATGGCACCTGCAATGCAACCGTCTTTCCCGCGCGAATCCAACGATCGCCAATGATCCGAAGTGGATCGTCTCTTAACTCGTACCATTTGCGGGGAAGGGCGCGCAGATCGAGATGCTCGACCGCAAGGCCTGTGGGAATCTCCGCCTCGATTGAAACGAGGTCATCGGGCTGCAGGTTCGGTTCCAGGTGGACAAACGTTTCGACCGCCGCCAGGGCAAGAGAAGAGGAAGCATAAACGATTTTGACGCCCTGGCTATTCCAGCGGCCGCCGTAGAGTCGTGCGCCATCGCCCGAAAAGGCGCCAGCGGCATGGATTGCGCGGCAGATTCGCCAGACTTTCATCCTTCAATCTCAGCCGTCAGTCTCAATTGTCAATCTTCATCAGCCGACCGTCAGCTATAGACGCCGTAGGCGATGCGTCCCAGGATATTTTCGACTTCTCTCGTGCCCAGATCGGTGTCAAGGTGATCGATTGGAACAGCGCCGCCGAGCGCGCGATTCGGCGTGCGGAGCCACAGCGCGGCCTTGTCGGCATTGCCGATCATCTCGACGGCGGTGGCGTAAACGCGTGCCAGGCGCACGGTTCTGTCGGACTCCGCGGCTGTAAGCCGGGAATGACGGCTGAGGCGGCGAGTTAAAGTGCGCTGCGGAATGCCCAGCTTTTTGGAGAGCGCGGCTTTTTTTAGATCGAGTTTTTCTCCGAGAACGAGGAGAGACCCGGACGGCAGCCCCTTGCGGATCAAGTCGGCAAGTTCGGCGAAGTTCTTGACCGAGCGTCCAAGTATCTTCTTGCCACCGAGGACCTTGGCAATCACTGTGGAAGTCATAGATGGCCTCTTGGCTATTTATGATACGCCAAATGGCGCGCAGCCACAACAGCGATTCAATCTGTCCGCGGGCGTGCTGTGGATCTCATCTAGACGCCCTTCATTTCCCACACCCCGTCAAACTTGACGAAGTATGGCTCAACTGAGACGCCGGGGAAGTTTGTGACGACGAACTCAGCAGCGCGAATGAGTTCGGCGCGGTGATGGGCGGCTTCGGCGACGCGATCTCCTTTGAAATGAGCCAAGCCGCCATAAGTCGCGCAATCGGAATGGCTCATAACGAGAACGCGTTTGCTCTGGTGCAAGCGAATCGACATGCGAATTTGCTCGAGGATGAAGTCTTGCTCGAAGTCGTTGCGCGGTGAGGCTAGAGTTTTGGCGCCTCCGGCGACGACGATCATGTCAGGCCGCTCGATTTCCTGCTTCTTTAGAAATTTTCGGACGACCTGGCTGATGCGATAGTCGAAACAGCTGAGCACGGCGGCGTCGGCGACGTAGGCGGCGTCGGGCGAATCGAAATGGAAGATCTTGCGCATAATTTCCACTCTCTTTACGCCCCCCGCTTCGTTTTCAACTCTGTCAGCAACTGCTCAATGCGATCTTCTTTTTCGAGCGCGGCAATCCGGTCGTCCACGTCGTCGGCCAAAAGTTCAGCCTTGGCCTGGCCTACGGCTTCTTCTCGAGCCACCTTGCGTTTCATGCGATCGAAGGTCGCCGACTTGGAATTCGCGTTCATGCCGGAGTGCGCGTCGCTGGCTTTGCTGGCGGCGCGGGCGCGGCGATGTTGCGCGATCAGCAGATCGGCTTTCGTGTTTGCTTCGGCCAGCTTCTGCTCCAGTTTGCGCAGGGCGGACTTCAGGTTTTCGACCTGGGCTCTCTGATCCTCGACCTGTTGTGTGAAGCCAGCACTCATTTCGCGATAGCTCTCCACGCGGAGCAGAGAAGCGCGGGCCAGGTCGTCTTGCTTCTTGTCGACCGAGAGTTCGGCCTTGCGCATCCACTCTTGCACTTTGTCGTTGTTCTCCTGCTTCTTTTTTTCGAGCAGGTGCTGATCGGCGATCGCGATCGCGACCTGCGTTTTGACTTGCAGAAGCTGGTTCTGCATGTCCAGAATAACCTGCTTGATCATCTTCTCCGGATCCTCGGCCTGATCGATCAGGTCGTTGAGATTTGCCCGTAGTAGTGTTGAAACGCGCTCCAGTAATGCCATAAATCACCTCGTGGTTGGTCGTTGGTCGTTGGTCGTTAGTCGTTCGCGATCTCTCGCTTGATTCGGAGCAAGGTTCTCTAGTTGCCATGTTATTTCCAAGCGCCGCCTACAATCGTGATCGCGATATAGACTGCGATTCCGGCGGCCACCCAGACGCCCATGTGTCCGGTGGCCGCGCCAATGGCGGCACCCATTGCGCCGCCAAGCGCGACCGAAAGCCCTAGCGATCTTGCGTGATGAACTTCGTCTTGCACGGATGCCTCCTTAAATCTGTCCTTGGTCATTTCGTCGGTCGCCTGCGAACGCATTCGGATCGCTGACGACATACGAATCGACTAAAGACCCGTTACTTCGTTGTCCCGTTACCCGGATCCGCCGGCTTCGGCGACTTGTCACCGATCTGGCGGACTTTGCCGAGCAACTCGCCGAGCGGCATGCCACTGAGTGTCTCGAACAAAGCCGGTACCTGCGCTGCCATTTTTGTAATGTCGCCGGTGATCTTGTTCATGCCAGAAGTGTCGCCGTTACCGGTCGACACAATGGTGATCTTGTCGACGTTCGCCAATGGCGCGGCCAACGCCTTCACGATCTCCGGCATGCTGGCAAAGAGTCTGTCGATCACGGCCGCCTGGTTGTACTCCTGGAACGCTTCGGCCTTCACGTTCATCGCCTTGGCTTCGGCTTCACCTTTCTTGAAGATGATCTCGGCTTCCGCTTCGCCCTGTTGGCGGATCGACGAAGCGTGGCCTTCGGCTTCGGACATCAGGCGCTGCTTTTCGGCCATGGCGAGCGTTTCAATTCGCTGACGCTCGATCTCAGCCTGCTTCAGCACGGTCGCGATCAATTCTTTTTCGCGGCGATTGATTTCGGCTTCCTGCACCTTGACCTGGCCTTCCTTTTCCACTTGCTGCACCCTCACCTGCTCGAGGATTACCTGCTGCTGCATGATGTTGGTCTGGATGTCATACGCCTTATCGGCTTGTGCCTGCTGCTTCTTCGTGACTTCGAGATACTGCGCTTTCTTGATTTCGAGATCGCGCTGTGCCTCAGCCTGCTTGGCTTGCGAGAGCGTTTCTGCGAGCACGCGCTCCTGATCGGCCTGCGCTTTCGCCACCGCCGATTCGCGGGTAGCAACCGCTCGCCGGATGGCGGTATCGCGATCGGCTTCGGCGGTGGCCACGTCAGCATCGCGCTTGATGCGGGCGACGTCAGGCTTGCCCATGTTGGTGATGTATTCGTTCTTGTCCCGAACTTCTTTGATGGTGAACGAGATGACTTCGAGGCCCATCTTGTTCATGTCGTCGGCGCAGGTGCCGCGCATGCGGTCGCCGACCATTTCGGGCTGCTTAACGATCTCTTCGACCGTGAGCTGTCCGATGATACCGCGCAGATGGCCTTCCATCACCAGGCGAATCAGGCTTTCGCGCTCCTGATCGGTCTTGGTGAGGAATTGCTCAGCGGCGGTCAGGATCGATTCCTTATCCGACTTCACTTTGATTTGTGCGACTGCTTCGACCGTAACGGCCACGCCCTGCTTTGTGTACAGATCCTGCTGCGGAGCCACGTCGAACGACATGAGTTCGAGCGAGAGGTCGCGGCAGTTTTCGACCATCGGAAAGATGACCGTGCCGTGTCCCTGCACGACCCGCGTACCGCGAAAGCCGTACACGATCAACGCTTCATGCGGGCCCGCCTTACGGTATAAACGCGCCAACATACTGGTCAGGAACAGAATCGTGAGAACTCCCACTCCCGCGATGATCCAGATTTCTACCGCGATGCCTCCGAACGACATAACGCCTCCTAGAGAACTTCAAGCTACGAGTCGCGAACCAAAACCAACATCAAACCGCTGCTGGTTACGAATTACAAACAATCAGCTCCTGGTTGCTAATCCCATCATCTGATCCAGATCGCGGACCACTCGCGCGGGATCGTTGTGGCCGAGATAAATGTCAGCGTTATTTGTCTGGATGTGCACAACCTTGTTGCACCATACGTACGCGCGCGTGCGGCCGAGGCCGCGAATACCGTATCCGCGGGTGAAGGTCCAGGGCTCGATCGCATAGCTCACGATGTTGGAGCGTGGGATCGAGCGCAGCCGGAAGCCCAACATGCGGATTTCCAGGCCATGGCGCAGGAAGCGGTATTCGAAGCCGCTCCAGCTCATGGCGAAGGTGAGTAAGCCGACGACTCCGACTACGGCCAGCGCAAACCGCGCGGGCGGCTTCGGGACCATCGCGACTGAAATTGTGGGCACAATGAGCGCCAGCACGACGATCAGGCTCCAGATGCGGCCGTTGTGCGTCTCGACGGCGACGATGTCGGTGTGTGTGTTCGATTCCATATGTGACCGCCCACGGCTCCGGTCTCAAAGCTCAAAGCTACTTCTCACTCGCCGTGCATTTCTTCCCAGAGCCGCACATACGCGATGCCCTTCTCGTAGCGCGTGACTACGATCTCAGCGCCTTTTTCGATCGCAATACCGTTTTCGCTGCGGGCGCCGCAGGTGCGGCGGGTTCCCGCTTGCGAGTAAATGATTTCGCCGGTGCCGCTTTCGCGGATGGGCAGCGAGGTGCGGCCGAGCACGCCGACCATTTCGTAATCGGCGGAGTCCATGTTCTCGTCGGGCGAGATCAGCACGCGGCTCAGAAAAAGAAACACGATGCCTCCGCCAGCCAAACCGGCGCCGGTTGAGATCAGCAATCCCAACGCGAACCAAATATGCGCAAAGCGGGTGATCAGAAATCCCGTTCCCCCGAACCAAGCGAGGAACGCCGTCAGCGTAACGAAGTTGAAGGGAGAAACATTCGCTCCCGATCCAGCCTTTGCGCCGTGAGCTGCGGTTTGGCCATGGGCAATCGGGCCGTGAGATGCGTGCCCGGTGCCGATTGTGCCCGTTGCGGCTCCGCCTCCGCCAGAAACGTGCCCAAGTGCGCCGCTATGCGGGAGATGCGGAAGATGCACATGCAAACGCAACCCACCGGCGATGAATGAAATCGCGCTCAACAGAAATCCAACGGCGAAACAGATCAGATAAAAATTAGCCCAGGTCATAAGGTTTCGCCTCCTTCGCTTCGGCAGTTTCGAGCCTCGCGCCTCGCGCCATACTCTCTACTCGAGCGGCTGCAGACCCGCTCCCGCACTTGCAGTCACACGCGCTTTTGGTGCGGCCCGCCGCCTCCCGGGCTCAGAGCCTGAAACAGACGGTCGGCCAGACCAGGCGTGTTCAAAATCTCACCGAGCAACAGAAGGGCGCGCCGTGTATCAGTCTCCCTGGCGGCTTTGATGAGCGCCTCGCTCACCGGCGGGTCGCTGGCGAAGCGTTCCGAACCTTGCAGCAGCCAGACATCGAGCTGGCCTTCGGTCGTGCGCAGATCCGACGTTAACTCGGCGTGATAGCCCTCCGGGTCATCAACCAGGAACCCGGGATGCACCTTGAAAAAGCGCGCGAGTAGCGTGCGCGTCGATTGCGTTATGTGCGGTCGGCGGCCGCTCTCGATCTGCGACAGGTACGACTGGCTGATGGCTTTCCCGGTCTCCTTGCGGATGGCTTTCATCAGCTCCTGCTGACTCATCGGGCGGCCCAGGCCACGCAGCGAGCCTTCGACCTCGCGCAGGTATCGGATTTTTTCGCCTAAGGTCATCGCTCCAGCGTTCTTAACTTTTCGCCTTGGGGAACATCTTTCGATTCCGCGATCTGTTAGTACATTCCATATCGCAATAAGAATATCGCAATATGGAATATTGTCAAGGCCTGGATGTGGCAGCTTTTGAATCGTTTACAGACCGACCTCAGAAAAAGGGGGATCCGCCATACCGCATTCGGCGAATTACGGAGGGAAGTTTTAAAACGTCGATTGAGTGCATCCCGCATTAGCCTCGCAACGACCGGACGCGGAAATGGTTGGGGACTTAGTGAAGACGGACACAAGACGGACCAGCGTGTTCCTATCTGTGTTCGCGTGGTAACACGGAATCGATCCGAGGTCTAGTTCACAGTCAACTCGACGATGAATTGATGTGCGGCTCCGGTTCCGGCCGATGCCGTGATCGTGATGAAGTAATTTCCGGCCTGCGTGCCTCCTCCGGACTGCGCAGCACTGCTGCCGGAACTGCAGGCGGGCTGCAACAGAATCAGACCAGCTAACAAGCCGAGCAGGGTTCCGATCAACCAGCGACGGCGCTTGCGGCCCGCACCGATGCCCAAGCCGACCAAGCTCAAGCCGCCAATGGGTAGCCACGCAGCATAGAACGCTCGCCGGCGAAAGAGGCCGCCGCTGTTGACGGGCCGGGGCACGGTTTGGATATTCAGTACTGTGCCTTGCGCAGAAGTTCCGGTGAGTATGACGGGATTAATCGTGAACAACGGGGAAGGGTTGGTCACCATCGACGGCGAAGGGCTCTGAGTCATGGTCACGCTCGCGTTGTACCCGAGCGTTTGATCCGGCGTCAGCGTCACGTCAATGACCGCCTGTTGACCAGCGATAACTTCCGCCCCCGGGTTGGTAACAACGGCGTTGAGAGTGAAGTCGGTGATGGGTACGGATTGGCTTAATTTGTTGCTCGCTTGCCCTTCATTTGCGAATGCCTGCGCACTAGTAACGCCGATCGATGGTTGAACTCTTGGGATCGAAGGCGTGACAAATATTGCCACCTGTGCGGTTCCCCCAGCGGCCAAGCTCCCGACCTGGCAAGTGATTGTCCCGCTCAAACCGTTGGTGCAGCTTCCCGCACCGTTGCTTATGACTTCGGCGGTAGGAATGGTTTGCACTCCCGACTCCGGTACGCCGACCTGGAACGTCACGTTGCTGGCTGGGTCAGGTCCGTTGTTTGTAATGGTGTAGGTGAAAGTCCCCTGCGTTCCAGCCGGAAGAGGATTCGGAGAGGGACTGCCGGACGTCGCAGATAGCTGGAGCACACTGTTACTTCCAAGTTCAGTCACGAAGGCATCCTGCGCACCGATCAATCCCGATTGGTAAGGGTTGGCAGTCGGAAAATTGGAGGACTTCGTCACGCCCCCGACGTAAGTCGTGCCGGTGTTATCAATCGCAATGCCGGAGGCCTGATCGAGAGAGCTGCCTCCGAGATAGGTGAGGTAGTTGCCGGTAGTGCCGGTGAACACAGTGGTTGAGACAAGAGCGACGAAAGCGTCACTGGGGGGGCCGCCGTAGACACCTCCATTGTACGGACTGGCAGGAGGCTGGAGGAAGTCGACAACCGGGAGGTCGGTCGAGGAGGTAGTGCCGGCGATGTGAACTGACTGGACTGAATCGACCGCAATGGCGTTGCCGCTGTCCGCCCCGCTGCCTCCAATGTACGCAAAGAAAACGAGCGGGAAGATGCCGCCCTGAAAATTGGCCACTTTGGCGATGAAGGCATCCGTGGTTCCGCCAGAAAAGCCTCCTTCTAGCGTGCAATTGTTGACGGTCACGCAGTCCCAGGTACCGGGCTCGGTCGAGCCAGTGATGTAGGCGTTGCCGATGTTGTCCGCGGCGACCCCATTGCCAATGTCGTTTCCGGTGGCGCCGAGATAGGTGGAGTAACTGGGAACGGCTCCGTTTTGGTTCGGATTGAGCTTGACGAGAATTGCATCCGTGTTGACGCCAGTCGCCCCGCAACCAGTGGCCTGCGTCTGACCGGATTGGTTGAGACAGCTTTGCCATGCATTAACGAGCGGGAACGCGGCTTCATGGTTTGGTCCCGGTACTCCGGGCATGCTCGTGGTGCCGGTGAAGTACATATTGACGCTGTTGCGGGTATTGTTGGACGGAACATCGACGGCAATCCCTCCGCCTGTGGAAGGAGCACCCACTTCGTATCCGCCGCCGAAGTATGTGGAGTAAAGCATGCTCTGCGGTCCGCTGCCTTGCGTGAAGACTTCGCTGGCGAAGAACTGGGTTGGGCCGGAAGTGACGGGACACGGAGTCCCTCCCGACTGCGCCACTTGCCAGGGACAGATCTGATACGCGTTGGGCGTGGAGGGAAAGCCCGTCAGGATGTCGCTGGAAGTAGTGGTGCCAGTGACATAGGCATCAGAAAAGCTGTCGACCGCCAGGCCGGTGACGACGTCGC
>Ga0210389_10002751_pt1 | contig 13759 bp, 13 predicted proteins | sample IncBWH28OmetaG_FD_160127 | JGI IMG/M metagenome (GOLD analysis project Ga0210389, IMG submission 160127) | Forest soil microbial communities from Barre Woods Harvard Forest LTER site, Petersham, Massachusetts, United States - Inc-BW-H-28-O ...
ATCGATGTCGGAGTTCTGAAGGCGAAGAACAAAAGCGGCTTTGCCACCTCGGCGAAATAGCGCTTCTCGGCGATCAGGATTCCGATCAGCGCGCCAAACGGCACGGCGATGACGAAGGCGGTCAGGACCTCGGCGCCGGTGACGAGGATATCCGACCGCACGCCGGGTCGCCCGAGAAGATCAACCAGCGTGGCGATGGTGTCGCTGGCGGAGGGCAATAGCCGCGGATTGACCATGCCGGTCCGCGACAGCAATTCCCACAGTGCGAACAGCGCCGCCACGATGGCGAAGCGGGATGCCTTGACTGCGAGCGCGCTGGACATATCAGGGCTGGGTCGGCACCGGCTTGAACGCCGTCGAAATGATCTCGCTCGCCGGCACCAGGTCCTTCATGCCGCCCATCCTGGCCATCTCAAGGGAGAGATCGACCGACGCGGCGGTCATGCCGCCATCGGTCTCGAGTTTCAGGATGGTGTTCTCGTATTCGAGCGCTGCGATATCCGGCGGCATGTCGTAGAGCTCCGCGATCAATTTGATCGCGGCCTCGCGGTTGTTGCGCATATAGAGCAGGCCTCCGAACAGCGCATTCAGGGTCTTCTGCACCAGCGCCGGCTGTTCCTTCGCCATCTTGTCGGTGACGATCCAGCCCGCCGAGAGGTTGGGCGGTACCTCCTTGGCATAGTCGATCAGCGTGCGCGCCTCGCCGGACTTTTCGATCTGGAAAGAGAGCGGCGAATAGACCACCGCAGCCTCGACATTGCCGGCCAGCAGATTGGGCACCAGCCCACCGCCGCCGACGGGCACACGCGTAAAATCGATCTTCTTCTCCGCAATGGTCCAGAGTGCGAGCAGGTCCGAACCCGAACCGGCCGAGGTGATGGCGACTTTCTTGCCGTTGAGATCGGCAACCGTCAGCGCCGACTTGGCCGGCACCATCAGCTTCCAGCCGAAGCTGCCCATGGCGCCGCCCGCCACCAGCTTGGACATCACGCCCTTCTTGCGCCCCGCCGAGGGCAGCGACGGCGCATCGAGAATGACGTCGGCGGCGCCCGCCGCGAGCGCCTCGAAACACTCCGCGCCGCCGCGATAGATCGTGAGCTCTGCGGTGATGCCTTCCTTCTCGAACAGTTTCTGGTGGACCGCCGCCTCCGCCACCGTGGTCGGCCAGTAGGTCTTGGTCGGAAGCCCGATCCGAACCGTCTCCGCGTGGGACAGGCTCGGCGCCGCCAGCAGCAGCGTCGCGGTCAGTATCGTCACGAGGTGGCGGCGAATGGCGATCATCTCTGCGTTTCCCCTTGCCTGTTGCCCCGGAGTCTTGACGCTCCGAAAGGCGCGTTTCGGCCATCGATGTCGGCCGCAAATTAATGCGGCATGGTAGTCAAAAAAAGCACGGCGATGGAAGCAAAACCTCGGGGATTCGCTTATTATCTTTCGGCTCGCCAAATTTTTCGATCGCGGGACCTCGAAGGCGGGCCCGCGCACCCAGTCAGGATGCAGCCCGTCGTGCAAGAGCAAATCGCCAGAACCGTCGGAGCGCTCTTGATTGGCTTAGATGGCAAAGTGCTTCTCGGCCTGCGTGCGCCATGGAAGAAAGCTTGGCCGCGCCATTGGGATACGATCGGAGGACACGTTGAAAACGGCGAGAGCCTCGACGACGCGCTGATCCGCGAACTCCAGGAGGAAGTCGGGGTCACGCCGACGCGTTTCAGACTGGTTGCGGCGGTCCGGGAACGACAACCCGAAATCTACGGAGACGCCCTGCACCATGTTTATGCCGTTACCAGGTGGCAAGGCGGTGACCCCGCCAACATTTGTGACGAGCATACGGAGCTGAAATGGTTCAGCCTCAGCGAGATGCGTCTGCTGACAAACATCGTGGACAACGACTATCCGTTATTTGCCGAGCAAGCTATGTCGGAAGGCCTTTGAACGGTCCGCGGATCAATCTGCGTCGCTCAGCGAATGCCCTCTTCGGCAATCGTTTCCTCGGCGACCTGGGCGACCTGCCGGTCTTCTTCCGTCAGCACCGTCTTTTTCCACCCGCCTTGCGCGAACCAGCATAGCGACACCAGCGCGACGACGATGGTGGTGATCGGGAACGACCACCATATTCCCTGAGCCTGCAGTGTTGTATGCTTGGAAAGAATATAGGCCAGCGGAAACTGCAGCATGAACTGGGAAACCAGGGCGATCACCATCGCCGCCAGCATGTTGCCGGAGGCACGGAAGGCTGAGAGCATGCACAGCTGCACGCCGATGCCGCCCCATGCCAGGCACATGGTGCGGATGAACCGCGCACCCTCGGCGACGACCTCGGGCGCGCGCGGCACGAAGAATGCCACCAGCGCGGGCGCCAGCAGGTAGGCGAGCAGCCCCACGAGCGAGAGGACGACAAATCCGGCGCCGGCGCCGAGAAACGCCACGCGCGACGCGCGCGCCAGGTTCCGCGCGCCCATGTTCTGGCTGACCAGCGTGGACACCGCCTGCGACACGCCCCAGGCCGGGATGGTGACGAATTGCAGGATGTTGGAGCCGACGCCATAGCCGGCCAGCGTCACCGTGCCGAAACTCGCCACCAGGAATGACAGCAGGATCGGCCCGAGGCCGCGCGTCGCCAGTTCGATCGAGCCGGGCAATCCCAAGAAGAACGCGCGCTTGATGTAGACGGGGTCGGGACGAAAATCGCGCCATGAGAGCTGGATGCCATGCCGGCCGCGCAGGAAGATCGTAATCCCAAGCAACGCCGCGAGCCCCTGCGTCGCCAGCGTCGCCAGTGCCGCGCCCATCACGCCCTGTGGCGGCAACGGACCCCAGCCGAAGATGAACAGGGGATCGAGCAGGAAATTCAGCAGCACGGTTCCGGACACGATCATCAGCGGCGTCCTGGTTTCGCCGACGCCGCGCATCAGCGCCTGGAACATCCCGTAGGCGAAGACGAAGATGATGCCGACAAAGGACACCCGCATGAAGCCGAGCGCGCCGGCATAGACATCGGGCGCGACGCCCATCAGGTCGAGCAGATGTGGCGCCATCACATAGCCCGCCGCGCCCAGAACCGCGGACGTGATCGTCACCATCATCATGGTTTGCGCCGCGACATGGTTGACCATGTCCTGCCGGCCCGCGCCCATATATTGCGCCGACAGCGTCGCGCCGGCGATGCCGAGACCGGCGCCGAGCGCGATGACGACGAAGGTGACGGGAAAACTGATCGACACGGCGGCGACCGCGGCCGCACCCAACCGTCCGACCCAGAACGCGTCGGTGAGCTGATAGCCGGTCTGCAGCAGGTTGCCGAGGGTGATCGGTATCGCGAGCCGGATCAGCGCGGTGCCGATCGGTCCCTCGAGGAAGAGTTTTTGACGGTCAGACGGCATCTCGCGCGCGTTCTGTCCGTTCGGGGCCCGCCGCGCAAGTTAAAATGTCGAAGGTCTGGATTGCGCTTGGGAGATCGATGAAGTCCCTTCCCCATGAATTGGCCGAACACCGGCCGTTCGATTGGCCTTAAAAGCCGATTTGGGCTACTTCGGCTAATACGATTGCTTGACCAACCTTGAGGAAAGACATGAGACGACGAGAATTCATATCGCTTCTCGGCGGCGCGGTGGCTGTCTTGCCGCTAACCTCGCATGCGCAGCAGATACGGATTCCGCGCATCGGCATCCTCCTGTTCACTGGTCCGGAACATATGGGACCGTTTGCCCAAGCGCTTCGCGATCTTGGCTACGTCGAAGGCAAGACGATCCAGATCGAGACGCGTTCCGCGGAAGGCAACGCAGATCGCCTCCCCGGACTGGCGGCAGAGTTGATCGCAAGCAAGGTCGACATCATCGTCGCTTCGCTGACGCCGGCAGTCGTAGCTGCGAAGAACGCCACGCGCGAGATTCCCATCGTCATGGCGCCGGCCGGTGATCCCGTCGGCCTTGGGCTGGTCGCGAGCCTTGCGCGGCCGGGCGGAAATATTACGGGAATCTCGGCGGCCGGCGCGGAGCTGGCAGCCAAAAGCCTCGAGTTGATCCCGGAAATCGTGCCAGGCGCGCGCCGCGCGGGCATCCTGGCCAATAGCCATGACCCGTTCACGAAGTCCTTCCTCGAGGGCCTCCAAAAGGCCGGCCCGGCTGTGCCGCTTGAATTGCAGACCATCATGATTCACGGCAGCGACGAACTGGATGGCGCGTACGCGGCAATGGTCCGGGAGCATGCGGACGCCGTTGTGGTCCAGCCCAGTCTTCAGATGAACCTGGCGATCGATTTGGCGGTGAAATACCGACTGCCGTCGCTCTCGATCCTGAAGTCCGACGCACAAGCAGGATGCCTCGCGTCATACAGCGGCTCCGACGCCGAGTTGGGCCTCCAAATCGCGAGCTATGTGGACAAGATCCTCAAAGGAGCCAAACCCGCCGATCTTCCGGTGCAGCAGCCGACCAGGTTCGAAATCACGATCAATCTCAAGACCGCCAAGGCGCTGGGCCTCACGATATCGCCCGCGCTACTCGCGCGGGCAGATGACGTGATCGAATAGGAGTTCCGATCGCAACCCTTCGCGAGACGAACGTGTAGACCAACGCAACGAATGTTCGGAATCGCCGCGCGATCCCGTCGATCTCACGCGTCGATCGCATCCTTGATCTTCTTGCGCGTCAGCGGAAGGTCGCGCAGCCGTTTTCCGGTGGCATTCGCGATGGCATTGGCGATCGACGCCGCGGCCGGTCCCTGCCCGGTTTCGCCGCTGCCGAGGAAGGGTTGCCCGGGCCGGTTGATGAGGTGCACGGTGACGCTGTCAGGCACCGCATCGAAGCGCAGGATCGGATAGGTCTGCCAGTCGATGCTGGTGATCGCGGTGTCGTCGAAGGTGACGGCCTCGTACAGGGTCCAGCTCATCGACTGCAGGATCGCGCCTTCGATCTGGTTGATCAGCCCGTCCGGATTGACCACCTGGCCGGCATCGACGGCGGCGACCGCGCGCACCAGCCGCGGACGGCCGGTCTCGCTGACGACTTCGACTTCGCTGGCGATGGCGCAATAGGCCGCCAGATTCTTGTAGCGCGCAAAGGCAAAGCCATAGCCGCGATTGGGCGGGGCCTTTTGCCCATTCTGCCAGCCAAAGCCTTGCGCCGCCTTCTCGATGACATCGCGCCCGCGCGGATCGTCGAGATGCTTCAACCTGAATTCGACCGGATCGGCGCCGGCCGCGAGCGCGAGCTCGTCGACAAAGCTCTCGATCGAGAACACGTTGTGATAGGCGCCGAGCGCCCGCATCGCCGAAATCCGCACCGGCATGTCAGGGATGAAGTGGTGCACCACTTTGGCATTGGGGAATTTGTAGATCGGGATCGCGTTGCGGTCGCCGCCGCCTTCCGGCAACGGTATAGGTTTCGGCGCCGGTACCGCGAACGGGTTTGCCATGTGCTGGGCCGCCAGCATCGATCCGGCGCCGCCCGGCCGCATCGAATGGGTGTTGCTCCAGACTTCGAAATTCCAGTCGGCGACCGCGCCATTGCCGTCGAGCGAGGCCTTCAACTTCGTCACCATCGCCGGGCCGAACGGCTCCCAGGCGTGCTCCTGCTCACGCATCCATTGCACGCGCACGGGAACGCCGGGCAGTTCGCGCGCGATCAGGGCGGCGTCGGCCGCGGCGTCGTCGGCGCCGTTGTGGCCGTAGCAGCCGGAGCCCTCGACATGGATGCAGCGGACGCTCGCCGGCGGCACCCGCAGCATCTCGGCAATTCCAGCGCGGTCGGGATAGACGCCCTGGGTGTGGGTCCAGACCGTCGTCGTGCCGTCGGCGAATTGCGCAATCGCGCAGGATGGGCCGATCGAGCCGTGCGCCTGATAGGGCCGGGTATAGGTGGCCTCCAGGGTCTTTTGACCGGTGGCTGCGGGGTTGTTCGCCTGGAAGATCGTCTTGTCCTGCGACGGCAGGCTCATGAGCACGCGCGGCAGATCGTCCTGCTTCGGCAGGCTCGCGGTTTCCTTCCATTTGGCCGCAGCCGACAGCGCGGCCATCGCCTTGATCGCCTGGAATTGCTGCTTGGCGACGACGGCGAGGAAATTGCCGTCGCGGATAACCTTGACGACACCGGGCAGTTTTTCCACCGCCGTCGTGTCGCATTCCGTCAGCTGCGCGCCATAGCTGGGCGGCCGCACCACGCGCGCATGCACCATGCCGGACAGCCGCATGTCCTGGATATAGGCCGCGCCGCCCGTGACCTTGGCCGGGATATCGACGCGGGGCACCGGCTGGCCCATCACCTTGTAGGTCGCAGGATCTTTCAGCTTCGACACCGGCTGCGCCTCGACATGCAGCATGTCGTGCGCGACCAGTTCGCCATAGGAGAGATGCTGCCCGTCCGGCGCGATCACCGCGCCGTTCTCGGTGCGCAGACTCTCGGCCTGCAGATCGAGCCGCCGCGCCGCCTCCGCGACCAGCAGCGCGCGCACTTGGGCTGCCGCATTCTGGATCGCGGTGCCGCTGTCCTGCATGGAATGGCTGCCGGAGGTATAGCCTTCATTCGCGGTGCGGCGGGTATCGGCCGTGATCACCGTCAGCGATGCGAAGGGAATATCGAGTTCTTCCGCGGCGATCTGCTGAAAGGCGGTCTTGAACCCCTGGCCGAGTTCGGCCTTGCCGGTGAAGGCCGTGATGCCGCCATCGGCATCGATGCGGATCCAGGCATCGAGATACGGCGCCGTGGCGAGGCTGCCCGGCGGCTTTGGTGCTGTTGCCGCGGGAGCCTGATCCTGCGCATAGGCGTGGGACAGCGCGAAAGAGACGATCAGCGCACCGCTGCCCGCGAGCACGTGGCGGCGGTCGAGAATGAGGGGGCGGTTCATTGCGCGCTCCTCTGGAGGGTCGAGGCGTCGGCGGTCTGCATCAGATGCGCGGCGCGGTGCACCGCGCGCAAGATGCGCATATGGGTGCCGCAGCGGCACAGATGCGGTTCCAATTCGGCGCGGATCTCGTCATCGCTCGGCTTTGGATTTTTCTGCAACAGGGCCTGCGCCCGCATCATCATGCCGGCGATGCAGTAGCCGCACTGCGCCGCCTGCTCTTCCATGAAGGCGCGCTGGATCGGCCCGGGCGCTTCGATCGAGCCCAGCCCTTCCAGCGTCGTCACCTGCTTGCCCTCCAGCAACAGCAGCGGCGTCACGCATGAAAGCACCGCCTTGCCGTCGACGATCACGGTGCAGGCCCCGCACTGGCCGAGGCCGCAGCCGAATTTGGCGGCGTTGAGCTCGAGATTGTCGCGCAGCACGTAGAGCAGCGGCGTATCCGCCTCCGCCTCGATCTGATGATCCCGACCGTTGACCTTCAATGTCATCATGGCTTGTCTCGCTGGCTGGCATCGGCGGGCGCGTCTTGCGGTCCCGCCGAGGTCTGGAGGAACACGGTCTGCGCCCGCCGCGCATCCGCGACCGTCTTGTCAACGCCGCTCCATGCCGGTTGGTTGCTGAAGCGGGAGCGCAGATAGTTCAACAGGGTTGCGACCTGCGCATCGTTCATGCTGGCGGCAAAGCCCGGCATGATCGGGCTGCGCTCACCCTCGACCGGGCGAACCCCCGACAGCACGATATTGGCGGCGTTGCGCGGATCGGGGCTGGAAAAGGCGGTCGAGAGCGCGAGGTTGACCCCGCCATAGGGTAGCCGCCTCTTGGTCTCGTGGCAGGTCGCGCAGGCGGCCGCGTAGATGGCGGCGCCGGCCGCGTCGGCTTGCGCCGCCGGCGCGGGGGGCGACTTGATCCGGGCCAGCACCTCTTCGCCGCGGCGCTTGCGATCCGGCGCCGGCGCGCCGAACACGCCGGCCATATAGGTGGCGATGGCGCGGATATCGCTGTCCGGCGTCTGCGACAAATTGGCGACCACCTCCGCCATCGGCCCGCGCGCGACGCCATGATCGGGCTGCCAGCCGTCGCGCAAATAGGCGAACAGGGCGTCGGCATCCCACGGCACCGGCGCCGGCGATTGCGCGTTGATCGCATAGGCCGTCCAGTTGTCGACATCGCCGCCGGCGAATGCCGCGCTGGCGCGCTCGGCGCCGAGCGCATTGCGCGGGGTGTGGCAGGCGCCGCAATGCGCCAGTCCTTCGACGAGGTAAGCGCCGCGATTCCATTCCGCGCTCCTGGTCGGGTCCGGCTGATAGGCGCCGTGGCGCAGGAACAGCAGCTTCCAGCCTGCAACAACAAAACGTTGATCGAGCGGAAAGGCTAGCTGGTTGGCGCGCGCGGGCGCGTGCACCGGCTGCCGCGTCATGAGATAGGCGTAGAGCGCGTGGTCGTCCTCATCGCTGACATTGGTGAAGTGATCGTAGGGAAAGGTCGGATAGAGATGCTCCCCGTCGCGATCGACGCCCGAGCGCATGGCGCGGCGGAAGGCTGATTCCGGCCAGCGGCCGATCCCGGTTTCCGCGTCCGGCGTGATGTTTGAGGAGAAGACCGTGCCGAACGGCGTCGGCACCGGCAGGCCTCCGGCAAAATCCTTACCCCCGCGCACGGTGTGGCAAGTGCTGCAGTTTCCGATCGCGGCAAGATCGCGGCCACGCTTGACCATCGCGGCGTCGAAGGATTGCGGCGACGGCGGCTCGATCGCCGCTATCGCCGGCCGCCACGCGATGGCAAATGCCGCGACCCCGCCGCCAATCAACAGCGCCGCCGCCACGCTTGCGAGGATTCTTCCTTTTGTCATCCGTCCCATCGATTTTTCGTAGGTCTTACTGGCACATACCGCGGTGAGCGGCTGCGGACCGAAATGTTACAGGAATGCAACAGCCACGAACAATAGCGGTCCGTTCTATATCCGTTCGAAAGAGTTGATGAGGGACATCCGGGATGCGCGGGTAAATTACCCAAGGGTTGAGACTCAGCGTGCTTTCGCCGTGAAGGAGAGCCGATATGCCAGCCTACGTCCAGCATCACGACATCGAGACCGTTCCGATGGTCTGCCCCGGCTGCGTGGGACTGCTTCCCATGTTCGTCAGGGACGTCGAACCGCATTGGAGCAAGGCGAAGATCGACTTCGTCTATGAATGCTCTGATTGCGGCGCCGAAGTCAGACACACCGTCACCCGGCCGGAGCGGCGGCATTAAAGGCGTTGCGGTCTTGGCCCGCGCGGCCGCCGCGACGCGCGCGGCGTTCGCTGACACAGCGACAAGGATTCGACAGATATTGATGTCCCCACTTCAGTGGGAGACGACCCGGGACTCGGCACCATCGAGATTGCATTCCCTGAAATGGAACGCGATCTCATCGAGCGCGCGCTGCTCCCACTCTTCCGCCTGTGCCAGCCAGAAAATCTTACGCTCGGAATCCAGCATGGCGCGCTCTCGGCACATAAACTCCTGGCTGCGAATTTCGACGAGCTTTTTCATGAACTCCACTCCCGCGGTGTGAAGCCAAGTTGCCCTGATATCTTAGCAGAGTCGGGACCGGCGTGTGTCAATTTGCTGTGTGGAAAGCGGCAATAGTCTTGTCGCTTCCCGGCGGCTTCGCAATGCAACAAATCCTGCTACCGGTCGATGCGACGGCGTCAGCGCTCGTCCAGAACGCGATCGACCATCTCCCCGGAAAGGCCGAGATAATTCACGGGATCGCAGTGCCTTCGGATGGCGTCCACGCTGCCCAGCGCTTCGACGATTTCGGGCATGCCGGCGAGAATATCGGCGAGATCGCCGCCGCCCTCGATCGCAATGCGGCAGGCATCATAGACGACGTCGTGGGCGTGCTGGCGGCCAAGCTTCGGTGCCATCGCCATCATGACCGCCTCGGCGACGATCAGGCCGTGCGTCAAATCGAGGTTTTCGCGCATCCGCGTCTCGTGCACCACGAGGCCGGCGAGCATGAATCTCGCGTTGACGAGCGACGACGCGGTGAGCAGGAAGCTCTCCGGCAGCGATATCCATTCCAGGTGCCAGGGCCCGGTCGCCCGCTCGAAGTCGTGAATCATGCCGTCGAGCATGGTGGCGACGTGCTGGCGCACGGCCTTGGCGGCGGCGAGCATCAACTCGCTGGAGATCGGGTTGCGCTTTTGCGGCATGGTCGACGACCCGCCGCGGCCCGGCACGAACGGTTCCGACACTTCGCCGAACTCGGTTGAAGCCATCATCATCACGTCGGTCGCGATCTTGCCCAGCGTCCCCGTGATCAGGCCGAGCAAGGTCACGGCTTCGGCGATGCCGTCGCGCGCCACATGCCATGCGATCGAGGGTTGATTCAGCCCGAGTTCCTCGCAGAACAGCCTTTGCATCTCCAGCCCACCCTCGCCGATGGAGGCGAGCGTGCCGGCGGCTCCTGCGAATTCGCCGACCAGCACGCGCGGCCGCACCTGCTCGATGCGTTCGATATGCCGGTCGATCGACGACAGCCAGACCGCGGCCTTGTAGCCGAAGGTGATGGGCAGCGCCTGCTGGAGATGGGTGCGCCCCGCCATCGGCGTATCCCGGTATTTCCGCGCCATCGCGGCAAGGATGTGGCCGATCTCCTTCAGATCGCGCTCGACGATGGCCAGCGCCGAGCGGATCTGCAGCACATTGCCGGTGTCCATAATGTCCTGGGTGGTGGCGCCCCAATGGACGAAACGCCCGGCATCGCCGGCAGCCGCGGATAATTGATGGACCAGCGGCAGGATCGGATAGCCGACGATCTCGGTTTCGCGCCGCAATTTGTCGTAGTCGATGGTAAGGGAACGCGAGGCGGCGTCGATGGCCAGTGCTGCTTCCTTCGGCACCACCCCGAGACGGGCCTGCGCGCGGGCCAGCGCCGCCTCGGCCTCGAGATAGCGCGCCACCAGCGCTTCGTCGCTGAAGATTTCCCGCATCTCCGCGGTTCCGAACATATCGCGAAACAGCGCCGAATCGAAAACCGTGCTGGCCAAGGGGACCTCCTGTTACCGGATGCGCCGGGCGCCCTGACCGGCGCTCATTTCGCAGGACCGGGCGAGGTGGCCAGCATCGCGGTCCACTTCTCGATCTCGGCGCGGATGAAGTCGGCAAATTGCTTTGGCGTGCCGCCGACGGGATCGGTGCCCTGCGCCTTCAGCGCGGTGCGAACTTCCTCGGTGTTCAACGCATCGTTGGCAGCCGCCGACAATTTCTCGACGATCGCGGGTGGCGTTGCCTTCGGTGCCAGCAGTCCGATCCAGATTCCGGCGTCATAGCCGGTCATTCCCGCCTCGGCGAGAGTTGGCACGTCGGGCATGATCGAGGCGCGCTTGCCCTGCGCCACGGCCAATGCCCTGAGCTTGCCCGCCTCGACCTGCGGCGCCAGCGTCGCGGCCACATTGAACATCAGCGTGATGCGGCCCGCGAGCAGGTCCGAGACGGCCTGATTGCTGCCGCCCTGATAGGGAACCACGGGAATGCCGGTGCCCGCCTTGGCGTTGAACAATTCGGCCGCCATGTAACTCGCCGTCGCATAGCCGGAAGAGCCGAAGGTCAAGCCTTCGGGCTTGGTCTTCGCCAGCGCGATCAGCTCCCGCAGATTATTCGCCGCGACCGAAGGATGCGCCACCAGCACGTTGGGCACGATGCCGAGCAGCGTGATCGGCGCCAGGTCCCTGCCGAGATCGAAACCCGATTTGGTCTCCGCCGGGTTGAGCGTGTTGGCGATCGTCGCCATGAAAAGCGTGTAGCCGTCGGCGGGCGCGCGCGCCACAAATTCGGCGGCGATCATGCTGCTGTTGCCGGGGCGGTTTTCAACGACGACCGGCTGACCAAGACCGGCCTCCATCCGCTTGCCGACCAGCCGGGCCAGGATATCCGCCGCCGAGCCGGGCCCGAACCCGATCACGACCTTGATCGGCTGCACGGGATAGGTTTGTGCCATGGCGGTGCCGGAACCCGTGACCGAGATCATGGCAATTGCTGCGCCAAGCGCGGCCGGCTTGAAAGTGCGGCTGAACAAGATTTCCCCCGAAACGCGCGATCCCTGCGGTTCATTCCGCATTTGGCTTTGTTGACGCTAGGGATGCCAGCCCTGCAGCTGGGACGATTCCCTGCGTTCGGCCACACCGAAAAGCAGGCACAGGTTAATGCGGCCGCCGGCCGAAGGGAACCACCATGCAGTCGGACCTGGAGCGCCGCGCCTATGTCGGCGCTGCCGCCGCCATCAATGGCGTGGCCGCCTGCCGGCGCGTCACGTATCCGCGCTCGCCTGGCCCGCCAGCAGCGATTCGATTGCCTGCTTCAGGACACGTTTGGATTTCGCGATGCTGAGGCCCTGGTCTTCGCGCAGCCGGTTCCAGCTCTCGAAGCTGAGCAGCATGTCGAGAGCCTCGACCAGAACGGCGTCGCGGGCGGCATCCTTCGGCAGGATCGCCATCAGGATATTTCGCAAAATCCCGACAAACTGCGCGTGCGCCGTCTTCAAGAACGCCGAGCGATGGCGATGCACCTGCCCGGCAAGCAGGAACGGCTTCATTTTCTCGAAACCCACCGCGCGGCGATCGACGAGTTCGAGCACCCGCCCGCGCCAGTCGGCAGCCAGGAACGGCTGCGGCACGATCGATCCCATCGTCGCGGTGATGGAGTTGTTCATCTCGCGATAAAGCGTGTCCATGTCGCTGAAATGCCGGAACACCGACCGCCGGCCCACCTTGGCGATCTCGGCGATCTGGTCGGCGCTCGGCTCGAGATTGCCCTTGGCCACCAGTTCGAGCATGGCGTTGACGATCAGCATCTGGCTCTTCTGCGAGCGGTGCTTGCGGCCGTCAGCTTCCTGAGCCGTGGCGGCCGCGGTCAACCGGTATTGAATCGCCTTGCCGAGATCGTTCATGACCCGCACTCTAATAATATGACACTACTAATGTCAATAAGGAGGCCGCATCAGGGCTCAGCGTCGTTCCGCTCGGTGGCGACACTGCGCGGTGACTTCGTCGGCTTCTTCGGCGCCGGCGGCATTCTTTCGGTCATGGGCGCGGTACGCAACGACGCACGCTATCTGGCAGCTCCCCTGCTCATGATCGGACGCCGCAAATCTCGCGCGAACCTACGCGGTCCCGTCAGGCGAGGTTAGCCGCCGCTCTCCGGCTTCACCTGACAACCGCGCAGGAACAACTTCGCGCCGCGGCGGACCCGCGCTTCGATCTGCCGGCGCGACGGCAGCGGCACGCCGCCGAACATCGCGGCGCGCCGCGGCGCGGAAGCGATCATGCCTAGCAGCATGCCGGCGGCCTCGTCGACGTCGTCGAGCTCGATCAACCCGCGTTTCTGCTGCGTTCGCAGCCAGGCTGCCAGCGCGGCCGCGATGCGCTGAATCCCGTTTCGGTAGAACGTTGCGGCGATGTCGGAAGATTGGCCGGTCTCCTGCAGCACCATGCGCTGTAGCGCGATGACTTCCTTGTCGAGCGTAAGCTCCGCGCACGCCATCAGCGCGGCATACAGCGCCTCCTCGATTTCGGCATGATCGATCACGCGCAAATCGACTTTGGCGAGGGTGCGGTCGAGCCGATCCGTTACCATGCCATCGAATAGCGACGCCTTGTTGGGAATCAGGCGATACAGCGTCTTGGTCGAGACGCCGGCCCGGCGCGCCACGGCCTCCATAGCGGTCGCGGCATAGCCGTTGCCGGCAAATTCATGGCGCGCGGCCTCGTAGATGAGGCCGCGGGTTTCGTCGTCGGGGCGAACCTGCGGGCGGCCCCGGCAGCGCCGGTCCTGGGTGGTATCGATCTCAGCCATGCTTTTACATGATGCCTGTCATTCCATTGACAGTCTGAAGGTAAGGCCTAATTTGGAAAATATCAAGTTTCCTAATTAGGGCGACCGG
>Ga0210389_10002752_pt1 | contig 13759 bp, 12 predicted proteins | sample IncBWH28OmetaG_FD_160127 | JGI IMG/M metagenome (GOLD analysis project Ga0210389, IMG submission 160127) | Forest soil microbial communities from Barre Woods Harvard Forest LTER site, Petersham, Massachusetts, United States - Inc-BW-H-28-O ...
TCACCTTTTGATTCACCAGGTCTACACCATTCAGTGAACTGTATTTATCCGGACCGGATTTTAGCAAATTGCTGATGTTCGTTAGAAAACCGGTGCTGACGCGGGATACAAAGTATAAATGATCTGCGGGTCCCGTTCGAGGACGAGAACGACGACGAGTACGAGGACGAAATGCAAAACGCGAAACGCGAAGCGGCTGGTGAGAATTCAAGGAAGAGATCCGGGAAGCGCACCGCGCGGCCGCTGGCGGCGCGGCTATGAGATGTGAGAAGTGATTGGTGAGAAGTGAAAGGTTGGGGGATGGGTGAAAGGTGAAAAGTGAAAGGCGAGAGGCCCGCCCTGAGCATCTCGACAAGCTCGATACTGGCAAAGCGAAGCGCGTCGAATGGGTGATTCGTGATTGGCCCGCCCTACCGGTACTTTAATGACTCCCAAAATATTAACTAACTACCAGCTAGCGATGGCAACTATAGGATGATATCGATTGATCGGGTGTGGGTGTTAACTAACTCTATGGAGTTGTGCTCCTTTCAACGCCAGTAGTTTGGTCACCTAGCAAAAATTGGATTACAAAACCGTAATCCTGGCGTACTAAATTCTTAATTCGCAGCCCACGCATCCTGGAGTTACTTCTTTCAGAAGTCGCTCAGAGGCCTTGACTTAGGCATTCCCTCTGACCCCTCGCGACACGGAAGTTCCTGGAGCCTGAGAAACCCTGCGCAGGGTCGTCAGGCGACAACCAATCTAAATTCCGGGAGGAAATCAAAACCATGAATGCCATTGAGGCAGTAAAACGTTATGTCGACGCATGGAACCGTTACGATGCCGATGCGATCGTCGGGCTTTTCGCGGAAGGAGGCACCTACAGTAATCCGATGGCGGGTCAGGGCCTTACCGGCCAAGCCATCGCGAGCTTCGCAAAAGGGCTGTTTACGGTTTACCCGGACGCATCCTTTGAGATCGTCAGCATCGGCGATACCGGTGAGGGATTAGTTGCGTGGCAGTGGCTGGCGCGTGGCACCAACTCAGGCCCGTTAGCTGACGGCAGCCCATCGACAGGTCGCTCTGTTACTCTACCGGGCGCGAGCTTCACTCAAGTGGAGAGTGACAAGATTCGGTCCGAGCAGGCCTATCATGACCGACAGACGATTGATGAGCAACTGCGGCTCAAAGCCACTAAGGGTTGAACCCCCGGGAGGAAAATAATGAAGATGCGCTTAGTAGTTCCCCTAATCGGGCTGGCAATCAGCTTTGCTTTGCCGACTTACGCCCAACAAACAAAGACTCCAGATCCACAACTACGTGAGAAGCTCGTCGCGGCCATCAAAAAGCATACCGATGCCCTCGACCAGAACGATGCCGCCGCCGTGGCCGCGAACTTCACGGAGGACGGGATTCTAGTAACGCCGGGCGGCCCGATCTCCGGTCGGGAGGCCATCGAGAAACACTATGCAGACGACTTCAAGCAAGGCTTTCATTCAAGCAACAATATCGCCACGCCTGATGAGGATTCCCCTCACATTATAGGGACGGCTGGCAATGAGATGTGGGCGACCGGAAAATGGAGTGCGACTATTCAAGGCAAGGACTGGGGTCCTATATTAGCCACGGGCTATTGGTCAGTGATTCGCGAGGGCAATGATTGGAAGATCCGGATGCTGGCGTTCAACGTCACCCCTGCACCGGCCAAATAGATGAGAAGAGGCGGTCACCAATAGCATTCAGATCCGCGCCGTAACAGATTTTAAGCGACAACAAATCAAACCAAAACCTTCGCACTGAGGACCCAAACAAGCCTTAACGACGAGATCAATATGGCTTTATACGATGTCGCGTTGCCTAGCATAAGAGTATCAACGACGCGACCGTTGCTCGAGTACAGGACAGAGGTGGCTGGACTGATTCGGGAGTTTGAGCTCGCCATTGTTTAAGCACAACAATCAGGAAATCCACACTATCGCCGATCTTCTGGCGGCAACTCCTCCGGTAACACCGCTGCGAGTCGGCGCGTCTTAATCGCTGATACATCCCGGAATCTGACTATCTTTTGTAAGAAAACCTCTATGAAGAAAATTGCTATAACCCTCTTGGCATCAGCATGCGCCGCGCATTTGTTCGCCCAGGGCGCTAATCCAAGCCCCACAGATCAAGGGAAAACCGCACCAGAGCCGCCTCGGGAGTCGATGCGAGGCTGCTTTTTGGAAGGGCTCCAATTGACCGATGATGAAAAGGCCAAGCTGAAGCAGATCGATGACGCCGATCGGGATGGCCTTCGATCCGCCTGGGCCCAAGTCAGAATAGCCAGAGAATCGTTGGATGCGGCTCTGTTGGCGAACCCAGAAAACATCGCAGACATTCAGACAAAAGCGACCAACCTGGCGAATGCACTCAGCACAAGTACGGTTCAGATGGCACTGCATCGGGCGAAGATTAATGCGGTGCTCACACCCGCTCAAAGAGTCGCGCTCGTTGACGCCGAAAGACGACGGATGCCCGGGTGGAATCGCCCCCGTGGTGGTGCGGAGAGAGGTCCCTGGGAAGAGCGACGTCCGTGGCAAAGACAAGACCAGTTGCCAAAGCAAAAACCCACAGCCCCGCAAGACAGCCAAACCCCAGCGGCTCCCGACAGCGAAGATTGATTTTGCACCATCTGTTGGGGTGAGCCACCAATGTCTACCAATCTGCGAGCGAGGTCATTCCTCACCGAGTGAAGTGTTCAACGGCTGCGGAAGGATACAAGGCCTGGGGACATCGGCTGTCCCTGCTCCGTACGTTCTTCAAAAATATTGCGGTGCTTTTCGCCGCCAAGGACCACAAACGCGCAGGCACGGACTTACCTTGGGCGCGGTGCAAGCAGCAGCACCTCGATCCCGCAGGAGAACCGACAGACTCAAGGATTCATGGCCCTTGATCTGCGCAGCTTCCGGCGTGCTTCGTTGCAGATCTCAGGAGCGGACAACCGGTCACCCCAAAGGTAAAGGTGGGCGCTTTCCGTCGGGATCACATCCACCAGCGCATGGCCATATTTCGCTTTCAGGATTTTCAGCGCATCGACAAAAAAGTCATAATGTTCCCATCCTAACGGCTGTCGCCAGATGACCTGGTCTTCGGTTCGAATGATGATCTCCTGGGTGTCGCGATCATTATCCCAGAAAAGCGTGAACTTTTTTGCCCTCACGTCAGGAAGTTGTTCCGGCGACGTTAAGTTCTCGGCTTGCCATTTTTTGACGAAATTGGATCGCTTGGCAAAATCGTCGCGTTCGTTCGGAGTAAGCTTCTGGATGATCGGCAAGTTCAGTAACGGTCTCAAAAACTAGAAAGAGGATCGGCTCGTGGCATTGCGGGCAATCTCGCTCAACCCCGTCTTTTGACTCGCACCGCGTAATTTTATTCCCGCAAGGAATTGAATGGTTCAACCAATAGGAAACGGTGACTAACCAAATGCAGGATATTGTCGCGGCAGCGGAGTTGGGGCGGATCGACAAAACGATTCACGCTTTGCCTATATCGACGCAAAACCCCGCGTGTGCCCACGCCCCATTCGTATATCCGAGCGACGCGGCATGCTGTGATGCCCTCCCATTCGGCTCAGGCTATAAGCCATTGCTAAAATCGCCTCCTCACAGCTTTCGGCCAACGACTTCTGCCGGATAAGCGACAGGCCGATCCAGGTTTCTAGACACTCGGTCGCTCCACAACGGTCGATCACAGATTCGACTGGCACAACTTTCGTTTCGATTTTTTGGCGGTCCGAGTACGTAACCTCACGGCTGTTATTGATTAGTACAACGTTTTGACAACCAAGCCGATGAAGCTCCTGTATCGCATCTAGAACTGTCTTGGTGCTTGTTATCGCCATTGCTTCCTCGATCGACTCGGATACGACGAGCAATATATTGTTGTCGGGCAAGCAATCGATGCGATTCAACGGCGAAATATCTAGAAGAAACGGAATCGAATGCTGTTCGCAAAGTTTCATCACTGCCCAAACGGTACGGCTGGGAATTTCGAGTTCGGAAATGACTAGATCCGCCGAAAGAACAAGCCCTCGCGCGGAGTGGACCATTTTAGGTGCAACCCGGTCATTCGCCGACTCGGCGCAGACCAGGAAATGTTTCCCTGTACTAGCTTCTATCAAACTCAAGGATGTCCCGGTTTTGACGTGCGGTAATTCAAAGAAGTAATCGAGGTTAATAGACTCGCCCGCCAACTGACTAAGCGCCATTCCACCAAACCCGTCTCGACCATATGCCCCAACAAATGCGACCGCACAACCGGCCCGCGCTGCCGCGACTGCACAATTGGCTCCGCGGCCTCCGCCGAAAATCTGCATCGGACCACCAACCACGCTTTTTCCAGCAAGAAGTGGTGTTTCGTATCGAATGAACAGGTCGGCATTGTACCCACCGACAACGACCACTCGAGGCTTGGAACGCTCGTTGGTCTTCAGTTTATCTCGAGGCGACATAATTTCACTTCGATGAAAAGCCATCGCTGGCATTGACCTTGCCGACGCCTGCTCCGCTCGTGCCTTTCTTTTCTACAATACTTTGATTTAGCAACTTAGCCTTTATCGAGCCAGCGACAAAAGGGCAGCCTCGAGCGTGTTTGTGTCCGTGAGCTCAAGTATCGCTGACTCATAGTCTTGGGTCAGAGGAGTCGAAATTCCTGCGCTCTTTGCCGCCAGCAAATACGAAATCCCGTCCTTTCCCTTCCCGACTTCGGGATTTCGAGCGCTGGCGATTGCTAAACAGGCCAGCTTCCGTCCGGTCAACGGGGAGGGGATATTGGCCTGAATAGAGGGGTACAGAACCAAAACGATGCCCCCGAAATTCAGTATGGTCTTAATGAGTACCGAGTTTGCTCCAGGCCGCGCGGGCGGACTATATGAACCTTGCGCCCGACGAGTCTCGCGACGCCAGAGTATGTCCTTGGCTTCCTTTTCCGTCGTGGCGTCAGATAACACAAAGAGAACGGCGCTAACCTGGAAACCGCCTCGGTCGACCGGAACCAGCGTAGGCGCTCCTCCGCGCGTTCGCGAGGAACGCGCGTACTCGACCTTGAACGGCGTTAGAATTGGCCCGAGTCGATTCACAATGCGGTTCTCGAGTTCTTCTCCGGGCTCATAGAGTAGAGAACCGTAAGCCAATATTGCAATCTTCTTCACGGCCCGAGCTGCTCTTAGAGATCATATTAAGCAGGATCGGCCAATGAATCGAGCGCAATTCTTTCTCGCTCTCGCTCGCCAGCCACTGATTCGTCGATCCTTCACTGTTTCCGCCCTGGCAAAGAGCCTGATACTCTGTTGGGATCTCACAGGGATGAGTTAAACCTGGGTCACTGCTTATTTCGTGTTCGCGTTCGCCGAACCGAAAATGCTATGAATTGATTTCATGCTGTCACGCAAGAGCGCATCGACGAATTTCAGCTCAAGCTCACCCGCACCGAAAAGGAAATGTATGAGGAGTTCCTGAAAACCGAAGAGGCAGCGCTCGTCCTGGAGATTCAGCAATTTTTTGTCCAGGCGAAAGAGCACGCGGGCGGCATCAGGTTCGACAATGCTAGTCTCTGGTCGAGGATCGAAAAAAGAGTGGATGTCTGGTTCGCGGAGGTCTGCGCAGACAGGAATCAAAACGAACACATGATTCCTCGATCAAAGGAAGCGATCTTGCACCGAATGAGAATTCTGTTGGCCAAGACAATCAGGGAATCGCTTGGCAGGAAATAAGGGAATTTAAGCGCTCGGCCGTTCGCCAAAGGAAGTTTTCGAACTCAAAAATCGGCCGGCGCTGAGATCCAAGGCCTGTTCCGGAACAGCTTCCAGATCTGGCAAAGCGAAAACGCTGACCTCGAGCAAATCGTCCTGCGATTCTCCGGCCGTGCCGCGCAGTTCGTTCGGGAGCGGAACTGGCATTCTAGCCAGCAAATCCAGGAGCTAGCTGACGGTAACCTGGAACTCGCTTTAACCCTCAATTCTCTGGAGGAAATCGTCCCCTGGATCCTCTCCTGGGGGAAAGATTGTGAGGTGGCAAAGCCCGTGAAACTGAAGAAGAAAGTCAGGTCGCTTTCTGTATGAGAAAAATAGAAGTTGTCGATTACGATCCTTGCTGGCCAAAAACATTTGAATACCTGCGCTCGAGAATCTGGACGGCTTTGGGAGACGTGCTGTTATCAGCAGAGCCTGTTGGTAGCACGTCGGTGCCAGGCTTGGCCGCCAAGCCTATCATTGACATCAGCATTGTGGTTTCTGAGGGGTCAGACGTGCAGACGGGGATCTCACGTCTGGCGACTCTGGGTTACATGCATAGAGATGATCTCGGTGTTGACGAGAAGCTTTCGCCAATCCGGATGGCTTGCCCATGCACAATCTGTACTTGTGTCCCCGAGATAGCGTTGCGCTTGCCAACCATCTTGCGATTCGAAATTACTTACGCACCCATCCAGAAGCAGCGAGGGAGTATGGTGAACTCAATAAACGGCTGGCGGAGCGTTTTCCGGATGACATTGACGGTTATATCGACGGTAAGACTACCATGCTTTTGACAATGCTTCGGGCGACAGGTTTCCCGCCAGAACAACTTCGGGAAATTGAACGAGCAAACCGGAAGTAGACCTTACAAACACAGCGTAAAGAGAATTGTCGCTCTTACTAGCCCGCTGCCACTTGTTCTATCCCCGTCTGTGAGAGTACAAACCGCCAGCGTTTTTCTCACCTATATCGCTGCCGCCAGCTCAAGCGGGCGCCTTGATCGGTCTTGTGCGAGTTAAAATTCGCCTCGTGAAGCGAGGCTAACAGAAACCGATTAGCCCTCTTGGTATGAAAGGCTTTCAGCTATCTAAACTCTGTCCTAGAATCAATCCCTGGTTCTGCTTAATCACTCCTTCCCCTGAGCATTCTGCCTGGTCCGCTTCGTCTGAGGTCCACAATGAATCTAAAAACAACCAGAAAACACAGTAACCCAGGAACACCAGAGCAGAGAAGGGAAGCATCGAGAGTGCCCAAAATGGTTTGAAATGGGGGAAGAAGCTCATTCGTCCTACTGCTAATAACTGAAGAACAAATGCAATGAAAATCCAGGCGCGAAGCCAGTTTGGTCGAGAAGTATTAAAGGCTTGGACCAGCGCGAATGTTATCGGTGCAGCCAGCAGAACGTACGTGAAAGATTCTGTCGCGGGACCGCAGAGAGTCATCCAGATTGAGGTCAAGCATAGGAGTCCACTCAACACGCGATGAATTGCCCAGCCTTTTCGGGTCTGCATTACACAGAATAAAGCTAGAACGGCAGCAGTGCCCAGCTGAATCAAACGATAGGCTGTCGGTGCGATCGGTAGGCCGCAGAGCCAGTGGAGAATATACCAAAGATCTAACGGCAGTTTTCCGACCGGCCAGTTTTGTCGATTCTCCGCTGTCCTCGTGACAATCCACTCGTGATATTGGTTCCATACGTACGACCAGTGGTTGAATAGAAATGGAACGGCGAGGAGCACTAGAATGGCGGTGAGCAATCGCCAGCCGAAACGCTTGGGTGCGATCAGGCAAATGAGGAGTCCGATCGAAATCGGGTAAAGTTTGAAAAGTGTGGCAGCCGCCACGCAGATCGCTGCGCTGTTCCAGCGTTGAACTCGGACGGCGGCAATCGCCAGCAGGAAGAGACCGGCCATCAAAGGGTTTGCCTGACCGATATCTATATTGCCGATGGCAAGAGGAACGAGCAGTAGATAAACGATTCCGGAATATTGTTGGTCAATTCCAGGAAACAAATTCACTTTCAGAACGGCCCTCACTCCTGCTAGCAAGATGACGCCATTCAGAAGTTGCCAAAGGATGTTCCCAACTACGAAAGGAACATAGGTGGACGCCGCGAAAAAAGCTGCGACTGTGGGACTATAAACGAAGCCCATCCAGTGGCTGTATACGTCTTCGCCTCGCATCCAATGCCAACCCGCCGTGTTGTAAGTGCCGAATGAGGTGCCGCGGTAAGAGAGAATTATGGCACGGGCGTTTACTACCAGCAGCGCTGCAGTCCAAACTACCCAGGCAAAGGCATTAAAAAACCAGGGCTTGTTCTCCATCTCGGTCGACCCGAGCGGGATTGTCGCTTCCATAAGGGCGGTTTATTCTTGGCTTCTTAAGTGGGGGAACGAAAAGAAATGCCGGACGTGAAAAGTTCACCCGGCAACAGTCGGCTGTGCTAACAGCTCGTGGTTTTGACCGCTCAGGAAGCAAAGGTCAAGCAATAATTGTCGATGCCAGTTAATGAGGCCGGCATCTCGACCGGCGCATGGGCTGTTTAGATCGGAAATGGGGTCCGCAAAAGAATCCGACTACATTCCTTGTGAAACTATGAAAATACAGAGCGAACTGAGCGAAGTCGGCACGGCTCGGGCAGAGTTGGCCCGAAAAGGAAATTGGTTTGCGGACGAGCAGCGAAGCCGGACTCTCTAGTCAGTAAGGGCCAAGCGATCGGTTCATTTTCAAAGCAGCCGAACCAGACTGTGTTCGCTCGGCACGCACACGGTCGTGCGGGCGATGGAAGCAGAAGGAGCTGGTGAATGCGCGTTTTAGAAAAACCCCTTTCCACTGGATTTAATGTGTGACGGGGTCTTTTCACACGCTTGCAAGCAGGGGAGGGGTGTCGCGAAGATGATTGAGCGTTTATAACCACCTTGGTGTCCGTGTGTTATCGCCAGAGCCGCCGGCGCCACCCTCGATTGCCGAACTGAGAAGCAGGGCCGAGACCTTTATCCTCGATCTCATCCGAAACACTCCGGCATTCGATTTCTGGAAAACCGAACTCTGGGAAAGCCTTGAGAACAAGCAAGTCCGTAGCGCCTTAGGGATGCCGAAAGAGGACGAGCGATCCTGGAACGAAATCCTGGATGCCGCGATCGAAAAGATCAACAAACGTAGCCGTAGCTTTAAGATCTCATTAGATGCACAGCGTTATCGTTCCTACATGACCGTCACCTTGTTAAAAAGCAGGGAATGGGAGGATCTCTGCAAAGAGGTCTGGGCCGATTCGCAATCCGACAATCCCCGGCGGATGACGGAGTCTGCTATGAAACTCCTCTCGTGGGTGAAGGAAAACGGTTCTCCAAATGATTGGGTGAGAGACTCGGCACTATCCTGGCACGCCGGGTTCCGCGGAAGGCAGGACTGTGCCGGGGATTGTATAAAAGTGCTCCGCCGAAAGCTTGGATCCACCTTCTGTTATGAAGTAAGAGGACAAACGCTGGAGCCGGGAAAAGCCGATGGAGTATAGGGTGTGGCTGACCGGCGACGTTTCACTCTCCGATCCGCCGCCGAAGAAGACGACCCCGTCGCGGTTGAACCCGATCTTCAACGGAAACCTGGACCACTATACAAAAGGCGATCTCGACGGCTGGCGAGATCTCATTCATGACCACCTGCTCACTGCTCGGCCGTCTGGTACCGAGCCCATCACGCTCCTTTGGATCGATGACCGAGGCGAGCTGGAACGCGTCTTCCCATCCTTCCCTTTCGGGCGCCATTCGGACGGAGATAAGATCGCCAAGCTTGTGTCAGAGATTCGCGTGCATCCGGAAATCATAATCGGCTATGACTTCAGGAGCGAGAGTGACGCTTGGTTTGTCCGGGTAGCGCCAGCAAAGACCTGGGAAATAACCCGGCAAGCGCTGATGGATCTCCGCGACCAACCCACACCGAGGTTCGCTACGGAATTTCGCAGACGCGGCAAAATTGCTCGAATGGATCGAAGGACTTCGCGACAAAGATTACCTCGGGAAATGGACGCCAGTCGTTGAGGACGAATTAGAAAAGAAGATCGGGATCCAGTGTCCATGGGATGACGCCAACCTGCCCGCCTATCTGACGGAATTGTTGAATGAACTCAACGAGCGAACCCCGTACGAACTAACTCTCCAACCTTGGAAATGCTACTCCGAGTCGAGACACCGGATCCGAGTGAGTCAGAAAAGGTCCGATGAAGCGGTCCTGATCCATCAGATTCAGTTGTTCGCTCTCAAGCAGGGAAAGGTTGTGCCGGTTGAGCGGATTCGCGAACTCATTTCAGAACTTCAAAAATAGCGGCTCTGGTCCCGACTCCCGAATTTCTAGGCAGTCTCCTGCCTCGCGCTAGAGGTGTCATCGGTCTCGAAGTACTCGGCCCAATTTAGTTCGCGAACAAACTCTGGGGTCTCGCTTACCTAATCCTGTATAAACCAGAAGGTAGTCCGGGAAACATACATAACCTTTTCTCCTGGCTTAGCTTAGCCTTAGTGGCTTCCAGGCGCCGGGAGGTGTCGCTAACGTCGACTAAATTGGTCGATCTCCGCGCCTGTTTTCGTCAGTTAGCTCCGTCCGAGTTCTTCAAAGCCGCCCGCAAGCGTCCTATGAATTTGTTCTCGGCTTTTTTACTGTTGATGAGCGCTGCGTGGACCTTTCCTGCCTCGTGGTCTCGGCTCTTCTGCTGCTCCAAAATATTTAAGAGCTCCCGTTCTGGGACATCATCATCCTCGTCCGAGATGCAATGCACTAGATAATACTCCAGCGAAGCTTCGACACCTAACGAGTTCGGTCGTCTAATGTCTCGCCGGCAGAGAGGCCGACTACGCACATTATCGCTATGCCGTCTATGATAACGGAGAGCGCTTCTGAGCGCGACCACCAAATGGCGGGCCGTGGGTTTGACCAGGACGTATGGCGCCGCTTAAGAAAAGGCATTATTCCGTAAGCGGTTAATCTGCGGCGTTATTTGCAAGCCGATCAATGATTGTTTTGGCTCACCTATAGTGAGCGGTCGCTGTTCCGTCCTCAACTTTCCAAGGCCTGCAGGGATTCGGGCAACGTCTGTCCGCCATCCACTACGAGCGTCTGGCCCGTGATAAAGCCGGCGTCGTCCGAACTCAAGAACGCCACCGCATACCCCACCTCCTCCACCGTACCCAGACGCTGCAACGGAATCGCAGCAGTCATCGTAGCGATGTACTCTTGCCCCAACCCGATAACCCCTTCCGTGAGCACGTTCCCCGGTAAAACCGCATTAATGGTGATTTTGTATTTTGCTAGTTCAAGGGCGGCGGTGCGCATGAAGCCCAGCATGCCAGCTTTGGTCGCCCCATAGTGCGACCAACCGGGGTAACCGGTAACGGGACCAGTGATGGACGACGTGAGCACAATGCGGCCCGCCGCGCTCCGCTTCAAGTAGGGCAGGCAGGCTTGAATACTGAACAGCAGCCCCTTGAGGTTCGTTGCAAACACGTCGTCCCACATGCTCTCGGTCAGCTCTTCCAGCTGGGCTTGTGGGTAAATACCGGCGTTGGCGCAGAGGATATCGATCCCGCCAACACTGGCGGCTACGGTCGCTGCGGCTCTCTCCATATCTGCCTGCTCTTTCACGTCACCGCGGCAGAATTTTACGGCTCCGGCGCTTCCTCGTAAGGCCTCCACTACTGCCGCTCCGTCGCTCTCGTTCCGCCCGATCAGGGACACCTGGGCACCGAGTCTCGCGAAGACGGTAACGATGCCTTTGCCAATCCCTTTGCTGCCGCCCGTCACGATGACTGATTTGTTTCTGAGCGATGTAAGCACGAGATTTTCCCTTGGAAGCTTGCGAACTGAGTAAGTATCCCGCTCTCCTGTAAACGGTCTCTGTCGCCCAACACTCTACACTCAAAGCAATACGATTCCAAGCGCTTCGCCCCTCCAAATGGCTGGAACAAATGGGATCTCCCAGCGAGGACAACAAAATTTTGTTTAGTTGACCGATCCGCCGATGCAAGTAACTAACATCGGGCACCTAACCGGTGGTTTAGTAGAACCCCATGAAAAGTTTGCACATCTTGCGAGTGAGTTTAGGACTGTCGATCTCCCTAGTCGCTGATCACAACCTTCACGCTGAACAGGCAAAAGATCTTTGGCAGATCTATCAAACGATTCTGCGCAAAGCGAAATATGTCGATTTGACGCACACCATCACGCCCGCAATTCCGGTTTGGAAAGGCTTTGGCCCTTCCAAATTTGCGCCAACCGTAAATCCTGAGACCGGCCAAGCATACGACTATGGGAAAGATGGCTTTGCCGCGACAGCTTACCAACTCTCGACTGACCAGTTAGGTACGCAGCTTGATCCGCCCGCGCATTGGAATCCTGATTTCCCTTCGATCGATGAACTTCCTCCTACCTTCGCCGTTCGACCGCTTGTCGTTATCTCGATCGTCGATCAAGTCGCAAAGGACCCTAAATATGCGCTACAGGTCCAGGACATCCTCAATTGGGAAAAGAAACACGGCACAATTCCCGAAGGAAGTGTTGTCTTTGTCCGATGCGATTGGTCGAAAAAGTGGCCCGACCCCTCGCTCGCAACGAATCCCAATTTCCCCGGCGTGTCGCTCGCTGCCCTAAAGTTTCTACATCTTCAACGAAAGATCTTGTTTCACGGACACGAACCTTTGGATACGGACACAACGCCGGACCTTGAGGGTGAAGCGTGGCTGCTACGGAACGGTTATACCCAGGCCGAAGGTGTGGCCAATTTAGATCAAGTTCCTGAGAAAGGCGCGCTGGTCGCAATCGGGTATCCGAAACTTGGTGGAGGCACGGGCGGTTACGCCCGATACATCGCGATCTGTCCGGCCGACTGGAAATACGGTACTACAATCGACTCCGCAAAAGAATCACCGCTCCCCAAAGCAGCATACCCACTGAGGTGGGATGACCAAGCCGGCATGCGAGTTCGCAAATAGCTTCCGTATTCTGAGGACGCAATTTGGCGAATAGAAGAAAAACTCTATTTATTTTTGACGAACAAGGTCGCTATTTTCGAAGAGATTTGACACTAACAGTGTCAGAGGAAGTTAGATGGATGTTCCGACACCTTATCCATAGATGAACGAGGCCTGAATTCCTGAGACGCGGGACAAAGCTAATCGGTCTCACCGTTCTCCTTCTTCGGTTAAATAGACGGTCCCTAAGGGCCTTTTCGGTTGGAAGTACGCGTTTCTCGGTCGGAATGGGGAGAGCAGATCAGGCAACGCGGTTGTAGCGGAGGACGATTTCGTAGTGACTACCCTCCGGGTCGCTGATGTATTCCCGCTTCTCTTTGTACTGCGTCGGGAGCTTCTCCAGCGGCGTGACCTTGACCTTAATCCCGTCTTGCGTCTTGTACTCAATAGCGGGCGGCATCGGCAGGTCCGCATTCGTTAGCCCGTCCAACTCACAAGCGGTGTAGGCGATATTGTCCGCAATGATCGGGTCTGCCGGCGCCCACGCCGCCAGTATGAGGATCACCACCAGCACCACGGCCGCCGCGATTGCCAGCAGAACCGGGTGCTTCAACGCGAACTTCAGGAGTGTCTTTAGCGACACCCCGCTGGCAGTGATGCTGCCCGCGATGGCCGCGACCGCGGTCTTCAGATAGTCCAGGAACGCGTCCGTGAAGGAGTTGATCTGCTCCCGGTAGGCCTTCTCACTGTCGATCTCGTGGCCCATGATCGTCATCACCATGCCGTCCATCACACCGAGCTGATTGAAGAGGGTGGCCTGCATCTGCCGGACATCCCCGGAGTCCACGTCCTCGAATTCAGGTGAGTCGAAAGCCTGCTCGGCACCCACGCTCAGCTCGTTCAAGTTTGCGATGATCGGATAAGAGCGCACGCGTACCCGAACCTCGTCGGACCCGAAGCTGGCCGGGGAGGTTTCTTCGCGAGCGGTCAGTGTCTCACTGGAGATTCGGAACCGGGCCGTGGGCGGCGCGCAGACGCGAATGAACTGGAAATT
>Ga0210389_10002757_pt1 | contig 13742 bp, 8 predicted proteins | sample IncBWH28OmetaG_FD_160127 | JGI IMG/M metagenome (GOLD analysis project Ga0210389, IMG submission 160127) | Forest soil microbial communities from Barre Woods Harvard Forest LTER site, Petersham, Massachusetts, United States - Inc-BW-H-28-O ...
CCGCACCCGTCCGGACGGTAACGCGCAGGTGGATCAGGCCCGCGAGCCCGGATTACCCAGGGCCGGAGACGCCGGCCGACGTCCAGCTCGTGGTCGGCGCGCTGATCGCCGTCACCGTCGCCGTGGCGATCATCGTCGGCGTGCTGGTGTCGAACGCGATCGTCGCGGTGATCATCGCCGTGATCGGCATTCTCGCGATCTTGAGTACCGTCCGGCTGTCGCGCCGCTAGGCACCGCACCGCGGCGGCATGGTCTCTTCGGTACCCGCCTTCCACGTCAGGCCCGTCAGCCGGCCGCAACCGCACGGAAACACATCGAGGGCGGAAAATTCAGCCTAAACAGCTACCCCGCTAACCAGTAACCTCGGAAGAAGGCCGCGCTGTGCCTGGGCCGTTTGCGCGCGAGCGGCGCCTCAGGACCTCACGGAGAGGGGTAGCGGATGACCGACGGCGGTGCCGCGTTCCAGCCGGGCCAGGGGGAGCCAGTGTTCCGGCTGCGGGGCGCTTATGTCGGGCACGAGGTGTTCGGCCACGGTGACGGTGCCGTGCTCGTGGACCCAGAGGTGGCGCGTGACCTGCGATCGCGGGCGGAATTCGCGAGCCGGGAGCGGCGGATCGCCGGCGGGCTGCTTTACGGGCGGGTGCTGGCCGACGACGAGGGCAAGTACCTGGTGGTCGACGGCTTCCTTGAGGCCGGACCCGGCGAGACCCCGGGGGATGGCATCTCCCGCGACGGGCGCGACTCGTTCACGCTGCCGGACACGGACCTGCGGCTGCTGCGCGAGGACGCCGCCCGGATGTACTCGGCCGCCCTTGAGGCGGGCTGGTGGCGGACGCTCGCGGATCCAGGGGAGTTCGGCCCGCGGGACTTCGCGACGCAGCGCGAGCTCGTCGGTCCTGGCGGCGTCGGCCTGCTCGTGTTCGGGTCAGGGCTCGAATGGGGAACCGCCTACCTGGGACCTGACGGGCAGGTCCCCGGCTCGGCCAGGTCGTTCATCCCGGTCGCCCGGCCCGCCACCGACGCGCCGCTCGCGCCGACGCGGGAGCTTGGCCCGGTGCCTGGCACCGCGCGCGAACCGGACGCGGACCTCGAGCATGAGCCCGAGCCCGCGACGGCCGCCGCGCCTGGTACGTCGCTGGTGCCGCAGCGGCAGCCGGTACTGGCACCCGCGCCGCAGCCGACAGGATCGCGGGCGATATCGCCCATCCCCGTGCCATCGCAGGAGTGGGGCGTCAAGCCTGCCTACCCGAGCTACGTGGGGCCGAAGACACCGACCGACGTCAAGATCGTGGTCGGCGCGCTGGTCGTCACCGCCATCGTCGCGGCGACCATCATCGGTGTCCTGGTCTCGAACGCCCTGGTCGCCGTGATCGTCGCCGTGGTGAGCCTGCTCGCGATCTGCGTCTTCCTCTGGATGTCGCGCCTGTAAGGCGTGATTTACGTAATTCGATACGCCCGGATTGCCCGGGTCTTGGCGAGTAGTGTTGAAATCGATTGCAGACGGCAATGCAGCGGGCCTGATCCGGGGAAAAGAACAGGCGATGCCGTACGCATTGGTTGCTGCTTCGGGCGAGCCGCACGGCGGGCACTTGCCGCCGGGTCCTGACTGGGCGGGCTAGTCCGGGCGGCGAAAGGGGGCACTGTCAGCCGTGCAGCCTGCGATGGTGCGGTTTACCGTCCTTGGTGCGGTCAGGGCTTGGCGTGGTGAGGCGGAACTGGACCTGGGGCCGCCGCAGCAGCGGGCCATTCTGGCCTTGCTGCTGGCCCGCGGCGGACAGCCGACGAGCCTGAGCGAGCTCGTCGACCTGCTGTGGCGGGCCGACCCGCCGGCGAGCGCGATCAACATCGTGCACCGCTACGTGGGCATGCTGCGCCGGGTGCTCGAGCCGGGCCTGCCGCCGCGGGCCGCGGGCCGCTGGCTGGTCAGGCACGCCGGCGGCTACCGGGTCGCGGCGGACGCGGCGGCGCTGGACCTGCTGCGGTTCCGCGAGCTGGCCGGGCAGGGCCGCGAAGCGGCCGCGCACGGTCTTGCGGCGCAGGCGGTGCCGCTGTTCGCGGCGGCCCTTGCCCTGTGCCAGGGGCCCTGCGCGGACGGGGTAGCGGCCGGCTGGGAGCATCCCTCGTTCACCGCCGTGGACCATGAGTGCCTTGCCGTTACGCGGGAGGCGGCCGACGCGGCGCTCGCGGCCGGGCTGGCCGGGCAGGTGCTGTCGGCGCTGCGGCAGGCCGCCGGCCGTCACCCGCTCGCTGAGCCGGTTCACGCCCGGCTGATGCTGGCGCTGGCCGCTGCGGGCAGCCAGGCCGAGGCGCTGGCCGTCTACGAGACCGTGCGGGCCCGGCTGGCCGACGACCTGGGACTTGACCCGGGCGCGGAGCTGCGCGGCGCGCACGGCCGGGTACTTGGGCAGCAGGCACTGGCGCCGCCCGCGAGCGACCGCCCGCCGGTTCGCCCGGCCCAGCTCCCCGCTGACCTGGCCGCCTTCGCTGGACGCCAGGCCGAGACCGCCTATGTGTCGGGGCTGCTGACCCCGCAGACCGCACAGCCGATCCCGGCGGTCGTCATCGACGGCATGCCCGGCGCGGGGAAGACGGCGCTGGCCGTGCACTGCGCGCATGCGGTGGCCGGCCGCTTCCCCGACGGCCAGCTGTACGTGAACCTGCGCGGCTTCGCGCCCGGCGAGGCGGCGGTCAGCCCGGCCGAGGCGCTGCGCGGGTTCATCGCGACGCTCGGCGTCCCGCCGGAGCGCGTCCCGTCCGACCTGGACGGCCTGGCCGCGCTGTACCGCAGCCTGCTCGCGGGGCGGCGGATGCTGGTCGTGCTCGACAACGCGCGCGACGACGACCACGCGCGGCCGCTGCTCCCCGGGGCCGCTGGCTGCGCGGCCATCGTCACCAGCCGCAACTGCCTGACCGGGCTGGTCGCCGGCGACGGGGCCCGGCTGCTCAGCCTGGACATCTTCTCCCCCGCCGAGGCACGCGAGGCGCTCTCCGTCCGGCTCGGCGCCGACCGGGTCGCGGCCGAACCGGAAGCGGCGGCGGAGATCGCGTCGCTATCCGGGAGGCTTCCCCTGGCGCTGGCCATGGTGGCGGCCAGGGCCGCCGCCCGTCCCCGCTTCCCGCTGTCCGTGGTCACCACCGAGCTGCGGGCGACCCAGGGAAGCCTCGACGCCTTCAGTGACACGGGCCTGCCTGATGTCCGTACGGTCTTCTACTGGTCGTACCGGCTGCTCAGCCCCGAGGCCTCCCGCGTGTTCCGGCTGCTGTCCCTGGCCGCGGGCCCGGACATCTCGCTGGCCGCCGCCGCCAGCCTGCTCGGCGCGCCGCGCGCGCAGACGCGGGCCCTGCTCGCCGAGCTGACCTGGGCGCGGCTGCTGAACGAGAACCGCCCGCAGCGCTTCAGCATTCACGACCTGCTGCGCTCCTACGCCGCCGAGCTGTGCGTCACGACAGACACCGATGCCGACCGCACGGAGGCACGGTCCCGGCTGCACAGCTACTACCTGCATTCCGCGCACCGCAGCTACGAGCAGTTCCGGCCGCACGAGCAGGTCCGGGCGCCGGACCCGCTTGAGCCTGGTGTTCAGCCGGAGCAGCCGGAGAACTACGCGGCGGCGGTGGAGTGGCTGACCGCCGAGCAGCGGATTCTCGAAGCCACCATCAGGTACGCCGCACAGCACGGGTTCGCCGGGTACGCGTGGCGGCTGACCTACCGGCTGCCCCTGTTCTACTGGCGCAAGGGCTTCTGGCACGACTGGGCCGTCACGGCGCGCACCGCCCTGGACGCCTCCTACGCCTGCGGCGACGTCATCGGGCAGGTCCAGATGCACCGGGTGCTCGCGGGCGCCTTGTTCTACTTGCGGGACAGCAGCGGGGCGCTGGCCGAACTGGAGCGCGCCAGGGAGCTTTACGCGGGGCTCGGCTGCTCTGATCCGCATCCCTACCTGGACAGCAACTTCGGTTCCGTGCTCGCCCGGCTTGGCCGCCACGACGACGCCATCGCGCATCACCGGAGGGCGCTTGAACTCTACCGGGCGGCGGGGTTCCGGCTCGGCGAGGCTTTCGCCCTGCAGGGCATCGGGTCGTGCGCCAACCGGCTTGGGCACCACGAGCAGGCCATCGTGTCGGTCACCGACGCGCTGCGCATCTACCAGGAACTGGACCATCCCGGCGGCGAAGCCAGCTCGATGGCGAGCCTGGCCCGGTCGTATCACCTGGTCGGCTACCTCGAGCGGGCCGCTCAGTTCGCCGTGCGGGCCCTCGAGTCGCACCGCGCCATGGGCAGCGGGGTCGAGGTCGCCAGGGTCCTCACGACCCTCGGCGACATCAGGGTCGCCGCCGGCGACCGGATCGCCGCGGACGCCTTGTTCCGTGCGGCACTCGCGATCCTGGACGAACTCCGCCTTCCGCAGGCGGATGACCTGCGCGACCGCCTCGCCAGCACGACCGGGCAATCCGGCGCCCCGGCGCGCATAGCCAGCGCCTGACGGTCACGCGGGCACAAGGTAGTCACTTCTTGTAAACAACCTCTGCCTAGCCTCGTCACTGGGGGCAAGTCCGGTCACCGGGAACGGTGGCCGCGCGACCGAAGAGGTATAAGTGAGGACCGTTACGGTCAGGATAGTCGCCTGTGACCTGAACACCATGGAGGGCGCCATTGCCCTGCTGTCCGCGCATCCCGATATCGCGGTACTGACCAGGGAAGACGCTCACGAGCCGGATGTGCTGCTTGTCGTCACCGCACAGCTGACCGAGACCACGCTGTGCGGCCTGGAACTGGCCAGCGTGTCAGCGGGACACCCGCCGCGCCTCGTCGCGGTCGTCGAGCACATCGAGCCCTGGCAGCTAGACCGGGCGATGGGCGCGGGCCTGGTCTGCGTGCTTGACCGGCGCACGGCCGGCTACGACCTGATCGCGCAGGCGATCGTAACCGCGGGCACGTCGCCGACCCGCCGCGCGGCCTGCGTGACGACCGCGGTGACGACGGAACGGTAACGTCATGCCGCCGACCGGAATCACCGTACTTCACCTGACCACGCTTCGCCTGACCACGGGCGCCCGCGTGCGCTGGCAGCTGCGCAAGCTGCGCCGGGCGCAGCGGGCAGGGAGACCGCTCGACGCCCTGACCGCGGCCGCCAGGATCCATGCCCTCGCGGTGCGGCCGCATATGCGTCACGGCGGCTGGCCGCGGGCGCAGGCCGGCAGCGAGCGCCTGCTGAGCCGCATACCGGCCAGGCGGACGCCGGGGTACGCGCCGCGGCTGCGCGGCGTCATCGAGTGCCTGCACGCGGACGCGGCCCGCGCCGCCCGCGAAGCAGGCGACCTGCAACGCGCGAAGCTGCACCTGACCGCCCTCACCGGGTACCTGCGCGACCGCCGGGCCCCGGTGGTCGTGCAAGCCATGGTGATGATCGACCTAGCGGAGGCATACATCGCCGCGGGCGACGCGCGCGCGGGCGGGCGGATCCTGGCCGGCCTCGGACCCCTGATCACGGGTTACTCCCCGCGTCCGGCTCCGGGCCCGCGGGCGGCGAGCGCGGCGCCCCGGCCGGCGTCAGCCGGCTGCGCGGCCGCCGTCGCGGTACCGGCTCAGCGCCGGCCAAGCGACTAGCGCAGGCGAAGCTTTGACCTCAGCCGCGCCGTAACCACTGATCAGGCCCGCAGTGCCGTGTTCCGAGCGGCATCACCGCGGCCTCGCCCGTGATTGACCACCGAGCGGCATCACCGCGGCCTCGCCCGTGACTGGCCACCGAGCTTCGCCGCCGACCAGATAGTGCCGTTGACTCCAGTGGCGGGTGGTGACGGTAGGGGCCGTGCGCCCGCTGGGATGCGGCGCCCGCGGCAGGGCGAGGCGTAATCGAAAGGATTTTTCATGATCATGTGGATTCCGCAGCTCATTTGATGCGAAATTCACATGATCATGATCCGGGCCGCGGTACCGCCGGGACACAACCGGTCAGAACGGGCGGGCGCGTGCCCGGCGCGAAAGCCGGCAGCGCCGAGGTCAGCGGCATTGGGGCTCTGGGATGCGAAGCCCCCATGCCGGAGGGTGCGGGGGCGTCCCCCACGCAAGTAAATCGCCCCCCACGCAAATAAATCAGTGTGGCGGTCGAGGAACTCGTAGATGTCGACGTCGTCCACGCCGGGGAACGCGCCGGACGGCAAGACGGACAGGACGTGGGAGTGCGCGCGGGCCGACGGCCAGGCCATGCCCTCCCAGCGCTCGGCGAGCGCGGCGGGGGCGCGCTGGCAGCAGTCGCCGTCCGGGCAGCGTGACCGGGTGCGGAGAGTGGCCTCGCGGCCGCGGAACCAGCGGGAGTGGTCGAACGGCACCCCGAGCGTGATCGCGTACGCCGTGTTGGCCGACACGGCGTCGCCCGCGCTCGGGTCGACCTGGGCGACGCAGAAATAGGTGCCAGACGGCGTGTCCGAGTACTGGTAGTGCGGCGAGTAGCGGTCGGCGGCGGCGAACACCTGGCGGCCAGACCACTGGCGGCACATCCGCTGCCCCTCGATCGCGCCGGTGGCGTCGGCGGGGAAGACGACACCGTCGTTCTGGTAGGCCTTGTAGATCACGCCGCTCGTGTCGTTCTTCACGAAGTGGCAGGGCACGTCCAGGTGATGGGTGATGAGGTTGGTGACCCGGTGGGCGGCCATCTCGTAGGAGACCGAGAACACGTCGACCAGGTCTTCCACGGCGAGATCGCGGCGGTTCTTGGCGGCGCTAAGGAACGGGACGGCGGCCTGCTCGGGAACGAGCACCGCTCCGGCGAAGTAATTCGCCTCCACCCGCTGGCGGAGGAAGTCGGCGAAGTCGCGCGGTGTGTCGTGGCCGAGCAGGAAATGGCCGAGTGCCTGCAGTATCACGGTGCGCGGCGAGTGGCCGCCGACCGGCTCCTGCTTCACGTAGATCCGCTTCGCGCGCAGGTCGGTCAGCGACCGGACGGAACGCGGCAGGTCCGCCACGAACCTGACCGAGAGGCCGTGCGTCGCGACCACGGAAAGCAGCATTCCCTGCGTGAGCGCACCTCCGGCATACCCGGCCCGGTCGAGGGCCGCTGCGGCCGCCTGCTCAAGCTCGGCGAAGTAGTTACCGCGCTCGCGCTGCGAGCCGCGGAGCGCCGCGTTCGCGGCGCGCGCTTCCTCCGGGGTCGCGGTCGGCTTGGCGCGCTGCGCGCGCAGCTCGCCGGCCAGGCCGACCAGGTGCTCGAGCACATCGGTCGGTACGCGGGTGCCCACCCGCAGCTCGGGCAGCCCGAGCGCCTTGTAGGACGGGTCGTGCTGCGCCTGCTCCAGGGCGATCTCAAGCTGGGCGCGGCGGCTCGGCGGCTGCTTCTTCAGCAGCTCGGTCACGGGCACGCCGAGGGCGGCGGCGAGCTGCTCCACCAGCGACAGCCTCGGCTCGCGCTTGCCGTTCTCGATCAGCGAGAGCACCGACGGGGTCCGGCCGACTTTTGCGCCGAGGTCGGCCAGGGTCAGCCCCTTGGCCCGCCGCGCGTGCCTGAGCCGCTGGCCGAACATGGCAAGGTCTAGACCTTCGGTCTCTACCAATTTCTGCGGTTCTTTCATCAGTGAAAAAGTGTAACACGCACCCGTTCGGAAAAATCTTTAAGTTTTTTACAGGTGAAGGCCCTGGGCTGCCGCGGGCCGCGGGCCGCACCGTGGGATTACGCGCCAGGGCAACGGGGCCCGCGGCAGCTCCGCGGTCAGCAGCACCGAATGAAAGGCAGCACCATGGAATCGATCAGCCAGCAGGCGGCCAATCTGCGCGAGTCGTGGGAGACCGACCAGCGCTGGGCAGGGATCACGCGCGACTACAGCGCGCAGGACGTGATCCGGCTGCGCGGCTCCGTCGTCGAGGAACACACGCTCGCCAGGCGCGGTGCGAAGCGGCTATGGGAACTCCTGCGGACCGAGGACGCCGTGCGCGCGCTCGGTGCCATCACCGGCAACCAGGCGGTGCAGATGGTGAAGGCGGGGCTGCAGGCCATCTACCTGTCGGGCTGGCAGGTCGCGGCGGACGGGAACCTGGCCGGCCAGACCTACCCGGACCAGTCGCTCTACCCGGCGAACTCGGTGCCGCAGATGGTGCGCCGGATCAACAACGCGCTGCTGCGCGCTGACCAGATCGCCTGGTCGGAGCGGTCGGTCGAGTCCTGCGCGCCCAAGCAGCAGTGGCTGGCGCCGATCGTGGCGGACGCGGAGGCGGGCTTCGGCGGTGCGCTGAACGCCTTCGAGCTGATGAAGGCGATGATCGAGGCGGGCGCGGCCGGCGTGCACTTCGAGGACCAGCTGTCGTCGGAGAAGAAGTGCGGGCACCTCGGCGGGAAGGTCCTCATCCCGACCGGGCAGCACATCAAGACGCTGACCGCCGCGCGGCTCGCCGCGGACGTGCTCGACGTGCCGTCGCTGGTGATCGCGCGGACCGACGCGCACGCGGCCACGCTGCTGACGTCGGACGTGGACGAGCGGGACCGCGAGTTCGTGACCGGCGAGCGCACGGCGGAGGGGTTCTACCGGGTGCGAGCGGGGCTCGACGCGTGCGTGGCGCGCGGGCTCGCGTTCGCGCCGTACTCCGACCTGCTGTGGATGGAGACCTCGACGCCTGACCTCGGCGAGGCCCGCGCGTTCGCCGACGCGATCCACGCCGAGTACCCGGACCAGCTGCTCGCCTACAACTGCTCGCCGTCGTTCAACTGGCGGGCGCACCTGGACGACGCGACGATCGCCAAGTTCCAGAAGGAGCTCGCCGCGATGGGGTACCGGTTCCAGTTCATCACGCTCGCCGGGTTCCACGCGCTGAACGAGTCGATGTTCGAGCTGGCCTACGGGTACGCGCGCGACGACATGTCGGCCTACGTCAAGCTGCAGGAGGCGGAGTTCGGGCTCGAGCCGCTCGGGTACACCGCCACCAAGCACCAGCGCGAGGCCGGCACCGGGTACTTCGACCTGGTCACGCAGGCGATCGCGCCTGGTGCGGAGACGGTGGCGCTGGCCGGCTCGACCGAGCAGGCGCAGTTTTAGCTAGGTCCGCCACTGTCTGGGTCGGTCGTCCAGTGGGGCGCGGTCTCGGTCGTCCAGTCGTCGTTGCCGGTCAGTGAGATCGTCGTCGGCTCAAGGACCTGGGTCGCGTCCCTGGCCTCCGCGGGGGTCATGGCGTCGGGGCGCGGGCGCCAGCGCGAGGGGATGAACAGCGGCACGACGAGCGCCAGGCCGGCCGCCGCGAGCACCCCGTTCATGAGCATCGCCTCGAAGCCGAGCCCGTACGTGTCACCGCGCAGCGGGATGTAGTGCACCGCACGGCGGACGCTGAACCCGTACACGATCGTCCACGCGATCAGCGCCAGCCCGGGCAGCCCGGCGGCCAGCGGGGAGATCTGCCGCACGGCGATGAAGATCCCGGCGAGCAGCGCGGTGCCCGCCACTGCCGCGAACGCGTAGAGGACGTTGCTGTCGTGGAGCAGCCCGCCGCCCTGGGCGGGCAGGGTCGAGGCCCCGCCGTTGGCGACGGGGATCCGCAGTAGTCGCAGGTAACCCCAGCTCGCGGCGAAGAACACCGCCGCCGCCAGGCCGACGGCCAGTCCGATACCGATTACGTGTCGCATGTGACTCGCCTTCCTGTCCGGACATTTTCCCCCATATAGTCCCGCGGTAATCCCCTCCCTTGTAGGGAAACGCCGATCTGGCCTGCCTCGTTTCAGCTGGCTCGCTCAGGCGATCGCCCGCGGGCGCCGCTCGGCGGTAGCCGGCGAAGCTGAGAACGGGCTGAGAATGCGATAGTGCTCGACTGTGATACCGGTACCCTTGGCGCGTGCACGCTGATGACATTTTCCGGGGTATAGGTAAGTTCGCCGTCAAGTTCCGATGGGTAGTCCTCATTGTCTGGATCGCGGCCGCCGTGGCGATCCCGAAGGCCTTGCCGTCACTGGCTAGCGTGACGCAGGGTAACAACAGCGCCTTCTTGCCCGCGAGTGCGCCGAGCGAGCACGCGACGAACCTCGCCGCGCCGCTTGGCATCTCGCTGTCGGTCACGCCGGTACCCGTCGTCGCGGCGGTGTCCACCGGGTCGTTCAGCACCGCCGACCAGGCCTTCCTTGGCACCCTGGTCACCGACCTGGCCAAGGTGCCGACGGTGACCAAGGTCCGCGAGCTTGGTGAGTCCACGGTGCCAGGACCGAACGGGGTGGCCGGCCAGGCGGCGCAGATTCAGGTGCTGTCCAACGTGTCGCAAAGCGACCAGGGCGCGATGACCGATCTCGTCAAGAACCTGCGCTCTTCCATCACCGCCGCCGGGCCGCCCGCGGGCATGCAAGTGCACCTGGCGGGCCAGCTCGCCATCAATGTTGACCAGCAAAAGCAGTCGGGCAACACCGGCAACCAGGTGCAGGGCGCCGCGTTCATCTTCATTCTCATCCTGCTGTTCCTGATTTTCCGGTCGGTACTCGCGCCGTTCATCACCGTGATTCCCGCGCTGCTGTCGGTCGTGATCGCCGGGCCGATCATCGGCGAGCTCGGCAACCACGGGCTCAAGGTTTCCTCGCTCTCGCAGCTGCTGCTCATCGTTCTCGTGCTCGGCGCGGGCACCGACTACGGCCTTTTCCTGGTGTTCCGGGTCAGGGAAAACATGCGCAACGGCCAGGCCAACCACGACGCCGTGATCAACGCGCTGACCAAGGTCGGCGAGTCGATCACGTTCTCGGCCCTCACGGTCGTCGCGGCCCTGCTTTCCCTGCTGGCCGCGACCTTCCAGATCTACTCCCAGCTCGGCATCCCGCTCGCCATCGGCATCGGCGTGATGCTGCTCGCCGGCCTCACCCTGCTGCCCGCCCTGCTCGCGATCTTCGGCAAGGCCGCGTTCTGGCCGTCGAAGCCCAAGGTCGGCGGGGAGACCACCGGCATCTGGGGCCGGGTTGCCTCGCGGGTCGTGAAGCGGCCGGCGGCCGCGCTGCTGATCGGCGTGATCGTCTTTGGCGCGCTGTCCGTAGCGGTCACCGCCTACCAGAGCGCCGGATTCGGCGGGACGATCTCCGCGCCGGCCGGCACCGACTCGGCGGCAGGCACCGACCTGATGAACAAGTACTTCCCCGTCACGGCGGCTAACCCGACTAACCTCGTCTACAAGCTGTCGACGCCGGCCTGGGACAGCGCTCCGGCGATCGCCACCGCGACCGCGCAGCTCCAGAAGGAGTCGGTGTTCACGGGAGTGACCGGGCCGCTCAACCCGATCGGCGGCACCGGCTTCACGCCCGCCGAGTACACGCAACTGCACGCGCTGCTCGGCTCGGGCACGCTGCCGGCCACGGCGCCGCCGGTGCCTGCCGCGGCTGCCCAGGCCGGGATCACGGCCACCCAGTGGTCGCAGGCGTACCAGCTGTACCGGGCGACGTCGCAGTTCGTCTCGGCGGACGGCAAGACGATCCAGTTCCAGACCTCGCTCACGGCAGGCGACCCGTCGACCACGGCTGCCTTGAACGCCGTTCCCGCGGTCAGGACCGCGGCGGAGTCGGTGGTGCCCACACTGCACGCGACCGACTCGGGCGTGACCGGCGAGGCACCCGCGCTTTACGACATCAGCTCGATCTCCAACAGTGACCTGGCGCACGTCATCCCGATCGCGATCATCGTCATCGGGGTGCTGCTCGCGCTGGTCATGCGGTCGCTGGTCGCGCCGCTTTACCTGATCGCGTCCGTGGCGCTGTCCTACTTCGCGGCGCTCGGACTGGCCGTCATCGTGTTCATCGAGATCGGCGGGTCCGGCGGAATCACCTTCATCCTGCCGTTCCTGTTGTTTATCTTCCTGCTAGCGCTAGGCGAGGATTACAACATCCTCGTGATGACGCGGATCAGGGAGGAGGCGCATCATCTGCCGCTGCGCGAGGCGGTGTCCCGCGCCGTCGCCGTCACCGGCACCACGGTGACCTCGGCCGGACTGGTCCTGGCGGGGACGTTCGCGGTGTTCGCCGTGGTCGGCGGGCGCGGCGCGGGTGGCAGCCAGATCGTGGATGTCGGCATCGGGCTCGCGATCGGCGTCATCATGGACACGTTCGTGGTCCGCACCGTGCTCGTACCCTGCACGGTTGTGCTGCTTGGCCGGTGGAACTGGTGGCCGTCGAAGCTCAGCGTCGACAGCCCGTTGCCGGACGCGGTGAGCGCGTCAGCCGACGCGCTCGGGCTTAGCACGTCGACGGACAGGCCGGAAGGTCCGGCTGGGGCGGCCGACACCGACAGTGAGTCACGAAGAAACTCCTGAACGTCGCTATTGAGGTACCCCGCCCGCGGTCCGGACATGGTAAATGCCACCATGATCTGGCGGACATGCCGGGCGGGGTACTTTTCTTCTGGCACGCTGACCGGAAAACTCTTGACCTAAGTGTTTTACACCCGAGGGCAGGGCTTGCCCTCCAGGAAGCCGGCAGGGCAACCTGAGAAGCCGCTCCCCTTCCAAGGAGTGGCGGAGTCACAGGGAAGGGACCCCGGATGCAGGAACTGCGCTTCGTCGCGGTCAGCGAGGACGGCAGTTACGCTGTCCTCGCGGTCCCGGGACGAAGCGGACGGTACATCCTGCCGATCGATGAGCGGCTGCGGGCGGTCGCTCAAGGGCAGACCTCCCGGCTCGCCCAGTACGAGATCGAAGTGGAGAGTCCGTTGCGTCCCAAGGAGATCCAGGCACGTATCCGCGCCGGCGAGACGGCGGAAGAGATCGCCGATGCCGCCGGCATCCCGGTTGAACGCGTGCGCTGGTTCGAAGGTCCTGTCCTCGCTGAGCGCGCCTACATCGCCGACCAGGCGCAGGCGGGCTCGGTGCGGCGGGCGGGTGACTCCTCGGGTCCAGGTCCCCGGCTTGGCGACATCGTCACCGCGCGGCTGTCCGCCGCCGGCACCGACCCGGCGGACGGGCAGTGGGACTCGCGCAAGCGCGGCGACGGCAACTGGCAGGTCTCGCTGACGTTCCCCTCCGGCGGGCGGCTGCACGTCGCCGAATGGGTCTTCGACTCGCGCAGGCGGCACGTCATGCCCGACGACGACAACGCCGCCCGGCTGTCGCTTCCCGAGTCCGAGTTGCCCGCCGAGCCCGTGCCCATGCCAGGCGAGGCGACCGTCACCCCGATCGCCTCCCGTCTCGGGGCCGCTGCCGGGATGGGCGGCGGATCCGTCGGCGGCGCCGCCGTGTCCCGCTACCGCCCGGAACGGTCGGTCATCCCGGACCGGTCACTCGGCGCTGACCGCTCGCTTGCGGACCGGCCGGTGCCGCCTTCCGCCCCGGCACCCGAGCGCACCGCGATGTCAGACCGGTCCGCGGTGTCGGACCGTTTCGCGGCACCCGAGCGGCCGTCGACGTCACCGCCGGCTCCGCCAGTGCCGCCGCGTCCCGCGCAGCAGGACCGTCCCGACCACCAGAACCGTCCCGCCTACCGTGACTACGTGGAGTTCCCCGAGTCGGCTCCGTACCGGATACCGACGCCCGCGGAGGAACCCACCGCGCACCGCGACCCGGCACGGGAACCGGCTGACTACCGCGCGCCCGACGTGGAGCAGTCGCCGGCTTACCGCGCCCAGGACAGCGGGCATCGCGGCTACGACGATCCCGCTCCGGTCTCGGCCGCCTACCGCGCGCCGGTGACCGAGCCGCCGACGTACCGCGAGGCCGCTCCCGAGCCGCCCGCCCCGCGCGACCAGGCGCCCGAGTCTGCCGCGGTTCGCGCGCCGGCCGCGGAAGCCCCGTCGGCTGCCCAGGTCCCGCCCGC
>Ga0210389_10002758_pt1 | contig 13741 bp, 11 predicted proteins | sample IncBWH28OmetaG_FD_160127 | JGI IMG/M metagenome (GOLD analysis project Ga0210389, IMG submission 160127) | Forest soil microbial communities from Barre Woods Harvard Forest LTER site, Petersham, Massachusetts, United States - Inc-BW-H-28-O ...
GTTGAATGGCCTCGATGCTGGGCGGGAACTGAAGAAGCTGATGCCTCGGATAAAACTCATCTTCCTTACGATGAATGCCGATGCGGAAATTGCCTGCGAGGCATTTCGGATCGGAGCCTCCGGTTATCTGCTGAAGAATTCACCTGGTGAGGAACTTCTGCAGGCCGTCCATAACGTAATCAGCGGAACTTCCTATGTCACGCCGCAAATAAGCCATGCGATGGAGGAGAGGTTCATCCGCGATCCAACGTCGCTCAATCACCCCAAGGTGCTCACTGACCGGCAGCGGGAGGTGCTGCAAATGCTTGCGGAGGGCCAATCGATGAAAGAGATTGCCTACATTCTCCAGATATCGTGCAGGACAGTGCATTTTCATAAGTACAAGATCATGGCGGAATTGGGAATCAAAACAAATTCGGAGCTGGTGCAGTACGCTATCAAGCACTCGGTGATTTCCCCGCCATAGTCAGCAGGTCCTCCGCTTGATCCCTTCATACCTCCTAACCGGCTCCAGATTCAGATCTCCTAAAAAATTCAGCTGAGACTGCCGCAAGTGACAGTTTCCACCAGCTTCTTTCCGTAGTGAAGTAACGAGTGAACGAAGAGGCTGCAGCCCTGACAGTTCTGTCACTTCAAGTCCTGCTGTCGATCGGGATGCAATCAATGCTATCGCGGTAAGAGTATGAAAAGGAGAATGTCGTATGAAGCCGAGGGCTGGAAATTCTAAGTTAACGATATTGAATTATGCCATTTGCGCTGTTCTGCTGGGCGGATTCATTCATGGAGCAGTAGCGCAACAGAAGTTTGAAGCTGATAAGAAGGGTAAGGTCTCTGGCGTGATTCAGTCGCGCAGCGGAGATCTGGTGACAATTCAGGAGAAGAAGACGGGTAACCTCGCCGTCATCAACCTTAGCGATGATACAAAGATCGAGCGAAAGAAAGATTTCCGGCTGCGCCGCACGGATATGGACATTACGGCCATGGTGCCGGGACTCACGATTGATGCGGAAGGAGTCGGCAATGCCAAGGGGCAACTGGATGCCAAGAAGATTGTCTTCGATCCAGACACGTTTGCCGTCGAAGTTGCTGAGGAAAGGCAGATTCAGCTGAACCAGGCAGCAGCGGCGAGGGCACAGTCAACCGCAAGTCAGGGAGTGGCTGCTGCCGGACAGGCACAATCCTCTGCGGACCAGGCGCAGCAGTCAGCCAACCAGGCGGGCCAGTTGGCTGGCGCGGCCGGCGCAGCTGCAATCACGGATGCTCAGGCGGTTGAGATGGTCAATCAACGCGTCTCGGATCTCGGCGATTACAAGACGGTGGAAGAGGCTGGGCTATTCTTCGATACCGGAAAGGCAACCATATCCGATAGCGACAAGCTGGCGTTGGACAAATTGGCGAAAGATGCGGCAAGCATTTCGGGCTACATGATAGAGATCGCTGGCTATGCTTCCAGTACCGGGACCAAGTCGGAGAACGAACGTCTCAGCGACGAACGCGCAGCAGCAGTAACGGACTACCTGCGCAATACAGCGAACGTACCGATGCGACGCATTCTAGTGCCGGCCGGATACGGCGCCAGTCACCCTGTTGCGAACAATGACACTTCCCTTGGGCGCGATATCAATCAACGTGTCGATGTTAAGCTGCTTGTAAACAAAGGGATGGCAGAAGGCGTATCTTAGATTGCAACTTATATCATCGGGATAGGCTTGCAGCTTTCGCTCTGCAAGCCTATTCATGTTGCTGTTGACAGCTCCTATCGCCTCTTTCCTCCGTTGGTGACATAATGACAGGCGAAATAGTCACTGAGGGAAATATGAAAGGAGATTTTCAAATGTTGCTTCGATCAAAGTACCGGGTAGCATTGATGATTGCCTTTGCTGTTCTACTAACTATCAGTCTCTGCCCAAGAGTATCCGCCCAGGATGATGTCTTTCATATCGTGAAGGGCACGGTCAAACACATCGACAAAGATACAAAGACGATGGTAGTGAAGGCTGCCGATGGGACAGAGCACACGATCAAGTGGACGGACAAGACCACCGTGGAAGGCGGCAAGGATATTGGCGAAGGCATTAAGGAAGGCAGCAAAGTTTCGGTGAAATACACCGAAAAGGCCGGCGAGAAGACAGCCGTCGGAGTGAAGGACGCCGGCAAGGCTACCGCCAAGGCTGTCGATAATTAGATTGAGATTTTCTGCGACTTTGTTTTCAGGCCTCCGCGAACTGAACGATGACTTTGATGTCTTCTGAGGTTCGCGTTAAGGCCTTGGCAAAGTCTGCCGGACGTTCACATCGGGTTACGAGCTGCGCGAGCCATGAGCGATCCGCGCGCGCCAGTGCCTCACCAGCCTTGTACCAATGCCGCTTGTTGGCGTTCACGCTTCCCACAACGACATTGTTCCGCAGTACCACGTGAGCTGCCACATCGGCGATGTGCAACTGGCCAATGACGCCGCCACTGCCAACACCAGTCAGGCAGATGACTCCACCCGAAGCAACCGCGCCGATACAGTTTGTTATCACCGTCCCGACGCCGGTGCATTCGATGATGACATCCGGCTCGAAGTCGAGGTCTGCAATCGTGCCGGTGTGATAAGTTGCTCCGAGTGCGCGGACCAGTTGAGGCTTCGGCCCTGAGTCCGCAAGATCTATCACGTGGACGTCGAGTCCGCGCTGCTTGCCCAGAAGTGCGGCTAAGAGACCGATAGGTCCTGCGCCTGTTATCAGTACTGTTCGGGGCTCCCAGAAGGCCCGGTCGCCGACAGCGATGACTTGTTCCCACGCCTTTGCCACGACTGTCGCAGGTTCCAATAGAACGCCGAGTATTCCGAGAGAACTGTCAACCTTCATGGCATATTCGGGCTCAATCCGCCAGCGCTCCGACATGAAACCGTTGATCTCTTTAATGCCGCGTTCCGTGTACTGGCCATTGCGGCACATATCCCACTCACCGACCGCGCAGTTCGGACAAGGCACGGGATCAGGGCGGCGTACGATGCCGACTACATGATCGCCCTTCTTCAGCGCGGTTGACGCGCCGGGATCGACAACGCGGCCAAGGGACTCATGGCCGAGCACGAGGCTCGTTTTGCCGGGAGGGGCCCAGCCATACTTTCCTTCTACGATCTCGACATCCGTTCCGCACACTCCAACAGCTATGGCTTCTACGAGCACTGTGCCTTCGCTCGCATCGGGTTCGGGAATATCTTCGAGCTGGGCGCTTCCGGGAGTCATTGGTCTAACGGTAATCGCCTTCATTTTGCCTTCCTTTAATTCGTCCTGGTTTTCGCAGAACTGCCGAATCCGCACAAGCGTTGAATGCGCGTAGTTGCTGCTATCACAGGCGAAACTTCATGTAGAGATGCTGGACTCGATACTTGCAGCGAGCAACTGTCAAACGTGACAGCATAACGGCGGAGGAATATGGACGGCGGTGTGTGGATCGCTCGTTTTTACAACAAAAAAAAATCAATTGTTATTGACTCGCAATCTTCCTTAGATAGACTCTGAACTTGGTCGAGGAATCCTGACATGGCGGGTGAAGGCATTCCAATTCCGCGGCAGCGCGATCTGAAAGAAAGAGCCTCTGAAGAATTCAAGCGCTTCATCGTGATCTTCCTTTACTTGTGGATCGTGTTCGGGCTGCTTTCGATCCATACGAGTCTAGTCCTGTCACAGCGACATTTGGATTACCAGGAGCACACCTTTGCAATCATCAATGCCTTCGTTTTCGCAAAGGTCCTCCTGCTTGGTGAACACTTTCGCTTAGGCACGCGCTTTGCTCACAAACCACTCATCTATCCGATCCTTCATAAGTGTTTCGTCTTCACCGTCTTACTCATCTCCTTTCACATCATAGAAAGCGTAGCGGTGGGAGTGTGGCGTGGAAATACCATTCGAAACAGCATTCCGCCGATGCTTGGGTGGAGCCCTCATGGGCTGCTTGCAGTGGGCGCTATTTGCTTCGTGTTGCTCTTGCCGTTCTTTGGATTCAGAGAGATTGCACGGGTGATGGGCCGCAGGGAGATGCGGGCTCTGCTATTTGGGCAGAGGGATCACGTCAACCAACCAGACGGGCCAACGGCTGCAAGGCCGAACTAGAAAGCCTCTCCAACGCCGACGCCCCAAGTGAAGTTGTCTTTACCCCAGGCGAAATCTGTTCGCAGATTGACGTGATACTTCTTGCTCAACATGTAGCGAATGCCTGTTCCACCCGCGGGGAGCAGATGGTTCGCGCGAAAAAACGAACCTGTGCCGGGGGCGACTGCGCCTACTCCACCAAAGCCAACCAGGCCGAACTTCCATGGCAGAACCAGCCGGTACTCGAGCTGGGTGGCAAACATATAGCGATCCAAGTACCGACCGGCGGTGTAGCCGCGAAGTTCATTGTTGCCGCCATAGATGCAATTGCCGTAGAAGGGCGGTGAGCCACCGGTTCCGCACCAATAGAAGTTATAAGCGAGGACCTGCTTATCGGTGAGGCTCAGGTATTTGTTGAAGGTGAATTTGTAGGACTGGAAGGAATATTTGCTGCCGAGATCCTGCGCGAAAAAGTCGCCAGTGAAGTCAATCACACTGCCCTTTAGAGGATAGAAACGATTGGGACGCGAATCACGATACACTTCCATGCCCAGCGCGCGGAGATCTGTATGCGAGCCAACGTCTGAGGGGATGGGCGGAATTTTCTCGGAGGTTGGCTTGAGGGTAATGAACGAGCTTCCTGTGATGAAGCGGCCGCCGACATAGAAATCCCATGGGATTCTGCGGAGGAGCTTGAGGAAGAATATTTGGCCGCTTTGTTCCAAGGGCAATTTGAGACCCGCATTCCCATTCACGAATCCCTCGCCGTACAGGTTGTAATCGAGGTTTCCGTGCGCGTAGACGGTCTCAAGCTCATAGCGTGCTTTGTCGAGATAGAGGTCTGCGCCCAGGCCAAAGCCACGACTGCCATCATTGGTGATCAGGCCCGCTGCGCCAACAACTGATGGTTCTATTTTTTTGTCCGTTGCTGGAATAGGGGTGATGTAGCCAAGAATGGGTATGATTCCGGCTCCCAACGCCGGGCTCACAAGAGGCAGGGGAGCGACGACGAATGATCCGGCATGATCGGACTTTTTTTTCTTTTTATTTTTGTCCTTTTTATTCTCTTCGTTCGTTTCAGATTTCTCTTCCGCTTGTGTTTCAGCGGAGGAACTGGATGAAGATTGTTCGACGGATTCCTGCGCAGCTTGCGATTCACCACTGGAGGGTTGATCGGTTGGCAGCTTGACCCCGGCGGAGGCCAGGTTCGCGAAACAAAGGCATGTTCCTATGCAGGCGAGGAGAATCATGGACCGGAATGTCCTGAAATCTTCTGAGGATTTCATCTAGCTCCCCGCAATCGCAAAGCTCAGTGGCTAGTTCTTCGGAGCGTCCTGTCTTTGATACGGTCCCTGTTGTTGCAGCCCAGTTGAGTGATCCACTACTGATAAAAAAAGGCCTGCTTTGATTGGCTCGATATATCAAGAGCAGGCCCAGGCAAACACTACGCGGCTTTACGAAACACTCTCAGCCCAAGCCCCGACAACAAGGTCAAGACTCCGAGGAGGCCGAAGAGAGGTAATTCGCTGCCCGTCTTAGGCAACGATGGCGGCGCAGCCTCCGCGACTGCAGGAGCCGGCGCGGCCGGCACGACTGGCTGAGCTACAACTATCAGGATGGGAACATCTGCCGGTGGTGGCGGAGGCGGCGGAGGCATCTGGCCGGTCAGCTTCGCCTGTTGCGTCACTACGGTCTCCGGTTGCTCGACAACCTGAGTGGCGGAGACAGTCATTCCTTTCTGCAGCCCCCATGCGTCGGTCATTTGCCCGTTCACATTAAATTTCTGACCTTTGGGAATTTTGAATTGCTGATTCTTTCCGTCGTCCATGGTCAGGATCACCGAGTTCGGGGGCTGGACGTAGAACACCGTGCCCGTCACGCTCTTTGTCGTGGTAACAACCTTGGGTGTTGTGGTTGTAGTGATTGTTTTGTGGAGGGTCATGCCCGGTTTCAGGTCATGGATTCCAAGCTGCTTGCCATCCACGTTGACACGGGCACTTTCTGGCACATTGTTAAAATGCCGCAGCGAGCCGTCCGGCATCTTTACCACCAGGTCGTTTCCGCTGACATAAACTACCTGCCCACTCTCAACCTTCACGGTCTTGCTGGCTGTTCCAGCTGTGGTATTGGTTTCGGTTTGCACTTGTGCGTTTGCGCTTGTGGCAAAGGTCAGGCAAACGGCCCCGACCGTGAGCACAAAGCACCGCGACGTCCATGTATTTTTTCGGTTCATTGTGTACTCTCCTTTTTTGGCTTTCGGAACTATGGAGCCGAAGCCCGTAGCGCCGCATGTTTAAACATCAGTTTGTGTTGCATCCGGATTGTTTGTCCTTCAAAACTCTGCATCCTCACTCCTGGGCTCTGCCTTTGTAGCTTGCCCTGGAAGCGATGCCTGCACGATGTATCGCTGAGGAGCGCTGCCGATGAAGTAAAAGGGATAGCAAGTAACGAGGGTCACAGAAGCACGCGATCGCGGAGCCAGCACAGAGACATTGGTAGGATTGACGATGGTGATCTGATCGATCACATAGGTGGTGGTCTCCTTCTGTGTCAGGATTTCGATCTTGTCTCCGGCGACGACATCCTTTAGTCCTCGAAAGAAACCATCTCGATGCCCGGCGATCCCAATATTGCCGCTCTCGCCTGGCGCCGTTGTGCCTGCGATGTGCCCCACGGCCCGGTTCAGGGTGAGGTCATCCGTTCCCTCCAGAACAGGGACCTCCAGATGAATCCTGGGAATACGGAGAAGCGCAACGGCAGGTTGAAAATGAGAAGCCAGACTTTCCTGATACGCACGAATGCGCTTTGATGACCAAAAACTGAAATCTGGCGACTTATTTGCGAGGGTTCCACCCTTCAATTCCTGCGCCAGCAATTGCTGACTCTTAGATCTTTCGATCTCCATTCGCGAAAGAACGAATCCCTGAATACGCGCTAAGGCGTAGATGAAAAGCAACAGTGCCCCGAACGTAATCAACAGGCGTTCAAGCGTCTTCATTTTCATCGTCGTTTTACCTGCATCCGCGGGATCAGCGTGGAATCCGAAGTGTTGTGAGCATCAAGCCTGAAGCGCTTCCGATGTGAAAACTGTACGGTTGCGAAGGCACTCGCGTAACTGTCACTACAGACAGTTTCTGACAACTCTCACTACTGTCCACAGTGACAGTAGCCGGGCACGCTTTTCAAGCCAAGAATGCCATTGAGTGGTGTCATGGGTAAGATTCGAGTGTTGCTTGCTGACGATCATGCGGCGATTTTGGATCGGGTACGCTCGGTGCTCGGCGAGGAATTTGACATTGTAGGCACAGTGAACAACGGACGAGACGCTCTAGGGGAAGTGGGACGTCTTGATCCCGATGTACTTGTTCTGGACATATCCATGCCCGGTCTCAATGGACTACAAACAGCCAGCGAACTGAAATCGGCGCAGAAGCGAACTAAAATCGTGTTTCTGACTGTTCATGAGGACCCGGATTTCGTTGCTGCCGCATTCTCCGCCGGCGCTTCCGCCTACGTCGTTAAATCAGACGTTACCACTGATCTGGTTCCAGCCATTCGTGACGTCCTGGACGGACACAGATATATTTCACAGTCGATAACTTCATAGTTTTCCTCTCATCCCAAGAAATCTGTTTGGCACTGTCACATGTGCCAGTAGAAGTGCAGGACCCCTGTTCGATACGTTAATGACGCCTCGCAAAGCAGCGATTGCTTTGCAGAATCGAGGAGTCGAGCGATGGGTAGTTCCTTGTTGCTACAGAGGACGCAAAGGAGCGATGTCGCTGCTCAATCCTTAGGAGCGTACATCGGAGACAGGATGAAGCCGATCCTGACCAGGCTGAAGAAGACTCTTATCTATCTGCTTTCCTGCCTTCTGGTCTCCGCGACGATGCCGAAGGACGATGCATGGTCGCAGAGCACGGCAGCGCCAACAGAGCCAAACGGGAGTTCTTCATCGTACACGGGGCAGGGCGCACCTCTGACCACACAAGAGATCGATTCGTTGGTCTCACCCATCGCTCTCTACCCTGACTCCCTGGTGGCACAGATTCTTGCGGCGGCAACATTCCCTGATCAAATTGCAGTCGCAAGCTATTGGTTACAGCAGAATAAGAGCCTGACAGGCAGCGCGCTCATGCAGGCGGTCGATAAGCAATCGTGGGACCCAAGCGTAAAGGCTCTCACACAGTTCCCAACTGTGCTGAGCAACCTGGCACAAAATCTCTCGTGGACGTCACAATTGGGTGACGCGTACCACAATCAGCAGTCCGAAGTGATGTCGGCTGTGCAGGCATTGCGGGCGCAGGCGAAGACTGCAGGCAATCTCAAGACCACGCCGCAGCAAACCGTAACCACCGAATCGAAAAACGGAACGCAGGTGATCGTCATTCAACCGGCGAATCCTCAAGTGGTCTACGTTCCGACCTACAACCCGACCGTGATTTATGGAACACTCTATAGCCCTCCTGGCTACAGTACCGCTGACCTTGTGGCAACGGGACTGCTTTCTTTTGGAGCGGGGATGGCGATCGGGTCAATGATGGGCGGGGGCGGGTGCTGCGGCTGGGGATACAGCAGCTGGAATTGTAACTGGTACAGTCACACAACGATCTACCACGGTGGAGCGTACTACGGGAACAATGCCTGGCATGGCGGTTACTACAATGGCGGCTACCATCCCTATAACAATTACGGCTACCACAACAACGGATATCATTCCAACTTCAACAACGGCGACCAGCATTACGGGAACAACAACTTCAACCGCAACACCAATGTGAGTGGCAACACTCTGAACGTCAATCGTGGGGACAAGGGTACTTCGAATTCTTTTGATAAATCGGGATGGTCGAACTCTGACGCTGCTCGCGGTTGGGGATCGCACGACAGCAGCAGCAGTCACTCAACTGCTTTCAGTGGCTATGGCGATCACTCCGGTTCGAGCTTCGGAAGCGGAGGCTGGGCTGATCGGAGTTCCAGCTCGCGTGGTTGGCGCAGCTCCGGTGGCGGCGGTGGCTGGGGCGGTGGACATTTCGGCGGTGGCGGTGGCGGCGGCTTCCGAGGTGGTGGCTTCCGCAGGTAATTTCTGCTACGCGATGCTGCAATGCGGCATTGAACGCGAGGCTGAAGACATGGAGGTTTGCAATGTCGCTGAATAAAACTATGGTTTCCATGTGGAAGGTTATGGCGCTCCTGCCTTTAATGATCTTGTTATCTTCCTGCAACAAGGAAACGCCGACTGCACCTCAGTCCCAGACTTCGCAGAGGACCTTCCCATCGCCCGACGACGCGGCGAAAGCCCTGGTCGAGGCAGCGCAGTCGAATAGCCGCGATGCCATGCTGGCGATCCTCGGGGCGGGATCTGAGGACATCATTGATTCAGGAGATGCCACGCGGGATAAAGCAGCTTTCGCCGGATTTGTCTCTGATTACGGCGTTATGCACCGGTTTCGTGATTTGAGCGACGGCAGTGAACTGCTGATCACCGGCACGGACAACAAGTCATTTCCCCTCCCCCTCAAAAAGAACAGCGCGGGCCAATGGTATTTCGATACACAAGCAGGCAAGAAGGAGATTCTGGCACGTCGTATCGGCAAAGATGAGACTGCGGCGATTGATATCTGCGCGGCAATTTCCGACGCTCAGCAACAATACTTCTTACAACCTCACGATGGTGTGAAGCAGTACGCGGAAAAGTTCATCAGCGACCAGGGAAAACAGAACGGGTTGTATTGGCCCGGCGCTGAGGGGCAAGCCAAGAGTCCACTGGGGCCTCTGGTGGCCTATGCTACCGCCGAGGGATATAAGGTTCAGCAAAGTCAGCATCAGCCTTTCTATGGCTACTACTTTGCGATGCTGGACAAGCAGGGAGCGGATGCGAAAGGCGGAGCAAAGAGCTACATTACCAATGGGAAGATGACTGGAGGATTCGCAGTCGTCGCCTATCCTGCTCAGTACCGCGATTCGGGCATCATGACTTTCATCATCAATCAGAACGGTCTGGCCTACCAGAAGGACCTTGGTACGACGACCGATGAAGTTGCTGCCGCAATGACGGAGTTCAATCCCGATAAGAGCTGGACAGTTGTGGATTTAAATTGAAGGCGGGAATACTCTGCACGCGCTACAAACCCTATCGTAGCCTCGGCTTCTAGACCCGTTCGTAGTTGACGCCGCCGATCGATGTTCAGTAGAAACAAGAGCAGCTACTTTTGCTGGACTTCCGCTCCTCGGCCGACCATGCCACGAATATTGAGAGTAGCGATTCTCGGACAAAATCAAGGAACCGTCGCTCATCTGCTCAAAGGCGGTAAGATCCTGATCGACGTCGCGGGCACTTTCAATGCCTAACACTACGGCCGTGCAATTTGAGGAAAGCGACCCATGACTGACGCCACATCTACCGTAGGGACGGTAGTTCTGATTCACGACCCTACTTGACCACCTCAATCAAAACCGGCGACGTATTCCCGTCAAAATACTGATCGCCGCTGTATTGTGCGGCAATCGGATAGTTTCCTTTTGTGGTGAAGGTGAAATCGATGGTTCCAACTCCGTATGTAAGAGAAGCCGATCCAATCGGCGTTGGGCCATCGTAAAACGTGACAGTGCCCGTCGGGGTGCCAGAACTCCCAGGTGGTGCGACAACAATCGCGACCAACCGCACAGGCTGCTTCACGGCAACGGGATTGGGTTCCACGCTAAGGCGAGTTGCGCTCCTCGTGGGCATTACTGGATTGGAGGGGAACAGCGGCCCGAGAGGGGGTTCCAGACATGAGCCATCTGCATTTGTAACCTGGAGAACGCGATCGCTTTGGGTTGCGTAGAGACAGCCATCAGGGCCTACAGTGACGAAATCTCCGCGCGTACCGCCGGTGAAGATATTGGACAGTGCCACTGGAGTCAGCGTCGGGTCGATTTTGGTGATGATTCCATCGTTGCGGTTGCCATACAGGAACGGGATATCGGGATCAGCGGAGACAGCTATTCCGTCGATAGTAGGAACAGTGACGCGAAGAATTGTGACAGTTCCTGGTGAGGCCGAATTGGTGCCAGTGATTTTGCCCACAAACTGTGCCTCAACGGCGGCGTAGAGCGTGCCATCCGGACCGAATGACAGACCATCGACCTCGTTTCCTTTACCTACTGTGGCGTACACATTAGCTGTACCCGGGCCGTTCATAAATCCGGAAATTCTCCGGACGGTCCCGATTTGGATTTGAGAAACAAACAGATCGCCGCTTAGGGGATCAGTCGCGAGACCGGTGGCTAAGGGCACGGTGGCAACGGTTCGCAGGATGGTGGCGTTCGAGGTGTCGAGTTGAACGACATCCCCAGCCTGCTGACGGGCAAGATAGAGGTTGCCCTCCTTGTCGAACGCTAGTCCAGCCGGGTTCCCGGGGATGGGGATTGTATTCAATTGTGTGACAGCTGATGCGACTCCTCCACCAGGGCCAAACTTGTAGATAAAGCCGGTCACGTAGTCGCCCACATACAGGTTTCCAGCGGAATCAAATGCGAGACCGATTGGACCGATTATGCCGCCATTTGTACCAAACCCTGTGGCAAAATTCGTGACGCTGTAACCGGCAGCAGCCTGAGCATGAATCGATCGTGAAGCTACGGCGGTGAGCAAAAAAGTAAGAGTCATGATCACAACTGTGAAACTGCGTGGCGGACGGGGCGATACAATCCGACGCGTGAAATGGATGTCCATGATCGAATCTCCAGAGAAGATGTTCGGTGCGCGAACTCATGCATCGGCGCGAGTCCGGCTACAAGGAGCCGCCATTCGGGCTGGATGCCGATGCGACGTCACTTAGGATTATTGTTTTTTTACTTCTTTAAAAGTGCGATCTGGAAAGAGTTACAAGACTTTTGCGAAACAGATGTGTGACAGAGAAAGTCAAATATTGATCGACGCGGTAAGTATTGGGCGAAAACTAAGGAATGCGCAATTATCCGAACGAACTAACCTGATCGCGCGAAGGGGCCTGCGTCACTCATCGATCCACACGAATTAGAGTACTCAGTTGGTCGTCTTGAGAGCACTTCCCATTCGAAGATGCCGCTGACTGTGCACCACTAATCGAACTAAGCCAATTGCACAATTGCGGCTGGCCCTTCTTCATGATGGAATGGCATCCCGAAGCTTTACCCATCCCACTCCGGTTGTCCTGACCACTCAGAATGGCTGCGGTGCCTTGAAGCGGGTGCATATGAAGCATTTGTTGAAGATCGCGTGGCTCTTTCTTCTGCTTGCGGTTTCTGATACGGCTGCCTTTGCTGCTGTATCGGTTTCTCTCTCGCCGAACCCAGGAGAGGTTGTTCCCGGCGGTCAGCTGCAGTTTCTGGCCACCGTCAGCGGAACCACCAATAGCGTAGTCATCTGGAGTCTTTCCGGCGCGGGATGCAGCGGAATCGCCTGCGGTCAGATCACTTCGCAGGGGCTGTATCTTGCTCCTCAGACAGCTCCGACCCCGCCGATCGTGGTCGTAACGGCAACATCCCTTGCCGATCTCAGTGTGTCGGCGAGTGCCAGTGTTTTCGTCGGAACGGCACTCAATGCTGCGGTTTCCGTCTCACCAGCGGCGACAAGCATTGTCGTCAACCAACAGCAGTTGTTTACTGCCACTGTTACAGGAGCAACCAACACTGCCGTCAGCTGGAGCTTGTCCGGCAGCGGCTGCTCTGAAGCCGCGTGTGGCATCATCTCGTCTACCGGCGTATATAGCGCCCCCGCTTCGGTCCCAAATCCCGCAGTAGTTACAGTGACTGCAACGTCGGTCGCGAATCCGCTGAAGTCGGGTTCAGCGACGATTACCATTCGGCCGCCCATAGCAGTCAGCATTTCACCAACAAGTGCCCAGATTGTTGCCAGTAAGACACAGCAGTTTACTGCGACCGTTGTGAACACGACGAACACCGCCGTCACCTGGACCGTGAGCGGCACAGGCTGTTCCGGTGAGGCATGTGGCACAGTCTCGTCCAGCGGTTTGTATGCAGCTCCCGGCTCCGTCCCGAATCCAGCGCAAGTCAAGGTGACGGCTACCTCGGTTGCAGACTCCTCCAAATCGGCTTCGGCCAGCGTGACCATCCTTCCGCCGGTCGCCGTTTCCATCTCGCCGACACGCGCGCAGGTTGTCGCGACCAAGACTCAGCAATTCGCGGCCAGCGTGACCAACACAACGAATACGGCTGTCACCTGGAGCGTTGCGGGCAGCGGCTGCTCCGGCGCTGCATGTGGCACGGTCTCGTCCAGCGGTCTCTACACCGCGCCACCCACAGTTCCCAGCCCTGCACAGGTTACCGTGACCGCGACCTCGGTCGCGGATTCTACCAAGTCGGCCTCAGCCAATGTGGTTATTCTGCCCCCGGTGGCGGTATCGATTTCGCCCACGACGGCGCAAGTCATTGCCGAAAAGACCCAGCAGTTTACGGCCACTGTGACTAATACAACGAATACCGCTGTCACCTGGAGCATCGCGGGCAGCGGCTGCTCCGGCGCTGCCTGCGGCACAGTATCATCGACCGGCCTCTACTCCGCTCCCGCGACACCGCCGAGCCCGGCGCAGGTTGTCGTCAAGGCGACCTCAGTTGCCGATTCCACCAAGTCTGCATCGGCCAGCGTGACCATTCTGCCGCCAGTCGGGGTTAGC
>Ga0210389_10002759_pt1 | contig 13739 bp, 13 predicted proteins | sample IncBWH28OmetaG_FD_160127 | JGI IMG/M metagenome (GOLD analysis project Ga0210389, IMG submission 160127) | Forest soil microbial communities from Barre Woods Harvard Forest LTER site, Petersham, Massachusetts, United States - Inc-BW-H-28-O ...
CTGCCGCTCGCGCACCGACAATTTCTCGGTCTCGGATTTCAGTTGCCCGCAGGCGGCGAGGATATCGCGGCCGCGCGGCGTGCGCACCGGGGAGGAATAGCCGGCGTTGAAGATATATTCGGAGAATTTCTCGATTCTGTCCCAGTCCGAGCACTCATACGCCGTGCCCGGCCACGGATTGAACGGGATCAGGTTGATCTTGGCCGGAATGCCCTTCAAGAGCTTCACCAGCAGCTTGGCGTCGTCGAGCGAATCGTTGACGTCCTTGAGCATCACATATTCGAAGGTAATGCGCCGCGCATTGGAGGCGCCGGGATAGTCGCGACACGCCTGCAGGAGTTCCGCGATCGGGTATTTGCGATTGAGCGGCACGAGTTCGTTGCGCAATTCGTCACGCACCGCGTGCAGCGAGATCGCAAGCATGACGCCGATCTCCTCTCCGGTCCGCACGATGTTCGGTACCACGCCCGAAGTCGACAGCGTGATGCGGCGGCGGGAGATTCCGATGCCTTCATTGTCCGACGCGATCAGAAGCGCATCGCGCACCGCGTCGAAATTATACAGCGGCTCGCCCATGCCCATCATCACCACATTGGTGATCAGCCGGTTTCCGTTGGGCGTCTCGCGGTCGATCCAATCGTTGAGGCGATCGCGCGCCACCATGATCTGGCCGACGATTTCGCCTGACGTGAGGTTGCGCACCAGGCGCTGCGTGCCGGTATGGCAGAACGAGCAATTCAATGTGCAACCGACCTGCGATGAAACGCACAGCGTGCCGCGGTCGGTTTCAGGAATATAGACGCATTCGACTTCGTGCGCCTTCTCGATGCTGTCGCCGCTCGGCAAGCGCAACAGCCATTTGCGGGTCCCGTCATTGGAAATCTGCTCCGCCACCACTTCGGGCCGCACCACGGTGAAGTGCTGCTCGAGTTCTTTGCGCATTTCCTTGGAGATGCTGGTCATCGCCTCGAAAGACTGCGCGCCGCGGACATACATCCAGTGCCAGAGCTGCTGCACGCGCATCTTGCGCTGCGCGGGTGCGACGCCGATTTCGCCGAGCTTTGCCGCAAGCTTCTCGCGCGACAGCCCGATCAGCGAAGGCATCGCCGGCGGCACGTAGGATTCGAGCGCGACCTTTTCCAGGGGCGCCGGTCCGTCAGATATTTCGCTAATCGTCTGCATTACTCGTCCCAATGCGACCGTCATGCCCGGGCATGGCGGTTCGAAGAACGGCGGCGCTTCGCTCGCCTATGTCCTGGGCATCCATGTCTGTTTCGCGGCTGGTCGAGACGTGGAGGTGGCCATGACGACCAATAATCTACCTATATGGCAACCGAAAGGATATTTGCGACCGTCTCAGCGACGACAGTCCTGGGCTACCCTGTCGAGCGCCTGGGAGAGCCCCTTCAGCGAGAACACGTCGATGGTCTCGGTACCCTTGGCCGATACGCCCTTGATCGTCACATCGGCGGCCTTGCGCATGGCTTCGACCATCCGCTCTTCCTCGGCCGGGTTCTTGATCCAGAGGCCATCGCCCTGGGTATACATGACATAGGAAGCCCCTCCGACCTCAAGCGTCGATTCCGAGCCCGGCTTCAAGGCATAGCCGATCATGATCGAGACCTCGTTCATGACCTTTTCGGCCGGACGCGTGGAGACGAACGCGTAGGCCGGGTCGCGCGGCCGGTTCGGCGGATTGGTCTTCGAGGAAGAAGGCTTTGCCAGCGCGAAGCACACCTTCTTGCCGTTCGGCGCGGCCGTATAGGCGCCCCAGGTGCCGAACTGGCCGATCAGCGTCGGTTCGCTACCGCCGACCACCGCGGCTTCGGGCTTGGCAGCAGACGGTTTCGCGGCCCCCTTCGGTGCTCCTTGCGTCAACGCATGGTTCGCCGAGGCGCAAAAAAGCGCCGTCGCAGTCAAAACTGTCAGCATACCCCGCACGGACATCGCCGAATCTCGTCCCCTATCATTGTGACTGGAAGATGGCCCGTTACGTGTGGATAGTGGGTAAACGCCTGATTCGGAAGGCTTTCACCCCATGCCTGACTATGTCCGACCCTTCGCGCGGACCGTTCCATGCGCTTCCCATTGCGCATCGCTCCAGGCGAGCAGGTCCTCCGCGCCGGAACTGCGCAAATGCGCGCCGCCATCCTGCACCACCATCTCGCCATTGATGTAGCCGCCGGCATCGGAAACCAGGAAGCTTGCCAGATCGGCAAGCTCGCGGTGTTCGCCAACGCGGCCGAGCGGATTGCGCAAGGCCCAGTTTGAGTCGCGGCCTTCGGGTCGAAGCTGACCCGTCGCGCCCGCGGTCGGGAACGCGCCGGGCGCGATCGCCACCGTTCGGATTCCCTTAGGCCCCCACTCGACCGCAAGACTCTTGGTCATCGCCAGCACGGCCGACTTCGCCATCGCCGACGGTACGGTGAAGGCCCGCCCCGTGATGGTCGAAGTCGAGAGGATGCTCAGCACCACACCCTTGTGCCCGGCCGCGATCCAGCGTTTGCCGGCTGCAAGCGTGCAATACATCGTGCCGTGCAGCGTCGGCCCGAGAATCGCGTCCACTGCGCGAAACGACAATTGTTCGGTCCGTGCGATGAAGGTCGCAGCCGCATTGTTGACGAGAATGTCGAGCGGCGCCTGGCGCCAGATCGCCGCCATCATCGCCTCGACACCGGTACAGTCGCGAATGTCGCACTGGATCACTTCGATCCGGCCCGCGAACTCTTTGCGGATCGCGGCGGCTGTCGCCTGAAGCATCTCGAGCCGGCGTCCGCAAATGACCAGGTCGGCGCCGAGTTCGGCAAACCGGCGCCCCATTGCGGCGCCGAGCCCCGAGCCACCGCCGGTGACCAGGATCCGCTTCCCCGCCAACAGGCCTTTTTCAAACATCGTTTGAACCCTTTCGAAAATACGTCCATGCCGGAAATCCAATTGTCGCCCGGCGTTAAATCCGGCATGAAGCAGGCAATACCGTACGTCTAAAACACAGGTGTACCCATGAAAGCCGTTCTCTGCTCGCAATATTGCGGCCCCGATGACCTCGTGCTGACGGAGGTGCCCGATCCGGTCGCCGGGCGCGGCGAGGCCGTGATCGCGATCAAGGCGGCGGCGCTGAATTTCTTCGACCTGCTGATGATCCAGGGCAAATATCAGATCAAGCCGCCGTTCCCGTTCTCGCCGGCCGCCGAAGTTGCGGGCGTGATCGAAAGCGTGGGTGAAGGTGTCAGCGAATTAAAGCCGGGCGACCGCGTCATCGCGTCTTGCGGCCATAATGGTGCGCGCGAAAAGATCGCGTTGCCGGCGGCTGCTATCGTCAAAATTCCCGCCGGTCTCGATTTCGACCGCGCCGCGGGCATCATCATCACCTACGGCACGGCACTGCATGCGCTGGAAGATCGCGCCAGCCCCAGGCGTGGCGAGACGCTTGCGGTTCTGGGCGCGGCGGGGGGCACAGGTCTGGCTGCGTGCGAACTCGGCAAGCTGCTTGGGTTGAAGGTGATCGCCTGTGCGTCATCCGACGAGAAGCTTGAATTCGCCAAGGCGCACGGCGCCGAGCTCGGCTTGAACTACGCCAAGGAAGACCTCAAGGAGGGGCTGCGCCGTCTGACCGGCGGCAAGGGCGCCGACATCATATTTGATCCCGTTGGCGGCAGCTTTGCGGAAGCAGCACTACGTTCGATCGCCTGGGAAGGCCGCTTCCTGGTGATTGGATTTGCCGCCGGCGACATTCCGAAAATGCCGCTCAACCTGGCACTCCTCAAAGGCTGCGATATCAGGGGTGTTTTCTGGGGTGCCTGGGCGCGCATCAATCAGGACAAGAATCGCGCCAATCTTGAGCGGCTGGTGCAGTGGACCGCGGAGAGGAAGATCTCTTCGCATGTCGATCGAACCTTCCCGTTGGCGCAAACCGCTGATGCCTTGAAGGTGCTCGCAGGGCGCCAGGCCATGGGCAAGGTGATCCTGCATCCCTGACGCGAACGCGCTGCCAAAGAGCCTCCGCGGGCACAAAAGTGTGCCATTTTGTGTCAACTGTCACAGGTCCCTCACATTTGGCGCAAATCGGGCATTCGATTTTGGTTAACATGCCTTAATAAAATCAAAATATCTCCCAAATCGAGACCGCAATTGTCGCTTTTTGGTCGGATTCAAAATGCGTCCTAAGAACCTTAAGTAGCGGGCAGTTGCCGATAAACTGATGCCGGCACGCCCGATGTTGCGTATTTGCGGGGAGGCATCACGATGCCACAGGAGACGCGGCGTAGTCCGTACGAAGCTCCGTATGAATCTAATTACCCTTCATACGAAGACCGGTATGCCGAACCGGTCGATCTCGACGCCTTCAGCTCACAACTGAGATCGCGGCAGCCTTCGCGGTCGCTCGCGACGCGCGAGGAATATCTCTCTGACGATTCCGTTCCACTCTTTCTGTCTGACTCTGACGGCGATCCTCGATTGTCGAGGTTCGGGCGCGTCCGGAAGAAAAAGTCGTCACGTCTGCTGAAGACCGGCGCGGTTGCGGTTGCGGCAACGATTGCAGCCTTTGTCGCCGTGAAAAATCCATTCACCGTCTTTGCCAACGCGACCGCGTCATTGATCGGCATCTCCGATGTGAGATCGGCGCCGGCGCCGGCGGTGCCATCGCGCCAGACTGTGGCGGCCGTTTCAGCCAGCGTTCCGGCGGTTGCGACGAATCCGGCTCCGGCGGTACCGCCCTCGCGCGATGAAATCGCGCTTGCGCTCAAAACTGCACATCAGAATCAGCCTCCGGCGGAGATCCAACAGGCCGCCGTTGCAGCCGCGCCGGTCGCAGTAGCACCGGTCGTCGCCGCGCCGCCGGTCAGGCGGCTTGACGCCGACGAACTCGCCACGTTGATGACGCGGGCAAAAGCTCTGCTCGCGGCAGGCGACATTCCGCCGGCCCGCCTGTTGCTGGAACGCGCAGCGGAGGCGCAGGAGGCGAGCGCGGCATTGATGCTGGCGCAGACCTACGACCCCACGGTCCTGGGAGCACAGGATATCCGTAATATCACTCCGGATCCGGCGCTGGCGCGCAACTGGTATCAGCGCGCCGCCCAACTTGGCTCGGCTGACGCGCAGCGGCGCCTCAGTCAATTGCAATAATCGCTTTCATTCAGGGGTACAACACATGCGGCGTTTGATTGGATTGGCACTCGTTGCCACGATGATGGCTTTCGGCTTTGCGGCCCGCGCCGAACAGACCGAGTACGACCCAGCGAAGGTCTCGGACAGCCTCAAGGCCATCTTTCAATTCGGCTCGGCTGCCACCAAGCAGGCGTTGAACCAGAACACGGTGACGCTGATCACCGGGACAATCGGCGGCACCTATGTGCAATTCGGCGCCGACCTTGCCTCCGTGCTCGACGACGGAAACAAGTTGCGCGTCCTTCCGATCGTCGGGCGCGGCTCTGTCCAGAGCGTCGCCGACATCCTGTTCCTGCAAGGCGTCGACATCGGCATCGTACGCGCCGACACGCTCGACTATCTCGAGCGAAAGGGCTTCGCCAAGGACATCAAGAAGCAGTTCACCTATGTGACCAAGCTCTACAATGAAGAGATGCAGATCATCGCGCCGAAATCGGTGCAGACGCTGAGGGATCTCGAGGGCAAGAGGGTCGCTGTCGACCTGCCCAATGGCAGCACCTTCGTCACTGTTCTGACCGTTGCCGAGCGGCTCGGGCTGAAAGCGAACTGGCTCTATATCGAGCAGCGCATCGCGATGGAGAAGCTGAAGGCTGGCGAACTCGACGCCGTAATCGTGGTCGGCGGCAAGCCGTACAAGTCGGTCTCGACCTTCAACAATGACGGCCGCTTCCACCTGGTGAGGGTCGACTACGACAAGCCGCTGCAGACCGACTATCTGCCGGCTTCGCTCACCTCGAAGGATTATCCTAACCTGATCGGCGAAGGCGAGAAGGTGGACACCATCGCGGTGCCGGCGCTGCTCGCGGCCTATAATTGGGCGCCCAATACCGACCGCTATCGCAAGCTTGCGGTTTTCGTGGATGCCTTCTTCACGAAGTTTCCGCAGTTCCAGAACCCGCCCTTCCACCCGAAGTGGAAAGAAGTCTCGCTCTCGGCGCCGCTCGCCGGCTGGCAGAGATTGCCTGCCGCCCAGCAGTGGCTCGACACCCATGGGATCGAGCCCGTGGCCCGCAGCAAGTTTGACGATTTCCTGAAACAGACCTCTGCGGCCGGAAAGCTGCCTGCCGATACCGACAAGGAACTGCTGTTCAAGCAGTTCAAGGCCTGGGAGGCCGAACAAAACGCCCGCGCTCAGGCGCAGGCACCGACGCCGAAAGCGCGATAGGCTGGACAGAGGGCGTCAAAACAATGCGCCGGAGTGACCTGCTCACTCCGGCGTTTGCATGTTCAAGCGGCTCTGATCGCCTATCAAGTCTTCGGATCGGCTACGCGCTGCAACGCGGCGCGGGCGGCTTCGCGATGCTCCGGCATGATGTGGGCGGCCACCAGGCGGATCGCGGTGGCCAGCACGGCCGCATCGTCGGTGAAGCCAAGCACCGGCAGCATGTCCGGAATGAAGTCGAACGGCAGGATGAAGTAGGCGAGAGCGCCCAACAGCGCCGCCTGGACGTGGCGCGGCGTCTGCCGGTCGAACGCACAATAATAGGCGCTGAGCAAATCCTCTGCGAAAGGCAGGCTGGCTGCGACCCGCTTGAACTTGGCCCAGAAGCGCCGGCGAACGCTCTCGCGGTCCTGCGCCAGTCTATCGGCCGGCTCAAATCCGATGGTTTGTTCCGAAGTCATTGCCCAAGCTCCCTGGAGCCGCTTCCCCAGCGATTAGCTGGGAGTGTCGCGCCACTCCCGCAAGATCGGACGTGGTGATTCAGTCAGGTTACACTAGTGTGGTTTTGGATCTGACATTCGTAAACGAACCTCCCGCGACAGGATACGAATGTCAGAACTGGAACACTAGAGTTGGGCCGCGATCGCGTTCATGGCCTTCGCAAGCTCGACGTCGCGCGCGGTCACGCCGCCCGCATCGTGGGTGGACAGAACCACCTCGACCGTCTTGTAGACGTTGCGCCATTCCGGGTGATGGTCGTTCTTTTCGGCCACCAGCGCCGCGCGGCTCATGAAGCCGAACGCCTCGTTGAAATCCTTGAACACAAAGGTTCGCTCGATCGCCTCGCGGCCCGCGACCTCTTTCCACCCCGGCAAGCCCTTGAGGGCCGATTTCCGCGCCTCCGCCGACAATCGTTCCGTCACAATGGCCTCCCTGTTTGAACCGACAGCTATTTAACACCGATCGTCGAAACATGATCCCCAATAGCAAAATGGCAGTCGGATTTCTCGAAAAACTATCACGTAAACAAGGGGATGAGGTCATGAGTCCGATATCGTCACCCGCGGTTCCGCCTGAGCCTTGCGGTAACCATGACGCCGAAGTAACTCAAGGAAAGGCGGGAAATTTGCTACAATATCGGTCTAACCGGACTAGCAGCCTCCTTGGACCTGAACTTTTCCAGATCGATGGCGAGCGGTCTCGACGCGAAGCCGGCAAGCCCGGCTGAACCGCCAAAGACGGCACCTCCGCGCTCTTCGGCGCGGCGCAGCGTCGTGTTCATCGTCCTGGCCGGCATCCTCGCCATCATCGGAGCGTCGGCGGCGGGCTATTACGTTGCGATGCGTCCCGTGATCCTGCGGATCGCGGTCGGCCCTCCCAACAGCGACGATCTCAAGGTTGTTCAGGCGCTGAGCCAGGCTTTTGCGCACGCCCACAGCCAGATCCGCTTGCGCCCGATCCAGACCGACGGCGCCACCGCGAGCGCCCAGAGCATTGCCGAAGGGAAAGCGGAGCTCGCTGTTGTTCGCGGCGATCTCAGCGTGCCGAAAAACGTGCAAGCGGCGGCGACGCTGCGCAAGAACGTCGCGGTACTGTGGGTGCCACCCGTCATGAAGGGCAAGAAGGCGGCTGCGAAAATCACCAAGATCGCGCAACTCGCCGGACGCCGCATTGGCGTTGTCGGCCGCACGCCCGCCAATGTGGATCTGCTCAAGGTGATCCTGCAACAATATGGCGTGGACCCGACCAAGGTCGAGGTCGTTCAGTTTGCCACCAACGAGGCGGCGGACGCGATTCGCAGCCAGAAAGCGGACGCCTATCTCGCCGCGGGCCCGGTCAACAGCAAGATCACCGCCGATGCGGTTGCGGCCTCGACCCGCGACGGGCGTGCACCGACTTTCCTGGCGATCGATTCGGCGGAAGCGATCGCGCAGAATCACCCGATGTATGACGCTTCCGAAATTCCGGCCGGCGCCTTCGGCGGCTCGCCCGACCGTCCCGAGGAAGAGGTCAAGACGATCAGCTTCTCGCACCATATTGTGGCACGCAAGGATCTCTCCGAAACCACCGTTGCAGCCTTCACGCGCCAGTTGTTCGCGATCCGGCAGACGGTGATGAACGAATTGCCGCTGGCGGCGAAAATCGAGACGCCGGACACCGACAAGGACGCATTCATTCCCGTGCATCCGGGCGCTGCGGCCTTTATCGACGGCGAGGAAAAAACCTTCCTTGAGCGCTACAGCGACATCATCTGGTGGAGCCTGATGGGGCTGTCGGCGATGGGTTCGATCGGCGCATGGTTTGCCGGCCATCTGAAGAAGGACGAGCGCAGCAACAATTCAACGCTTAGCGAACGGCTCATGGAGATGCTCGTCGCCGCACGCCACAGCGATTCCACGGAAGAACTCGACCACTTGCAGACGGAAGCCGATGATATATTGCGCGACACGCTGCACTGTTTCGAACAAGGCACCATCCAAGAGGGCGCTTTGACCGCCTTCAACATCGCGCTCGAACAGTTTCATCGCGCGGTGGCCGACCGCAAGGCCCTGCTCATGAACATCCCCCATCTGCAAAGGGCGGCCGCTTCGCTCCGGGCGACCGGGACCTGAGCACCCCTCCATCACGGCAAGGTGCGCGGGACAGGTCGCCGCAAGCGGAACGGAACCCAGTTCGCCATGTTTGCTCCTGATCGCTGAAAAAGTGGAGACAATCATGCGGTTCAAGCTTGTAATCCCGGCTCTGGCGATTTTGACCACAACGCTGGCTGCCCCGGCCAATGCTCAATACGGGCGTGTATACGGTCCGGGCTATTACGGACCCACCCATTACGGCCCGGCCTACCGCACACGGGTCTTCCGCGGCGCCAACGACCGGCTGCCGGCGGATGGGCCTTTCTTCTACAACGATGGATGGGTCCCGGAGAGCACGTACGATCACTCGAGACCAGGCGGCATTGACCCGAATATCAACCCGCCCGGCTAGGTTGCCGCCGCCTTCGGATCAATCGGCTACCTAAGTCGCTGCATGGCTACGGCCTCTGCGAACTGACCAGTTCCGGAGGCCGTAGCTTTGCTCTTTAGACGGGCACCGCGTCTACGAAGATGCCCATCCCTTCCCCGATTGCGGGGCCGGAGGTGCGGCCGAGCGACATTTCACCACAGCGACATCATTGCGGAATATTTGGCCGGGGTGCGGAGTCAAGGCAAAAGGGTAGCTTGCATAGCGGTGCGCGGTCGAGTGGGCGTGATGTCTTGTCCGGGATTGAGAATTGGCCGAGCCGCTTGTGCGCTGACCTTTGCGGCCGTGCTGGCGTGTGGGGCTATCGATGCGCGCGCAGAAGGACAAAGCTGTCCGCAGCCCAACGACGAAATCGCGACCGATCGTCCTGATGTGACGAACTCAAGTATCGTGGTGCCGGTCGGCAGCTTCCAAAGCGAAAACGGAATCAACACCAGTTCGCGAGATGGCGGCCGAACGATCGATGGCACGAACACACGATGGCGATTGGGAATCGCACCGTGCCTGGAGGTTCTGGTCGACGTACCCACCTATTTCGCCAACATCAAAGCTCCGGGAGGTTCGGGCTGGACGGACGTTGTGCCTGCCGTGAAGTGGCAAATCAGTCCGGTGCCTGGGAAAATCGATCTTTCCGTGACTGCGGGCATCTTCCTTCCAACCGGCACGCTTGAGATAGCCGGGCGTGGCGCCCAACCGTATCTTCAATTTCCCTGGTCGTGGGAGTTGCATGATGGTTGGGGTCTTAGCGGCATGTTCACGGAGTTTTTCCGGCCAGATGACCTGACCACAAAGAGGATCACGGAGACCACCTTCGTCATTGAAAAGAAACTGACCGAGAGGGCCAGCGTCTTTACGGAATATGTCGGCGACTATCCGGAAGGGCTCGGTCCGACCGTGCTGTGGAATTCCGGCGGCTTGTACCGTTTGACTTCCAATCAGCAAGTGGATTTCCACGTCGCCTTTGGGCTGAACCACAATTCGCCGGCCTATACGGTGGGTGTGGGGTATTCGTTCCGAATAGATCGGCTGTTCTCGCGCTGAGAAGCGCGCCGGCGCGCGGCAATTGCGCCGTCACATTTTCCTTGTAAGCTTCGGGCGCAACGGGAACAGCGATCCGACGGTCTGCATGAAGATCAGCCTTGCGCGCGGGATCTCCCGCCGACATTTCCTCAAAGGTGCGAGCGGTGCGCTCGGCGCCATGGCAATGCCCTCACTGAGCCGCGCCGCCGACCGCCCGGCCATTACCCATGGCGTCCAGTCGGGCGATGTCGGCACCGACAGCGGCGTTGTGTGGGCGCGCTCCGATCGGCCTTCGCAAATGCTGGTGGAGGTCGCCACCACCGAGTCTTTCAACCGCGCACGCGCCCTGCCGCCGATCGCAGCCCTGCCGGAAAGCGACTTCACCGCGAAGCTGCTTCTGGAAAACCTGCCGGCAGGCCAGGAGATTTTTTACCGCGTCAGATTCCGCGATCTCTCTCATCCGGACATTTCCGGCGAGACCGTGACCGGCCGTTTTCGCACCGCGCCTGCCGACCGCCGCGATGTCAGCTTCGTCTGGGGCGGCGACGTCGCCGGACAGGGATGGGGCATCAATCCGGACGACGGCGGCATGGTGAGCTTTGCCGCCATGCGCAAGCACCGCCCGGATTTCTTTATTCATTCCGGCGACACCATCTATGCCGACGGCATCATCTCCGCCGAGGTGAAATTGCCCGACGGCAAGCTCTGGAGGAATCTCACCATCCCTGAGAAAGCAAAAGTCGCCGAGACCCTGGACGAATTCCGAGCCGCTCACAGGTACAATTTCCTCGACGAGAACCTGCGCGCCTTCAACGCGGAGGTACCGATCTTCGTGCAATGGGACGACCACGAGGTCACCAACAACTGGTCGGCCTCGAAAGTGCTGCCTGAAGCCTACAAGGTGCGGGACATCAACCTGCTTGCGGCGCGGGCGTCGCGCGCCTTCCACGAGATGTACCCGATGCGCGAAAGCCTCAACGAGCCCGGGCGGGTCTACCGCACCCTCAATTACGGGCCGCATCTCGACGTCTTCATGCTGGACGAGCGCAGCTACCGCGGCCCCAATGGACCCAACCTGCAGACCGCTTACGGCCCCGATGCCTATTTTCTCGGACCCGATCAGTTGTCCTGGCTGAAGCGCGGCCTGTTGAACTCGCGCGCCACCTGGAAAGTGATCGCATCCGACATGCCGCTTAGTCTCATCGTCTATGACGACTACGCTAACAAAAAAGGATCGGAGGCGTTCGCGCAAGGCGACGGCCCGCCACGCGGCCGAGAACTCGAGATTGCCGATCTGTTGCGTTTCGTCAGGGATTCAGGCCTCACCAACACCGTGTGGCTGACGGCGGACGTGCATTACGCGGCGGCGCACTTCTACAATCCGGACAACGCGCAATTTCAGGATTTCACGCCGTTCTGGGAATTTGTCGCCGGCCCCTTGCATGCCGGAACGGGCTCGCAGAACCAACTCGACAACACCTTCGGGCCTGAGGTGAGGTTCGTCAAAGCCGCGCCATCCGGCGTCATCCTGTCACCTGCCGATGGCATGCAGTTTTTTGGCCATGTCAAAATCGAAGGCGCCACCGGGCAAATGACGGTGACCTTGCGTGACCGCACGGACGCGGCACTTTGGTCGACGACGCTTGATCCGAAACAGGGATAAGCAATCCGCCAAACTGACGCTCGTTCCGATCGTCAGTATCCGGCGCGGCCAGCCTTCACCTCGCTCAATAGCGCTTCCAGCGCGTCGGAGGGACAGGGTTTGGGCAATCGCGGCCGTTGCGAAAACGCAGCCGGTACCGCGGAATCGCCACCATATCCGCTGACAAAGGCAAAAGGAACGTCGAGCGCGTCCAGCCTCTCGGCGATCGCAAAGCTCTTTTCCTGTACCAGACCAATATCGAGAAGAGCGAAGTCGGGGACGCGCTCGTCGATCATCGCCAGTGCACGGCCGACGTTTGCCGCGACACGGACCGTCTTCACGCCGAAGCCCAGAATGGTGTCCTCGAAATCCATCGCGATGATTGCATCATCCTCGACGACGAGAACATCATCAGGCACGCGGTTACTCGAAACATGCATCATCGCGCCAACAGAGTTCCATGACTTAATGCAAGCCGAACGCTGGTGGCCTTCCGGCCGCGCATAGGACAGGTATCGGCGGGTTCCCCTCCTGAAACCATCACATCGCTGGTTCGTTTTGTCTGTGCACTTGTGCACGGAACTCCGGAACTTTGGCAGCTAAGGTGAACGAGGCAAACCAGGAGCCAACCATGATTGCGCCGGGAAAATCGGCCCCTAACAGCGATCGGCCCTATAACAACCTGTTGCGGCGGCTCAGTGAGGCGGACTTCGCGTTGCTCGCGCCGCATCTTGCGCAGGAGGAGGCTGCGTCCGACGAGTTGCTTTACAATCCGGGTGACGACGTCGACACCGTTCACTTCCCCTGTGGAGCAAGCCTTGCCTCCTATCTCGTCGCCAACGAGGACGGGCGCGACGTCGAGACCATCCTGGTCGGCCGTGAAGGCGCGGTCGGCGGAATAGTCAGCCTGGGATATCTGCCCGCCTATACGCGCATCACGGTCAAATTCGGCGGCCCCTTTGTAAATCTGCCGATCAGCAGGCTGGATGCGGCAAAGACCGCCTCCGTCTCGCTACGCAATGTGTTCGCGCGCTATGCCGACTGCCTGCTCGCGCAGATGTTTCAATCGACCGCCTGCAATGCGATCCATTCAATCGAGCAGCGCACCGCGAAATGGATCATCTCCGCGATGGAACGCACCGATGGCGCCAACGTCGTCCCGCTGACGCATGAACAGCTCGCGACGCTCTTGGGCGTCGGCCGCAGCTATGCGAGCCGGGTGATCCAGACATTCAAGGCGGAAAGGATCCTGGAGACCCGCCGCGGCTCCATTTTGGTGTGCGACCCCGAAGGGCTGCGGGCCCGGGCCTGCCAGTGTAATGAAACTGTCAAAAACCACTTCGAAGAGGTGCTGCGCGGGGTCTATCCGAGCGAGTCCTCCCCCGGCAGCTGACGGCGCATGTTTTTGGGCCAAATCGGCTAACCAAACGCCCAATAAGCGATTGTTTTTCGGCGATTCCTGACTATATTGCGCCGCAACGAGTAAAGAGTGCCCGGCCCTTTTGGCCGGGCATCCTTTTTGGGCATGGCTGCGCCCATATCAACGTTTTCGAGCGTGATCCGGAAAAGTGGGTCCCGGTTTTCCGGAGAGATCGCGCTCCCTCATTGTCTGACGCAGAAGAAGCAAAAATGAACCTTCGCAACGTCGCCATCATCGCCCACGTCGACCACGGCAAGACCACGCTGGTCGACCGCCTGCTGCAGCAATCCGGCACCTATCGTGAAAAC
>Ga0210389_10002760_pt1 | contig 13737 bp, 14 predicted proteins | sample IncBWH28OmetaG_FD_160127 | JGI IMG/M metagenome (GOLD analysis project Ga0210389, IMG submission 160127) | Forest soil microbial communities from Barre Woods Harvard Forest LTER site, Petersham, Massachusetts, United States - Inc-BW-H-28-O ...
ACCACGTTCACTAATAAACAATGCAAGGGGGACAATAGTCAATCCCTTTTCTTCGCCGCGGGTTTGGAGCTTTTTTAGTTCTTTTTTGTTGAGGAGTAAAACACGGTCGCGTTTGGCTTCGTGGTTATAGAATGACCCGAAAGTATATTCCGAAATATGAAGATTGCGCACGTACAACTGATCATTTATAAACGTGCAAAAAGCATCGCTTATATTGGCTTTGCCCTGGCGTATGGATTTGATCTCGGTGCCCAGCAGCTTTATCCCGGCGGTGTATTTATCCAGTATATGGTATTCGAAATACGCTTTCTTATTTTTTATATAGACATCCTGGTTCATCACTTGCCCGATTTTGGAGTGCAAATATATTTAAATAGACACGAATGTTCACGAATTGAATTAACACGAATTTTCACGAATGAGGACGAATGGGCACGAATCGAATCAACACAAATTACGCGAATGGAGGCGAATGGACATAAATTAGGCGAATCTATACTAACTGATCATGGAATAGCAAAAAGATGAGCTCGTTGGGTGATAGGGGTTTTGCGGTCATAAGGTTCGGGGGCTTTATTAATATCCCGCTGGACCCATAATTTATACCTTTCATCAATCAATAACAACAGGTCATTAACACTATTGCCATAACGCAGCATCATATCCGGATGCAGTTCAATAATCAGTTTGGGCAGTGTTTTTAGCAAATTCTGTGCACCCTTCAGAACTTCTGTTTCAAACCCTTCTACGTCTATCTTTATCACTGTCGGCTTCCGGTTTATAAAATCGTCCGCTGTGACAACGGGTACCTCAATCCCGTTATGCTCTTTCTTTTTCAGAACATAAGAGTTTGAGTTTGAGTATGACACCATTATTTTACCCGCTTCAGACCCAATAGCATTAGGGACTATTTCTACATTTTTTATAGAATTGATCTCTAAATTCTTATGCATGATAATCTGATTTTTAGGATTAGGCTCAAAGCTATATAAATAGCCCTGCGGGCCAATCCACTTAGAAATGACAACAGCGGTAAGTCCATGATGGCCGCCGCATTCTAATACGATATCCCCCTCTTTGCAGATAAAATTCTTAACAAATTCCATCTCCAGCCATAACCATTCCTTATGTTCGCGCAAGATGTCGGCAGAACTATCAACATACCAGGATTCACCATCCTTGTCACCTACATAAAATTTAAAGTCTGTTTGATAGAGTGTCCTATCCACCACATAAGGTTTAAAATTGCGGTTCCTAAAACGGACGAGCACCTTTTTGATGCTCTCTTTAATATCGGTTCCCAGTAAGTTTCTAAGTTGCATATATCGTTTATCGGTTAGATTTTATTTGCCCATCCGAAGTTAGTTATTTTTAACGACTGGCATAGTGCAGCTTACATAACTTGTTAATTCCTTAAGCGAAAAATTCGTTTTTCGCCTAAGCTGTCAAATAGTGTTCAATGTTAATCCAATGAAACGGTTTTTTACCTGCAACGTGGTAATTAGGCACACTAAGTTATTTAACTCAACTTACTTTAAGAGTTTGGCACATAAAAATTATTTTACTGAGGTTTTACAACCAGTACCGGTACATTCACTTTATGCCGGACAGAATTAACGGTTGTGCCGAAGATCAGGTCTTTTAACGCCTTGTGACCATGCGAACCCATCACGATAAAGTCGATGCCGTGTTCGTTTACAATTTTTGCAATTTCGGTTGCGGCGCTGCCGAAGCCGATACTGGCCCGCGCTTCATAGCCAAGGTTAGTTAGGGTAGTTACGTAAGTGTTTAAATTATCCACGTCGCTTTGTGTTTCGTGGTCCATAATATCAGTACCATAGTACCGGGCGCCCGCAGTTTCAACCACGTGTATCAGCGTGTATGATGCTGCTTTACCTCCCTGCATAATCGCATTCCGGATACAATCCGTATCATTTTTTGAAAAGTCGATGGTAACAGCGATGTTTTTGTAGGTTACCGGTTCCAAATCGGTGATATTGGCGGCCAAACCATGCGGAACCTGGGCGGGCATGTCGCGGTGTTTAAACAAAAGCGGCCGCAAAAATACATAAAGCAGCAGCCCGGCGACTGCAGCGATGACAGGTATAACGAGCACATAAATCCAGATATGTGCTGACGGATATTGTTTCAGCCAGTCGCTAACCTGGTCGACAACCAGTTTTCCATTTAAGGCAAGAATGAGCAATGCGCTGGCCCATGCGGCTATCTTTACTTTCAGACTGATCGCAAATTTTCCCATCCGCTTACGGTTTGAAGTAAAGTGAATGAGCGGTATCACCGCAAAGCCCAATTGCAGGCTTAATACAACCTGGCTTAAAATGATGAGACTGCCCAGGCCATTTGGCCCAAAATATACAATTGTAAAAACCGCGGGGACAATTGCCAGCAACCTGGTTAACAAGCGGCGCAGCCAGGGCTCGATACGCAGGTTGATATGCCCTTCCATAACGATTTGCCCCGCCAGCGTACCAGTTATGGTTGAGCTTTGCCCCGAGGCGATCAGTGCGATGGCAAACAAAGTAGGGGCCAGTTTGCCAAAGATATGGCCCAGTAGCTTATAGGCATCCTGTATCTCGGCTACTTTATAGTACCCGTATTTAAAAAATGCGCTTGCGGCCAATATCAAAATCGCGGCATTAACCACAAACGCGAGGTTGAGCGCAATACAAGTATCATAAAGATTAAACTTTATTGCGGAGCGCATTCCCTTTGCAGTCCGGGTGATTTGCCGCGTTTGCACCAGCGAGGAGTGGAGGTATAAATTGTGTGGCATTACTGTCGCGCCGATGATCCCAATGGCAATGTAGAGCATATTTTGGCTAACCAAATCCTTTTTGAATAAATTGCCCGGTATAAAGCCTTTGGCGATCCCCGCCGCGTCAGGGGCTGTAATAAACATTTCAATCAGGAACGACAAACCGATGATCAATATCATCGACATGATGAAAAGCTCCAGCTTGCGCATCCCCCGGTTCATTAAAAAAAGCATTAAAACCGTGTCAGTCAGCGTCAGCGAAACGCCCCAGATGAGGGGCAGGTGAAACAATAACAGCAAACCGATTGCCATGCCGATCACTTCGGCCAGGTCGCAGGCGATGATGGCTATTTGCGCCAGGATGTACAAACAAAAGTTGACGACCCTTGGATACGCATTTTTGGACGCCTGCGCCAGGTCGAGCCCGCGCACAATGCCCAGGCGTGCACTTAAAGATTGTAGTAGCAGGGCGATCAGGTTCGACACGAACAAAACCCAAATGAGGCGATAGCCAAATGCGCTTCCGCCGGCGATGTCGGTTGCCCAGTTGCCCGGGTCCATATAACCCACGCTTACCAGGTAGGCGGGACCTATAAAGGCCAGTATCCTTCGCCAGCCGATCTTATTTTCGGTGACGATAGAGCTATGAACGTTACTTAAAGATTGATTAGGGGTATTACTCATACGGATATTAATAAATTATTGGCCACCTCGCGGCTAATTTGTATTTGTTTGCCTTCGGACTGGAGGATCACCGACCGGTCAAATTCGATGATATCTTTAACAAGGATTGTTTTCCCGATGGTTAGTTCCTGTTTTTCAAGGTATTGTAAAAAGGCGGTTGAGTGGTCGCGCACACCGCATATTACGCCGCCTTCGTTTGGCCCGATGGAAGAAACCGCTCTCAGGTTATGAATTTTAAACAAACCGTTGCAATCGGGTATGGGATCGCCATGCGGATCGTACTTCGGGTAGCCCATAAATTTGTCCAGCCGGTCGATCAACTCAGTTGAGGATATGTGCTCCAGCTCTTCGGCCATTTCGTGCACCTGGTCCCACTTAAAATCCAGCTTTTCAACCAGGAAATATTCCCACAAGCGGTGTTTTCGGATGATGTTGACGGCAATTTTTTCGCCGGCCGCCGTGAGCGAAACACCCTGGTAGGGCGTATAATTGATAAGCGCCTTGTCGGATAGTTTTTTCAGCATGTCAGTTACCGATGAGGCTTTTGTGTTTAGCAGGGCCGCCAACTGGTTAGTACTGACGCTGGTTGAATTTAACGACAGGTGATAAATGGACTTTAAATAGTTCTCTTCGGCTAATGTATTCATTTTATACAAATCTAATAATAAATTTAGACTTGTCTAAATTTATTATTTAAAAAATTTATTTCGGTTAAATAAGATTTTTAAGAAATTTTATTTGGTTGATTGCGTAAAATCCTATATTTGCCTGTATCATGGCTGCAGAATTAGATAAAATTGATTTACAGATCCTGAGGATTTTACAGGAAAACGGCAGGATAACCAACCTCCAGCTTTCCAATGAAATCGGGCTTTCGCCGGCGCCGACGCTGGAACGCGTACGCAAGCTGGAAAACAATGAATACATCAAAAGCTATCACGCCCTTGTAGACGAAGAAAAACTTGGGCTGGGGATAAAAACCTTTATCCAGATTTCGCTGGACTTTCACCAGAAAAATACCATACAGACCTTTATTGATGAGATCAAAAATATCAAGGAGGTTACCGAGTGCCACCACGTAACCGGGCAGTGCGATTTTCTGCTAAAAGTTTATGTGAGGGACATTAAATCCTACGAACAACTCATCATGGAAAAGATCAGCCGCATCACAGTGGTAAAAACCTTTCAAACGATGATGATCATGTCAACCAGTAAGAAAGAGCCGATCGTGCCTTTAGAATACTAATACTTCGATGAATCATTACCGCAACCCTCTTAAAAAGAAAATTAGGGGCTGGAAAAGAAGAATAAGGCAGGTGGAGCGTTGGGGAGAAAGCATTAAAGAACCTTATCTAAAGTATTTTATTTCTAATCATGATTCACATACCTACAATAGGTGCTATCTTTACCCATTTTATGCCTTAGATAAGCGACATCCGCCTTTGTGGTTCTTTAAATTAATTCTATCGAAGTTTGTTGCCGCTTACTTCGAATGGGAAAAAGTTTTTAACCAAATTGGATTGCCATATGATTTACAGCTATGGCTTTACGACCCGGCCCATATTCGTTCAGAGATTACATGTTATAGAATGAATGAGCAGGGTGAACGGAGAAGGTTTGCGTGGGAGTCTAAGCTGGAAAAGCCATTTCCGTACCATAAATTTGTTTCCCCGCTATTTGATTTGGAACAGTTCGACTGGATACTCGCTGATGACGAGGATGTAATATGGGAGGATGACCTTGATATTAACGAAACTACCGATGCAAAATTAATAGACGAGGATTTTATAAGAAAAGAGGCGGGACGTAATGAAATTTATTATGCCAAAAGGGTTGGGGACATTTGGATGGGCAGACGTAAAGGTCAGATCACGAGCAATAGCAAAAGTGTTGTTCAATCATATTTTGCACCACCAAAATTTTTGAGCTACGAGGTTGTCGACGCTATAAAGAAGTCCAAATAAATATTACTGTTGAAATTATTTTATTTGCCAATCAATCGGCGCTATTCCCTCCTTAACTAAAATCTCATTCGTTTTTGAAAACGGTTTCGAACCAAAAAAACCGCGATCTGCCGAGAATGGCGAGGGGTGTGGTGATTTGATGATGTGGTGTTTGGTTTGGTCGATCAGTTCTGCTTTGGCCTGGGCATATGCGCCCCAAAGGATAAAAACGATGCCTTCTTTTTTATCGGAAATGGTTTTGATGACATGATCTGTGAACTCTTCCCAGCCTTTTTTCTGGTGCGAGCCTGCCGTATTTGCCCGGACGGTGAGCGTGGCGTTTAATAATAGCACACCTTGTTTGGCCCATTCCGTCAGCTCGCCGTGAACCGGCATCGTAAAGCCGGAAATATCTGTCAGCAATTCTTTATAAATATTTTGTAATGAGCGGGGAGGGGGGATGCCTTTTTTTACTGAGAATGAAAGTCCGTGGGCCTGGTACTCGCCATGGTAGGGGTCCTGGCCCAGGATCACCACCTTTACGTTGTCAAAGGGTGTGGTATTAAAAGCATTAAAAATATCGCCGTTTTTTGGATAGGTTTTATACCCGGCGGCTGCCTCTGATTTCAGGAAATTCCGGAGGGTAGCCATATACGGCTTTTCAAATTCATCCTGCAAAACATGGAGCCACGATGGCTCGATATCTACTGCCATAAATATTTATTTAGGGTTTGATTTAGCGTACAAATAAACGGATATTTGCATTCTAATTTAGAAACGATGTCGAATATAGTAAGGTTAATTGTTGCCTGCGTAATTATGGGCGCCGCCGTAGCGATGTGTGTGTTTGGTATTTGGGGATGGGGGATATTGGTGCTGTTTTTAGGCGGATTGGTGTTGCTAACCTATTTCTTTAATGAAAATATGATCATGGCCCAATGGTTTTTGCGCAAGGAAAAAGCGGAAAAGGCAGAAGCCTGGCTGCTAAAGATCACCGATTATGAAAAACAATTGAAGAAGGCCCAGCACGGCTATTATAACCTGCTGATCGGGTTGATCGAAACACGCAAGGCGCCGATGAAATCGGAGAAATATTTTAAAAAGGCACTTTCCTTAGGCATGAAAATGTCGCACAATACTGCTTTGGCCAAGTTAAGCCTGGCAGGCATCGCTATGGCTAAACGCAATAAACGCGAAGCACAGATGTACTTGCAGGAAGCTACTAAGGATGATAAAAATAAATTGCTTACCGAACAGATAAAGATGATGAAAGGCCGATGGCGCAAATGGATAAGCAACAGGTAGTTAGGGGCGGATACCGCCAATTTTAAGACACGTAGGAGACGCAATGTTTTGCGTCTCCTACATGATATAAGATTTCCCTTAGGCGCAATGCATTGCGTCTCTACTTTTCTTCTAATGAAGAATAATAATCGGGCTCGGACGAGTGATTTTGATTTCCGCCGAGGTGCCTGTCAGGCATATAGTAGGTGTCGTCAGACGGGTTTGCTACTTCAACCATTTTCAACAGGCTCCTGATAAATGAAAGATTGAAATTACTTCTGTTCAGTTTTATCAGGTACTCGTTTTCTGTTATTTCGAGGATGGAATTTGTCATTGTTTGATATAATATGTCTATTACAATAATAGCGAACACGTATTATACCAAAGTGCTATTTATTTTATGTTTTTATTAACGAATTGTTAATAAAACGCAGGTTTTCAGCAAATTATTAGTTATAAACCGGTGTTAATTAAAAGTGTTAATTTCTTTTGTCCAAAAAATTGCCCAGGGAATGAAAACAAATCTATACAAACCAGGCCATCACCACATCCTTCGCAGGCATCGTTATATCCAGCTTTAACTTTAGTTCGATTTTGTTTGAAGTTTTAATTCTGGCCGTTTGCGAATGGCAAACCAATACTCCTCTCTTACGTTGTCGTCAATGTCAATGGGTTTATTGCCGCCATAAAGTGTGTCGTTGCCATTTATTTTACAACCTGAGATCCAATATTCTTCACCAGTTTCAAGTTCCACGCAATTATGCTTAAAGCCATCTTTAACTTTCAGGAATTCCTTTCCGTTATAATACATCGTGCGCATAGTTTTTGAAAAGGTCACACGCCCAATCCTGGCAGAGCCTTCAACTCCGCCAGCCTTCCTTTCGATATACATTATCCGGCTTTTCATTTTGCTTTATGCAAACCAGGTCATTACTATCTCTTTAGCAGGCATGGTTATATCCAGCTTTAACTTTTTACGCATACCGCCCAAATCATTGAAAACCTTATTTGGATTGGCCGTTTTCAATTCTTCAACCGTATTAAAGCCCATTTTATTCAGTACAGGGACCCACTCGGCAGGCACACCTATCTGTACAAAATCATCTGCTGTAGCAACCTTTGCTTTTTTCTCAGGCCGCATTTGCGGAAAGAATAGCACTTCCTGTATGGTATGCTGGTTAGTCAGCCACATTACCAGCCGGTCGATGCCGATGCCTAAACCCGAGGTTGGCGGCATGCCGTATTCCAGTGCGCGTAAAAAGTCTTCGTCCATGGCCATCGCCTCGTCGTCGCCGCGGCCGGCCAATATCAATTGTTCTTCCAGGCGTTCGCGCTGGTCAATCGGGTCGTTCAGTTCCGAATACGCATTGGCGAGCTCCTTGCCATTTACAAACAACTCGAACCGCTCTACCAAGCCTGGCGTAGTGCGGTGCTTTTTGGCCAACGGCGTCATTTCAATCGGGTAATCGGTAATGTAAGTAGGCTGTATCAAACTGGCTTCCACTTTAGCGCTGAAGATCTCGTCCACCAGCCGCCCCTTGCCCATGCTGGGATCAACGTCAATAGCCAGATCGACACAAGTCTGACGCAACTCATGCTCACTCATCGCCGAAACATCGATGCCGGTATATTTCAAAATAGAATCGTACATGGATAGCCGCTCATAAGGCCCCGCGAAGTTAATCTCATTGCCCCCCACCTGTACCACCGGGATGCCATGCACGGCCCGGGTTACGGTTTCCAAACATTCCTCAACCATGGCCATCATCCAGTTGTAGTCCTTATAGGCCACATAAATTTCCAGGCTGGTAAACTCCGGGTTATGCGTGCGGTCCATGCCTTCGTTTCGGAACATCTTGCCAAATTCATATACCCCGTCAAAACCTGCTACGATCAGCCGCTTTAAGTATAACTCATTGGCTATGCGCAAAAACAGGGGCATATCCAGCGTATTGTGGTGCGTTACAAACGGCCGTGCCGCGGCGCCGCCATGTACGGGCTGCAAAATGGGCGTTTCCACTTCCAGCCAGCCCTGGCTGTTAAAGTAATCGCGCATGCTGCTGATCACTTTGGAGCGCTTGATGAATATTTCCTTAAACTCCGGGTTTACCGTTAAATCCACATAGCGCTGGCGGTAGCGCATTTCCGGGTCGGTAAAGGCATCATGTATGTTGCCTTCTTCGTCGCGCTTAACAATCGGCAGTGGTTTTATGGACTTGGCCAGCAAGGTTAACTCCTGCACATGTACCGATATTTCGCCGGTTTGGGTTAAAAACACATAACCCTTAACGCCGATATAATCGCCCAGGTCAAGCAGTTTTTTAAATACGGTATTGTATAAGGTTTTATCTTCGCCCGGGCAAATATCGTCGCGTTTTACGTAGATCTGTATTCTGCCGGTGGAGTCCTGCAGCTTAGCAAACGACGCGCTGCCCATCACATTCACGCTCATGATGCGTCCGGCAATGGTTACCTGTTTAAACGTATCCGGAAATTTTTCAAAGTTCTCTAAAATTTCCTGCGCGGTGGCAGTGATCTTAACCTCCTCGGGCGGATAGGGATTGATGCCCAAAGTCCGTAGCTGGTTCAGTTTTTCGCGGCGTAAAATTTCCTGTTCGGATAAAGCAATACTCATATTTATATTTCGAGGTGCAAAAGTAGGGAAATAGTCCGAAAGTCGGGAAGTTGTAGAGACGCAATATTTTGCGTCTCCAACCGTAATGCGAGGGATATTTACGTTAAACCCATTGCATCGGTTCCGAGACGCAAAATATTGTGTCTCTACGATGGCCGGTCCAAAACGGGATACGCGATGCATCACGTCTCTACGAATGTGATTATATTTGAAAAATGAATTTGAAAGTTATTGCTTTTGATGCCGATGATACCTTGTGGGTGAACGAACCATATTTCAGGCATACGGAAGAACAGTTTTATAATTTACTTGGCGAATACTCCTCACAGCGTTCGCTTGAAACTGAACTGCTGAAGACGGAGATCGAAAACCTGGCCTTATACGGTTATGGCATAAAAGGATTTATGCTGTCCATGATCGAAACGGCTTTGCGGGTGACCGACAATAACATCAGCGTTAATGTGGTTGAAAAGATACTCAATTTAGGCAAACAAATGCTGGATCAGCAAATCGAGTTGCTGGATGGGGTAGAAGAGGTGCTGCACGCCCTCAAAGACAAATATCGCCTGGTAGTAGCCACCAAAGGCGACCTGCTGGACCAGGAACGAAAGCTCCGCAAATCGGGCATCGCTCATTATTTTCATCATATCGAGATCATGAGCGAAAAGGATGATGCCAATTACCTGAAGCTGATCCGCCACCTCGATATACAGCCGGATGAGTTGATGATGATCGGCAACTCACTCAAAAGCGATATTATCCCTGTGCTGCATGTGGGCAGCTATGGGGTGCACGTACCTTACCACATTACCTGGGCGCACGAACAAATTGAGCATACGATTGATGATGAGAAGTTCAGGAGTGTGGAGGGGATTAGGGATGTGCTTGGGTTTTTGTAGATCAGCGAAACCATTCAATATTCTTAGTGAGTCTTGCTATAAAATCAGTAAAATTAGTTCCAATCGTAATATTGTATTGAGTTTCCAAGCCGATGGCTGGAGTAATTACAACTGATGGCTGTTCCTGTTCACTAAAATAAAACGCAATATATTCTCCTCCGCCGTTGCTTCCTACTAACAGGGTATTGGGTACAAGGGAAAATATCCCAATTTCAGCATTAGACTCTAATACGAAATCATATCCCCAAAGCGCAACGTATTCGGGTCCTATAAAGCCTTCGAACGGTTTAAAATTTTCGAGATAAAATTTGTAGTCGTTAGGCAAACGATGAGATAGTTGTTTTTCAATTAACTCGAATGATAAATCAGTTTCCGGATTTACTAACAAAAAACCAGTGTCTAAAAGAAGTTTTTCTAATTCAAGCATTCGGTAGGATAATTAACTCTAAAGCTTTTTAGTCCGCTTCCGCTTCCTGCAAATACATCTCATCAATCGGCCCGGCGTACTTCTTTTCGATCACTTTGCGTTTGGCCTTCAGGGTAGGAGTGATCTCACCTTCGTCCATGCTGAAAGGTTTGCGTTTTACTTTAAAGTTTTTTATCCGCTCAAATTTGGCCAGCTCGTTGGAGAGGCGTTTAATGTCCTGGCCAATCCAGTCTACAATTTCCTTATCTTCAATAAACAAGTCCGGCTGCTCGAAAAACGCTTCTTCCAGGTTGAAGGTTTCCTGCAGGGTTTCCTTTGCGGGGACGATGATAGCGGTGATATATTCGCGTTTGTCGCCAATCAAAAACACGCCTTCAATTTTGGGGCTTTTCAGGTAGGTATTCTCAACCGGGGTTGGGTATATGTTTTTGCCATAAGCATTTACCAGCATATTTTTCAGGCGGTCGGTAATTTGCAGGTTACCCAGGTAAAAACGGCCAATATCGCCGGTATGGAACCAGCCTTCCGGGTCGATAACTGAAGCGGTTTCTTCGGGTTTATTCCAGTAACCTTTCATTACGCAATGGCCACGCACAATGATCTCACCTTCCTCAGAGGTATAATCTGGCTTAAAATTTTCATGCGTTTGAATGGTATAGATGTGTTTTGTATCCACATTTTGAATGGCCACTTCAATGCCGGGAATAACGCGCCCCGTTGTGCCGTACACCTGCCGGTGATCCTCGGTAACCGACATTACCGGCGAGGTTTCCGTCAACCCAAAACCCTCCAATATTTTGATGCCCAGGTCGCCGAAAAATTCGCCGATGTTTTTAGGCAGCGCACCTCCGCCGGAGATCATGAACTTCAGGCGCCCGCCGGTACGCCCTTTTATCTTGCTGAAAACCAGCTTTTCGGCCAGTTTATGTTGATAGCTCAATATCGGGTTTGGTTTTTTGCCTGCAGCTTTTACCTCGCGGTGCTGTTTTCCTATTTTAAGCGCCCATAAAAATATCTTACTTTTCATGCCGCCCGCTTCGGTGCCGCTTTTCATCGCGCGGTCATGGATGCGTTCCAGCAGGCGCGGAACGCAATTCATCACGGTTGGCCTTACTTCGCCCATGTTTTTGGCCAGCAGGTCAAGGCTTTGCGCAAAGGCTATCTGCGAGCCGGTAGCCAGGCAAACGTGATAAGTAGCCGTACGCTCAAACACGTGCGACAGCGGCAGAAAGGACAGGAACAAGTCGCTCGATTCAATATTCGGTATTTGTATCAGGCTTACCCGTACATTTTCCACCAGGTTATGATGGGTAAGCATCACGCCTTTGGGCGTGCCGGTTGTGCCCGAAGTATATATCAGGCAGGAAAGATCGGAAGGCATGATCGCCTCACGGGCAATCATGATTGCTGAATGATATTGTTCTATGATCGCCCGGCCTTCTTCGATTAAACTTTTAAAACCAATTACACCGCAGTTTAACGTCGCCTTACCTAAGTTTTTCTCATAATCATCAAAGGCAGGTATAATGCGCACCAATTCAGGGCAGTTGTTGGCTATTTTGGAAACTTTACGCAGCAGGAACTGATTCCCTACCAGGATGGTCCGCGCGCCGGAATCATTCAAAATATATTCTATTTCGGCTTCGCTTAGGGTAGGGTAGATGGAGGTATTAACCGCGCCTATCTGTTGTAAAGCCTGGTCGTAATAAACATAGTCAGGGCCGTTCTCAATGATTAGCGCCAGCCGGTCGCCTTTTTTGATGCCCATTTCAAGGAACCATGCAGAAACTGCGTCGATCTTTTCCAGCGCTTGCCGGTAGCTGATCTCGGCCCAGGCATCGCCCACCTTGTGGGTCATAAAGGTATGGGTATCGGGATGAATATTTTTTACCACATTCCGGATGAGGCTCGGGATGGTCGAGTTTTCGGGCGCTAAGTTCATTATTAGTTTAAACTGGGTTAACGGGTAACAAATCTATTATTTTTTGGGATTACACCGATTTTTTTTTGGGGGATTGCACCGATTGTTAAGAGTGATTTCACCGATTTGCTTGGGATTGCACCGATTGTTGAGAGTGATTTCACCGATTTGCTTATTTTCCCGTCGTCTGTGTCCTCACAGACGGCTATCGAGACAACTATCCGAAATATTGATTTTCCAAAAACGTTGCCCTTTCAAGAGCAAAATAGGTTTGGATTAAAAACCAAAAAAGCCCGGCGATACCGGGCTTTTTAAACTATTAATTGTGGTTTTTATTTGTACAATACAGCGTCAAGGCCAATGGCTACGCCGTTTGTGCCTACCATATCAAATTTTATTACCTTGGCGCTGTTGCCCTGGGCATCGGTGATCACCAGGTTTTTCGCGGCGTTTACGCTAAGGGTAAGCGTTGCCCCGTCAATGGTTTTAAGCGCCATCGTACCGGTTGCCCTTATGGCGGCAAGGATAGCTTTCTTGTCGTTTAGGCCTGCAACAATATGCCCCCTCAAAACAGTTGCCAGTTTAGCCGGGTCGGCAAATAAGGCGTCCAATTGCGCAGGTGTCAAACTGCCAAATGCGTCATTGTTAGGTGCAAAAATAGTATAAGGCCCTGCCCCTTTTAATGTTGCGCCCAGGTTTGCGGCCCTTAAAACCACAGCCATCGTTTCGTAATTGGCAGCATTGTCGGTGCTTGTTAAAGTAGCCAGAACATCAGCGGTTGCGGCCGGTGCAGCGGCTGCCGGTGCAGGGGCGGCGGGCGGATTGGTAGTTTGCGCAAATGCATTATTGGTAAATACGCCTATGGCCAAAGCCGCGATCACAGTCAAAATTGATTTTTTCATTATTTGGTACCTGTTTAAAGTTTGTAAACGATTATCTAAACTACTTTTTATTGACAGTTGTTTTTCAATCGTAAAAATAATTTTTTACCTCTCTAATAACTATCGATCGGGCAAAAACGCGCAATTGCAATAAAATTGTTACGTTTTGCTAAGGTCATCGGGTCAATATTGGTAAAAATATAATTGCGGCCTCGCCAACCTGGCGCCGTTAATTAGCCAACGTTTGTGGAATGTGTTTTATCGCTTGACATGCGGCAGCCCTTTCT
>Ga0210389_10002762_pt1 | contig 13734 bp, 8 predicted proteins | sample IncBWH28OmetaG_FD_160127 | JGI IMG/M metagenome (GOLD analysis project Ga0210389, IMG submission 160127) | Forest soil microbial communities from Barre Woods Harvard Forest LTER site, Petersham, Massachusetts, United States - Inc-BW-H-28-O ...
ACGACGGTTTCCTCAGGATCAGGCTATTCTCCGGGTTGACCGTATCCACCACGTTCATCACCGTCGACCAGGTGGCGTTGAAGAGCGTATGGGTAACATGACAATTCACGCAGGCATAGCCATCCCGGCCTTTTTTATTGAGGATCGGTTCGACATAAGCCTTGAAAAACGCCTCGTCGAGCTGCCGCTGCCGTCCCCGCGGCACGAGCGTAGCCGGCGTAATGGGGCCCCCCTTGGGAGGCGTCATCGCCGCAACCACTTCCGCGGCATCCGGCATGCTCGCGAGTTTTTTCTCCAGCAGCGCCGTATCCGGCCCGCGATCACCGGCGATCTTATCGACGGCGAAATAGTTGGTTTCGCGCACGATCGTCGATGCGCGCTCGGCCAGACGCCGCATCTCCGGGTCGGAGGAGTCGAGCAGCCGCCGAAGCGCGCGGGAAATTTTCTCGGCACTCTCGCCGAAAAACGCGATCTGCTCGATATCGTTGCCGATGCGGTTGTAGATCACCGGCCCAGGCTTGGACAGGTCCGCGCTGACATCGTAAATATCGCTGCGCCGTAGCGGCAGATCGGCGAGCGCGGTCAGAACGCTTTTCTTCTGCGCGTCAGCGCCGCTTTCGAGGACCCGCGCAATTTTGCCGGCCAGCTGAGCTTCGACACCCAGACGACCGCGGATGGCACGCTCGCGATCCGGCTCGCGAGCGAGCAGCGTGACCCAATTGTTGTACAAATAGCGGATATTTTCATCTGCGAGGTTATAAAGCGCCGCTTCGAGGTTCTCGGTCACCCAGGGATGCTGCGGCTGGCCGAGTTTCGCAATCACGGTATCTTCAATGCGCCCGCGAAGCGCCGGGTCGGCGTTCCAGAACCAGCTTTGCCACAAGCCTTTGACCGCTTCCATGCGAACCGGGATCACCGAGTCGGAGGTGAGCTTTTCGAGCGCGGCGACCAGGTCGTCGCGCTTTGCCAGCACGGAAAAATGATGCGCGAAAACGCGAACCGCGGCCCACCGCACCCGCGGTTCGGGCGACGCAAGAGCCGCCAGCAATGCGGCATCCGGCGCATTTTCGGAACGGCTGTAGATCTGCCGCAGCGACCACGCCGCCGTCCGTTGAACCAGCTTGCTCGGATCGCCCAGCAGCGCCAATAGCGCCGGCGCGGACGAAGCTTGCCCCAGCCTTCCCAGCGCCTCGGCCGACGCCTGGCGGATCAGAACATCATTGGAGCCGGTCGCGTCCTTGATTTGATGCATCAGCACAGGCGATACGCCGCTCCACACCCGGTCGAGCTCTCTCAGAAGTTCCACCGGGTCTTTCGAAAGAGTGGCCGGCGCCGTCGAATTCCAGCCCTTGGTCTTGTCCGGTCCCGGATAATACGAGCTCAGCGCGATCACCGCGAACTGCGTTTCACGGAACGGCGTGCGGAAATTTTCAAACGACTGCCGCGGATCGAACCACCCGCCAAACACCTGTTGGCGGCCCAGCAAGTAATCGAGCGCCTTGCGCACTTGCGGATGGTCGCGCGGCACGCCCGCAGCGGCGAGCGCCCACAGCGCGTGCCCCGTCTCAAATTCCACTTCCGGCTCTTTCGGATCGAACTGCATCGACCATTGCCCGTCAGGGCGCTGAAGGGACAGAATGCGCTCCACGTTCTTATCGATCTGGTCCTTGTATTTCACCCGGTCAATGTCAGCCAGCGCCAGGGTCTGATAGCCGAGATCGATCATGTTCTTGACTTCGCCGTTCGCCATCATCTCGGGGAGGCGCGGATCTTTGTTTTCCTTCCACGAATACCAGGCGATCTCAAACGCGCTGACGATCGGGGTATTACCGTTGGTTTCGTCCGGCGGAAGCTTGGTGCGGTCCGCGTAGTAGATATCCAGGTAGCGGTTGATGGCCTGATGATAGACGGGGCGCGGTTCGAGCGAGATCTGATTCTCGAAAACGTCCATCAGGTGCGACATGCGGCTCAACACATTGGCCGGAGCTGAGATCACCCGCGACCATACCGCGCCGTCCTGCTCGAATCCGTAGAACGGCCGCGGGTTGTTGTAGAAGCGGTCGGAGAGAAATTTCAGCTCCTCGCGCTGGACCACCGGATAGCCGTTGACCGCCGCGTAAATCTGCGCTCGCTGCGAAAAATGGCTCACATGACAGGCCACGCACAGCGAGGTCTCCTGGTGCACGGAAGCAACCCGGTCGAGCCGGCCGCCGCGGCGGGCCGTATTGGCGAACCAGGAATCGCCCGCCGCCACAATGTAGTCGACCGCGGTGCGCACCGCCGTTTCCGGATCTTTGTACGGCGGCGGATCGTAGAGGTGCGTTCGCAACTTGTATTCGGGATGATTGGCGCGCACGCGCACGTAATAATCGTCGGCAACGCTCAACAGACGCGGCGCGAACTTATTTCCCGGAAGCGCCTGCACCTCATGCGGCAGCGCGACGGGATCCTGGCCGTCGGTGAACTGCTCCAGTTGGCCGTTCTCCTGGCGAAAGATCGAGACGTCCACCGGCAGGTCGTCGCGGTCCATCAGCTCGATTTGAAAGAAGACCAGCTTCGGTGCGCCCGCGAAATGGAAACGGTACCAATCCTCGCCGGAGGCTCCGACGATCGCATCCTTGCGCGGCGTGCCCGGCACGGGAATGTAATCGACTTGATCGGCAGAGGCGTAAACTGTTTCGCCCAGCTTCATCGTGTTGGCATCCTGCCACCGATGATTCGAACCGCGATCGATCGATGTGGAATCCGACCACTCGTTTACTTGCAGCCGGAACCGCGCGCTGCTGACGCCCGAGGCGGTAATCCGCAGCTCCGGCGAAGCTGGTTGCCTTACGTTGAAAGGCGCGTAGAAATCCGGATCGCCCAGGTGCACCGTCTTGGTCGCCAGCACCGTGCCGCCGTCGCCGAGCGTGATTTCAATGCGCGATTCCGGTCCCAGCGTCGCGGCCGACTCGATTGAAAAGAGCAATGTGTATGTCCTGGCCGGGTTGAGCGCGGGCAAGCGGATGAGCTGGCTGCGCAGCGATCCTGATCTCGCCAGGATTTGCGGCACCGAAACAATCGGCTCCGGCGCCGCACTTGCGGCCAAGGCCGTCAGTAGCACGAAACCTGGAAAAAAGGGACTCAACCTACTCTGGCGCATCGTATTTACCATTTTCATTCGTCGGGGGCCGACAATGATAGATGCTCGAATCGGGCCCCGTGTTTGTGAGGAACAGTACAGAAATCTCGGGCGCTTGCAAACAAAGCTCCGAAAGGCGGCATCATAAGTTAAACCAGTCTTGAAGATTGAACCAGTCTTGATGCCGTGAACGCACCCAGTGGCGTTCCAAGGAGGCGATCAAAAACTCGCTGTGGTCTCAGACTGGAATGAGATTGACCGTTTTTTGCGAGATCCGTCGGAAGAGTCATATCGCGGGCTGTTCCAAGTCTTGATGCCGCGGATGATCACTTACTTCCGGGTTCGCGGGTGCGACCTGGACGTGGCCGAGGATCTGGCGCAGGAGGTTATGCTTGCCGCCTATACCCGGAGTTCCGGCCTGCGGAGCCGGGCGCTGTTCCGGCCGTGGCTCTACAAGATCGCGCGAAACACGTTTTTGCAGTGGTTGCGACGGAACCGCCGGGAGGTGGAAACCGTCGAACTGGAGGCAGCCCTTTGGCAGGCCGAGAGTCGTTCGCCCGATCCCTTACGGACGCTCCAGTTTTCGCAATGGATGGCGGCTCTGGATGCGGACGAGCGCCAGATCATGCTGCTCCGATACGTGGAAGAAATGGAATATCACGACATTGCCGAAGTCCTCGGCATGCCTATTGGGACGGTGCAGTGGAAAATTTTTAACTCGAAAAAGAAATTGGCAAGGCGTTTTGGGGCGCCGTAACCTCTTGGATCAGGTCTAAGAAAATGCGGCACGGAATATCAGAAGAACAATGGATCGAATATCTCGAAGGTGGCCTGGTGGAGCTTCACGCCGCGCGCCTCGGTGATCATCTGAGCGCTTGCCCGGAGTGCGCCGCGACGTTCGCCGAGCTCTCGCTCTGGCGCGGGAAGCTGGCCGAGGAAGCAGCTCGCGTGCGCGCGGCCTTCGAAACCTCGCCGGATCAGCTCGAGCGGCTGCTGGCCGCCTCGCTTGAAAGGATAGGGCGTAGCCATCCTAGCTGGACGTTCCGGGAAGCGGTGATGCTGCTTCGTTTATTGGTTGAGCCGTTCTGCGGCACCGGCACAGCGGGCGCGGCGGTTCAGCTCGCCGTGCAGCGGTCCATGGTCCACGGCCAGTCCGAAAATCCGGCGACCTGGGATCTCTTCGTCTCGAACATGAGCGAGATGATGTCGTCGGTTTGCGGAACCGAGGCCGGGCGCCTGGTCAATCAGGTGGGCGTCTCGCTGCACGTTGCCCAAGTCTGAGGGCCGGGTATAACACTTTGGATCGACAGCTCAAAATGCTCTGGTTCGCGATGGCCGCAGCCACCGCCCTGGGAATTGCAGCTGTGGCCTGGCCGCGGATCGGAGTGCTGGATCAGCCGTTGAAGATAGTGGCCTACGCGGTCGCGCTGGTCTACTGGCTAAAAATCAGCGGCGATCACCCGAAAGGCTCGACCATGCGGACCGCCTGGCTTCTGCTCGCCTGGAGTTCCGCGATCTCGATTGTCCGGCATTGCTTCGAGAGCGTCGATTATTTCACGAACTCGCAGCTCATCTTCAGCAGTTTCGTGCAGATTCCCATTGTGCTCGCATTGATTCTGCTTACCGCCGCCCTGTTCGCGATCTGGTTCGGCTTTGCCGCCATCGGCCTGGGTAGTCGCTTCAAATTCTCCGACCTGGTTTGGATCGGAATCCTGGCCATTCTGGCCTTCGTGCCGTATCTTTTCTCGTGGCGCGCGCACTCCACTTACGCTTTGATCCTGCCAATTATTTCGTTGAGTCCTTTGCTATTGACGATTCCGGCGCTGCTCGCGCTGCTGCTGCACCGGATCGAGCAGGAAATGGGGGGAGGCCAGCTGGCCACTTCACTGCGCCTGATCGTGACTTTTCTTCTATCGCGGCTAATCGCACTGGCCGTGAATTCGCCCGCGCTCAGCTCTTTTGTGACATCCCAAGTCATCGTCAACGCAACCGCATGGGCTTCCATCTGGTTCTTCACCCTCGCCGCCGCGTACCGCTGGCGCTTGACTCTTTCCATCCGTGAACTTACATCGCGATACCAGACCGATCCGGAAGCCGAGCTAGCCGGGTTGGTGCTTCTGGCCGAGACCCAACAACAGAACGCCCGAAAATAATTTCTTCGGGTTACAAACAAAAGACACCATTCAGTCATCTTTTGCACCTGAATGAAGCTTTAGGAGGTCGCCATGAAGCTTGCCTCGGGGCGCTTCTTGTTTTTTCTGACAACGTTTGCTCTAGCCATGGTGGCTACGACGGTCTCCATCCCACTGGATGCACAGGTCCTTTACGGGACGTTAACCGGAAACATAACGGACACCTCGGGCGCGGACGTTCCGAGGGCAACCGTAGTGGCGCTCAATACCGCTACCGGCGTCACCCGGCAGGCCACTTCAGACGAGCACGGCGTTTACGTTTTCAACGACCTCCAAGCCGGACCCTATAAGATCACCGTGACGGCTCCCAGCTTTGCGACGGTGGTGGAACCCGGCGTCGAGGTCGCCGTGAATACGGTGCGCCGCATCGATCTGCGACTGCAATTGGCCCAGGTCAATCAGACGATCAATGTGGAAGCATCCGCGGTCACCTTACAGACCGACCGGGCCGATGTCAGTTCGCAGATTCAGTCGTCGCAAATCGGGAATCTTCCGGTCTCGGCCCAGCGCGTGTTCCAGTCGCTGTTCAAGATTATTCCCGGATTTACTCCGCCGGCGGCATCCCACTCCGAAGCAGGAAACCCGGAGGGCGCGCTGGGGACAAACGTCAACGGCGCGTCATACAACAACAACAACACGCGTATCGACGGGACCGGCGACAACTATCAATGGCTGCCGGAAATTGCGGCGTACATTCCTCCGGAAGAATCGATCGACACGGTGAACGTCGTGACCAACAGTTTCGACGCCGAACAGGGCATGGCGGGCGGATCGGTGGTGAACGTCATTATGAAGAGTGGGACGAATAAGTTCCACGGCAGCGCCTGGGAGTACAACACTGTCAGTGCTCTCAAGGCCCGGAACTACTTTTACTACGGCGCGAATAACCCGAAGTATATTCTGAATCAGTTCGGTGGCACGTTCGGCGGACCGATCGTGAAAAACAAATGGTTCTTTTTTGGCGACTGGGAGGATACGCAGCGCCGCCAGGCCGAATCCGGTTTGTTTACCGTCCCGAACGATGCGTTGAAGGCCGGCAACTTCACCGGGACGGGCACGCTGATCTACGATCGGCAGACCGGCAATCCGGACGGCACCGGCCGGACGCCGTTCCCCAACGGCATTATTCCCACGGCGCGCCTGAGCTCGGCGGCGATGAAGATGGCCGCGCTGCTGCCAGAGCCGAATAACGGCAATTACGCGGCGAATGGGCCGAGTAACGATTATTTCGCCTCCGGAAGTTATAGCAATCGCCGCAATATTTTCGACATAAAGACGAACTATAATCCGACCGAGAAGACCACTTTATTCGGCCGTTACAGTTATGCCATTACGGATCTGTTCGATCCGCAAGCGCTCGGCCCGGCAGGCGGTCCGGCGATCGACGCCGGACAGCCGGGCAACGCGCCGTCACTCTTGCAAAGCGCGGCTATCGGCGCGACGCACACCTTCACGCCCAGCTTGCTGATCGACGGAAATATCGGCTTTCTGCGCCAGCATCTCGGAGCCGAGAACGTCGATATCAATAAGAATTACGGACTCGACGTTTTAGGCATTCCGGGAACCAATGGTCCCAATCTGTTGCAGGGCGGATATCCCGGTTTCCTGTTTGCGGCGGCCACCGGCGCGGGCGTCGCCGCGGCGAACGGAGCGTTCACCAATCTCGGCAATCAGAACAACTCGAATCCCTTCCTGTTCAAGGACAACCAGTTCATCGGTGGCGTGAACATGGGATGGGTCAAGGGCAACCACTCTATTCGCTGGGGCTTCGAGATGATCCATTTCGCCATCAATCACTTTCAACCGCAAGTGAGTTACGGTCCTCGGGGCGGTTTCACGTTCACTGGCGGGTTAACGACGCTGGGCGGCGGACCATCTCCCGATATCTACAACGGCTGGGCCGATTTCATGCTGGGCTTGCCGCAGCAGATGGGCAAGGACACGGAATTTCTCGATCCTGCGACCGTTCGGGAAAACTCGTTCGGTTTCTACATCCGCGATCAGTGGCAGGTCACGCGAAAACTGACGGTGACCTATGGGACGCGTTATGAGATTTACCCCTTCGCTCACCGCGACCATTTCGGTGGCGACCTTTACGACCCCTCCAACAACAACGTTTATCTCGGCGGCATCAACAACGTGCCTTTCAATAGCGGCCTGAACTCCGGGCACGGGGATTTCGCGCCGCGGGTGGGCATCGCGTATCGCCTCAGTGAGAAGACGGTGGTTCGCGCCGGTTTCGGCATCAGCGTCGACCCCAATAACTTCCGCGCCTTGCGCGACGCCTATCCGGCGATCATTTCACAGCAGTTTAGCGGGGCCAATTCCTTCACAGCGGCGGGCAGTCTGGTGACGGGCATTCCAGCGTTCACGCCGCCCGTGATCAGCCAGGGCATTCTTCAGCTACCGTCGAACGTCGGCACAACAACCTTCCCCAAGAACTTCAACCGGGGCTACATCGAATCGTACAATGTCATGGTCCAGCGGGATCTGGGCGCGGGATTCAATCTGCAATCCGGTTACGTCGGCACGCGGGCCATCCGCCAGACGGCGGCTCTGAATATCAACGCGGCGCCTCCGGAGACGGGGAAGGCCGGCGAGCCCCTGTACATCCTGTACGGAAACCCGAGCACGATTAGCGACGACGAGCCGTTCAATACCACTACTTACAACGGCTGGCAGACGCAGCTTACGCGCCGCGTCGGCGCGGCGATCTTCGGCGCAGTCTACACGTTCTCGCGCGCCATCGATTACAGCGACAATGATGATGCCGCCCTTACCTTCCCCTTCCCGGCCGATTGGTCCCGCAACAAGGCGCTGGCCGGTTATGACCGGACTCATAACTTCGAGCTCTATGGTACCTACGAGTTGCCGTTCGGCCACGGCCATGCACTTGCCTCGCAGGGCATTCTGGCGGCCATTGTGGGCGGATGGCAGGTCAACGCGATCCTGACGCGCGCAAGCGGCACTCCTTTTACGGTCACCGCTTCCGGAACATCGCTTAACGCGCCGGGCAGCACGCAGACGGCGGATCAGGTTCTGCCGACCGTGCAGATCCTCGGCGACATCGGACCGAACTCGTCGTATTTCAATCCTCTGGCGTTCGCTCCGGTGACAGCTGCGCGCTTTGGCACGAGCGGGCGCGACATTCTCCGCGGGCCCGGACTGTTCAACCTGGATGGAAGCGTCTTCCGGACGTTTCGCTTGCGAGAAAACATACACCTGCAGTTCCGCGCCGAGTCGTTCGGTTTAACCAACACGCCGCAATTTTCGAATCCGGGGGCGAACGTCTCCTCAGCCACTTTTAGTAACGGATCCATCAAGGCGCTAAACGGATTTACCGTGATCAGTTCTTCCACCGGAGAGCGGCAGTTACGCTTTGCCCTGAAGCTGCTCTTCTGATACGGCTTTGGCTTAGGGACAGGCTGCCTCTGTCAACGAATCTCGGTCGACCTGATCTTCGCTACTCACGATAGGATTATCTGCGAAGTCAATGTGAGAGGCTCAATATGACTTCGCAAAAGCAACCGTCTCCACCCCGGCACTCTGCGGTACAGTTACGAACTGCACGGGTGTCCGTGCAGCTATTCTTCCGAGCGATTTGCGCGAGCGCCACGTCGCGGTCACGCTCTTCCAAGGCTAATCCTATAGTTCATCCGTCCACTCTTGCCCAAGACAAGCCTCACTCAGACGAGTAGAAAACTCAGCCTGTGCCAAAAACGTAAGCATCCTCCTGAGATCTTCATCGTTGAGAATAGATGTCCAACACGTCTGCTTGCGCGTATGCGTCAAAAAGAGATGGTTTGGTCGGCAGCATAGAATATCGCTCAAACAACCAAGTGCGTTTTTCGGTACTAATCCGTCGAACTGGGCCAAGATTCGACGGTCTCCACATGACGGTCGGCTTGGCATTAGGCCGATGCCGGGACGCCAGCCGGCGAATTTGTCTGTCGCCGCGACCAGGCCGCGAGTGTTGGGAGGAGGTATGTCTCCGTCTGCTTAGGACCTGTTATCACTCACATGACCGAATTAGAAACCTCAAAAGATCCTGACGAAACAGGTTGATAAGTACGTTGGCCGAAGGCTCTCTTTTGAACCACAACAACGATTTTAAGCGGGCAATGACAAGTGGAAAACTCTCGGCGTTACGTTGGGCCTGGCAACTACTGGGCAGGCTTGCCACGAGATGCTATTAAAAGAACGCGTGTGTGCGGGACTCATGCCCGGTTCTCTTGTTGATCCAGCTCCACTGAATTGCGACAGAGAAGTCGTCAGGATTAATTCCTCTCAAATCAAGGAACTTGATGATAACTTCGTCTACGTACGGCAGGCCTGGTTCGGAACACTTCAGTGGGCACGCCTCAATGACTTGCGCGTAGAACTCGACGAACGCCCTCCATTTTAGGCGTTCTGCGGCCACGCTTGAATCGAGCTGATTTCTAGTGAGGTACGTGTCGAGCTGTTCCCTGAATCGACGCAGCTCTGTGGTTTCATCTAGTTCCGCCTTGAGGTGCTGGTCGAGAATGGGTTCAATTCCACTAAGGCGCGCTTCATCACTGATTCTCTGCCATTCATTAAACCGGCGAACTATACGCTTCGCGCCCTCCTTGTCCATCACGGCGTGAGCAGCCCAATCGCAGTAGAAGGTCAGTGCAGGGAAGTACTCGGCATCATCATTGAGTTCCAATAGCTTCCGTATTTCGACGAGAATATAGACAACCTGTCGTTCTGATGTGATCGGTTCGGAGAATTCACGGCGGAGCTTCGAGCGAATATCTTCTTTCATGGTCTCGAAGACCAATGATAACGGGCCGCTCGAAGCTCGCGTAATACGGCTTGGAGGCACCGCCAGTCTTCGGAATGAGATTTCTTGCTGGCGTCGACCTGGTACGTCTTCGGGCATTTCTCACGCTTGTGGTCAGATCATTCCAGGTTGTCGCCCCCTCATATCTCTGATGAGGCGCGACAAGGCGCTAAAATGGCGACCGATGGCGAGACGTTCTTCCGTATTCATCTCCTCGACCATAGAGGACTTGAAGGAGTATCGCCTGGCAGCACGAGATGCCGTACTAGAAGTCGGCCTGCGGCCAGAGATGATGGAGTACTTCGCGGCGAGCGGCGGCCCTCCACTCACCGAATGTCTCGCGCGGGTCTCGCCGTGCGACGTGATCGTCGTCTTGCTAGCCCGCCGCTACGGCTGGGTGCCTTCCGACCAGAGTGACCAAGCCGCGAAAAGTATAACTTGGCTGGAGTGCCAACACGCTGCCCAGATGGGCCGGGATTTGCTTGTTTTCGTATTGGATCCGCATGCGCCATGGCAAATCGAGCAAACCGAGGCCTTTCAGCTCATCGATGCCTTCAACAACGGGACCTTTACGGCTGAGCTTCCTGCGGAAGTGGAACGGAACGTTAAGAAGCTGAAGGAGTTTCGTGAATGGCTCGAAACAGGACGGACTCGCACGACGTTCACGAATCCCGATGACCTCCGCGCAAAGGTGATTTTGGCACTCTACAAATGGCTAGATAAGCAAACGGAACGTGTGCCATCCCGCGTTAAGGAGCTCTCAGAATTGGGTGGTTTGACGCTGGAGGGGTATAGAATCTAAGGGTTGGCATTAAACAAGTACTCGAATGGTATTGACGGCTCCATTTTGATTCTGATAGATGAACGTATTGATGGCCTGTCTGGAGCTATGACGAAAGATCCTTATTCCGGAATCGGGAACCTACATCTCGAACTTGATCCTCACAATTGGTGTCTGCGGCAAGGCGAGGTGAAGGAGGCCGTTCTGCTTGTTGTAGACGAGCGTCTGAGAATTCTGTACTCTGAACAACTCGGTCGCGAGTCTGCGAGGTTAGACCGCGTGTTTTTGTATCAGGACAAGAGCCGGGCCACGTTCATCGTTACACGTGACTACTCCATTGGCTGGGGCTCCTATAATGGGCCAATTTCATACTTTTTGGAAGTTTCCGAAAGCGGAATTCACTACATCCTGCCGCATGGCTTGATGACATCTTTTGAAGACAGCATGGGCGATCGATAATAAAGGACAAACGACCGAAATCCTTTCCAAAAAATGCCGCCCGAACTTCGAGGGCAGCACAGGATCTTCATTGGAGTTCCATGTCATATACGAGCGATTCTCCATTGATGGTGGGCATTGGAAGGCCGAATTGCAACAAGAGGTTGGTTTTTGGGAGCATCAAGGAGCCCTGGACCCATCGGAGTTTCACCGCCGATTTGGGGAAAAATAAATAACTTGAGCGGTCAGCTTGTGAGCGCCATATAGTGCGCCGTTCAGCCGCAACGCAATTTCGCTGGACTCTCGACATGAAAGCCCCTTGGGTGGGTTCTTGTAATTTGTTGGCTCTTGTGGAGGCTATTGTGTGAAGCATGTTGTATTTTATTCTTGGCAGTCGGATCTGGACGCTGCGTTGACGCGAAACTTCATCGAGGATGCCCTGGGCCGAGCCGTGAAGAACATCCGACGAGATGAGGAGCTTTCACTAGAGCCCGTTATTGATCGTGATACCGCGGGTGTCATGGGTGCTCCTGGTATTTCCGAGACGATTTTTCAAAAGATTGATTCATGTGACGTTTTCGTTTGTGACGTCTCGACAATTAACAAACCGGCTGTGCAAGTACGGCTTAGCGTGGTAGCCCAGTTTCTCTTCAATTGGATGCCGAAGCGAGCGACTCCGAATCCGAACGTAACGCTGGAGTTGGGGTACGCTGCGGCCAGGATTGGCTGGGAGCATATGATTTTGGTCAAGAACACGGCCTTCGGTGGCATCGAAGACCTGCCATTCGACCTTCGCGGTCGCCGACTAGTGCCATTTAGTCTTTCGAGCAGGATCGCCCGAACGTCGGAGCGAACATCGTTACGTGATAGTTTAGAAGCCGCGTTGCGTAGTGCTTTGGCGGATATGATAGTGCCAAAGACTTTCGCTGGTAAAACGACGCCGAGATGGTTCGGCTTCTGGCATACACGGCCGGAACCCATGCGGGGCAGCACGCTTCTTGTTCGAGAGGTAGGGGCGACTGGCTTCATGTTCCACTTAAATCTCCATGACGGTGCACGAACCGGTGAGGTAGGAGGGTTTGCGAAGTTCACTGGTCCTGACGCGGCATACGCGCAGATTGGTGCAGGCAGCGACACACCGCCATGCGAACTGAAATTCCGGCGCAGCCTCGAAGGGATTCGTCAGCTTACCTTGGAGGAAAGTCCGGGTTGTCACCAGTTCAAGGGCGTGGGTGCGAGGTTTGAAGGTGTGTATATATGTGCTGCTGATTTACTTTTCGATAGTGGCAAACTTGATGAGTTGGACCTGCAACGCCTATACAATATTACAGGCCAGTATTTTCAGCCACTCGTCGATCGATTCCAGACTATCGGTGAGGAGGAGTGCATCGATAAGTTATATCAGGCCCGCGTAGTCGTCGGGGGGGCTAAGGGACTCTTTCTGGACTTTGCGGCAATCGTGATGCGAGGGGAATACGGTCAGCTTTGGGCGGCTTATATCGACGGTGATGACGTGCGCTACTTTACAACCGAACCGCACTACAGAAGGCGGCTCCCGGCGACTATCGAACAATGGCGGGCCAATGTTAAGAATCGGCCAGTCATTTATGCCGACGATGTGAGGTGTATCCCTCAACGTTGAGTGCTCTACTTTTGTGAACGGCCATCTTTCCTCCGGCCAAGACCAATGCCTGGCGGCGGCCTGTATATTTGCCATCCCACGCTCGTGCCGTCGCTGGCCAGATTAGGCCGAGAAGTCGGCATCGCAACTTGAATCTTTTACGGACCTCGCCAGGGCCTGGCGGGTCCAGCACTCATGCTCGTTTCTACTGATTGGTAGGACCGGCATGACATTTTCAATCTTGCGAGCCATGGCGTTCAGGTCGTCGCCGTCCAAACCGCTTGTGCGGGTTTGGTACACCCAAGTGCAACATAATGAAGAAAACGGCAAGAACAAACAACGAAGTTGCATGCGTGATGATTTCAAGCCGAGCGTAAAGCGCACAATCGCACTGCGAGTCGGCTACCATTGCTCCAATCCTACCTGTGGAGCGAAAACAACCGGGCCGCAGATCGATCCGGCGAAAGCCATTAACATCGGAGTGGCCGCGCATATTACGGCGGCATCGCCAGGTGGCCCGCGATACCGGCCCACAGCATCCGAAGCAGCTCGGACGTCCCCGGAAAACGGCCTCTGGCTATGCCAGAATTGCGCCAAGTTGATCGATAACGATGTGGCGCGCTTTCCAGAAGTGCTTCTGCGACACTGGAAACAGATTGCGGAACTGCGTACGTTGCAGCAACTGGGGAGGCAATCACCGTTTGACAGAACAGATGCACCGGCCCTCGAAATTCCATCGTCCGGCTCGTGCCGATTGACCGCCCCACTTACCGAGCC
>Ga0210389_10002763_pt1 | contig 13733 bp, 8 predicted proteins | sample IncBWH28OmetaG_FD_160127 | JGI IMG/M metagenome (GOLD analysis project Ga0210389, IMG submission 160127) | Forest soil microbial communities from Barre Woods Harvard Forest LTER site, Petersham, Massachusetts, United States - Inc-BW-H-28-O ...
CCAATCGGCGTACAATTTGCCGGTCGCTTCGGCGAAGAGCACTTGCTGCTTCAGCTTGCGGCCCAAATCGAGAGGACTGAGCCGTGGAGCAAGAAGCGACCGCCGGTTTACGGCTAACGAAGGAAGAAGCTGACGACACGGTTGAGTTGAGCGAGATCTGCTAAGGGTCAAAATCGGAAGTCGAGCTGGCCGACGCCGACTTCTGGTTAGCCTCCGAAAGCAGACATCAAGCGGGCATCGCCGGAGGTCCCTTTCGTGCCATACTCGGAAGTCGCCAACGGAAACGGCCTTCCTAAGGTGGGGCTCGCACGTCTTCAAAAAATGGCTGGGGGCGGATATGGTGGTCAACGCAAAACGGAACGATGGGCATCGCAAGGATCGTCGGCGTTGCCGTGGGAGAATGCCGAATGCAAACAAAAGCGCTCGACTACCGTGACGGCACGCTACGCCTGTCAGGACTGTTGGTTCACGATGATAGTGTCAGCGGGATGCGTCCCGGAATTGTGCTGTTCCCCGATGCCCGCGGCATTGGAGACCATGCGGTCGAGCACGCGCGCCGATTGGCGGCACTGGGTTTTGCGGCCCTCGTCGCTGACCTCTACGGCAATGGCGCATCGGCACGAGATAAAGCCCACGCGTGGGAATTAATGGGCGGTTTGCGGTCCGACGAGACACGCTGGCGAGGGAGAGCCCAGGCAGCGCTCGACGCCCTGTCTTCTCAAGAAAACGTTGATAGCGCCAGACTCGCTGCCGTCGGCTTTTGTTTCGGGGGCTCCACTGCCCTCGAACTCGCGCGAAGCGGTGCGCCTTTAGTGGGCGTCGTAAGCTTTCACGGCGGGCTCCACAGCAAGCAGCCTGAGGATGCCCGCAACATCAAAGCCAAAGTCCTCGTTTGCCACGGGGCAAAGGACCCCTTGGTGCCACGCGCTCAGTTGACCGCATTTGAAGAGCAGATGAGCAAGACCAACGTCGATTGGCAAGTGCACGAGTACGGAGGTGCGATGCACGCTTTCACCAATCCGGGCGTTAAAGAGGAAGGGATGGCCTATAACGCCTCGGCCGACCAGCGTTCATGGAACGCGATGCTGGCTCTATTCCAAGAAGTTTTCTAGCTGCACTCGACCTCCTTGAATTGTGCGCGATAGCTGAAGCGAATTGATGCGATCTCCGAAATGGGTCATAAGCTGACCTCGCGGCCCTAAAATGGGACTTCCGCGATGCCCCCCGAAAGTGGACTCTAGTCGGACAACCACGGCATGCTCGAAAGGTGCCGATATTGTTGGCTAAGTACCTGTCCGACAGCAGATAACTCGTAGGAAGCCATCGACATGGTCAGTCGACGATTTGTTCAATGCGACGTGTTCACGTCTGTACCCACCAAAGGTAATGGGCTCGCCGTCGTCATTGATGGCGAGGGCCTTTCAGATGAGGCAATGCAGGGCTTCGCCGCCTGGACAAATCTCGCAGAGACAACTTTTCTTTTGCCGCCGACCACCGCCGAAGCGGATTACAAAGTACGCATCTTTACACCTGCGCGGGAAATGCTCTTCGCCGGGCATCCGACACTTGGAAGCTGCGCGGCATGGCTCCGTTCAGGCGGAAGATCGAAGACCCAAAGTGTAGTCAAGCAGGAATGCGGTGTTGGGATCGTCGACATTGACTTAAGCGGCAGCATTCCTGCTTTCGCTGCTCCCAAAACGACCGTCGCGCCTCTCCCCGATGATAAGCTCAAAGCAATTTTGTCCGCCCTTAACCTCACGCCCGACCGCATATTGCGCACGGCGCAGCTATCCAATGGGCCGGTCTGGCAGGTGATTGAACTTACAAGTGCCGCCGATGTCTTGGCGGCGGATTCCACGAAGATACGATATCCCCAATTCCTTGGCGTCGGTCTGATCGGAGCGCACGCAGCCGGCTCCGAATGCGACTACGAGGTCCGAATGTTGGGCGCGTCGAGCGGAATGAGCGAGGATCCAATCACGGGTTCTTTGAATGCTGCCATCGCCAGATGGAAATACGGATCCGGCGAATGGCAGCGACCTCTCACAGTGGCGCAAGGCACATGCATTGGTCGCAGCGGGAGGGTGTCGATCCGTTATGACAGCACGGCAGATACCGCTTGGATCGGCGGTCAGACCTGCTTCCTAATTGAAGGTACACTCAGCTTGTAGTGACCCCTTCTAAAAGCTGACGGACCCTGCGCTGTGAAAGGCCAATGACCGTTGTGGGTCAAAAGGCGAAATACTCGTCCCGAGCACATGTAGTCCGCTGTACCCCGCTAACGGACTCTTGTCGGACATTGCTTGAGGTCCGAAAAGTGCCAATACCGGAATTGACCCAACGGCACCGACCCGGTGTAAGGCGCAACGCCATCAGACATTTTGAGCATAAAAGCCCGGCATCGGCCGGGACTTTTGGTACAGAAACCTGCAGCCGTCAGTATTTCGCGACGACCGGGCCGCCGAACTTATAGCTCACTCCTACGCGGACAGTCTGGAACTGAAGGGCTCCCGAACTGGAGCCAAAGCTACAAGTTGCAGGCGTACAGCCCGGCCCAATCACGGGAAGATTTCCTGAGGATGCGTCGAAGCGATAGTAAAGATATTCGGCGCGGAGGAGCCAGTTCCGCGTAGCCATCCATTCCAGGCCTCCACCGACCGCGAAGCCGACTTTGTTCTGGTTGAACGAGCCGGTGTCGATAGCCGAGGTTCCGAGAGGCGCGGCCGAGAACGTCGTGGTGTAAGACGTCTGCGTCCACGCCGCACCGCCGGTGCCATAGACCATCAATCTATCCCATGTGTATCCAACACGGCCGCGAATTGTGGCCAACCAATCGGTGTGAGAATTGATCTGGAAGGGTCCCTGGGTCACCAACGGCACGCTGAATGTTGCCAAGACGGTCTGCGTATTCGAAGCGGTCCCATTAAGGAAAGTTGCGTCGCCTTCAAGGCCTACAACCCAACGGTTCACCTGCCAGTTATAACCGGCATATACGCCGCCAATAAAGCTGTCCTTCGTGAGGCTCTCCGAAAGAGGAAGCACACCAATGCCGGAATTACCTGCAAGTCCGCACTGGCAAGTCGGCGGCAGATGCTGTGCCAATACCAATGATCGCACTCAATGCGACGGCGGCAGAAGCAATCAATTTTGAATTTCGCATGGTGCCCCTCGATCGAAATGGAATCTAGATTTTCGAGCGAAACTCTATTCCCAACGCTGCAGGCCGCTGACCGGTAATATAGGGCTGTCGGCTCATATTTGGCCGAGTGTTGCGAAAAAGCCACCTAACACAGGCTTTAGAAAGCTGATCAGGCCTGATGTCCGTTCTGGGTCAATCGCTACCGAATCCGGCCGCTCGCACTATGTCCGGTTTACTCCCGGTAGCGACCGGATGTCGGACCTCCCAGAACGGCAGCTTCGTGCCAATAGCAGTCATAATGCGTGGCGCCGCAACCTGCGGCAGCCACAACTGGAGGGGTTCCTTTTTGTGCACCGCTGGTGTTTGCTCACCGCGTCGGAGTACGCGCATGCGAGGATCCTTGGGAGACAAGATCGGCGAAGGCGCCTTCGCGGATGTCCACGCCTGGGCACCAGGTCAGGTCGTGAAGCTGTTCAAGGCCAGCGTTCCGTCGTGGGTCGGCGCACACGAAGCACGGATGACCCGCGCCGTCTTCGCCGCCGGCGGCCCGGCACCGGAAGTGTTCGACGAATTCACCTTGGAGGGGCGCTACGGCGTCGTGCTGCCGCGCCTCGACGGACCGACCCTGATGCAGCTCTCGCGTAGCGGCGCCGTGACCTTCGAGCAAGCGGGCACGATCATCGCAACCCTCGCCATATCCGTTCACAAGACACACCCACCTCCGGACGTCCCCTCCCTGCACGACTTTATGGAGAGCTCGTTGCGGCTCTCCGGCGGCATGCTTCCGAAGCACATCGCCACTGGAGTCCTCGCCCTAATCGAGCGCCTGTCGCCGGGGGACGGGCTGTGCCACGCCGACCTTCACCCCGGCAATGTGATCATGACAGCGGATGGTCCGAGACTCGTCGACTGGACCGGTACGGTCCGCGCCCCAACCGCCTTCGACCTTGCTTGCACCCACGTTGTCCTTTCCGAGCTCGCCCCGGAAATCTCCGACAAACCGGAGCGGCCACGGGCGGTCAATGCAGCCGCTCAGTCCGAGTATGCGCGGCTGGCCGGCACGTTCGCCGCGAAGCTGACGGCGGCGATGGAGCCCTATCTGCCCATCGTCCGCGTCAGGGTCCTCCTCGGGGGGGCGGTTCCCACACTACGGGAGCGCCTGATCCAGCGCATCGAAGCGGATTTGCGCTCAGAGGATTGATGAAGGCAATAGACCGTGCGGAGCCATCGTCAGTTTCCGCTCCGGGTCAAACTCGGAAGTCGAGCTAGCCAACGCCGACTTCCGATATACCCCCGATGCTGGCTACCGCGAAGCGGTTTAGTGCAATGTATGTTTTGCGACCCCTATGTTCGGCGATTTGACCGCGACCGCCTCCAATGGAATGACTTCCGCTTCGGGTCAAAAGCAACCAAATCGGCCTGTCAGCGCCATGTCCGCTTTCGCCCCGTTAGCGACCATTGAGCGGACGTCGCGGGAGGTCGGGTGCCATTTAGGGGGCCGCTAGGGACGACCGCCAAGCGCAAATGCCTTGCGAATTTGACGAAAAAATCGCTCTGTGAGTCCGCATTGTGCCGACGCACGAACTTTGCATTAAACATTCAAGTCAACATGAGGTATCACCGATTCCTAATTGTAACCGAGCGGGGTGCGATGAACCGTTTGAATTAAAGACCACCCTGATACCATTGGCTATTCTAAAATTTTGTAATTCTGAAACCGCAGATAACGCAGTTGCGGCATTTCGGCAATTGATTTCACCGAACCATAGCAATCCCTGATCGTGTCGTCGGGACGAACGACGAAGCCCGTCAACTGAGGCGTCGAATGCGTCCCTACACCACGAAAGAGAAGGCTAAAATAACCGCCGGGGCGGTGGCTTCTTTGGTCATTGTGGGGTGACTTGTCGTGCTGGCTGGTTCGTCATTGCCAGGAACCAACAAGGCGACGGCGGTCTATTGCGTCATGGCAAGGGCTTGACCCCGGCATGACGGCAAGGGCAATGGCGGCGTGCCAGCGCCGTCCAGCCTCACGCCTTCGCCGGCCGCCACAGCCGTCCCAAGCTGCCGAACGCCTTGTCGATCACCGGCCAGAACAGCAGCAGGATCGCCAATGTCGTGATCGAGCCGACCAGGCCATTCGACCAGAACACCTTCATGTCGCCGCCGGAGCCGATCATCGACAGCCGGAACGCATCCTCGGCGCGGCTGCCGAGCACCAGCGCCAGCGTGAACGGCGCCAGGGGAATGCTGATCTTCTTGAAGACATAGCCGACCACGCCGAACCCCAGCATCAGCCAGATGTCGAACATCGCGTTCTGGATCGCATAGGCGCCAATCGCGCAGGACACCACGATCATCGGCGCTACGGCGGCGAACGGCACCCGCAGGATCGAGGCGAAGATCGGCACCGTGGTCAGCACCAGCACGAGGCCGACGACGTTGCCGAGATACATCGAGGCGATCAGGCCCCAGACGAAATCCTTGTGTTCGACAAACAGCAGCGGTCCGGGATTGAGCCCCCACACCATCAGCCCGCCGAGCAGGATCGCCGCGGTGCCGGAACCGGGAATGCCCAGCGCCAGCATTGGCAGCAGCGCCGCGGTGCCGGAAGCGTGCGCCGCGGTTTCCGGCGCGAACACGCCCTCGATGCGGCCCTTGCCGAAACTCTCGGGGTCCTTGGAAAAGCGCTTGGCCAGATTGTAGCCCATGAAGGAGGCGGCGATGGCGCCGCCCGGGGTAATGCCGAGCCAGCAGCCGATGAACGAGGAGCGCAGCAGCGTCACCCAGTATTTCGGCAGATCTTTCCAGACCGAAAGCACCACGCGCAGGCTGATCTTGGCGGCGTGCCCGCGCAGCGCCAGCCGCTCCTCCATCGTCAGCAGGATTTCGCTGATCCCGAACAGCCCGATCACCGCGACCAGGAAGTTGATGCCGCGCAACAGGTCGTTCGAGCCGAAGGTCATGCGCAGCTGGCCGGACACCGTGTCCATGCCGACGCCGGCCAAGAGCAGGCCGAGCGACATCGAGATCAGCGTCTTGTGCTTCTCCTCGCGCCCCAGGCCGACAAAGGAGCAGAAGGTCAAGAGATAGACCGCGAAAAATTCCGGCGGTCCGAATTTGAGCGCGAAGGACGAAATCAGTGGCGCCAGGAAGGTGATCAGCAGCACCGCGACCAGCGAGCCGATGAAGGACGAGGTGAACGCCGCAGTCAGCGCTTCGGCCGCCCTGCCCTGCTGCGCCATCGGATAGCCGTCGAAAGTGGTCGCGACCGACCACGCTTCGCCCGGGATGTTGAACAGGATCGAGGTGATGGCGCCGCCGAACAAGGCTCCCCAATAGATGCACGAAAGCATCACGATCGCGGACGTCGGGTCCATGGTGAATGTCAGCGGCAGCAGGATCGCCACCCCGTTGGGGCCGCCCAGTCCCGGGAGCACGCCGACGAAAATCCCGAGCACGAGGCCAACCATCATCAGGGCCAGCGTCTTCCACGTCATCAGCACGACAAAGCCGTGCAGCAACAGACCGAAGGCTTCCATCGAACAGTTTTCCTGCCTGGCGGGTAAGCTAGTAGCCGAAGGCCGCTTCCAGCGGGCCCTTCGGCATGATGACGTCGAACGCGATGTCGAAGGTCACGAACATCGCGGCGGTAAACACGAAAGCGGTGAGCAGCGACTTCCACAGCGCGATGCGTCCGACCATACGCATGAAGCCGGCGATCAACAGGAAGCTCGCGACATAAAGCCCGAGAAATTGCGTGGCCAGGCAAAACAGCGTGGTCGGAACGAACACCGCCATGACCCGCCACAGTTGTGCGCGGGTCACAAAGGTCTCCGAGGCCTCCTTTCGCGACACGAAGGCGGTGCCGAGGCCGTAAAGGCTGGCGCCGGCCAGGATTAGCGACAGATAGAACGGAAAATAGCCGGCCTGCGGGCCGGTCGAATCCCAGCCGATGCCGGTGCGCCAGTTGTCGTAACCGAGCGTCGCGGCGAGTGCGATCAGCAGCAGCGACACCGCGACGTCGGCGACGCGGACGTTGGTTACGGCCGGCGAATCGGCCTCCGGCGCGGTCGGATCGTCAACGACAATTTCAATTTCGGAATCGGACATCAGATACACGAGGTGAGAGTTCTAAACCTCTCCCCGCTTACGGGGAGAGCATAGGCCGCCTTTGGCGACCGTTCTTAGAAAAGAACGCCGAAGCCAAGCTTCGGCTATCGCGCAGGGAGCAGCAGTCTATTTCGCGACGAATCCCGCTTGCGTCATCAGCGAGGTGTTGAGCGCATCGTCCTCCTCGAGGAACTGCAACATGTCCTTGCCGGTGAGGAAGATCGGCTTCAGCGCCTGCTTTTCCATGTAATCCTTGTATTCGGCGGTCTGCGTCACCTTCTGGAACAAATCCACATAGAACGCCTGCTGCTCCGGCGTGACCTTGCCGGGCAGGAACATCGCGCGCAGCATCAGATACTGGACGTCGAGGCCCTCTTCCTTGCAGGTCGGGATGTCGTGCCACGACTGCGTCTCGGTCACCTTGGTGGTGTAGGAGATCCGCTCCTTGTCGAACACGCAGAGCGCACGGACCTGGCCGGCGCGCCAAACCTCGAGATTTTCGCTCGGATTGTTGGTATTGGCCTCGGTATGATTGCCGACCAGCTGGGTCGCCGCCTCGCCGCCGGACTTGTAGGGCAGATAGGCGAATTTCGCGCCGGTCTTCTGCTCGACGAATACGGTCAGCACGTTGTCCTCGCGCTTCGATCCGGTGCCGCCCATCTTGAACGGCGAACCGGCCGCCTTGGCGGCGGCGATGAATTCCTTCACGCTCTTCGGTCCGTCGGCATTGTCCCACAGCACGAACTGGTCCAGCGCGACCACCGCAACCGGCGTCAGTTCGCGCCAGTTGAACGGAATCTTCGCCGACAGCGGCAGCATGTAGATCAGCGAATAGGCGATCAGCACCTTATTGGGGTCGCCTTCCGAGGATTTCATGTACATCAGCGCTTCCGCCCCGGACGCGCCGCCCTTGAGCGAAACCACTATCGGCTGCTTCATCAGATTGTTCTTCTGGATCGCGGCCTGCATCATCCGCGCCATCTGGTCGGAGGCACCGCCGGCACCGGCCGCGACCACGATTTCAACGGGTTTGGTCGGCTCCCAGCCGGCGATCGCCGGCGCGCTTGCCAGCATGGCCGTCAGCGCGGCCACGGCCTTGGTGATATGTCGCACGTGTTTCTTCCCTATATTTGTTATCCGGCCCGGCGACGCCGGACGCGGCCTGTTGGCGCCTAGTGCGGGTTGGCGGCCGCGAGTTCAAGCCGGCCCCGACCGCACTCCTTATGACTTTCTCATGAAATTGCAAGCCGTTAGCGCGGCCCATGGCGCGCGCCCGGTTCAGCACTTGGTCGAAGGCGTCGATGCCGCCGTGCTAGCCCTGCCCGGGCAGCGCCGCGGACCGGCGGATGAGGTCACGAAAAAAAAGCGCGGGCCTGGTCAAGCCCGCGCCGTTCCATGTTCGACCACTATGGCCTGCTCACACGATCAGGACGTCGTGCGGATGAAGGGTCACTCCCGGCTGCACTTGCGCCAGCGTCAGCTCCGATGCCGTCGTGCCATCGGCGCTGTAGTAAAGCGTCTGGTTCCCTGTATCGAAGTGGAACTCGGGACCGAATCCGGAGAACTGATTATCGCCGGAGGTCTCGAAGATCGGCGTCACGTCCATGCCGGCCGTCAGGCCGCCGCCAAAACCACTGGCGGAGACCGCGATATGGTCTTGCGCAGTGACGTTGTTGAAGTCGGTGATGGTGGCCGGGCCGTCAGTGGTGTGCATGAACGCAAAGGTGTTGTTGCCGCCTCCGCCGGTCATGACATGGCTGCCGGAATTGCCGAAGAAGATGTCATTGCCGGTACCGCCGGTCATCGTCTCGGTGCCGTTGGTGGCGATGAGAATGTTGTCGCCGCTGCTGGCAGTGAGGCTTGTGGATGACGCGGCATTGTTGATGACGGTTGCGGTGGCCGTATTGCTGCTTACCGCGATGCCGTCGGTCGAGTTGTAGTTGAACGAACCGCCCGGCGTCGCGTCGTCGGTGAAGAAAACGTCGCCGCCGGATTGCACCGCATTGCCGCCGCTGCTGGAGGTGATGCTGTTGACGGTGTCGTGGTCTGTGGTATCCGGATCGCTGTCGTTGGCCCCCAGCGCCCATGACGGAATGTCGACGGTCCCGTTGGCGCCGGCATCGGTGACGACGTTTTCGCTCACCGCGGTCGGCGCCTCGTTGACGCCGTTGATCGTGACGGTGATGTCCTGCACGGTGGAGGCGCCGTGGTTGTCGGTCACCGAGACCAGGTAATCCTGGGTCAGCGTCTGACCCTGGGCCAGGAACTGGATGTCCGCATTGTTGACCGTGAAGTGCCAGCCGACCGACCCGGTGCCTCCCGATTCAGTCACGGGGTCGAGTGAGAAAGTGCCGACGTAATTGTTGTCGACCGGCGTAAAGCTCGCGGTGTGGGTATCCGCCGTCTCGACGTCGGCGAAGGAAAAGCTTCCACCCGTCGTCTCGGTTGCCGGCGCCGTCTCGGGGCTGACCGAGACGTTGTCGAGGTACATCGCCGTTCCGTCGTCAGTGTAGGTGAATTGCAGCCCGGTGGTCGCGCTGGAAGGATCGCCCACGACATCGAAGGTGTAGTGGGTGAACGCGCCGGACTGAACGTCGCTGAGTGACAGGATTTGCGCGCCATCCCAGCTCGCGATGAAGGCGTTGTTGCTGGAATCCGGGTCTCCGGTCACGTCGAAGTTCACGATATAATGCTGGCCCGGCGTCGTGGCTATGTTCTGCGACAGCGTGTCGATCCCGACCGCCCCTCCCGCGGGCAACTCCGCGGCATAGTTGCCGAATGCGCCGCCCAATCCCAAAAACAGCGCCTGGATGTTCGAACCGGTTTCAGTCCAACCCGAGAGATCGCCGGTCTCGAAATTGCCGTTCACGAGCGTGCTCGGCCCCGCGTTCTCCGTCACCTCGCCGAACGTGGTGCCTCCCGTGATGGTCGGCGCGTCGTCGGCGCCGGTGAAGTTGAAGGTCAGCGTGGTCACCACGCTTTGCCCGTTGCTGTCGGTAACCGTGATGGTGTGTTGCTCGGTCGCGGTATCGCCGACCTGAAGCTGATCGAGCGCGGAATTCGCAGTAAATTCGTAGAAGCCGTCCGGCCCGACGAAGAACGTGCCGTAAGTGCTTGCGATGTTGGAACCGACCAGCGCCGCCTGCCCGTCGATCGCGGTGACGCTGAGGGTGGAACTGAGATCGACGGAGCTGTCGGATGCATCGCCGATGACATTGCCGAGCGCGACGACATTGCCCGCATCGGTATTGACGGTATCGGCCACCGCCACCGTGTCCGGGTTCACCACCGGCGCGTCGGCGGCGCCGGTCGCGGTGATGGTCACGACCTGGGTCGAACTGGTGAAGGCGTCGCTGACCGTGACGTCATAGGTCGCCGTCAGGGTTTCGCCGTTGGAGAGGAAGTCAAGATCCTTGTCCGGAACGCTGAAGGTCCAGTCGATGCCGCCACTTCCGGTACCGGTCGAATCATGCAGCGCGGTCGCAAGCGCCGTCTGCAGGTCGGCCAGCGTATCGGCCGGCACGAACGACGGATTGGCCGACCAGACCGCGGAATCCAGCGCGACGCTGACCTGGTGCGTATCGGTCAGATCGGGATCGGTGAAGGCGAGTGTGCTGGCCGTGGTGTCGGGCGTCGACGATCCCGTCGTGTTCGGCAACTCGGCGACGGTCCCCGCTTCCGGCGCACTGGTAATGACCGGCGCATCGTTGGCGCCGGTCACGACAACCGAAACGGTCTGGGTCGAAGTGCTCGAGCCATCGCTGACGGCGACGTTGTAATTGACGGTCAGCGTCTCGCCGGCCGCGAGAAAATCGAAGTCCTTGTCGACAAGGCCGAAGTTCCAGTCAATGCTTCCGCTACCTGTGCCTGTGGAATCGTGCAAGGTGGTGGTCAGCGCCGCCGCAAGATCGGCCTGCGTCGCCGCCGGAATGCTCGAGCCGCCCGACCATGTATCGGACGCAAGCGACACCGCCACCGTGTGGGTGTCGCCGGTATCCGTATCGGTAAAGTTCAGCGTTCCGGCCGGAATCGTGGCGGTGGTGTCGATCGCAGAAGATCCGGTGGTGTCCGGAAGTTCCGCCACCGCGGCGGATTCCGGCCCGCTGGTGATGACAACCGGCGCGTTAACCAGAACGATATTGACGTGCTCGAAATTGCTGACCGACAAATCAAACGCGCTGAAATGGAATGCCGGCCCGTTGCTGGTATTTGGATTCGCATGCTGCGCCAGGAAGGTGTTATAGGCCGCAAGGTCAGCCTGCACGGCTGCGCTGGTGTACTGGGCGTGCGTCAATTCAAGGGTCAGCGTATCGGTGCCCTTGCCGCCATCGTATACGTTGGTAGCGCCGACGTTCTCCGACATGTTGTAGGTGACAATGTCGTTGCCGCCGCCCGCGAAGATCTGGTCGCTGCCCCCGCCGCCATCGATGGTGTCGTTACCGTTGCCGGTATGGATCACATCGTTGCCGGCGCCCGCGCTGATGGAATTGTTGCCGTTGCCGGCCTGAATAGTGTCGGCTCCGGCTCCGGCGACGATGGTATTACTGCCGTTACCTACTGTAATATTGTCGGCGCCGTTTCCGACCGTAATGTGATTGGCGCCATTGCCGCCCGTGACAGTGTCGTTGCCGTTGCCGGCAATGATCGTATTATTGTTGTTACCGACGGTAACGGTGTCGTTGCCATTACCGACATTGATGGTGTTGATCCCATTGCCAGCTGCGATGACGTCGTTTCCATCACCGTCGCTAATCGTGTTGTTGCCGTTGCCGGCCGTGATGCTGTCGCTGCCGGCAAGACCGGCGATGACATCGTTGCCGTTGCCGTCGGTAATAATATCGTTGTTATTGGTGCCGACGATATTGTTGTTGCTGTTGTTTCCGTGGATGGTCGCCATTTCGGTCTCCCATTATGGAATGAATTTGATTTGCAGATTCAAAACTCGGCGCGCGGGTTCAAGCGTGAGGCGCAATATGCGAAGCCGTATCGTGTATCGATGACGTCGTTTCCTTTTGCTCCCGACACGCAGGGTGCGTGACGGTAGTTTCCGGCAATATCGGCTCTTCCTCCACGGTGATCGTTTGAATCTGAAATGTCTTGAATGGGTTGAATGAACCAGCGACGCGGCCCGGATGACCGAGCCGCTCGACCGAACCGCCGAATGTTGCGCCACGGTGTGAGTATCGCTGTGTCGGCGAGTGCGTTGAGGCTTTCAGTCGCCGACAAGCCGTGAAAATCGGCGCGTGATTGCTCATAAAAACCCCTGCCTGCGTGTGATGCACGAGCGCCGCTGAGCTCAAGGCACGGCGGCGCGACTAAAAAGGCTTGGCCGGTTCACGACCCGCGCTCGGCTTGAGATGTGGCGAGCGGCAATTATTGCCGGGTGCGGTCGCGTTATCGAAATCTACAGTGCTAGTTTTTCAGTTTAATGACTTGCGGATGCAGCGCGCTCGGCCACTACAAGGTTCGCCGCTGTTCCTCACAATGCAGCGGCGGAAAATGAGATCGTTATCTGCAACCACAACGATCATATGACCGAGCTTGTCGCCGCGTCAACATGGGCGTGCCGGTGTCGGCCAGCCGGCGCGAGAATCAAAGAATAATGGCGCTCGAATAAATTGAACCAAAATGCAAATCCAGCGACTAAACCGAATTTGCGGATGACGGGTAGCCAGCACAAATACAATCGTGCCGTGCACGGCGGTTCCAGCACCGGAACCCTATCTACCCTTGAAGTTCGGCGTCCGCTTGTTGAGGAAGGCGTCCATGCCTTCCCGGAAATCCTCGCTCATATAGGCGCGAAGGATCAAATCCTCGCCCTCGTCGCGCGACAGGGTGCGCCGGATGCGGCGCACCGCCTCCTTGGTGACTTCAAGGGTGATGGGCGCGTGACCGGCAACCAGTTTTGCGGTTTCGTCGGCGCGGCGCTGCAGCATTTCGACGTCGGGAACCACTTCGTTGAGCAGGCCGAGTGCGAGCGCTTCGGGGGCTTCGACCAGCCGGGCCTTGAAAATCAAGTCCTTGGTCCGCGCCGGTCCGATCAGCGAAACCAGCCGGCTGATGTTGGACATCGACAGGCAATTGCCGAGCGTGCGCGCGATCGGAAAGCCGATCCGCGTCGCCGCGGTGCCGATCCGGATGTCGCAGCAGGCCGCGATCCCCGCCCCGCCTCCGGTGCAGGCGCCGGCGATCGCGGCAATCGTCGGCACCCGGACGGCCTCCAGGGCACCCAGCACGCGATCGATCCGCGCCTCATAGTCGAGAGCATCCTGCGGGCTCTTGAAGGCCCGGAATTGCGAGATGTCGGTGCCGGAGGCGAATGCCTTGTCGCCGGCGCCGGTGAGGATCATCGCCTTGATCGAGCGATTGGCGTTGACGGTCTCGCAGATCGCCGCCATCCGCTCATACATCGCAAAAGTCAGCGCGTTGCGCGCCTGCGGACGGTTGAAGGTCACGCGCGCGATGCCGTCCTCGACGACATAGA
>Ga0210389_10002764_pt1 | contig 13732 bp, 10 predicted proteins | sample IncBWH28OmetaG_FD_160127 | JGI IMG/M metagenome (GOLD analysis project Ga0210389, IMG submission 160127) | Forest soil microbial communities from Barre Woods Harvard Forest LTER site, Petersham, Massachusetts, United States - Inc-BW-H-28-O ...
CATCCTGGTGGAGGGCTCCCGTGTCGTGCGCGATGCACCCTCCATCGTCGCGATCCGAACCGGGGTGTCGATGGTGTTTCAGCGCTTCAACCTGTTTCCCCACCGCACCGCGCTCGAAAACGTCGTCGAAGGCCCGATCTATGTGAAGAACGAGCCGCGCCAGGAAGCGCTGGAGCGCGGCCGCGCCCTGCTTGCCAAAGTGGGGCTTGCCGAAAAGGCGCAAGCCTTCCCGGCGCAGCTGTCCGGCGGCCAGCAGCAGCGCGTCGCCATTGCGCGGGCGCTGGCGATGCAACCGAAAGCGATCCTGTTCGACGAGCCGACCTCGGCGCTCGATCCCGAGCTCGTCGGCGACGTGCTGTCGGTGATGCGCAAGCTCGCCGAGGACGGCATGACGATGCTCGTCGTCACCCACGAAATGGGCTTTGCGCGCGAAGTCGCCGACCGGGTGCTGTTCATCGATGGCGGCGTCATCGTCGAACAGGGCGCGGCCAGATCGCTGCTCAACCAGCCGCAGCATCCGCGCACGCAGGACTTTTTGCGCCGCGTGCTGCATCCCCTGTGACATGACCTCGATGCCAACCGAGCCCCACGCCCTGCCACCGAGCCTCTATGCCGCGACCGCCATGCCAGCACTCACCCTGCCCGCGCTGGACGCTGACCGGAACGTTGCGGTCGCGATCATCGGCGGCGGCTTTGCCGGCCTTTCGACCGCGCTGCACCTCGCCGAACAGGGGGTCGAGGCGACCGTGCTCGAGGCCCACGAACCGGGCTGGGGCGCCTCCGGCAACAATGGCGGCCAGCTCAATCCGGGACTGAAGCTCGACCCCGACACGGTCGAAGCCGAATTCGGCGCCGATCTCGGGGCGCGCATGATCGCCTTTTCCTACAATACGCCGGCCTTCACGCTCGAACTGATCCGCCGCCTCGGCATCGCCTGCGATGCGCGGCAGAACGGCACCCTGCGCGCGGCCTATCACGAGGCGCATGCGAAAGCCGTCGAGGCCACCGCGGCACAATGCATCCGGCGCGGCATGCCGGTCCGCCTTCTCGACCGGGACGAGCTGCGGCAAATGACCGGCACGGACCGCTATGTCCGCGCCATGTTCGATTCCAGAGGCGGCGACGTGCATCCGCTGAACTATGCGCGGGGCCTTGCGCGCGCGGCACTCGCCGCGGGCGCTGCGATCTACGGCCGGACGCCTGCGATCTCGCTGTCGCGCGAGGGCACGCGATGGCGGATCGAAACGCCGCGCGCGGTGGTTCGCGCCGAGAAAGTGCTGATAGCCACCAATGGCTTCACCGGCGATCTCTGGCCCGGCCTCTCCCGCACCATCGTGCCGCTGTTCAGCTCGATCGCCGCAACTCAACCGTTGCCCGATGACGTCACGCGGCAGATCATGCCGACGCGATCGGTGCTGTACGAAAGCGGTCACATCACCGTCTATTATCGCGTCGATGCCTCGAACCGGCTGTTGATGGGCGGACGCGGCCCGATGCACTGGATCCACGATGCCGGCGCGGTCGCCTACCTGATGCGATATGCGGTGAAGCTATGGCCCAGGCTTGACGGCATCGCCTGGACGCACGGCTGGAATAGCCGCCTTGCCATGACGGCCGACCACTATCCCCATCTGCACGAGCCGGCCCCGGCGTGCTCGCCTTTCTCGGATGCAACGGCCGCGGCGTGGCGCTTGCGAGCGCGATGGGCCAGCAATTGGCGAAGCGTCTGATCGGTGGCGAGACCGCGGAAATCGACATGCCGGTCTCGGCGATCAAGCCGATCCGCCTGCACACGGCCTGGCCCATTGCGGTGCGCAGCCTCGTGCTGGTGGGCCGGATCCGCGACCGGCTCGGGCTTTAATATCCCCGAAGTTCGCATGAAGTCAGCATGACAGACTTGCGACAGCGATGAGATGCGGGCTTCCGAACCGCCACACCAGCTGGCGCGAGCCGAATGTTGTCGCGGTGATGCCTTGCTTATGCCACAAGCCGCGCGGGATTGAGGTTTCGCCCGGGCAATGCATGGCGGCGCGGCAACTCGTTAAGCAAATATCTCCTTCATTGAGAAGCTTTTTTGACCCGGACGCGCGAAGTCATTTTTTCGCCCCACTGGATCAACATGATTTTTGTGCGGTGAATTGGTTGACGCGTACTCCGCAGTAAATTTCGCGACAGGAATTTCAGACGGGGGACGAGTGAATCCTGCAGCGAGAGCGCAATGGATACGCTTTACGAATTGCTTGGGGCTCTCCCCCACGATGACGCAGAAGCCTTGCGCTCGGCGTTTCGCAAGGCTGTCAAGGGCGCCCATCCCGACATCAGGCCCGGCGATCCGGATGCCGCGCTGAGATTCCGGCAGATCATCCGCGCCAACGAAATCCTTACCGACAAGGACCAGCGCGCGGCCTACGACCATCTGCTGATGCTCGCGCAGATCGAGAAAGATCCGGCATCCGCGCATCCGATCGCTGCACGGATTCACAAGATTGCTTCCGGCGCGTTGGCGCTTGCGAGCGCCTCGATCGTGACCGCCGGCGGCTACTTCGTGTTCATGCATATGTCGCTGGCGGCGCTCGTTGCCCCCGTCGGGAGCCTTGCAGCCTCCAGCAATCCACCGAGCATTGCCGACCTCACGACGCGGCTTACTGCCAGCATCGCCGCCGTCAGTCCGACAGACGCGCCGGACCCGGCCGCGGTGAGCGCGTTTATCGCGAAGGCCGAGGGCGCCATCGCGAAGGCCGAGGTCACTTCCGCGACCGCGACGGTCGCGGCAAGCGCCGCGCCTTCGACGGAGACGGCGAACACGTCGTCGCCCAGCATGGCACTTCCCGATCCGGCGCCCGCCTATGCGAACTTCTTTCAGGCGCACAGCGCTTCGCGCTACGCCAACGCCAACGTGAATGGCGCGATTGCCGATCCCGGCCCTGTCGCGCAACTCGACACGAAATTCACGACATCCTATGCCGACCGCGGGATACTCTTCTTTCGCGAGAAAAAGGACGAGCATGGCTTCCCCGAGCTTTCGCCGGTGAAACGCGCCGAAAAGCCGGCTCACCCGAAGTCCGTGGTCACGGCAACCGCAAAGATGCATGCCGAGGCGCCGAAGGCCGTGCCGTTGCCGCAGCCACGAACCGCGCCGCGCTTCTACTCGCCGCTGCAGCAGCCGCCGCAGCAGCCGTCGATCGCCTACGCCACGTTTCAGTGAAAGTGAAACGCAAGGCAACGCTTCTTGTTACGGCTTTCGGCGTCAGGGCGCCTAAGCGCCGTGCTTTCGAAAGATCGAGAACTGAAAGCGCTGGTTCGAATTCCAGGGCGTGGCGTGGTCGTGCGCGCTGGAATCCAAAAGGGTAAACTCCTCGCCCAGTTCTTTTGCCAGTCCCGCCGGGTCATAGCGGTTGACCGGCAGCCCGCTGCATTTCTCCGGCCCGTCGGCTGCAAAAGTAGCGATGATGGCGTGGCCGCCCGGCCGAAGCGCCTGTTTCAGCCGCGTGATATAGGCGGCGCGGTCTTCCGCATCGACGAGGAAATGGAAAGCCGCCCGATCGTGCCAGATGTCGAAACGCCGGGAGGGCTCCCACTCCGTTACGTCAGCGACGATCCATTGCGCCTTGCTGGCGCGCCGGCCAAGCCGCAACGCAGCGAGATCGAGCGCGGCTGCGGAGATGTCGAGCACCGTGACGCGGCGCAAGCCGCGTTCCAGGAGGGCGTCGACCAGGCGTGAGGCGCCGCCGCCGATATCGATGATCGCCGAATCCGGTCCCGGCTGAGCCCGTTCGATCAGTTCGAGCGACGGCGCTGGATCATCCTGAAACCAGCTGACTTCGTTCTCGCCCTTGGTGGCGTAGACGGTTTCCCAATGGTCCTTGCGATCTGTTTCCATGAACTTTCAGGACCTCATTCGCCGAGCAGCTTTGCCGCTGTCAGATCGGCCTGGGCACGGGAATCTCCCCTCGCCTCATAAGCCAGCCCGCGCGCCTTCAACGCCCTGCCGTTATCGGGATTGAGGCGGATGGCATTGTCGAGGTCAACGGTCGCGTGGATGTAATCATCCTTCTTGAAATAGGCAAAACCGCGTTCGGTGTAATAATCCGATATTGCGTGGTCCTTGCCGAGACGCTCGCTGCCGCCGGCCACCGTCGCATCCGCACTGGGGCCGAGCTTGATGGCCTGGCTGCACTCGGCAATGGCGAGATCATATTCTTTCTTGAAATTATAGATCGAACAACGATTGAAAAATGCATCTGAATACTTCTTGTCGATCTTTAGCGCCTCCGCGAAGTCCACAAGCGCGAGGTCATAGTCCTGTTTTGCCCGCTGCTCGACGCCGCGCGAGAGATATAACCGCGCCAGCGCATGCCCCGAGAGACGGCTGGACTTGATGGCGCGCGAGCAGGCGTCGATCGCGGCATCGCCCGATTCCCTGATGCAGGTCCTGGCGTCGTCGGCCGCCCGAACTTCAAACGTCCCGGCCAACAGCGCCAGTCCTGCCGCTAGCAGGCAGGCGTTATACGCCCACAATCTCTTTCCCATGATCCCCATCATCCCCTCCCGTCCGGATTGTCATCCCGGATTGGGCTCGAGAATAGCACGCGAAAAACAGGCGAAAAGTGCTAGTGACCTAGAAATTGGACTTATGCGACGCTCGGAGACTGGCATCGGCACCAGCATCCGCCACATTTCCCGGATCGAATGTTGGGGATCATCGGTGGCAGTGAAGAAGACAATGAAAGCTAATTTGCTCTCGTCGCCGGTTCTTTTTGTTCATGACTTGCGCCGTGCCGATGATTCCTCTGACCATCTCGCGTGCAAGCGCTTAGACCGGAATTGTCACCGCTGATGGCGTAACAATCATCGAGGACGAGATCGAGCAGCGCTCAAGGCTGCGTGTCCTGGCCGCACACAAGCGGCCAGAGCGGCAGGACGTGATCGACAAACTGGCCGACGAAACGAGGGGAAATCAAGGCTTGAGAAATACGATGTCGGTCCGGCGATTGCCGGTATCGAGAGCGCCTATGTGCAGATGTGCTCACGCATGCACATTACACCCGAGCTGTTGAAAAAATCTCTGGAAGGCCAGGGTACCCATTCCGACACGCCGAAGCAGCGCATCAAGGCCAATATCGCAAGGGTCAATTCGGGCCGGGGTCAATCTGGCCCGCTCGCATCACTACAAATTTTCCAACTCGCCCACGTCGCGAATGCCGCGACCTAACGCAAGCGGCCACCAAATCCATGCCGAGAGGGGCCAAGTTGGCCCTTGCCCAACTGATGAGGGCCATAGGCCGCTCTCGGTACGGTGTTCGTATGTCGCCGCTACGCTGCTGCCCGAACCGCTGCAGCAGCGGTCAATGCGGCTCTCTTTGCAGGTGGAGTCATCGAACCTCCTCTGCTTCGGCCAACGTCAACGTTGGTCTCCTTAAGCTTGGTAGCGGCACGCTGATTTGTCAATGTTCCCCTCGATATCATCGAGACAGCAACGCTGTCGTATGGCCGCGAAAAAATTTAGCCGCGCAGGCCAGGCGCCTCGTGGCCGGAACGTGCGACATATTCGGTATAGCCGCCGCCATATTGGTGGATGCCTTCCGGCGTCAGCTCCAGCACGCGGTTCGAGAGCGCGGCCAGAAAATGCCGGTCGTGCGAAACGAACAGCATGGTGCCTTCATATTGCGAGAGCGCCGTGATCAGCATCTCCTTGGTCGCCATGTCCAGATGGTTGGTGGGCTCGTCGAGCACCAGGAAGTTCGGCGGATCGAAGAGCATTTTCGCCATCACCAGCCGCGCCTTCTCGCCGCCCGAAAGCACCCGGCACCTCTTCTCGACGTCGTCACCAGAAAAGCCGAAGCAGCCGGCCAGCGCGCGGAGCGAACCCTGGCCGGCCTGCGGAAACGCATCCTCCAGCGACTGAAACACCGTGCGTTCGCCATCGAGCAGGTCCATGGCGTGCTGGGCGAAATAGCCCATCTTCACGCTGCCGCCGAGCGCGACCGTGCCGTCGTCCGGTTCTGTCGAGCCCGCGATCAGTTTCAACAGCGTGGACTTTCCGGCGCCGTTGACGCCCATCACACACCAGCGTTCCCGGCGGCGGACCATGAAATCGAGACCGTCATAGATAACGCGGTTGCCATAGGCCTTCTGCACCCGCTTCAGGCTCACGACATCTTCACCCGAACGCGGCGCCGGCAGAAAATCGAAGGCGACCGTCTGACGGCGTCGAGGCGGCTCGACGCGCTCGATCTTCTCCAGCTTCTTGACCCGGCTCTGCACCTGCGCCGCATGCGAAGCGCGCGCCTTGAAGCGCTCGATGAACTTGATTTCCTTCGCCAGCATCGCCTGCTGGCGCTCGAACTGCGCCTGCTGCTGCTTTTCGGTGAGCTGCCGCTGGCTCTCGTAGAATTCGTAATTGCCGGTGTAGGTGGTCAGCGAGCCGCCGTCGATCTCCACCACCTTGTTGATGATGCGGTTCATGAACTCGCGGTCGTGCGAGGTCATCAACAGCGCACCGTCATAGCCTTTGAGAAACTGCTCGAGCCAGATCAGGCTTTCCAGGTCGAGGTGGTTGCTCGGCTCGTCGAGCAGCATGACATCGGGGCGCATGAGCAGGATGCGCCCCAGCGCGACGCGCATCTTCCACCCGCCCGAGAGCGCGCCGACATCGCCGTCCATCATCTCCTGGCTGAAGCTCAAGCCCGCCAGCACTTCCCGCGCTTTGCCTTCCAGCGCATAGCCGTCGAGTTCCTCGAAACGGTGCTGCACCTCGCCATATTGCGCGATGATCTCTTCCATCTCCTCGGCGCGCGCGGGATCGGCCATCGCGGCTTCCAGCGTTTTCAGCTCGGCGGCCACCGCGCTGACCGGACCCGCGCCGTCCATCACCTCCGACACCGCGCTGCGGCCGGACATCTCACCGACGTCCTGGCTGAAATAGCCGATGGTGATGCCGCGATCGGTCGAGACCTGCCCCTCGTCCGGCTGCTCCTGACCCGTGATCATCCGGAACAGCGTCGTCTTGCCGGCACCGTTGGGGCCGACAAGGCCCGCCTTCTCGCCCTTCTGAAGCGCCGCTTGAGCCTCGATGAACAGGATCTGATGGCCGATTTGCTTAGAGATATTGTCCAGTCGAATCATGCGTCGCTTGAGGTCAGAGAAAGAGTTTTCGCGCCCGCTCTTAGGCGATATGGATGCGGAGTGGAAGGCCGGTGATGCGCCGGCCGCCATGCGATAGGGAACGGATGGCGCTGCGTGACGGAAACCGTCGCCGCCGATCCCTTACCCGCCCTTCCCGCGGTCAAATCGCCGACCTATATGTTGCGGTGGCAGACCAGATCAAAGCCGCCGAGAGGGCCCCAAAATGCAATCCCCCATGAAGCTTTCGGCCATCCTCGTGCTTGCCCTGCTGGCGTCAGCGGGTCACGCCCTCGCACAAACCGGCGAATTCGCCAATCAACCCACAGGTGCGACCGTCCACCAGGGCTATGCCCTGCAGGACTGGTGGCAGAATGCCCGAAACCGGGCATCTACCGGCCCCTGGGTTGAGCCGGCGCAGGGTCCGAAGCCGCGGCAGATGAATTCCTACGAAACCACAAAGCGCCGCGACAAATAGCCTGTACGGCAGCGCAGCCTTCGGGCTGCACGCGGAAATATTCTATTTCAGCTCGGTGATGACAGCGCTGGCCGCACCGCGAACGAGCAACTCGGTGTGGATGCGGTCACGCTTGTTGAAGCGGATATCACCGGACTTGTATTCATTCAGCACCGTTTTGCCGTTGGGTTCGGTCGATTGCAGGGCTGAATCTTCGAGATAGGTAACCACGACATCCTTGTCGTGGAAATGCATCGGCGTGGGCTCGCCCAGGTTCCAGCGATAGCGCCAGACGATGACGCGGTCATTCTCCAGTATCTTCTCGATATGCGGGCGCGGATAGGCGTTGGGATAGCCGGAATTGTTGGCAAGCGGCGCCACCGGGTGGTTTTTCAGGTCGATCACGATGGTGCGGACCCCTGCGAGACCTGCGCTCTCGCCGGCATGACCGAAGACGGCAGTGCCGTTGGCGAACGAGATCGCGACGAAATCGTCGGGCATGGCGGCAAGGCTGCCGGTCGTGTCCCAGACCTTGACGCGTTCGTTGTCGATCGCAGCGCGCAAATCAGCCTGGGATACCTGGACAGGCCCCGGGCCTTCCGCGGCAAGGACCGGGACGGCCGACGCACCCAACACAGTCAGCAGGACGATCATGTAGCGCTTTTGCATTTGCGTTTTCTTTCGATCTTGTCGTGGAAGTTCTAGTATCCCGGTTCTGACATTCATATCCTGTTGCGGCGGGTTGGTTTACGAATATCAGAACCAAAGGGATACCAGCACAACGCGCATCTTGATCAAATTCGAAAAGGCGCTGCAGCCGGTCGCGACAACCGCGATAGCAGTCGGGGCTTGCTCCGGCCGGCAACCCCGATCATGCGAGTGGCTTTAGGGACTGAGCGGCGTGAGGACGTTGCGTAGTGGCGCGCTGGAAATTTGCATCAAACCCGCAAATGGCTGACCCAGCTCCAGGACCAGGTAGATCGCCCCGGCGGCCGACAGTGCAAAAACGAACAGCGAGCCGAAAACGGTTGCGCTGGGTTTGGCAAACAGGCCGAAGCTTCCAAAGATGATGGTGAGCCAGAAAATCAGCACCACCAGGAACGGCATAGGGATTGAGTTGTTCGCCTGCGCGAACAGCAACAGGCGGGTTTGCGCAATGTCGGTGGCGATCTGTATGGCCCTGGCTTGCAGGGAGCGCTGGGAATCGTTCTGCGGCGAAAGCTGCTGAAGCTTCGCAGAAAATTCCTCACTGGCGGCGCTCGCCTCGAAGGGGTTCGCCTTGGCAACCTCGGAACTTTTCTCGCGCCACATTCGATCGGCTAAAATAACAATGGCGCGCCGCAACAGATTGCGTACGTCGTTCGTCTCCGGTCCGTACTGCGCCAGCATATTGTCGAGCAGGATAACATTACTCGTCATCTGCGTGACTTGAGTGCTCTGCGTGTCGTAGGTGCCCTTCGCCGAGGCGATCAGCAGGCCGAGGACAAGCGCGGCTATCGTCCCGATGAGGCCCGTGCCCAGCCTGACCACATCCTTGTCATCTGTGCTCAGGTGATGCCCAGGAAGGGACATACCGAGCAGGGCGCCGCCTGAGAGGCATACAAACGTGATGCACGATAGCGCGATTGCGTTCATGATTCACCAGTATCTCGCGAGGCAGCGGTCGTCTCTCTGTTAGTCATCCAGTTTTAGGCCGTGGCTTCGGGCTCGTTCGCCTGAGCGCAGCCTCGGTCTCTGCCGCGTATCGTTGACGGGGCATCCTGATGCGTCGACCGCGGCGTGTCGCGACTTGGCGGCGTGTCGCCTACGCCGCGGAGGCAACTGCGGGTCTCTTGGCGATCAATGTGCGTCGGTCGTGAATCAAGCTCTCCAGCCGGTGGGCTGCCACGTTCAATGTGGCATCATCCACCGCGCTCTCGTCTCCGGCAGCGGATTTGGCGCGTTCCGCCTTTAGAATGGCGTCGATTTCTTCTTCGATATCCGACAGCTCAGCCTCAGCTTCGACTTTCCGGATCCGGCGCGCCAAGGCATAGAGAGAATCGAGCGGGCCTTCGGGCGCGCGGTTGCCGATGCCCAGGAATTTCCAGGCCGCCGCGAGCATGGTGGCACCGCCACCGAGCACCATCGGCGTCAGATAGATCCAGTTGCCGTATTCATCCATGAAGCTCTGCGTGGTGCTGTTGTAGACGGCTGCCGCGCCGGGGTGCAGCGGAAGGTAGGCATCCTGGTCGGTGCTGGGCGCGGTGATCTGCGCGAAAATCGGCTGCTCGCGCAGAAGATCCCTGCGCACGCTCATAATCGCCTGCGTGAGGCGGGTTACAAGATCAGTGCCGAGCTTCTTGTGTGCAACCAGGTACAGTGAGGTCCTCAGGGTCGTCAGATCGTCTTCCGGGACCGGCGGCGATCCCCGCAGCGTGCCCTTCGGGACGTCGAAACTTTCAAAGGCACGTTCGGTCTGTGCTATTGCTGCCGCGGACTCGATGGGGATCAGTACCGGGACCTTTTTATGGTCGAGCAGAAAAAAACCGCGAACGAGCGAGAGGTATTTTTCGGCGAGCGGGATCACGACAAGCAGGGCACTGACCTGTTTCGACTGAATGGCTTGCCGGACATCCGTCAAAGCAAGGTTCTTGAATACAACTTTTGCGCCCGCCAGATTGTATTCCTTGGTCAACACATCGACAATTTTGGCGTTCGCTACTCCGCCGACCACGCCGACCGCGCGTCCCTTCAGGTTGTCAATGCTGTCGATGGACGATCCCGGCGGCGCGATGATCAGTACGACCATATGGCTGACGACGACGACGGCTTGCGCCTGCGACAGGTCGCCGACATCGCCGCGAACCACTGCGAGATCGACCTTACCCGCGGAGAAAGCGGCAGCGGCCTCAAGCGCGGTGCCGCTGTCGATGACCTTGAGCCGGACCGGCGCGTTCGTTGAAACGAGTTCCCCTGCTATCGCTGACATTGCCTTGGCTGCCTCGCCGTCGATCGAGCCGACCGCCACGGTCAGCGTTACCGGGCGGCTGTAGTACCGATAGGCAAGGAGACCTGCGCCTGCCGCAAAGACGACGACGCCGACAAGCAGGAAAAAGCGAAGCCACAGCGGCAATTTTATCGACATTGTGCTCGTCACTCCAGACGCGTCGGCCGATGGACATCGCTGCGTGGCTCAGTTGCAGCGCGTACAACCGCAATACTAAAGCCTCGTAGTTCAAACTATACGAAAACCGGCAGGCTCGTGTGAGTTCGCCATGTCCTTACCGCCGTATTTCTGCGGACCTGCGATACCCGCGAACGTCCGCGGCCAGCGTAGCTGCCAGCGGCCGATCTACGTGCTCGCTGCTCAAGATGCACCCCCAAGCTCGGGGAAATTGAATGGTATATATCAGAATTGTGGGCCGATGTCCGGCTATGCCCAAGTCCGAAACGGGTCTTGTGTCACGAACGGATAGATCGTGGTGGCCCGCTTTGATCTGAATCAACGCCTAACCGCTGGACGCGATCCTATGCGACGCCTCTCGTGCGTTGCTGGGACAGTTTGCAATGAAGATTCACAAGGCCTTTATTGCGCTGATGTCTGCCTCCGCCCTTTCGGCGCCAGCGTTCGCACAGCAGACGCAGGACTTCTGAACCGCGACACTAGGTTTCCATTTGCTCGGCCTCGGCGTCTTCCCAGTCGGACACCTTTGCGCCGCGATTGAGCGACCGCAGCCGCCGGACGACGAGCCGGTCGAGTTCGTGCCGGTTCTGCCTCTCAACGAACTTGACCGCAACGCCGTTCGCAAAAACCCGGGTGACGCGGCCGACGCAGGCTCCGATCGCCAGCGGCGTTCCCACCTCAAGCTGCGCTTCGACGCAGACCGCAGCGCCAGTGACCGACATATCGATGACGGAGCACTCATGGACGGCACCGTCGGCCAGGGTCAGCATCGTATCCGAGGTGGCCGGGATGACGCGCGCGCTCTTTCTCAAATCGATGATTTCAGGATCCTTCTGCTTCTGTTCGAGCCAGGTCAACTTGTTCGCGATCTTCTGGCGCGTGGCGTAGGTCACATCGAGTTCGAGCAGAAAGCAGCCGGGCTTGGTATCGCTGATGTGGCCATCCAGCTTGCCGAAATCGCGGAAGTAGGACGTGAGGTAGTCGCCGACCTTGCCCACGACAGGCACGTCGACGATCATCCGGTATGGCGACACGCGATTGGTGCGGCAGGCGAACGTGCGAAGCCTTCCCTCCGGATCGTACCAGTTGGGGAGGGTGTAATGCCCGTCAACGGCGAGATTGACGGCGCGCTGCTTGAGAAACCTTTCGGTGGACACGAATCCCCCAGCAAGTCGTTAAAAAACGATTTCGTAAGCGAAGCAGCTTAACGAATGAGAAGCACCGAATACCGATCGGCTCTCAACCTTATCAAATTGCAGCAAATTTCAGCCGCTGGTCGAAACCACGACAGCGCCTCGCGTCATGGTGGCATTTACCGCCCGCGCGCCGTCCATCAGACAAAACAGCCTGCTGCCACGCCTGCATTCGGCGGAAATGGCGGTGCGAGGCACGAGCGTGACGACTTGGATGCTGCCGGGAAACCTTACAACCCCTGGATCAGCCCGGCGTCGATCAGCAGGCGGTTGAAGCGGCGCGCCTCGGCACCATCCTTGCAAGCATAGAACAGGCCCTGACATCGCAGCATGATCTGCTTCTGCTCGGCAAAGGAAGGATCGAGCGGAATGCCCGCCGCCTCCTGAATCACCAGCGGCAGATAGGGCCCGTCGATCGTGTCCATGACGACAGGGCTTTTGACCGGCTCGAAATTGATGGCGTCGATGGCGTAGTAGGTCGCGTAATAACGCGGGTCGTAATTCTCCAGTTTCTTGCCGATCCCGGCTTCGTCCAGATCCGGATCAAGTAGATGCGGCGAGAATTCCGGCTGATGGTCGCCATAGCGCACGATCAGGAACGGTGCGCCCGGAAACCGCTTCTTCAATGAGGCGACAAACGCGGCGTAGTCCTGCGCGCTCATCGCCTGCCGCCGCAGATATTCGTCAACCAGCGGCGCGTTGCCCTGGCCGCGCCAGGCCGGCGTCAGATCGGGGCGAAACCGCGTTTCCCACGGGAAGTGATTGGCGGCGAGATAGACGAACATGAAGAGCGGCGAGGACGGCGAACGGTGCGACATCAGGCCGAGCGCCTTGTCGTAGAAGAAGCTGTCGGGCTCGACATCTTTGGCGCCGAGATCCTGCGCGTCGTAGAACTGCTGGACACCAGTGGTGAGCTGGAAGCTGCGCGCGCCCATGAACGCGCCGAAAGCCGGGTAGAGCGAGACCGCGTCATAGCCGCAGCGCCGCAGCGCCAGCGGCAGCCCGCGCGCGACCCGGCCCGAGGCGATGCGCGTTACGAAATAGGCGAAGCGGCCGAATGAGCGCGAGGACAGCCCCGCCAGCACGTTATATTCGGTGAACCAACTCGGGCCGCCATTGCTCTCGGCAAGGAACTTGCGTTCCCGGCCGTCGAAGGATTTGAAATGACCGCCGTAGCCGGGAGGCACCTTCACGCCGCCGGCCTCGCGAATATCGAAACTGGACTCGTCGTGAATCAGGATGATGTTCGGCCGCCGCCCGACAGGATAACAGGCATCGACCAACGGCACTTTCAGGCGTTCGGTTACGGCCGCATCCGATTCCATGAAGCCGTATTGGATAAAATCCGCCACCGCGGTGACGCCGGAGCGGGCAAATTTCGACAGATAGCCGTCGTCGTAATAACCGCGCCAGGCCTCTTCCGGCCAGGTCAGGGAAAATCCGGCGAGCGCGGCGAGACAGGCTAGCCCGCAGGCGATCGACGGCAGCCGGCGAATGCGAAAGGGATCCAGCCACCAAAGCGCATACATCAAAGGCAGCGTGATGAGCGCCGCCGAGATCACCGACCAGCGCAGGTCCGGAAAAATCGTGAACAGGAAGGCAGCGGTGTCGCGGTCGATCACCATCAGATCGACGAAGTTCGCGGTCATCTGCACGATGTCGTGCTTGAGCCGCGACAGCAGGATCAGCACCACGACCAGCGTCAGCGACAACGCGCCCGACAGCGCCGGGCGCCGCAACAGGGCGATCCAGAAGAAATTCAGAATTCCCCAACACAGCAGAAAGCAAAGGCGCGCG
>Ga0210389_10002765_pt1 | contig 13729 bp, 7 predicted proteins | sample IncBWH28OmetaG_FD_160127 | JGI IMG/M metagenome (GOLD analysis project Ga0210389, IMG submission 160127) | Forest soil microbial communities from Barre Woods Harvard Forest LTER site, Petersham, Massachusetts, United States - Inc-BW-H-28-O ...
TAAACGCTGCTGCATTTCTGGCGTAATGCCCGTGCCGGTATCTTCGACTTCGATGAAGACGCATGGCAGACGTTTGTTCCGGATTGCGGCCATTCCCCCGCGAACCCGCATCGTCACGGTCCCCGCCTCTACGATGCTCTCGGTGGCATTGCGTACCAGGTTGATGAGTACTTGTTTAAGTTGACTTGGATCGGCACGGACGTTTGCCTTTGTGAGATTTTCTATTCTCAGCTTGATAGAACCTTTCTGATGCTGGCTCTGCATGAGTTCGTAGACTTCTGAAGCCAGAGCCGACGGGTTCAATATTTCGAACGCCGGGTCGGCTGGACGAGCGAACTGCAGAAAGTCCTTCACGATGCGCTCCAAGCGGCTGATTTCTCCGGAGATGACTTTGATATCTTCCTCTCCGAGTGCTGCGCCGGCAAGTTCCTCGCGCAAGGTGAACAGTCTGACCTTTATGGCGGTCAGCGGGTTGCGAATTTCGTGGGCGACACCTGCAGCCAGGACGCCCAGTGACGCTAGCCGTTCCTGACGCACAACTAAATCCCGGCTCTCGGCCAGCTGGCTGCGCAGCGGTCTGATTAATTGACGATAAACAAAAAAACTCGTGCCCGCTCCAAGGGAGAGCAGACAGAACAATGAGCAAAAAATAACCTTCTGCAGACGGCCAACGGATCTGCGGAAATCTTCGCGCCATTGCTGCTGCGCTTCATGACTCGCCAGCACGAGCGCAGAGCCAAGGTCGAGCAACGGCTTGGAAGCTTCTGAGGTTGTCTCCAGCGCCTCGAACAGTGATCTTTGGTCAGCGGACTGCTGCGCGGCGGCAATGACCTTTTCTGCCGCCGTAAGATAGGTGCCATAGGCGCGACCGATTTGCTCGAGCACTGCCTGCTCGCGCGGCATGATGTGCACTGTCTTCTGCGCCCTTAGCCACGCGGAAAGATCTTGGCTCTCGCATCGGAAGCGTTCGATTTCGTTAGTCGTTTCGTGCGCGCCTAAACGGACCAGCGCATAGTTGAGCCGGTAAATGCTGGCCTCAAATTCATCGGCAATCCGTAAATGTCTCAGGCTTTCCTCCTGCATCCTTTCGTGCAGCGCTTCAAGTTGATCCCAACTCGTCTTGGCCGCCCAAGCAATCAAGGCCGCCAAGCCGACGATGGCCGCACTGAAAGCAATCAGGCGTATGTTGATAGAGTAACTGCCATTCATGAGACCTGATAGATTTGCTCAATGTAAAACCTGAAGGGCGCACATCCCCAAATGGATGCCGCTTATAAGGAGTGGTACTTCCTAGTTGGCCTCGGAACGGAGCCCGAACGCATTGAGTTTCTCTCGCAGAGTTACCCGCGTGACACCAAGCCATTTCGCCGCCTTGGTTAGATTACCCTCAGCTAGGTTGAGGGCCTGAGTGTAAAGTTCGCGTTCGACGGCCTGCATAACTACGTCGCGCACGTCTGTAATCTCGCCACGGACAGCGGCGCGCAGCACGTCATCGACGTAGCTACTAATACTTTGCTGTGTACCCGACGAGATGAGCTCGCGCTTTTGCATCGCTTGGCGGACATCCTCCAAACTGACTGTGTATCCTCGCGCTATCAGCATCGCTTGGCGCACAACGTTTTCGAGTTCACGGACGTTGCCTGGCCAAAGTTGCTCGGCGAGAAAGGAGCTTGCTTCGGCGCTCATCGCCGGATTGTTCACCGCCAGCTCACCAGAGTACCGGTGGAGGAAGTATTGAATGAGTAATGGAATGTCTTCGCGGCGGTCGCGCAGAGAAGGGACGTGGATCACCACAACGCTCAGGCGGTAGTAAAGGTCCTCCCGGAACTTCTTTTCCTCGATCGCTTGCTCCAAATCGCGGTTGGTAGCCGCAACCACCCGGATATCCAATGGGATATGTTCTTTACCGCCGAGACGCTGAATCGACTTCTCCTGGAGTACGCGGAGCAGCTTGCTTTGGGTATGTGGAGTCAGCTCACCGATCTCGTCTAGAAAGATCGTCCCCTCGTTCGCCTGCTCAAAACGTCCAATCCGCCGCGTCTCAGCTCCGGTAAAGGCGCCACGTTCATGACCGAAAAGCTCGCTCTCGAGCAATGTTTCAGGAATCGCCGCGCAGTTGACGGCAACGTAAGGTTTAGCGGTTCGGTTGCTGTGCTGATAGATAGCGCGGGCCACTAATTCCTTACCCGTGCCGGTTTCCCCACGAATGAGGGCGGTCACAGGCTTCGTCGCGATCCGCCCAATCTCTTTGTAAAGAGCCTGCATCGCCCGGCTGTTGCCGACGATCCCGTTATGAACCGGATCTGTCACCCCCATTCCAACCGGGTCGGACGCAAGCCGGCTGGTCGCCGCGGCCTGGTTAACGAGATCGAGCAGTTCCTCTACGTCGAATGGCTTCAATATGTAATCGTAAGCGCCCAGTTTCGTCGCTTCGATCGCCGTCTCGGTACTGCCATGCGCCGTCATCACAATAACCGGTAGCAGTGGTTTGACTGCGTGCAGTTGCGCTACGAGTTCCAAGCCGCTCAAGCCGGGCAACTTAAAATCCGTCAGTACCACATCGAAATGATCGCGCCCAGCCTGCTTTAATCCCTCGTCTCCACGCAGGAGCATCGTCACGTCATAGCCGTTGCGACCAAGCACACGCCGGAGACCGTCAGCAATGGCGCTGTCGTCTTCAATCAACAGGATTTTTGGAATGTCAGTCATTTCGAACCTCCTCTAAGATACTAAAGATCTTCTCACTTTCAGCCTCGAGCGTTGCGGTGCGTGATCCACCCCAAAAATGGCTGTTCCGGCGGGTGACCATCTCAGCTACCGGTCAGTAAATGACCGGACACCGGATAATCAGTGACCGCATCGGAGCCCTTTTAAAGCCGGCCGAGCCCTGGGTTCCCAGGAAACCCCCAGTATGAGTCGAGTTTGGCCGACGATGGCATAAGCGCTGCTAAGCGACAGCAACATCCACCAGTCAGTGGAATACCGCGTCCAGAGACAGGGATGAAAGCCAGACGATTGGCACTGTGGAGTCGCGCGAAGATACACCGAGAGAAAAGACAAACATGCGTAGGCGAACTGTTACTCCAAACTATCGACCTTCATGAAAAAGCTTTTAATCTATCTAGGCAGCGTCGGTTTAGCTGTCCTTCCGATTCAGGCCGAGGCCGGACCACATCACGGCAGTTTCAGAAGAGGATACCATCGTGGTCATTTCGCGCGTGCCTACTATGGCTATCATCGCGGGTACTATTATCCCAGATACGGTCACCGCTTTTTCTATCCAGGCTACTATCCTTATTACGGGTATCAAGGGCCAGGATCCCGTTTCACGTTTTCGTTCAACTAGTTGCCACATGCTGGCCGTCACCTGCTTTCAGGAGACAAATTCTGGTGACGCGAGTTTTGTAACCGAGGCGTAGATGACTTTGTTAGTTATCTTGGTTTTCATCGGAACGATGGCTTTGTCGCTCTGGGCGACAATCCACGTAGGCCGAGTCCAGAACAAATTCAGTTTGTTTCCCGCTACCTCGGGATCAAGCGGTGCAGAGACGGCTGAGAGGATACTTCGTCAAGAAGGGATTTATGATGTGGAGATCGTTGAGCAAGAACAGGCGCTAGGAGATCATTATGACCCTGCTCATAAGCGACTTGTTCTCTCTCGCGAAATCTACAACGGAACCTCAGCCACTGCTCTTGGCATTGCCGCTCATGAGTGCGGGCACGCTATACAACACAAGGATGGTTATGTCCTACTGCGATGGCGAATGGCGTCGGTGGGCCTGACCACCTTTGCGAGTCAGATCGTCCTTTGGCTGCCTCTGCTTGGATTGCTCACGGGTTTTCTAAATAGTCGTGTGGCATTAACTTTGGTAGCCGCGGCTTGGGGCATCTTGATGCTGTTCAATCTGCTTACTCTTCCTGTGGAATTTGATGCGTCGGCTAAAGCCAGACTACGGTTGAGAGAGAGTAGACTAATTCAGACCGAGCAGGAAGAGGCTGCGGTTGACACGGTGCTGCGGGCGGCAGCCTGGACGTACCTGGCTGCGTTTATCACCTCGCTAGCTTACTTCCTCATAAACTTATCACCCGTCTTTGACGGCAACAGGGAATAGTGGGCCGTCACGATTAAATACACAAAGTAAACCGTCTATGACATCTAGACCAGAACCGATAGAAACCTCAGATACTAGTGACCTGTCACAAGCAGCGCGGTTCGGCCGCGTGTCGCCCAATGCCTGGAAAATATCAGGTAAGACATTGACCATCGATGAATACATAGAGGGTCAACGACAGAGTATCGGGTCAACCGATCTGCGGCTACTGGAGACGTTTGCTGGTCGCTTGTTAGACAAACTGAAGGAAGCCAACGCCGGCGAACATCCCGGACTCGGCGAAGCGGTATACCTGTTAATCCAGGTGCTCGAATCGGCTTCGGTCCAGCGGTCAAAAGATCCTCTGCCGATCTGGCTAGCCGAGGTGGGCTTTGCTGCCGGTTACTTGCTGAAACGGTTTGACCTGATACCTGATCACGTAACCGAAATCGGCCTCGTTGATGATGCGCTAGTAGTGCAGCGCATAATCGAACGGAACAGACCGCAGCTAGACCACGCTTTGGCGAAAGAGAACGGGTAGACGGCTTCGTTTCTACCCGGTCAGGCCACGAGTGCGCGGGAACTAGGGATGCTCTATGGATAATTCCCGCGTGCTCGGAAGCGTCTGAAGCCAGTGCCCGCCAAAATACGGGAGCAACGTCTGAATCTAAACGTCTAATCTTAAATCCGATCGAACGCGGCGGTAACCATTAGACGTGTCTACTAAGTTGACCGGCTCTAAAACCCAGCCAAAACGATTTTACCAATCGAGCGTCCGCTCTCGATCAGTGCATGGGCCCGTTTAATATCTTCATAATTTCTTTGAGTATGCGGCTACCGTTTGTATCTCTGGCGATCCGACTAGATCTAATCAATCCAAATCTAACGGGCGCAGACCTACCAAACACGCCGCCAAAAGCTCTCGTCTCTCAGATTGGCAGCGTAAACTGAAAGATTGCCCCTGGAGGCGTATTCGCCTTCGCCCACAGCTTGCCTCCGTGAGCTTCAATGATCGAACGGCTGATCGTCAAGCCGATGCCCAACCCCTGAGGCTTTGTCGTATAAAAGGCTTCAAAAAGTCGATTAACCAGCTGCGTGTCCAGACCCGGACCTGAATCCTGCACGGTAATCAACACGTGGCTCCATTCGACGTTAGCCAAGCTGCCTTGCTCCTGGCTTTCCGGTTTGTACCCGCTGTGCTTGGCAGACACCTTTTCTGAACTAACCTGCATCTCGCGCGGCCCTTCGGTCGTTCCACTCATAGCCTGGATAGCGTTTAGTACGAGATTCAGAATCACTTGTTGGAATTGGATTCTATCCCCCATCACCAACGGCAGATCATCAGCAAGTCGGGTCCGCAGTGAGATGCGATTACTTTTTATTTCCCCCTGAGAAAGACTTAAGACTTCCTGGATTAGCTCGTTTATATCGAGCTGCTCTTTTGTGGTGGGGGCCTTTTTAAAGAGCGCGTGCATCCGCCCAACCACTGCACTGGCTCGCTGTCCATCACGAATGATGCGCCGGATTGCCTGGTTCGCTTCCTCCAAATCCGGCGAGTCGGCAGCTAGCCAGCGTATGCCGGCATTCGCGTTAGTAACGATCGCGCTCAGCGGTTGATTCATTTCATGAGCAATGGACGCGCTGAGCTGCCCTACCGTCATTACTCGCGACATGTGCGCTAGCTCCGTCTGCGCTTTCTGTAACGCCTCTTCCGCGTGTTTGCGCTCGGTGATGTCTGTGACTGCACCCACAAATTCAAAGTTACCCGATTCGTCTTCCTTGGAGAGACGACCAACAACTCGAAGGTATTTGACCGCGCCGTCAGGCATCAACAAACGATGTTCCACGTCAAATTCCTTCTTATCTTCTAAAACGCGATCGATTACTGCCTGGACCGGCGCTCTGTCTTCCGGATGGGTTCGGTCCACTACTCGTTCCAAGGTGGGTTCAGTTAGTGAGTCGTATCCAAAGATACGGAAGGTTTCCTGCGACCAGTAAATTTTCCCGCTGGAAAGATTCCAGCCGAAGCTTCCGGTACTGCTCAGTTTCTGCGCTTCTGCCAAATACGCTTCGCTCCGCCTTAAGGCTTCTTCGGCGCGCTTCAGTTCGCTCAAATCGAGCACGAAGGCGACACCCTCGTTTTCGCTTCCTTGATAGAACGTACTACCTTTTAACACCGGCACCCGAACGCCGTCTTTCCGAAAAAATTCCTTCTCGTATGGCTGAATGTTGCCGGTTGCTTCCAACTCTGCAATGGCCCGCTCGTCGCGATCACGCCAGTCTGCTGGCGTCAGATCCGTCCAGCGCAAGCGACCCGAGATTAAATCTTCCCGGTTGTATCCAACTATCCGTAGAAAGGCTTCATTGGCTTCAATAATCTCACCCCGGAGTTTCCAAATAAAAATGCCGATAATGTTGGCGTCGACTAAGCGCCGGATCTTTGCCTCGCGTTCTTCGAGATCGTGATAAAGACGGGTGTTCTCCAGGCAAATCGCGGCCTGCGACGCCAGCAATTTCAAAACCGCGATGCGGGTTGGTGTGAAGACGTGCGGCGTCAGCTTGTTCTCCAGATATAGCACTCCGGTCAGTTTCGTCTGTTTAATCAACGGCAGGCAAAGGACTGACCGGGGCTTCTGTTGGCGGATGTATTCGTCGGTGGAGAACTGATTCTGGGTTAAAGCGTCGTCGAGGATTACGCTTTCCTGAGTACGCACGACATAATGGACGATCGACTCGGGCACTTTGACTTGTGCCGTGAATGCATCTCGTAAACGCACACTGATAGTGTCGCCACCGGTCACGGCTTCGGCCTCGATCCGCTGCTCAGCGCCGCGTGCAAGAATTAACAGGCCCCGCTCGGCACCGGCATGTTCAATGGCCGTACGCATTAGCGTATCGATTAGTTTCTCCAAGACAATCTCGCCCGAGACGGTTTGAGAGACCTTAATAACAGTAGCCAGATCCAGCTGCTCGACCGATGCGCCAATGGTCCCCCCGGGGAGGATGTCTGGCTCTTCCTCTCCAAGTTGCGGGTATAACTCGTCGAGTTGCCGGACCTTACCGGAAGCCTCCCAACGGAGATAGCAGTACCGGGCCTCGCGCAAGTAGGTATACGCGATCCTATCGAAGCCACGCGCGAGATAAAAACGGGCCGCGACTTCGTTAGCGACACCCTCAATCTGGATAAAGTCATTTTCTCGGGCGCAGCGGATGGCCTGTTCGTAGAAACGCATCGCATCAAGGTCGCGGCCTTCGATCCGCGCGATCTCGGCGCCCACCAGCGCCACCCGAGTTTCAAAGTTCTCAGGACAATTTGCGGCCAGCACCTCGAGCTGTCTATAGTTAGCAGTCACCATCCTAAGGTGATGCTGTCCTTCCTCCAACGCCGAGGCATCCCAGACCGCTGCGTGCGACAACGCGGAATAAAACTCGTACTCCGCCCCTTCGAAAAGAGTGAACCGTGATGTCCAAAGCAGCCTCTGGGCCTTTGCTGAGGCCTCAATGGCGGAAGCATAGTCTGCCGACAAAAAACGAGCCTGCAGTTTGCGAATCCAGTATCGGCACTCAGCAAACGCCAGACCCGGATCGTCAGCCAGATGACGTTCGAACCGGCTCTCAACAAATTGAGCATCATTGAAGCAGCCGAACTTGGCTGTCAGACCTCGAAGCGTCCGAATCAGGTAGAGTTGAGCGGTTATAGTGTCGATGACGAGACCAAACCGAGTCCTTTGCGCAAACTCGAAGCTATTCTCGGCTTCGCGATGTGCCTCGACCAGCGGGTCTCCTGTGGCGAGCAGATTGGCGTTCAAACTGAATCGGCTATAAGCAGCAAAGGTGAGGTCGCCGATCCGGTCGGCAGTATCAAAGGTGCGAAGTATCAAGTCTCGGGCGGTTCGGACATGCTTGGTCCAAGGAATCACCAGATCGGCGAGCGACAGATAGGTACGGGCTTGGAAGCGTCGCAAGCCACGCTTCTCGACCAGGTCATAGCCGAGCTGGCCAAAGCGGACCCCCAATTCATAATCGCCAAAGCGCTCGCCGGCTATCATGCCAAGGTAAACATAGGCGAAGCAAGATCCGTCGCTGTTGCCATGCTCGAGACTTAGGTTGACCATTCGGCATATGACGAGCAAAAGCAGATTTTCGTCAGTGAACTCTGCCGGCGTCACGATCTCAGTCAGAACCTCGAGCTCAGCAAGCGCGCGCCGATCGGTCATCAAGGGCAGGTCTAAGATGGACTCAATCGAGCGGTCGCCGAGTTTTAGCCAGATCCTGTCATATTCGCACTGCGCTTGATCTGGTGTCGGGTGAGGCGGCCAATCCGTGCCGCCTCGTCGGAGATATTCAAGGCACATCTCAACACCCCGGTCCGTCTGGTCCAACGTCGTATAGAGGGTAAGGCGCAGACGCGCAACTGCAGCGATATCCTCCACCCGTTTGGTCCGCCCTGCCAGGCTGGAGAGACGCTCTTCCGCCGCCGCCAAGTTCGCGGTCAGCAATTCGCATTCGGCCAACTGAAATTCAATCCCAAATATAAGTTCGTAATTGTCCTTCCAGGCCTCCTCGGTCAGCAATGCCTTACCGGCTGTGAGGTACTCGATCGCCGAAGCGTAAGCCGTTGAAAGTCTTGCCCGCCTGCCGGCGATGAGGTTCAGTCGGGCGACCTGCATACGTTCGTCAGGCGAAGTGATCAATTGAGAGCCGCGGTTTAGCTGGTTTACGATCTCAAAGACCCGACTTTCAATTTCCGCGGGTTCAGTCCGCGATGCGAGTAGCCTGCCGATTTGCAAGTGGGCGCGAGAACGCGCGATTTCGGGTATCTGTGAATATGCTGCCTCTTGGACGCGATCGTGGAGAAACTGATAGGCACCCTCCGATCGGAAAACCAGTCCGGCTTCGACCGCTTCCCAAAGATCGTCGTGCAAATCTTTGCCGAGCCCCTCGTAAGCGGTTTCGAGCAGAACGCCCTCCGCGCTGTTGCCGATGCAAGCGAACAACTGCAAGGCCTTTTGGGTTTTAGCGGGCAGCCGGTTCAACTTATCAACCATCAGGTCAACCACGTTATCGGTGTAACCCTTGGCGTGAATGCGACCTAGATCCCAGGACCATTGTCTGACCCTATGATCGAAAGTGAGCAGTTCTTCTTCAGCCAGTGCAGAGATGAACTGAATGGCGAAAAAAGGATTGCCTCCTGTCTTTTCGTGAACCAGTTGGGCTAATGAGGCGGTTGGTTCTGATTCGCAATGAAGAGAATCAGAAATCAACTGTCTCAGGTCTCCTTCCGTTAGAGGTCCGAGGATTATCTCGCGCACAACCGCTCCAGAAGCGCGAATCGTTTCGAGTTTGCGCATCAACGGATGTGCCGAACTAACTTCATTGTCCCGATAGGCGCCGATCAACATCAAGTGCCGGACATCTGGCCGCACAGTCCGACGTAGCTTTTCCTGTGCGGGATCCGAGCTCGACGGTTCAGCGAAGTCGGAAATCAACAAATCCTCGAGTAAATCGAGCGTTGCCGGATCTAACCATTGCAAATCATCGAGGAAAAGAACCAACGGGTGTTCCGGCCGTGCAAATACGGCTATAAATCGCCGGAACACCAGTTGGAAGCGGCCTTGAGCATCCTGCGGCGGAAGGTCCGGAAGCGGCGGCTGCTCTCCTATGATGAGCTTAAGTTCGGGAACTAAATCGATAATCAACTGTCCGTTCGGACCTAAAGCCTCGTGAAAGGCATCGCGCCAGTTGCGCAGCTCGGCTTCATTCTTACCGAGAAGCGGCCGGACAAGGCTCTGAAGTGCCTGGGCTAACGTGGCATAGGGAATATCCCGCTTGTACTGGTCGAACTTTCCTGAGGCAAAAAGGCCGCGTGGATGAACCATTACCCTGTGGAGCTCATTGACGACTGAGGACTTCCCGATCCCAGGATATCCGGAAACCAGTACTAATTCCGGCTTGCCGCGTGCTACGACGCGGTCGAAGGAGGCAACTAAGGTGTCGATCTCGTGGTTTCGTCCGTGCAGTTTCTCCGGAATCAATAGCCGATCCGGAGTGTCGTACTGGCCAAGAGGGAACTCACGGATATCACCAAACACTTCGTTCTCGTACTCGTCGTCGTCCTCATCCTCGATTCCGGTCGAGCGGAGTGTTGGAGTATCGGAGTGTTGGAGTACTGGAGAAGCTCCCTCCCCGAATTGCATTCCGCCACTGCCATGCCGGCGCGCCCACAATTCCAGGCACCTCCTGAGATCACTTTCGACACCGGCCGCTGTCTGGTACCGCTCCTCCGCGGTTTTGGCCAGCAGCTTCATGATGATGGCAGATACAGGCGCCGGGACGTGACTCAATCGCTCTTCGGGTGGCATCGGCTGCTTGGCGATGTGGCAGTGCACCCACTCCATCGGATTGGAAGCAGTGAAAGGAAGACTCCCAGTTACCATTTCGTAAAGCGTTACGCCAAACGAATAGAGGTCGCTCCTGGAATCAATGGAGCGGTTCATGCGTCCGGTCTGCTCAGGCGCCATGTAAGCCAGCGTGCCTTCGATAAATTCGGGCGGTTCGGGAGCTTGGCGCTCACGTTTCAGCCGCGAAGCGACACCGAACCCCCTTAGCCAACATTGGCGAGTATCGCAGTCCACCAGAATGTGGGCCGGCTTGATGTCCTTGTGAACGATGCCTCGCTGGTGCAAATGACCGATCCCATTCGACAGGCTAATGGCCAGACTCAACGAAAGCTCGATGTCCAACGGTTGTCCGAGCAACTGATCCAGAGGGACTCCGCCGGGATCCTCCATCACGAGCACCGTACGGTTCCAGTGGCGCGCAATTCCAATTGGCCGGGCAGCCCACGCTCGGTCCAGCACTTCTCTAAAAGAATATGCATGCTCCAGCAGTTTCAGACTTTCCGGCCTGGGATACTCTAACACCGGCGCAGCCAGAAGAATCCGCCTAAGCCCCGCAAAAGCGGGATCGTTGCGAAACGGAGGAACGGCCTCCCGACCTAAGTCAGAAGACGCAGCGTAGCCCAAGTCCGCTCCGGTGGTAGCCTGAGATGTATCGTCCCGGCTTCGCCCGCGATAAAGGATAAACTCTTCATCCTTCCGCAGCGCTTGGAGGACATATCTGGATAGCTCGATCACGGGGGGATTCCCAGTTGCGCACCATATCCATTTTTTCGTCGATGCACAGTCCTGCGAATGAGAGACTTACCCTGCAGCGGCCACGAAATGGTCTAACAAAACAGCCCAGGCCCGCCAGCTGCCCATGCCCGTCGACTTATGGTCCAACTGTTTTCGTCCCGTAGGGACTGACCGATCGTAGCCTGGCAGTTTACTGCCTGGGAAAGGCAACAAAAATGAGTCCGTCTCTTAGAGACGGTGTGATCTCATTGGTTCTGATGCGGCTTCTTTGGTATATCAAGACCCGCGAAGCCGAATCATACCGTCCGGACGGGAGGCGTTTTCTAACTTTTTCCAGGCAGCAAACGGCCAGGCTACGATCGATCAATCCCTCCGGGACGAAACACCTGTCTACAAAATCGACTCCACACCCTCGTTCCGGGCAAGTGTGAGATATTCAGGCTGTCTCCTTCAGCCCCGTGATCATCGAGACGATCTCGTTCTTGTCGGTTTGATTCGTTTGACGTACGCCGATCTGCTTGCCGCGCCTGAGTACGCAGATGTGATCTGAAAGCCGGAATACCTGATCGAGACTGTGGCTAACGATAAGGATAGCCAGATTGCGCGCTTTCAGCCCAGTGATGACGTCCTCCACTTTTGACGTTTCTGTAATACCAAGAGCTGCAGTCGGCTCGTCCATCAGAACCAGGTTCGTAGCCCAATGGGTCGCGCGGGCGATCGCAATGGCCTGTCGTTGACCCCCCGACAATTTACGAACGGTCGACTTCGCCGATGGAACGCGCACCTCAAGTTCGCGCATCAATACTTCGGTCTCCGCGATCATTCCAGCTCGGTCGAGCTTACCGAACCATCCTTTGGTTTTCTCCCGGCCCAGAAACAGGTTCATGTAGACCGGCTGGCTTTCCGCAAGAGCAAGATCCTGATAGACCACCTGTACCCCTTTGGCCTGTGACTGGCTTGGATCAATGAAATGGACCAATTCACCCGCGAGGCGAATCTCGCCGGAATTCGGTTGGTGCATGCCGGCAATGATTTTGACTATGGTTGACTTGCCGGCGCCGTTGTCGCCGACCAGGGCAACGATTTCACCTCGATTAACTTCGAGACTGAGGTCCTCGACCGCAACGATACCGCCAAAGGATTTGTGGATGTTGCGAAGACTTAACGCCGGTGTTGTGTTCATGAAGATCGGCGTGGTTCGCGCAACGTCAGGACGATGGCGACCAGTATAATGAAGCCGCGAACAATCATCTGTTCCGAAACGGCCAAGCCCATTAAAATCAGCCCGTTGTTTAACATTCCCATTAACAGCGAACCAACCAACGCGCCGAGAACCGTGCCCGTGCCACCGTCGAGGCGTGTGCCGCCCACGACCGCAGCAGCAATGACCGTAAGAAGATCTGTTTCGCCAAGGGTGTAGCGCGCACCTTGGATTCGCCCGAGATAAAGCAAGCCGGCAACAGCCGCGCACGTCGAACCGAGAATCAAAACGGTGAGCCGCAACCGGTCTACCTCAATACCCGCCGCACGCGCCGCATGCGGGCTGTCGCCAGTTGCGAGCACGCGCGCGCCAAACGGCGTCTCACGATAAACATAGTGGCCAAGGAAGATTGCCAGAGCGGTCCAAATGACGAGTGATGGGATCCCGAACAGCGAGCCGGAGCCGAATAGGGCAGTGAAGGTGGCATCGGTGACCGGTACCGATTGCAGGTTGGTCATCCAACGAGCGACGCCTGCGAGAAGGCCCATTGTCGCCAGAGTCACCAAAAAAGATGGAAGCCGCGCGTAGGCGACAAGAGCCCCGTTAATTAGACCGGCCATGACACCTGCACCCAGCCCGGCAGCAACTCCGAGCGCCCAGCTGTGGGCGCGCATCACTAGAGCCGCCACCAGCGCTGCGATCGCCACCACAGAACCAATCGAAAGGTCGATCTCGCCGGCCGACAAAACAAAGACCATACCAATGGCCATGATCGTAACGGGGGTCGTTTCCTGTACGATATTCAACAGGTTTGAAGCAGACAGGAAACCCTCGTCCCTTAACAGGATCGCGAATGCGGCAAAGATTAAGAGGAAACCAACGTAAACAACGTAAGTGCTAGGCTCGAGTTGGCCGACGGCCGGAATGCGACGAAACAGGGAACGCAGCGCCATCAGTGCGCTCCTTTAGACGGCGGTTCACTTGCTTGCAGGGCACCGAGAATGGACGATGGCGCCTCCCGATTGAGCGATTCTCGATAGCCCTCGACGAGATTTTCTCTGGTGATGGTTAGAGCAGGAGCCACCGCGAAAGCAGGTGCCTTTTTACCCAGCAAACCGTAGCCCGCCGCCGCGGCCATAGCCCGGCCGAGTTCGAAAGCTTTGTCGGCCACAATGGCGGTTACATTGCCTCCGCGTGCCATGTCGAGAGCGATTGGCTCAGAAAGGTCGAGGGTGACAATTTTTATCTTGGTATTCCCCGCCGTTCGCAACGCCGCCAAAACACCCTCGGCTGGTTCTGCC
>Ga0210389_10002766_pt1 | contig 13724 bp, 11 predicted proteins | sample IncBWH28OmetaG_FD_160127 | JGI IMG/M metagenome (GOLD analysis project Ga0210389, IMG submission 160127) | Forest soil microbial communities from Barre Woods Harvard Forest LTER site, Petersham, Massachusetts, United States - Inc-BW-H-28-O ...
ATTTTTTATCTTAATACTTATTTTATATCAAAGAACCTAATTTTGTTTCGGATTTTAAGCCAAAATACTTCTACTTAATACCAAATCAAATATTTCAGCATTATCTTTATTGTTATATCTAAAAGTAAATTCATTTACATATTTCTGTAAATGTTTTCTAGAAACTGAGTGATAAACTCCATAAACACCTCTTTTAAATATTGACCAAAAACTTTCTAAGCCGTTTGTGTGTATTATTCCATCAACAAACTTTGTATCATGGTCTAACTTTAAATGCACATATCCATATTTAGACAATATCCTATAACTTCTAAATTGGTCAGTCATAATAGTACTACCAGCTTTTGCAACATCATTTAATACGTTTAATAATTGTTGTCCGGTTAATGTTTGATTTTTTTCATTTGGTAATGCAACTCTAGCATAAATCAATTTCTTTTCTCTATCCTTAACTCCAATTATAGGTATTTTAAAAGTACCTCTTCCTCTACTTGATTTATCTGTTCTAATGTCGAATTTTCCATTAGGACCTTTTCTTGGTTTTCCTCCAATGTAAGTTTCGTCCATTTCTAATATATTATCAAATACACCTTTTAAAGATTCATTACCCATTGCTAAACGTATTTGTTTCAACATTCTCCATGCCGTTTTATAAGTCACATTTATTTCTCTTTCTAATTGTAAACCAGATATACCTTTCTTTCCATTTAAAAATATTCTTATGGCATAAAACCACTTTCTTAAATCAGTAGTGCTTTGTTCAAATATGGTTCCTTTGAAAATAGAAAAATCTTTGTTGCAATCATTGCATTGAAAAATACGATGTCTTTTAGGTCTTTGGTGCACTTTAAAAGAGCCGCAATGATTACAAGCTGGTTTTTTATTACCATATCTGATTTTGATAAAATGATTGATGATTGCATCATCATTTTTAAATTTGTTTTGGAAGTCTATAAAATTCATAAAAGCTATTATATACGTAATGGAACATATATGGAAGTAAATATAAAAATGCCTGTTTTGGAGGTGCAATGAAATGGCGGAAAGTTTTGGACAGTTTACACGAAAAAAGCCTTACTAGGTAAGGCTTTTAGCGGATTTTATGCCAGGAAGGCATTATTTTTCAGTACCCGATGGTATACTTGTGAATTTATTTAGTTTTTTTGTTTTGGAGGTGGTGGACCCGGTCTTGCCATTCTTCTTAGCACTTCTTGTATAATTTCATCAAAGGTTACTTTCTGTTTTTCATCGCAAAGTTTGCGCACTTCTTTAAAATGATTAAAGGTTACCAATTCAATTTGTGTTTGGTTATTGGCAATAGCACGAGCCAACTCATTTACTTTAGCGGTATCTGGTTTTTCATTTTTCAAGTTATCAAAAAATAATTTATGTACTTCTTTACTAATTTCTCGTAAAGAATCCATCGAATGATGATGTACTTCTTTTAATTTTTCAAATGCCACTAATTGTTCAGGAGAAAATTTTAATTGCTCTAATAGAAAATCTGCTGCTTTTGCACCATTAGGCGGTCGGCGCATTTCATCACTAGCCTGGTTGCTTTGTTTTAACCAAATACTCCCTAACAAGCAAATGTTAAGCGCAGCCAGTAGCATTACCGCCCATTTCCAAAATTTTAGTTGATTATTGTTTTGCATGAAACTAATAATTAGAGGTTTGTGCTAAGCCCATTTCTTTAGATAAAGCCTGATACCCAATTTCTTTTTGATGACTTGGTTTATCCTTTAACATGTAAGTGAACGAAATAAGGTTAACCACAATAATCAAACTTGCAGCCAATGCCCATCCTTTCGAAAAAGATTTTGCTTGCACCTCATCCCTCCTATTCAACTCAATTTTATGCACAATTTTTTCAAATAAAAATGGATTAGCATCCACAGGTTTCATTCCTTTGGTGCTTTGCATTACTTCGTTTATCCAGTTTTCTTTTTCCATTTGTTTTGTATTTAGACGTTCATTTATCTTAATTCCTTCTCTCAGGGTATATCTTTTCCAGTTCCTTCCTTAAATTGGCTTTTGCTCGCTGTAAAAGCGATTCTACTGCCTTTACCGAGCTTTGCATAATCTCTGCTATTTCCTTTTGGGGCAGCTCTTCTATGTGCCACAGTATAAAGGCTGTTTTTTGATTTTCGGGCAAGGCCTCAATGGCTTTAAATAAAAAGCGTGCTTTTTCCTTTTTTTCTATTTCAATGCCCGGATGGTCGAAATGAGATATTTCAGTCAGCTCCTCTCCAGTTTCGGGATGAAATAAACTGGTTAAAAAACCAAAACGCTTTTGCCTTTTTTTAGCGCGTAGATGGTCGAGACATTTGTTAACCGTTATACGGTAAATCCAAGTCGATATCGTCGACTGCTCTTTAAATTTTGAGAGAGACTGATATACTTCAATAAAAACTTCCTGCGTTATGTCTTCGGCTTCTTCCCTATGTTGCAAAAAATTTACAGCCGTGTTAAACACCAAGCGCTTGTAGGTTTCTACAAGCTGTTGTAAGTTATATTGGTTGGGTTTATTTTGCACAGCCTATTTTATACAAACTAACACAAACAAAAAAGCGAGCATTAAGCTCGCTTTTTATTGCATTTTTAAAGTTTATGCCTTTGTTTTAGCAGCAGCAATTTTTGCTTTAATGTTATCGGTTGTTAAAGAGTCTGGTCTTTCAATTGGATGACCTAAAGCTCTGTCCCAAACTAAACTTGCCATTACGCCTAATGCGCGCGATACACCAAACAACACAGTATAAAAATCATACTCATGTATGCCATAGTGCGCTAACAATGCACCAGAGTGTGCATCTACATTAGGCCAAGGGTTTTTAATTTTACCGGTAGACTCTAATATCGGAGGTGCTACTTCGTAAATCATTTGCACAATCTCACAAATATCATCGTGCTTAATGTAGTTTTTATAAAAATCTTGCTGAGCTGTAAAACGCGGATCTGTTTTGCGTAACACCGCATGTCCGTAACCCGGTACAACTTTTCCTTCAGCTAAAGTTTTCTTAATATAATCAGCAATTTGTTCTTTAGTTGGCAAACCACCACCTAAATTTTCTTTCAATTCCATAATCCAGTTTAAAACCTCCTGATTAGCTAAACCGTGTAAAGGGCCTGCTAAACCGGTCATACCCGAGCAGAAAGAAAGATACGGGTCACTTAAAGCACTACCTACTAAGTGAGTAGCATGTGCCGATACGTTTCCACCTTCATGGTCAGCATGGATTGTCATGTATAAACGGAATAAACGTTTTACATCAAAATCTTCAAAGCCCATCATATGTGCTAAGTTTGCAGCCCAATCTAATTTATGGTCTGGTTCAATGTGTATGTTGTTTTTGTATTTACGACGATAGATGTATGCTGCAATACGAGGAAGACGAGCAATTAAGTTCATGGCATCTTCGTATACATAATCCCAATAATCTTTTTTACTAATGCCTTTTGCATAGGCTTTAGCAAATACCGACTCGGTTTGTAAAGCCAAAATAGCCGTACAATATTGGGTCATAGGGTGCGTATCAACAGGAAGTGCATCAATTACATCAAATACGTGCTTAGGCACAACACTGCGTTTTTGCCACTCGTTGGTAATAAAGGTAACATCATCATTAGTTGGCAATTCGCCTACTAACATTAAATGGAAAATGCCCTCAGGTAATGGCTCAGTGCCACCCGGTGCTTTTGGTAATTGTTTGCGTAATTCAGGTATCGAGTATCCGCGAAAGCGAATGCCTTCTTCCGGATCTAATTTTGAAGTTTCGGTAACCATGCCCTTCATCCCCTTCATGCCTTGGTATACTTGAGCTACGGTAAATTCGCCAAGCACTAAATCGCCATTGGTTTTAATAATATCCTTTATCTCTGCTGCAAGTGGTACAGCTTTGCTTTGAAATTTTTCTTTTAACTTATCCATGATATCTGCTATTTTTTAAAGAAGCATATAAATTTAATAGGTTTTTGTTTACAATGTGTTATTTAATCGAAATTAATTTGTTAACCTATGTAAAATATCAATAAAAAAAGCCGCTTCAATTGCTTGAAGCGGCTTTAATTTTAACTAGCTAAAATTACTCGATGATAATTTTTTTAACTGTTTTATTGTTTTTACCATCAACAATGTTTGCATAATAAACACCTTTTGCTAAGTGCGATAAATCGCAGCTTAACACAGCATTTGTTATGTTATTTTCTGATTTGGTATAAACCACTTGACCTAACATGTTTACGATAGTGAAGTTTAAGTTAGTTGCTTCAGGTAAACTAACAGCAAAGTTAAACTGACCGTTATTAGGGTTAGGGAATAAATTGATGCTGTTTCCTAAATTGTTATGCTCTATACCAATATTAGCAGTAGGGCAAGCAATTGGAAGAATAGCAAAACTAAAGTTCCCAAACAAAGCAGATTCATTATACCAGGTAGAAGTTGTACCTGTAGATGCTTTTAATGAAATTGCTCCTGTTGCAGTAGCACCAAAACCACCGTTACTCAAAACAACAACAGTATCACTATTAGTTGGTAAGCTAAGTGTTAAGAAGAAGTCGGCAGTTAAAGAAACCGGAGTAGAGAACATTACAGTATAAGGTGTAATATAATTAGCTCCATAATTAAAGGCCGGGTTTGCTGCATAGTCAACATGCGTTACCTGAGGGGCTGCTACAACTGATGATAAACTTAACGTTTGTGTTGCTGCAATAGTAGTATTAGGAATTGAACCTCCAGTTCCGGTAGTTGTACCAGTCATTTTTAATGTTAAGGCACTTGTTCCTTTTGTACCAATATTATTAGTAACATCTCTGAAGAACAATATAGTAGCACCTGTTATTTGTGTAATATTTGTAGGGAAGTTTGCTTTAGCATACATTTCAGCAATTGAAGTAGCCTTGTATGTAGTAGTAGTGGTAGTTGTTAAAGTACTTGAACCACCTACGTATCCGTTTGTAGCAGTATACACTAAAAGTGTATCTGTATTAGTCATATTAGATATTGTGTCGCAAGTAGATGTTGTACAAGAACCTACTGTTACAACGCTATGAGTAGAGTTTGTACCCACTGTGTTTGTTGCAGCTAAAGTTACTGTATAAGAACCTGCTGCCGGAAAAGTAATACTTGGGTTTTGACTTGTAGCAGTAGTTACTGTTACGCTAGCACTTGGGCTAACAGACCAAGCCCATGATGTTGGAGGCCCGGTTGATGCATCAGAAAAAACTGCAGCAGCATTAGAACATATTGAAGAAGGAAAAGTAAATGAAGCAACCGGAGCAGTCATTGTACCTGCACCTTGTGCAATAGCAGAAGCAGTTAAGTTTTTACGGTTAGGTGAGTTTTGTAACGAAGTTTGCATACGAACAGCTTGATCGTGTGTAAACATATACATTGCAATATCATCGGTGTAATCCATAATGTTCATAAACATATCACCATCGGTGTTTGTTTGTCCACCATAATTACAAGTACCTGCTTGAGAAGGATAAGTTGGTGTTCCGTAATAACAACCTGGAGGGCTGCTTGTTTGACCTTGTTCAGGAGGAGTATCATTACAATAATCAGTTCCACCGCATTGACCATTATCTCCCCAAGGGTGACGTAAACCTAAATAGTGACCACACTCATGTGCAATTGTACGGCCGTAGCAATAAGTTGGGTCATAAGTACCAGCTGCATAAATATTTTTAGACCCGCAAACTTGTGCATAAAACCAGCAACCATCATCAGTAGCTGTTCCGTAAGGCGCAGAAAGACCTGTATTAGTACTGCTTGCAGGAAAAGTAGAGTATCCTAATAAACCAGGGCCTGTACCAGTAGTCATCCCATATTCATCCGATATCCATACATTAAAATACTTAGTAGGATCCCAAATAGAACCCGGTTTAATAGTGTTATCAAATAAATTCATTAAAGCTGAGCTTGTATTTATTGATGCAGAGTTTGGGTTAGTCCAACCTTTAGTAGTAGCATTGATACGATCGATACCATTAGTTGCATTTCCACTAGGGTCTTTAGTAGCTAACATAAAAGAAACACCTGTGTTATATATAGCAACTCTTGAACTACCATCTAAACTAGCAGCAGATACGCTATTAGTCGTTAATGCAGCATACGCTTTAAACGCAGTTGCAGGATAAGTTGTTGATTTATAACCAACACCAGCATAGTCTTGATTCATTGCTGTAATTTGCGAAGTAATTTGCGCATCAGCTATATTAGGAAATGTACCTACCGCTTGCCCAGTATGTATAACGTGAAAAACCACAGGCAGTGTAAAAGTTAGTGCCGATGTTTTACCATTAATCAATTCAGCTTCTCTATCCGCTTTAAATTTTTCTACTTGTTTGTTAAACTCAGCATCCCATTCAGTTGAAGGAGATTGTGTTCCACAACGATTTACGTACCTATTATTATTAGTATTTAATTGCACAGGGCCAACAGCCGGTGTAGCCGTAGTTCCTTTTTTTATAGGCGGGCTCACTTGTAGGCGAGTACCATTTTGGGCCATTACACCTGCAGAAAGCAAGGCAAGAGCCGTTGTTGTTAATAGTGTTTTTTTCATTTGTTTTTAGTTAGTGGTTTTGATTACTGCAATTGTATAAAATAGTTTATCTAAAAACAAATTATTGTGAGAAAAATAGGTGAATAGGGCTCTTTTTTAACGTCAAAATCGACTAAACGTGATTATTTAACGATTTACACAAAATAAAACCGCCAACCCTTGTAGATTGGCGGTTTTCATTAAAAATACGTTTTATAATATATTAATGTTTTGACTTAATATTTGCACCTAAAAATTCTCTATTCATACGTGCAATATTCTCTAACGAAATTCCTTTAGGACATTCTATTTCGCAAGCACCTGTTACACTACATGCACCAAAACCTTCGTCATCCATTTGGCCTACCATGCTAAGTACACGTGCTTCTTTTTCAATTTGTCCTTGTGGTAACAAAGCTAATTGAGAAACTTTTGCCGATACAAATAGCATAGCCGATCCATTTTTACAAGTAGCTACACAAGCGCCACAACCAATACAAGCTGCTGCATTAAATGCATCATCGGCATCATCTTTATTAATTAAAATATTGTTTGCGTCTTTTGCGTTACCTGTGTTTACAGATACGAAACCACCCGCAGCAATAACTCTATCAAAAGCACTTCTATCAACTGCCAAATCTTTCACAATAGGGAAAGCCGTACTACGCCATGGTTCAACCACAATAGTATCACCATCTTTAAAACTACGCATATGTAGTTGACAAGTTGTAACTCCTTTAACGGGTCCGTGCGGACGACCATTAATAAACATACTGCACATACCACAAATGCCCTCGCGACAATCATGATCAAATGCAATGGGGTCTTTTCCTTCTGTTATCAGTTGCTCATTAAGCACATCAAACATTTCTAAAAAACTCATGTCAGGCGAAATGCCTTTTACCTGATATGTTTCTAAAGCGCCTTTAGCATCTTTATTTTTTTGTTTCCAAACCTTTAAGGTCAAACTCATGTTTCCGTGACTCATAGCTTTTTATTTATATGAACGTGCAGCAATTTTTATATTCTCAAATATCAATTCTTCTTTATGCAATTCCCAAGCGTTGTTTCCTTTGTTCTCCCAAGCAGCAACGTAAGCAAAATTATCATCGTCGCGTTTTGCTTCACCTTCTTCTGTTTGGTACTCTTCACGGAAATGCCCACCACAACTTTCGTTACGGTTTAATGCATCCATACACATTAGTTCTCCAAGCTCTAAAAAATCGGCCACACGACCTGCTTTTTCTAATTCAGGATTAAATTCGTTAGCCTCACCGGTAACACGCACATCTTTCCAAAACTCTTCGCGTAGTTTTTTAATTTCTTCTATCGCTTGTTTTAAACCTGCGGTGTTACGTGCCATTCCGCACTTATCCCACATAATTTTACCCAATTGTTTATGGAAATGATCTACCGATTTTGTTCCTTTAATCGTCATCAATTTATTAATGCGCTCTTGCACTTCAGCTTCTGCTTTTACAAAAGCTTCGTGGTCGGTAGCAATTGCTTTGGTGCGAATTTCTTCCGACAAATAATCTCCGATAGTATAAGGAATAACAAAATAACCATCAGCTAAACCTTGCATTAAAGCAGATGCTCCAAGGCGGTTAGCTCCGTGGTCAGAGAAGTTAGCTTCGCCTAAGGCATATAAGCCAGGTACGGTAGTCATTAAATTATAATCAACCCAAAGACCACCCATAGTATAATGCACCGCAGGGTAAATGCGCATAGGAATTTCATACGGATCTTCGCCTGTAATTTGTTTGTACATATCAAACAGGTTACCATATTTTTCTTTCACAACAGCCATACCCAACTCACGTATTTTTTCTTTAGTAGGGTTGTGTATATTTTGTTTGTTAGCTTCAATTTGACCATAGCGCATCATGTTAGCCGAGAAATCAAGATATACAGCTAACTTACTTGCACCAACACCAAAACCTGCATCGCAACGCTCTTTAGCTGCACGTGATGCCACATCGCGTGGCACTAGGTTACCAAAGGCAGGATAGCGACGCTCTAAATAATAATCTCTTTCTTCTTCCGGAATTTCGTTTGGCTTGCGTGTATCGCCTGCTTTTTTAGGAACCCAAATACGTCCATCATTACGAAGTGATTCAGACATCAAAGTTAATTTCGACTGATGGTCGCCACTAACCGGAATACAAGTTGGGTGAATTTGCGTGTAGCATGGGTTGCCAAAAAAGGCACCTTTTTTATGTGCTTTCCAGGCAGCAGTAACGTTGCTTCCCATTGCGTTGGTAGAAAGATAAAATACGTTTCCGTATCCACCCGATGCAATTAAAACTGCATGTCCAAAATGTCTTTCTAATTTCCCTGTAATTAAATCTCTGGCAATAATGCCACGGCATTTACCATCAATGTTTACCACGTCTAACATTTCATGACGGGCATATAATTTAACAGCCCCCATACCAACTTGACGTTGTAAAGCGCTATAAGCTCCTAATAATAATTGTTGGCCTGTTTGGCCGGCTGCATAAAATGTACGTTGTACCTGTGTACCACCAAACGAACGGTTACTTAATACTCCACCATATTCGCGGGCAAATGGTACACCTTGTGCTACGCATTGGTCAATAATAGCGCCTGATACTTCAGCTAAACGATGTACGTTTCCTTCGCGGGCACGATAATCGCCACCTTTAATAGTATCGTAAAATAAACGATAAACGCTATCGCCATCATTTTGATAATTTTTTGCGGCATTTATACCTCCTTGTGCTGCAATTGAGTGCGCGCGACGAGGAGAATCTTGAAAACAAAATACTTTTACTTTATATCCCATCTCAGCTAAAGAAGCTGCTGCAGATGCACCTGCTAAACCAGAACCTACAATGATAACCTCTAAACTACGTTTGTTAGCCGGGTTAACTAAATGAACGGTAGAGCGATATTTGCTCCATTTTTGGTCTATTTCTCCTTTTGGGACTCTAGCGTCTAATTTTGGTGAAGTTGCCATATATAAAATTTTTAAATTCTTAAATTATTTAATGATCCCTAAATACACGGTTATTGGCATAGCTGCAAATAACATGCAAACAGTAATAGAGAAAATAGCACCCGCTTTTTTTAATAGAGGTGTATATTTTTTATTATTTAAACCTACTGTTTGAAAAGCCGATGGAAAGCCATGCAGCAAGTGGTAGCAAAGTGAAATGATACCCAGTAAATAAATGGCTACAACATACTCTTTCGAAAAAATTTCTTTCATATGCTCGAAAGTGTTTTCTTCTTGTCCGGTAAAAACTGCCACTTTAGTAGGAACCCAAAAATGAGCCCAGTGAATTACAAAAAACATTAATAGTAACGAGCCTAAAACTCCCATACTACGGCTATACCATTTGCTGTTAGCAGCACCGTTAGTTACTGCGTATTTTACAGGGCGGGCTTTGTTGTTTTTCATTGTAAGTAACAAAGCTTGTATCATATGGGTAAAAATGCCCGCAAACAAAACAATTTCCATAACACGTATAAAAAAGTTATGCGACATAAAATGGCATACTTCGTTAAAAAGTACACCGCCATCGTTTGCAAAAATGCAGGCATTACAACCCACATGCACTATTAAAAAGGTTATCAGGAATAAACCCGTTATACCCATTACTAATTTTCTACCTAAACTTGATTGAAGGATATTTTCTTTGCTCATAATTAAAAGACATTTTAACGGGGGCAAATTTACACAGCCAAAGCCGTAATATCAAGCCTAACTTATAAACCATTTAATTTATAATGTTTCTAAATAAAGATTAGACGAAAAAACGTTTTCAACTTGTAATTTTTTACCTTTGAAACCGACTAATCTCATGTATGAAAAAATTGATTTTTAAAATTGCCCTGTTTGCTGTCATGCTGAGCACAGTTGAAGCGTTTGCTCAAGCAGCTAATCCGGTAAAATTTAAGATAGAAGCTAAAAAAGTATCGGTCACCGAGTACGATATAGTTTTTGATGCCAGTATTGAAAAAGGATGGCATATATACTCTATTAACCAAACCGGGGATGGACCAAACCCTACCCATATAGAATTTAACTCATCTGCCGATTATGAGTTTGTTGGAAAACTTACAGAAAGCAAGCCTGTAGAGGAAATGGATAAACAGTTTGGTATAATGGTTTACACTTTTAAAGATAAAGCCACTTTTACACAACGCATTAAAGTAAAAACAGATAAAACATTTGCCTTAGCGGGTAAATATGAATTTCAAACCTGTACGGATGAAATGTGCACCTTTCCGCCTGCTAAAAAGTTTTCAATTGATATAGAACAAACAGGAGCTCCAGTTGAAAAGACAGAAGCTGTTGCAACAAAAGGTACCAATCCTGTAACATTTAAAATAGAGTCTAAAAAAGTATCAGATACTGAGTGCGATATTATTTTTAATACAGCTCTTGAAAATGGATGGCATATATTTTCTGTTAATCAAAAAGAGGGGCCAAACCCAACCCATATAGAATTTAATCCATCTGCCAATTATGAACTTGTTGGAAAGCTAAAAGAAAATACGCCCATAAAGAAAATGGATAAACAATTTAAGGCGTTTGTTTACTATTTTGAAAACAAAGCCACTTTTACACAACGCATTAAACTAAAAACAGATAAGCCGTTTGCATTAACAGGTAAATTTGATGTGTTTCAAGTTTGTACCGAAGAAAAGTGTGAGTTTCCTCCTGCTAAAAAATTCTCTCTCAATATAGACAAAGGAATTGTTTCGGTTGAAAAAACAAATGTTGATACTAGTACAAAAGCAGCAAGTACCGCAACAGCAACTGAAGTTAAAGAATCTGTGCCGGAAACTAAAACTGCTGAAACAACTACAAGCGAAACAAAAACACCTTGGTGGTTAATTTTTTTAAAGGGCATTGGCTTTGGTTTAGCTGCACTGATAACCCCCTGTGTATTCCCTATGATACCAATGAATGTAAGTTTCTTTTTAAAGCGTAATAAAAAACGTAGTGGTGCTATTAAAGAAGCTTTATTTTTTATGCTTAGCATTATTATTATTTATACTGCACTGGGTTTATTAATTACCGCCGTGTTTGGCGAAACTGCTTTAAACACCATAGCATCAAGCGCAGCATTTAATATCTTCTTTTTTATTATGCTTATTATTTTCGGCATAAGTTTTTTAGGTGCATTTGAAATTGTGCTACCTAATTCATGGCTTAATAAAATAGATTCGCAAAGTGATAGAGGTGGTTTCATTGGTATATTTTTTATGGCCACAACTTTATCGTTGGTATCATTTTCGTGTACCGGTATTTTTATTGGCAACTTAATTCCTTTAGTAAGCAACTCCCCTACCGGACCATTTTTTGGTTTCTTAGGTTTTGGTTTTGGTTTTGCCTTACCATTTGGTTTGTTTGCCATTGTACCAAGCTGGTTACAAAGTATACCAAAATCGGGTGGATGGCTAAACACCGTTAAAGTTACATTAGGTTTATTAGAGTTGGCCTTGGCTTTAAAATTTGCGTCGAATGCAGATTTGGTTTACGACATGCATATACTTACTCGTGAAGTATTTCTTACGTTGTGGATTGTGCTTTTTGGTTTAACAGGCATTTATTTAATAGGCTGGTTTAAATTAAGCCACGATACCGAAACGCCATTTTTAACTATACCACGTTTATTTTTTGCCATACTTGCTTTTAGTTTTACCGTTTATATGGTACCGGGTTTATGGGGAGCACCTTTAAAATTATTAAGTGGTGTTATTCCTCCTTCGACGTATGCGGAGTGGAAACCTCAAGCAACATCAGTACAGTCATCCAACCAAAATGGTTCATCTGCTTTGGCTGCAAAAATGATTAATGGTCCGGATGGATTAAAAGTTTTTCATAACGATTATGAAAGTGCTTTAGCTTACTCAAAAGAAGTTCATAAACCCCTAATGATAGATTTTACAGGTAAGGCTTGTGCTAACTGCCGTAAGATGGAAGACAATGTTTGGGTAGAACCTGAAATAAGAAACATATTAGCTAACGACTTAGTAATTGTTTCCTTATTTGTAGATGATAGACATGAACTTGCACAAGTTGAACAAAAAGAAGTGCAATGGGGCGATGATAAAGTAACACTTGAAACCGAAGGCATGAAATGGGGCTTTATGCAATTGAGTAAATACAAAATTAGTTCGCAACCTTATTATGTAATTGTAAATGATGATGAAAGTTTATTAAGCAACACCGGCATTGGCTATGACATTGGAAAAGATTTACCTGTTTTTAAAACATGGCTAAGCAACTCTATTTTAAAGTATAAAGAAAAACACCCTTAAAAAATCATGTTAGAAAAGCCAAAAAGCGAGTGGACACAATTGCAAGAAACACTTGCCGAAAAATTTGGCATGGAGCCCGATTTACATGCTATTATTTTTTTAGTAGGCGTGCAAGAGCTTGGCATGGGTTACAGAAAATTTAAAAAAGATGAGAAAGTAAACGTAATGCACATTGCTATTTGTACTTTATTAGAGCCTTATGGTTATTACGAGTTTGAAGGGCGCGATGCAGATGGTTGGCCCCATTTTAAAACCAAAGAGCAATTACCCTTTTTAAAAGCTGCTGAACAAAACAACCTAATGATAAAAGCAGTTTTAGAATATTTTAAAAAGAACGATATACTAACTTAATAATAACAAAACGACTTTTATCCGTAAATTTACCGACTAATGATTTCAATAGATAAAACCATACTATCCGACGAACTTTTTGAGGAGAAATTTGTTTGCGATTTACATGCCTGCAAAGGCGAATGCTGTATTAGTGGCGAAAGTGGTGCACCGCTTGATTTAGATGAACTACCCCTTATTGAAGGCATAGTTGAAAAAGTAAAGCCTTATTTAAATAAAAAAGGATTAAAAGCCATTGAAAAATATGGCCCTTATGTTTTAGATAGCGATGGTGATTATACCACCACCCTAGTAGGTAAAGAAAAAGAATGTGCCTTTGTAGTTTTTGATGAAAATAACTGGGCCAAATGTGCTATTGAAATGGCACATAAAGATGGGGTTATTGATTGGCAAAAACCACTCTCCTGTCATTTATATCCTATACGCATAACGCCACATAAAAACCACGATGCACTTAATTACCACCGTTGGAATATTTGTAAAGATGCTTGTGCTTGTGGTTTAAAACTAAACGTACCCGTATATAAATTT